>Ga0307513_10000824_pt1 | contig 45240 bp, 60 predicted proteins | sample 15_EM_MG_FD_202174 | JGI IMG/M metagenome (GOLD analysis project Ga0307513, IMG submission 202174) | Populus trichocarpa ectomycorrhiza microbial communities from riparian zone in the Pacific Northwest, United States - 15_EM | ecosystem: Host-associated > Plants > Roots > Unclassified | place...
ATTGCACATACCCAAAGTTTAATGAGACCATCCCACGATGCTGTGATAACTTTGGACTAGAGAAGGGGTGTCATGATTGGAAAGACACAATAAAAGCTCTTCGAACTCACAGTGTCATGGGGCAGCCACTCGTGGGTAATGACTACCTTTGAATGGGCCTTCAGACGCGACTTAATGCGACCAGTCTTCCAATCCCAGAAAACAACGTTGCCTTCACCGTCTCCGCTACTGATCCACTTTCCATCGGGGGAAAATCCAACTTGACATGCGTAGCCAGCGACGGAGTGTCCAGCGAATCGCTTTTTGCGATTCTGCCGGAAATTATCCGTGCTGTAAATCAGGATTTGATTGTCAAGTGACTGCGCGGCAAAATATTTGTCTTTTCAATTAGGGTCAGTTCACGTTCGACTACTGAGGTAAGACCAACGTACTTGACGGATGTAGGGTAACGGCTGGCATCGAGTGCATGTGTGGCTCGGCGATATATTTAATGACCACTGGAATGTCGAAATCCCAAGCCCGTATTGTTTTATCATCGGAGGTGGTAACAAAGCGTCGGTTCTCGTCGACAAAGGTAATTGTGTTTACTGGACCAAGATGCTGGTCATATTCTTGTATTATTTCTCCAGAATTCATATCATACTAGAAAAAAATGGGGAGTCATTATTATATGAGTAATTTAATGCAACTCACCTGGATGATTTTTTTGTCGGACATCCCAGCAAGAAATATGTTTTGCTTATCCGGATCAGGATGGAAGCGAATGACATAGGGAATTTTCCCGTTGCTAAATCGCTTTATACATTGGCCAGTTTCTGTGTCCCATAGCTTCATCTGACGGTCGTAACCACATGACAGGAATTGTCGACCATCATTAGAGAAGGAAAGATCTTTCACAGCTTTGACATGTCCGTGAAAAGTCCTCAAGCAGTTGCCGTGGGTGTAAATATCCCAAAGCTGTCCTTCGTCAGTTCTGGAATATAATTGAGTATCTGTATGGATCTACCTTGATTTTTGTGTCCATGGATCCACTGAGAAGAAGATGGCCAGTTTCAGGAAATGTTCGAATTACCGAAACTCCTTGGGTATGGCCTGTCCATGTGTGCACACAAACTTTGGGAATAAAGCAATCCTGCGACCCGACTTCTTGCAAAAGATTGGGGGCTTCTGCAACTGGAGGAGACATGTAAGTGCGCCCTTGATAATCTGTCATAGATTTGCCATGAAACACAGAATGTTCCTGCCCGTCTCCTCCTCTTTTGGGTTTCGCCTTCCTAGTGATAGATTGGATTTCCAGTTCTTCCTCTTCCACTTCATCATCCCCATCGCCAGTGCCCTCCATTCCTGCCAAAAAGTGTTGTTGGGGTTCTTCGCCGTCCCACGAAGCCCATGGTCCAACATAAGCGCCGTCACCGTCGGCCACCATTAAGTCGCCTTTTGGCTTCCGTTTCCGTTTTAGATCGCGTTTTTGCTCTCGTGTGGCACGAAGGGTATCTATGGTAGCGAAGTTATTCTCCTGGGCACTTTCGATGGATCCTAAGACAGCAGGTGCATTTGGGTCCATTGATGGATTGGCAGAGTATCCCAAAATCGAATGAGTCAAATGTTGAGCGCGAAAGGCATGCTCTGACATAGATTGCTCCTCGACATGTCCAGCAAGAGCATTTTGATTGAGAAAACGGCCTCTGTCGCCGAACGGGTTTTCCGGTCCTTGAATCGGCAAAACCATATCCTTGTAAGGGATATTCACGTTCATTTGCGTATCACTTGGGCGCGTCACCAGAGACGTCATGTTTAGGGGATCCTATGATTCCTTTAGCAAAATTAGAACAGAATTAGATGAAAATATATACCTCTGCTAGGACATGAGGAGCAGCATTGGTGTTGACGAGCTGAGTTTCATCAACGCGAGGTTTCTTCGCGGCTGGAAGAGCAGACAAGCTAAATAGATCGTTCTTGACCGATGAAATATGGTCCTCCTCATCCGAGGAATAAGCTATAGGTAGAGACATTTCTCAAGACGCGATGGCAGCAGTCCCAACTGTCCGCAAAAGGGCATTCACGAGTCACTGTGACAGAGTCACCCCAATGTTTATGGGCTTAGCGGTTTCCGGAGTTGACGAACCTCCTTGACATGCTTTCGTGACTCTGCGCTCATGGCTGAAAGAAACATCAGTCGTCCGTGGTCTGAAGAAGAGGGTAATGTCCAGCGCGCAGTGGTTCTCTTTACGAATCTTACAGGGTTTCTCCTTCCAGATAACCTGCTGAGGGCAGGGGTTGCCGAACACGGGGAAATCGATAATTGGAAAATTATTGCGCTGGCAATACCTGGTCGAACCAACAAGGCATGCCGGAAGGTAATCTTACCAGGTGCTGACATGTTTTTCTCAGGAAACTCATTGCTTTCTGCCTTCCTCAATTTAGCGTTGGTTACACTCCCTCCAACCCAATGTCAAGAAAACAGCTTGGAGTAGCGCCGAAGACGAGCTTCTATTAAAGTTGTATAATGAAATGCCAAAGAAATGGTCTGCCATAGCCCGTAAAATACCTGGCAGAACAGATGATGCCTGCTCAAAGCGCTACAGGGAGGCACTCGATCCAGATCTTAAGAAAGATCAGTGGACTGCAGAGGAAGATCAGCGACTTACGGAAGCTTACGAGCGTATGGGAGGAAGGTGGACGGACGTTGGCCGTGAACTACAGCGCGGTAGCCTCGCATGTAGAAACAGGTTAATTGGATCCTTGCCTGATTATCATCATGCTTACGAACCTGTTAGATGGCGCCTATTGGAACGCAGGAGAAGCCTTCAGACCTCTCATCCTTCAATCCCTGAACATGCCACCCCAGTATACGAGACTCCTCCAACTATTGAACCTCTCCTCCCTACAGAAGATACCCTTAATGTTCACTGGCCTCCTTACCCTTACTACCCACCCGAAGCATACCCCACATTCAGCATAGATGAGGACCCCCGGACCCAACGATCTTTCCGTGAGCCTACGCCAGAAACGCTAAATATCCCCGACCCCATAGTGGCCCCTTTTCAATTCTCTTCTTCATCCCTCAGCGCTGCATTGTCGGATCCACCCCGCCCCCCACCTCCACTACCTCCGATCAGCGCTTTCAACACCCCGGAGCTTCTTGTCCAAGATATTCCAAACGATCCGGACAGGCAGCCCTCTCTATCCCCGTTGTCTCAATGTAACGAAATGGACGACATCTTGATGTCGTTGGAGGATTATTCCCAAGAATCAATGGGGCAACAGAGTTCGAAAACATCGCTCTCGCAGCTACCGCCCTACGAAGCCGATGCATTCCATTTTGGCCACTTTACGGATTATGCCCTCTCATCATCAGCTTCACCGATATCTACTCAACCAGAGTTGGCACGAACGCTGGACCCGCTTCGGCTAACGTTCTGGAAACCTCGAGGACAGCTTGATGAGTTCTACAGTCCCTCAGTTATTAACGATGCTGAGTTGTCTTCCGCGTCATCGACACCTTTTATATTCTCCTCGAATCTATCCCCAAATTCGAGCCCACAATCCATCTCTCTCTTAGATTTACCTCCTACGGAGCAACTATCCTCCAACTCCCTGCTGTTCTCTCCGCCTGACTCGCGAATGAACCACGCCCGCCGTGCCAGAAAATCTACCTCAAAGAAGCCAAAACCTATCCTCAAGCCGTCTTTGGCAACCAGGCTCTCATCTACCCTCGCGTTATGTACAGAGTAAGTTCAGCTATTCCATGAATTTTGTTTTGCGTAATCCAAGGCATCCAATAGTCCCAGTGTTCGACCATATGCATGTGCATACCCAAGCTGCTGGCCTGACACCGCAACAACGAGTCTTAAATGTTTTTCGACGTCAGGGGAATTGCTGGAACACACCAAAGATGAGCATTTGGAAGCAGATCGAATCGAGAAACCATATCGATGTGCACTGCTTGGTTGTGGAAAGGGCTGGAAGGTTTGCTTTTAGTTTTCCCCCCTGAAATCATGGATTGATAACGCTCTTTTAAGTCAATAAATGGGCTCCAATATCACTTGCAAATGTTGGTTCTACTCGTATTTGTTTCCGGCTGCACGTCTCATATGTTTATCCTAGATCCACTGCGCATTTTACCAATGCATTGTACAACAGATTCTCTGCTCAACAACCTGGTACCCCTTTATTGGGTACTCCATCAAGCACCGAGGCAGAATTAGAAGAGGATTCACAACGAAGGTATACTTGTCCGCAAGATGGATGCTTCAAAGCTTATCGCCAACCAAGTGGTCTGCGTTATCATATCAGCCATGTATGTTGTATCTTGTCTCCGTGATGCTGAGCCGTCCAGATCTCATGTCGTTATTCAATAGGGCCATCCTCACGATATGCCTACCCAGCTCCCTTTGGTTCCTCCTGCCTTGGAACGCCAGTTGCCTACGAAAGCAAAGAAACTGCGACCCAAACCACCACCGGAATCAATTGCCAGTTAATTGCCAGTTAATTTAATAATTTCTTTTTGCATCTACTCTCTGTACTGTGATCAACATCTGTACTTTGGCTGTCTGGGACGGTTATTTCTTACATGGGCCCCTAGATTCTTATTGCCATCAACCAGGATTGTTCGCTGTAGGACATTATAACATTTTAAACTTTGTATCTATCCTATCAGACCTATCCTAATTGAAGTTTCAGAACCCAGTCCATTACAATCGTGTAAACAAGCTCCCGATGATCTAAGATTCCTGACCTACTGTTGTGGACCTGGAGCACCACCAGTAAACTGGTTGGCACTAGCAAACAAGTTCAGAATTTTTATGTCAGAGTAGAAAAGGCGACCTACAGCTGCTGCAGGCTGGGATCCGACATGATTTCCTCCATTGATGGCATATTTCCAGATTGTACGCGATTCATCTCAAAGAGAAAGGATCGTAAGTAGCTACTTCATCTGTTTCAAGCCAATTGAATTTCATACCATATTTGCAACCGCAGGGTTTTGCATGAGATTGGCCAGTCCACCGTTAGCAGCCATCTGCTGCGCCATGGCCATAAGTTGAGGATTATTCATTAAACTGGCCAGATCTGGCATTCCGCCCCCTCCACCTCCTGGCGCTCCACCCATGTTTCGTAGCATATCGGCCATTCCACCAAGTCCAGCTCCAGCTCCAGCAGTTGGGGCACCTGAGGGACTGGATCTCTCTGCATCCTCGTCACTGTCAACGGTTCTTGCTCGAGCATTTTGGAGGCCAGATTTCAAGCTTGCATTTGACGGTTCGATTTCCAATCCTCGCCCAAACGCACTTGTAGCAGCTTTAAAATCTCCCAGAGAGTACTGAGCATGGCTGACCATGAAAATATCCATAAGAACGAGTGCAACTAGAACAAACGAAAGACTAACCCTAGTCTGTGATACGCTTTAACAAATTTCGGGTCCACCGAGATAGCTTTCTCTGCGTCCCCGACAGCTGACAGATGGTCTCCTTTGTTGGAATGCGCCGCAGCACGGTTGGAAAAGTAAACTGGATTCGACGGATCCAAAGCGATGGCCTTGTTATACGACTCAATGGCTGCGTCGTAATCTTTATTCGACATCTGCGCATTGCCCGCTTGCTTGAACTTTTCTGCCTGCGTTTTATCGTCTGCTGAGGGGCCTGTTTGAGACGTTGAAGCCGAAGAAGATGCCTGTGGACCGGATGCTACTTTGTCCCGGGTCTTGATAAAAACATCGAATATACTTTGAAGAGTGGCAGGCTTCACGGATAATTTCTGTGACTGTTCCGGATTCGAGGGATCCACTCTGAAGGCTTCCCCAATACACTGGACTGAACCAGAGATTAGATTGTGATTGTGCGTGGAGGTGGACCATATTACGCACTGGCAACCTCAACACCTTCTTGATCATCGGCCTTGATCGTTCCTTCTTGAATAGACTGGTTCAGAAACTCGATAATAGAGTATACGAGTCGTTGCTGTTTCTCGGACATGGTGAGCGCGATCGAAGGATTTGTAAACAAGCGAAAACAAGTTGTTCTAGTCCGTAGAATTCAACCTTGGTGCGTCTCAAATCGTCCTACCACTATGTTTTTCTGCGCTATATCTGGAGAGCCACCACTCGAGCCCGTGGTCTCCGCCAAGTCAGGCAAGGTTTACGAACGAAGACTCATTGTCAAATACATCACCGAGAATGGAACCGACCCAATAACGGGAGAAAAACTAGAGGAGTCGGACCTCATTGCCATAAAAGCTTGTACGTCTTCTTAAGTCAAGCACGAATCTCTCTTCGTTGTCTCCTTTTCCGGATGGGGACAAGCAAGCTGACACCACACTTTTTCAGCGCCAGATACAGCAGCTCCACGACCGCCGACCCATACGTCTATCCCAGCGCTTCTTCACCTCCTCCAAAACGAATGGGACGCCCTCGTCTTGTCTACGCATAACCTCGAACAAAAGTACAATGCAACGCGTCAGGAACTAAGCTACGCGCTCTATTCTCAGGATGCTGCTGGCAGGGTTGTTGCGCGTCTCTTACGCGAACGTGATGCTGCCCGAGAGTACGTGTCATTCCGGGCTTACCTCTCTAACATATCTTGAATTCACCTTTGTTGTTGCAGGGCTCTCGCAAACGTTCAGGCGTCCATGGGAATTGCTCCCAATGTAACCACTGAGGATGTTGAAATGACTGCTGAGGAAGCTGCCGCAGATGGCGGCCTTCCCGCTAAGATCACCGCTCAAATCGACGAGACTCATCAAGCTTTGAGCTCAGCACGCAAGAAGCGGAAGCCAGCCCCAGGATACGCAACCGTGGCCGAAGTAAAAACTTTCAAGGCCACTCATACTATCCCATCTCTCCATTCTGCTTCACCTTCTGGAATCACTGCTCTCGCTGTATCGTCCACCCACCCTTCGCAATTTTTGACCGGAGGAAACGATAAGGTCGTTCAACTGTATGACAGGAGCACTGACAAGGTCCTCGTGTCATTGAAAGGCCACACCAAAAAAGTCAATCATATTGCTTTCCGCGAACGCGAAGGTGAAAGTACCCTTCTGCTTTCTGCCGGTGCGGATAAAATTGCCAAGGTCTGGGGCCACGACTCTGCCTCAGGAGAGTACATCCCACGATCCACGGTTCGTTCGCATAAGGGCGAGCTTACCGGCCTTGCTGTACACCCTACTTCCACGCTGTTCGCCCTCTCTTCCAGTGATAAGACATACTCTCTCCACGATTTGACAACTTTCACCCAAATTTTCCGATCAGTGCCCTCGGACGAAGGGTTCACGTCTTTGTCAATCCACCCTGATGGCACTCTCCTTGGTCTCGGCACTCCAACTTCGACCATCCAAATCTACGACATCCGCACTGGTGCCATTGCTGCATCCCTTACGCCGGCGGAGCCCTCGCCTTTCACCGTGGGCACCCTGGCCTTTTCCGAAAATGGATACCACCTTCTCGCCCCAAATTCGCTTTCGTCTGTTGCGATCTGGGATCTGCGCAAGCAAAAGGCCACGCACACGATCCCCCTCGGCGACGACTTCAAAATCAGCAAGGTCCTCTATGACACCAGCGCCCAGTTCTTCGGAATTGCAGGCAGTGAGGGTGCCAGGATTTACGCGCACAAGACATGGGAAGAACTCATCAAGCTTGAAGAGGGAGGAGAGGTTTCCGACCTCGTTTTCGGCGAGCAAGGAAAGGAGATCTGGGGCGCTACAGGAAGGGAAGTGAGGATTTGGGGATTGCCTGCTGTTTAATCTATCCTCCTGTAAAAATTTCTCTCGGTTTTTCTTACACTTATATATCGCCGTTTCTTGCCTTTTCAGGCCTTATGTGTTTGCAGACAAAGAAGAATGTCATGTTACGGCCACAAGATCTATACCTCTGGTTCATTTCGAAGGCCAATTGTACACATACAAATATCGCAAAAAAAAAAAGTTGGTTGAATCATGGTATGTCATTGAAGTCGTTTTTGTAAAGTACAAATGAAGTTATGATGTGCCGGGTGCCCGAAAATGTGAGTAAAAGAACAGGAAGGAAATAATAGTTATAGTAAAATGAGGGAGTGGGCGTCGTGAATAATATCATCCAGATATACAGAGGGGGTATGCGTAAAAGTCATCAGTCATTGGACCTGAACCGGGTTAAGACCATGTCGCTGGTCCAACGAAACCAGATTCAGGTAGAGGCTTGAACGGCATGCCATTAGCATCTGCTGTGTTCATCCACACGCTACCGAGAATGTAAAGTCAGATATCGAGTTCGAATGCAAGGATAGGAAACTTACGTATTGCCCCACCAATTGAGCTCAATACCACCCGCTTTTGGTAGTCCTAGCGCGAGGAACACCAGGATCGTGGAGAACGCGAGGCCAGCATCGAGAGCAGCTGAGAGGATATAGTTGTATCGCATCCACCATCTAAAGTGGAAGCGACGGATCACGTAGTTGAAGATGAAGCCCCAAAGTACCCAGGAAATGTAGTTGATCCCCGAAGCCGGAGGCATAGCACCGAGACCGGCGAAGAAGACTGGGATATTAATGTATCGCCAGATGGACAAAGGGAAGCGACGAGCCAGGAGGTAGAAGGGGATGGGGAAGAGGATACCGATGGGGAAGAACCAAAGGAGAGCAGAGTATCTGCAAGAACAACAGTAAGAGACAGTTAGGTAAGTCGAAAGTGCGACTTACGGAGCTCCTGGGCTGAAAAGGCGTCGAGGACCAACGCCTCCGAACATGACGGATGCAGTCGCAAAGGTTGTGGATCCAGGGCATCGGAATCCTTGTTTTTGTCCGGGAGTGCAAATGTCCTCGATATTGTTGAGCATCCAATCCTGAATGAAGGTGACCCAGATGCAAGCAATGGCGGCAGCAACGACTTGGATGCTGAACATCATGCGAGGAGGAACCTTCATATAATGGCCGAGCTTCAGGTCTCCGGCGAAGTTGATAGCTTGGTTACATGTAATGAACGAGATCGTCTTGTAGAGGACATTGGCAATGGGTCGTCCTGGAAGCATGTAGCCAGCGATAAGTTCATGCATCACCTGTGTGGGTACTTGCTGATTGGTGATGGCCTGAAGCATGGCAAGAGGAATGGCAAGAGTGGATGATATAATGATGCCAAGGACGGCGGCCCAGATGGGGAGCTGAGTGGGAATGATTTCGATGGCCGTACAGAAGAAGGCGAACGCGATAACACCGACGATAGCATACCACCACATGGGAACTTCAGGGTAGTATTGCATGAGACGACAATGAACGTCGCGCTCATCCTTCAGTGTGTTGCGGAATCGGCGGACAATATCCTTTCGGAACCACACTAGAGTTTATGATAAATATCAGGCGGCGCACAAGGAGATAGGAACTCACAGAAGGTATGAACAAAAACGGCTGGGAAAGCCGCGAAGGCGATTCCGTAGGCCAAGGCTTGCGTCGTGGTGAGAAAGACGGGAGAGTATGCTGCGTACTTGACAGGGTCAAAGACGCCGTTTGTAATAATGTTTCGGGCAATGTAAGGAGAGCCAGTGTTGTCGAATGCGACGTAAGCAGAAATCGGGAAGTAGGCCGAGTTCCAGACGTTGGTGACTGGGGTTTAGGGTCAGAAGAAATCCAGGGAACATCGAAGTTGCCTTACAATAGATAATTGGCGCAATGATCCAAAACATAAGAATGAACGCAACACCCGTGTTCATTTGGGACCACCACTGGGAATGACTCAGCGTCAGCGATGAAGGAGGCAAAAGAGAAAAACAGCCAACGTACGGGTGTAATCAGTGGACTACCAATGAAGGCAATCATTGACCAATCGAAGGTGAGGGCACTCATTCCCAAGCCAGAGTTCGTTCCGAATAAGGCATTAACAACAACGTTGTTTGGAGCAATCCAACAAACCCAGTTGAACATGCTCAACGCCGTGAAAAGGTAACCGGGGACCCAGTACCAAATGAAACTGCCAGCCATGGCAATGCAAAAGAAGCGTTCGCGGGTCATGTGGCCTCGGTCGCGCCTGCCGTAGTTCTTGTGGAGAGTGTTGAAGAGAGCAGAGTTGACCAAAGCACCTGGCCAGATCATACTGGCAGGCCAGACGACGAACTGGCGAAGAAGTCCACCGAGGGAGAAGCCGAGGATTTGAGACCCAAGGGCGAGTAGGATTTGGAAGCTCTTGGGAGTGCGTATGCCATAGAATACACGTTGTGTAAGGATGACTTCGGTTGAATAGGCGCCACCGACGACAACATTAGCCATGACTGTAATGCAAACGTGCTCCTTGATTGAAAAGGGGCCTGGGTTGAGCGACCAGACATAACCAAAAGTATTGAAGCGCTTGGTGGGGAGGACGGCTGCGAATCCTCGGCCAAGGGGGAGACAGACAAGCTGAGCAACGATACCAGTAAGATAAACGGATGGATCTAGGAAGATATAGATCAGATATTATAACCGAGTTGAGATAATAACATACATCGCAAGCCGAGAACCTGGTTCAAACCAGAAGTAAGGAGGACGAACAGAATACCCAAGAACCACATGCGGAAGGTGTTGACCGGCATCAAGGGGTCATCGACGCTGGATACAGCGGCTCGCACTTCAGGATATGGCGACTCGCTATGGCACATCGTTAGAAAAGAGAGTGGTAGATATAATCAGTAAGACTGACTCGTCAAAGTCAATTGCCGTCGAATTCCTGGACTCGGCTCTCGAAGTCGAATAACGATCAGTCTCGTAATGAGATTCCACCTCGCCATCCTCGTATTTCTTGGTCGATTTCTTCTCGACGACGGAAATGAAGGATGGAGGGCGGGAGAGATTGAAGTTTGGATCGTTCAAGTGCTCCATAATGAAGTCGACATCCTCTGGGACATCGGGAACGTTGCGCTCGCGGAAGACCTGTCCGGAAGTGTAGGGTCTAGCCTCTTCCATGGTGAGTGGTCTGAGCTAAGATATGGAGTTGGGGGGAAACGAGATTGGGGGGTACCGCAAAGGGAGATGGGCGGGATAGGGAAAAGGGAATGAGGTTGGGCCTTTTTGAGGCGTGCGGGTTCCATCTCACGAGAATAGGGATAAGATTGGAGAACCTGAACTACATCCGAGAACGAAGCCAGGACCGAAACAATTAGACAATAGTGGCCAATGAAAAACGATCCCATCGCTGACGTCTTTGAGTCAGATCAAGGGAGGCAATTCCCATGGACCATCCGAAGTATGGACAACATCCTGCCCATGAAACATGATGAATATAACACAAGGAGGAAATGGATTCCGTGAAGAGCTGAAAAAACCTGGACTTGATACGACAAGAAGCGAATGCAGCGATAGGGAAACGAGCTCCAGAATAAAGACCGTGCACCCAGGGTTATTCTCTTATTGTGTTGAAGGCGTTGAAAACGCACACACGCGTACCGGTCGAGTTCCGTTTCTGGCTATGCTCGATCAACTGATCTGACAGGTCTTTTTGTTCTTGCGCTTTACGTAATAATCAAGTCGTTCCTGGCGCAATATATAGTCCTTCACTGTTCCTTCCGATTCTCAATTGTGAGTCGCCAAGGTGTCCTAATCACCCTTCTTATTTTTTGTTTCCCTCTGCTTCGGGCTTCATCCCTGATACAATTGTCATGAGAATTTTTACACAAGGATATACTTTTACTCGACAAGAACCGTCGTCGCCATTGGGAGCAAGACAAGAATTGCGATCTGCGCTCTTAACCCTTCGTCGCCGATACGTAAGCTTTATATTATCTTGACCACACACCCCCCCCCTCCGTACCTCCCTTCGTGTTCCAGTACGCCGCATTCTGCCTTGTTGGAGCCTAGATGCCCAATGTTACGGCGTTCTAAGATCTCTCAGATTGCCAGCTCTTTGGTTTTACCCGCCATGTCCGGTTAATGTAACCCATTCTTTCTAGTTTCACATCTCTTGTTTTTATGTGCGTTTCCTACTTGCTCGGGCCCTGCTAGAATCCAATACTTAGCGCACAACTCCACTAATAGTCCCAGTGACTCCACCATGACCTTGACGTCCTCCTTGTCAATATTCCCAGGTTTCACACCCTGTTTATCAACACAAATTCAATCCAGATTACTTAAAATACGCGTCTGGAGACTAGAGTCCCCGATCGGGCTGCTCTGAAAGGTTCGGCAAATGCCGGACCCCTAAACGGGCACGATTGTGAGCGCTTGCGCCAGCGCCAAAGCGTCAACGCGCTGACTTCTGTCCAACTGAAGCCACCGAAGTCTACACCTGGCATTCCCAAAATTAAAAGCCCTCCTCATATTCCGATCGCTTGAGCGGAAGTGTTTCCGATAGCACCTGTTCAAGTTGTACAAAGAAGCGCCATGGTTGGAGGGCATCAAATGCGCCACCGCTAGCCGCCTGGATAAGTTCTGGAGTTTGGTATCTTTGGGTAAAAATATTCCACACGCAACGGCCGTACCGTGACTCTACATCACTGCTTGTTAGAACTCCCACTTTTACTTCTTTTTTTCCCATTTGTTGCTCGCTGGACTCGTCGGCCTTACGTCGAGCGTCGCACTTCTATGTCCACTCGTGCCCTTCCGAGTCGTGTTGTCCGATGGAACTCATATCCTTGTCTGTGATGCGACCTGTATTCCACTGGCATGCTCTCGTGATTTGAGCCGAGTTTTCCCATTCATATAATTAGCAAACAATGAACAGAGTCATGGTGATTTCGCATGCATGAGAGCCATTTTTTATTTTCGGCACCCCTCAGATTGCACCATTCGGAGCATAAATGACGAACTCGGTATTCTGGTACTCCCATACTATTTAATTGACGCAGCTTATGTTTTCATTCCAGAACAACTTCACATTTCCACATAAAATGTCTACTACTGGAACAACGATTGACGAAATGCGCCCAGGTGTTGTGACCTTGAAACCCCGCTCTGAACAAGAGCAAGAATACCGCTACGTCCACCTCCTACCCATCTTTTCCTCGGATCGCTATCCCCCTCTGACTCCCTATGATCATGTCGATCCTGGTCAACGCGCTCTCTTGCACTCCAACCCTCATGCTTTCCTCGACGGCGCTACGAGCATCTCTGAGATTACTCCCAGGTTTGGGACAGAAGTCGTTGGTATTAACCTCGCCGAGCTGGACAGTACAGGGCGTGACCAAGTAGCGTTGGAGGTTGGCATTCCTCTTTTCCTGCATACACCAGTTTCGTACTTTAAATAGGTCGCTCGCAGAGGTGTCATGGTTTTCCGTGATCAGCAAGACTTTATTGACCGTGGCCCTGAGTTCTATCGCCAGTGGGGACAACACTTCGGTCGGTGAGTACCTCGCGGCTGTGGCAGACGGCCAGCAGGCGGCATACATATTGTGCTTTTCGCTCGGTGAATTTACATAAAACCAGCCTCCACATCCACCCGACATCAGGACACCCCATCGGATATCCAGAAATTCACTTAGTATACAGGTAGGTGGATAGTATACGATCCTAGCGCGTCTCCCTTTTTTTCGACGAGACTGGCTACATGATCACTTACAAAACATTTAGGGATTTGAAGTCAAATTTCAACTTCGAATTAGACGATGCGGCTACAACCACTATCTGGCACTCCGACGTTTCCTATGAGCTGCAACCCCCTGGTCTTACCACTTTCTTTCTTCTCGCCCAACCCAAAAGTGGCGGAGATACCCTCTTCACGTCACAAGTATCCACATTGAAGAGGCTTTCCCCGCAATTTGTGGGGTTTCTCCGCACTTTGAAAGCTGTTCATTCAGGAGTTCAGCAGGCCGAATATTCTAAAGGCGGACGCCGGGGCGGGACCGTGCGTCGTGATCCTGTCGAGAATATCCACCCCGTTGTCAGGAGGCACCCTGTCACTGGAGAGGAAGCGCTATATGTTAACAGACAGTTCACTCGCCGCATTGTAGGCCTAAAGCGCGAGGAATCAGGTGTGTACAAATTCCTTTCGTCACTACCCCTTTTCTGACTTGAATAATCAGAATCGATCCTGAGGTTCTTGTATGATCACATCGACAAGAGTGCTGATAACCAGGCTCGCATCAAGTGGAGACCCAACACTGTCGTCCTATGGGACAACCGAGTCACTGCTCATGTACGTTGTGTCATTTCTCCCATCCAAAATCCGTCTCCGATTTCATTTTTGATTAGTCCGCCATTGTTGACTTTGAGAACACTGGTGAAGCTCGACATGGTGCCCGAATCACCCCCCAAGCAGAGCGCCCAGTACCCGCTCTCGAGGGTCTCGATTTATCGTCATAACTTGAGTGTACATATCAGTATCAAATTACATTAAAGAAGATAAAATGTAGCACAACTTTGAGCCGGTCTCGCCATATCTAAAGTATTCTTTGAGTGCGCAAGTTATAATTCTTGCCAGACACACTTTATCGTACGTTTGTCCTTTCATGATATTAGTAATGGAAGTTTGGTCGAGGTTAGGGTGGGTGGGTGAATAAGTGACCATTTATCGGGGTGCTGACTTGGAGAAATCAGACTAGTAAGTGGCACTCATTTGCACCAGTCACACAGGCATTTCCGCAGACTCGGAGCAGGGTGATTGTCCTTTTCGTAGGGCGAGATAACGGTCAAGGTAAACCGGAAGATGGTCTCGGATGGATTCCTCCAATATATCGCGAGAATTGCGCAATCGGAGATCAACGTTCCTGCCCTGTTCCAGAAGCTCTACCAAGGCAGGTATGTCATCTGCAGTAATTGGTTCGTACGTGTCCTGGGAGAATTCCATGACTAAAGTTTTCAGGGAGGGTAGATGCGGTCTGCAATTGGATTTCAAGAGAACTTGAGATTGGCTTGGACAGCTGGAATCCGAAGAGATGCAAGGGGCGACTCGTGAACCTATGGTAGACAGAAGGGATAATAAACTGTTCCAAGAGAATGTAATTAGACCGGCATATTTGAAGAATTCAAGCTCGCTGAGGAAGTCGTTTGCATGTCCCTGGTCCCTTGTAGACATCAATGAAAGTAGCCGGTCCGTCAAAAGGGCAGGGCGATTTTCTTTAGATGAAATACATAATGTCCGGAGTCGAGGAACTTTTTGAACCAAGCGTATGAGATCAAGTTCCGAGGTAATGAAAGCCTCGTGAAGTGTAAGGGAATGTAAGGGACAAGCGGACCGAGTAAGCAATAATATTAACAACTCCCACTCGGTAGCTTCATCAGATCCTTTGTAAAATAACTCTTCGAGAGATGGAAGTATGAGTTTGTTGAGAAAAACGGTCAACGAGACCCGCTTTTCGCGGCTGATGTGGAGGAATTTGAGGCAAGGGGCAATTAACGGGTTCTCTGGTTCTGGATAAGGGGCCGTACCGCTGATCATGAGAGGAAACTTGCACCAGACCAGTTGGGGAGCCCGACGTAGGATCTCCAGGCACTCGTCGACGTAGAAAGCGTATGCATACACATGGGTTATATTGCTCCATTGAATTTGTACACATTTGAGGTAAACCGAAGACAGGTGGAGACGTCGAAGGCGAGGGGTAAATCCAAGTTCTAATGTGTGCTCGCTGTCCGACTGTCCATCAGGAGGATCAATGAAGAGCGATTCCAGTATGGAGTCGCTCTGGAGCATGTGGAATCCTTCAAAAAAGGTGACTGGAATGCGAAGATCGAGGGCGTGCAATCGATGGCGGTAGTCATCACTGATGGTGTGTATCATCTGAAAAATATACGGTTTGCCAGTTCGGTGAATCACATCACCACGGTCCCCACTCACGGGATCGCAAGAAAGGCGGACGGATAGCGGTAGTTCACCTGAGCGGTATAGCCATTCCTTCATCAAGTCGACGAGGATGGTCAAGTTCTGGGTGGAAAGGTGTAAGGATAGGCACGACCATAGCGTGGGTGTTGACCAGGCAATAGATCTCCAAGATCGGCAAACGGCCCCGAGAAGGAATGGGACCGGCGGATCTCCCCTCACAAAGGTCTCCGGGTCATAGTCGTTAAAGTCGGGGACGCAGAAAGTGAAAATGAGGGATATGATTTCAGGTGGAAGAAGGTTGATCATGGGACTGTCTAGGCGATTGAGCTTCGTTTTGAGTAGAGCCCGCCCTCGCAACAGGCTAGCCAGTAAGTTTTCCACCCGCGCAATGATCCTATCGAGTTCTGCAAGATCTGCTCGAGGGTCTCCTAAGTCAATGCGTTGAAGCACCTCGTGTCCTAAAGTTTCTAATTCCAAGGGGTTGGCATGCATTGAGTGTCTTTGTTAGCAAAATTATGTTAGTATTCATAATGGATAACGAGAAGGTGGTTGGGACTGACCAGAATTTCTTCGAAGGAACGCTTGTCGATGCGATGAAGGATGCACAAGCGACTGAAGATGACAAGATGCAAGTTCGGAGTTACGTAGTTGCAACTTGGACAGGGGCTACGTGCATCAGGTCAATCTGCGATACCGTTGGAACTAAATTCGAGTGGTCTCAACTCCTACGTGATCATTAATATCGATGTATTGAACATCGAAGGAAGAAAAAAGTGCACACTCAGCTGTCCGGGTTAAATTTGGCAGCAGTTACGAAGGTGGTCGTAGCAGGATAGGCAAGGATTCTATTTATATATAATACTAGGTATATATCATCACTGATAAGGAACATCTGAGTTTGCTTGCAAGAGACTAGGTAAGTATAATGCAAGGTACCAAATTTCAAAGAAGAATTTGGGTCTGGTCAGTGGACACCACCTTTAATCCCACTTTCATCCCATTTGCACGCAAGGATAGTAGTCGCGCAAGGACAGATTCATCAGGCCCTTGTTTGTCACCCTTCGCGAGGGATATTTGAACACAACGCCAGTCAGAGATAGTTCCTGGATGTGTTTGAAACACTTCATCGTCACCCCAAGGACCTTGTCTACACACCAAAGTCTCGAGAAAGGTGGACCAGGTAAAGCCTTGGGGACCAGAGTATTCAAGTTCGCGCAATGCAGGCAACAGGCAATCGTTGCCGTACGTGGGGGAGAGGGTTGGATTACAGAGTCTCAGGATCGTGTCCCCAAACGGGGTGGGCCCTGCATGCGTGCAAGGCACGGTGAACACGAATTTGGTAACAGATTTTAGTGCTCGCAGGAGGTGAATGAAGATAACCTCGTTGGAAACGACGGTCTCAAGCAGGGAGAAAGTTTGGAGGGAAGTTGAACGTGATATCAAACCACAGATGTATGGAAGATGAATTACATTTTTTCCCGAGTAACTTAAATGGGTCGCATTCGGCATGGAAATGGTATCAAGGAGGAGTGAGATATTGGTATCTTTCTTGTTCTCTATTGTCAGGGTCTTGAGGGATGAGAGTAATACTGGGGAATTTGGTAAAGCGTGCCCGTCATCGCCTCCGATAATATTTACAAGAGCACAGGATACAAGCTGCGATGTTTGGCGGAGGACCTCTAGGCATTCGTCGACATAAAATGCTTGTAGGTAGAGGTGCATGACCTGATCCCATTGGAATTTCACGGATACCAGATACACGCAGCTAAGAGTAAGGTGGTGAATCTGAGCGGAGGTACTCATATCTAATTTATGTCGGCGTTCACCCTGGCCCCCCATAGGATTAAGAGTAAGCGAGGTGAGGAGGGGGAGGCTGGCATCTGAAGGCGGGAGATATTTATAGCATGAAGTCGGGAGGCGCAGATCTAACTCGCGCCACCGGGCTGAGTACTCGTTTACAATTTTGATGGCAGTGGCTGGAGTCAAATGGGCTCCCCATTGAATCTCGTCCTCGGAAACGAGTCGAATGGATAGTGGGAGATCTCCGGACCGGCGAAGCCATTGTCGTAACAAAGTTATCTGGGTGTTGATTGTTGGGTCATTGAAGCGGATTGACAAGGAGGACCATAGACTTGGATTTGCCCAGGCAATGGTGCGCCAGAAGCTGCATACGGAGCCAAGCCGCAGAGGGACGGCGGTGTCACTTTCAGAGTCCGCAAATGGAGGGATGAGGAATTGAAAAATCTCAGTGATGATTTCCGGGGGCAGGAGTCGAATGAAGGGTGAATGTATTTCGTTGGCGCGGACTTTCAGTGCGTGGCTCCTCAGGGTGAGCGCGGTGAGTGTGGCAGAAAGTTTCGCGACTTCCGCTTCTATTTGTATCAATTCCAAGAGTGGATCTTCGTTCTCTGGGGGCTCCAAAGGAGCTTGGAAACTCAAGGGCGGCTGGTGGTCATAATATGGCATGGCAGAATGAAAACAGAGGGCGTTGAAGAAGTCTAACCGGGTTAATTGCCTTATCCAGTAAACACCCAGGTTGCTATCCCTCCTCCACCGTCTTCCATTATCATGTCGTCCTTCTATCCAATATTTTGCACAATATGCATCGTGGTTCTCAAGGAAGTAAATACTATCATAGGTGAACCCTACATGGTACAATCAGTTCCATCGTTCGGCAGACGTTAACTCATTGAATTGTGGCTACCTCAAGGATGAACCATTCCACATCCCGCAGGCACAGGCGTATTGCAGAGGCGAGTTTTCAACATGGGATCCAAAGATCACCACCCCACCTGGTCTGTAAGTAACGTCACAAACCTTCATCTGGACCATTTGGATCTCATACCCAACACATAGTTACCTTCTGTCGCTTCTGCTGAAACGTCTGTTTCTCGTCAAGTGCAATGTCGCAATGCTGCGACTTACCCCAGCTTTAACCCTTCTGGCGCTTCCGATTGCACTGACGCGTCTACTTTGCTATCATAAACGCGAAAGGCCACCACCTTCTATTTTGTCGCCCCTTCTCGAGGCGATCATTCTCTCAGCGTTTCCGATTGTGTGGTTCTATGGATTTTTGTATTACACAGAAGTTCCTAGCGTTCTTTTTGTGGTCTTGACCGTCGTGGCTTCCACTCAGCATAACCATTGGCTCGCGGCCCTGGTATGTTCTACGAATCACCATGAAGAACTTCTCTAACTTGACGATCGACAGCTGGGTCTCGTGAGCTGTACTTTCAGGCAAACCAACATCATCTGGATGCTGTACGCGTATGCTTCTAGTCAGCTGATGCATTTACGGTTTAGACGCGTCCTTCCGGACCAGCCTGCTCTGGCCATGCTACATGATCCAATGTCCCTCACGGCAGGCCCGAGTATGTGATTTCGTGAAGCATCAAACTGCCGATCTAAACCCGTTATTTTAAAGGTGACTTGCTACAAGCGGTGATCAGTGCTCCACAAGTGTTACCAGCTATTCTTCCTGCATTCGTTCCTTACACGTTGGTTCTTGCTGTCTTCGGAACCTTTGTCGTCTGGAATGAGGGGATCGTATTGGGTAGGTTGAACCAGCCGAGATTATGGGGGATTCATGCTAATTACGGCTTATTAGGAGACAAGTCCAATCATATACCTTCGTTTCACATACCTCAGTTGTATTATTTTATTGCCGCTGCAACATTTTTCGGCTGGCCAGTTCTCATTTCCGGTGCAGGAGGTGCGTTGGGTCTGGGCAGAAATGTATGGAGTCGCATGTTTGGTAGCAATAGGTACGTCAGGTCAGTGGTAATGGTGGATCTCGGTTCTAACATAGCTCATATAAAGACGGACGCTTGCAACGATCGTTGAATGTGGCATCATGGGCGCGACAGTGAAATTCTTCACGTCCGTTATTTCCATCCCATGCTGTTGCGTACTGACTGTCGTTGTATCACAGAATTCACCACCCTTTCCTCCTTTCCGACAATAGACATTACACTTTCTATGTCTGGCGTCGGATATACATGTTCCATCCTATGGTTCCGTATTTTCTAGTCCCCGTTTACATTGCATGTGCATGGGCGTGGTTCTTGAGGATCGGTGAGTTCGAAACCTCATGAACTCGAAACGTACAAGTGGTTCAGCTCATCGATAACTTAGGACGTGACCAAACGCTCCTTCAAACCTTGCTTCTGCCTGTGTTCATTGTGCCAACGCTGCTGCCTACACCTTTGTTGGAACCGCGGTATTTTTTGATACCGTATATATTGCTGCGGGCACAGGTAAGTGACGTTTCTACACTGGGAATGGTAATTGAGGGTGGTTGGTACACAATAATCAATGCGATTACTATGGGCGTATTTTTGTACCTTCCACGGGAAGGAGTTGGACGGTTCATGTGGTAGAACTAGAACAAATAGGAGCAAATTGTGATGTCGGTTGAAACTCGAATAGGAAGTTGTCCGTTGAACGACGACTTTTTGTGCAATGCCTGTGGATTCGAGTCCCCTAAAGTCTAAGCCCACAACCAGGGCCTCCTTAAGGCAATCACTCAACCTTGCTTCCATGGGCAAGGCGTTTGCGGATGTGATCAACAAGGACAAGGATGCCACTAGAAATACTAAGAAGGCCAAGGAAACATCCCGTCGCTCAAGTGCCCTTAGTTCTCTGCCATCGGGTCCCCGCGCATCCATGGGTGATGTCAGGCCGCCCTCACAAGGTTCAAAAAGAACGGGCACCCCAGACTCCAAGACCGTCACTCGCAGGCGGGTCTCGGCAACGTACGCCAGGTCGTCCTCCGACGAGCAATCTTCCAAACTATCGGAGACACCTAACGGCCCCCAGGCTACCGCACAGGCTAGGGCCTCAACGCTCCGCCCCAAGAACCTCAATGCCACTTCTGCGCTGCCGAAATACCGGCCCAAGTCCGTTATTCTTGAAGCGGCAAAGCCGCCTTCACCAGTGAGAGCTGGCACCCGTCGTCGACTCAGCAGCACTTCAGAAGACGAGAAGAAGGAGCAGATGCCAATTTCTGGTGTTTCTCCTGCGGAGAAGAATTCGCGACCCATAAGCCCTCTCCCCCAACTGGCTGCTCTCAAGGCCAATTTAACCAACTCGATAACGGCCACACCCCCTGCGACTCCATCGAAGCCTAAGATTTCTACGCCGTCATCTGTCAGGATTTCACCCTCTCGGCCGACCAAGATCGTTAAAACTGCACCGCCTACATCTGTTATCCCCCGCCCACCTTCATCTGGTATATCTCACAGTCCCAAAAAACCCACATCAAAGGCATCCACACCAAAGACATCTGGGTTGAAAGCCAACCTGGGCCTTTCCCGTTCTTGCCAGGATAAGAACACCGCGACCATTACTCCTTCCCATGGCTCTCCGTCCACATTTCCGAGAGACTCGCCTTCTCCGCTTGCCCGCCGTTCTCGCAAGGGCTCCAACTTTACAACCCCAGCTTCATCAATGACGTCTGGCAATATGTCTCACATCTCGGAAGGCACCAGTGAAGACAGCGATGCTGAGGATGTTGAATTATTGCTTGCCCCGGTCGCCGCAATAGGTGCTCCAACTCCTGCGATGCCCCGGATTCAGACGAGTCGGAAACGCGTTCCACCTCAAACCCCCACGCGACATGGCCTTCCTGGCCGTGCAGACATGTCGTACATGTCTCCTGATTCTGCTAATAAATCATCATCCTCTCTCAGACCTCCACAACGCCAGACCCCTAATAGCCAGGTAGCCCGTGGCTCAATCTTGTCCTGGGAACAACTCGCGAACGAGGCGTCTGTCAATATGGGAGAAGATGAATTTGGGAGGATGCTCTCGGAAATTCCAGCGCCTTTCCGCTCCGGTGCCGCCTCTCCAAGCCTTAGCTCGCAGATGGATGTACCCGAAAGCCCCTGCCTCAGCGCCATTGACTCCCCTGGTGGCTTTGGCTCCATCTCGCAAGTGCTTTTGCCTGATGTGACGCCATCGCCTGCGATGCACAACAGTTCGATTCAGAGCAGGTTTAACTTGCCTTCTGACACAGCTGTCGCCGACTCTTCGACCTCAACTATGTTGCGTCTACAACTAGCAGCTGCGGAAAACACCGCAAGGGAGCGCCTTTTCCAGATACAGGCGATGGAGGAGGAGATCCACGATCTCAAGCAGGCCCATGGGCACCAAATGGAGGAGTCCCAAAAGCAAATGGTGTACATGGAAGCGCAATGGCGGGAAAAGGACGAACAGGCTTCGTATGCTGCCTCTTTGGAGGACAAACTTCGTCATCTCGAGATTTCGCATGGAAGAGCTATGGAGGAAACTGTCAAGCGGTGCCAGCAAGATGCTCTCGACTCACAGAGTCTTGTGCTCAGGACGGAGGAGTTACGCTGTGAAGCCATATTTTCTGCGCGTCTCGCCGCATCGAGTTGGAGTGCCGTTCGTGATAGTTGTGACGTTGAGCTAGATTTAATTCGCGATGATAAGGCTGTGTTTTCCCTGTTGTTGATGCAGCTGGACCAGATGTACAGCAACCTTTAGTCTTGTGAGTCTCAACCTTATTTGATCTAGCTGAACAGCCAACTAACTAGTATGGCCACTTGCTCTTCAGCCCGGTTATTTTCGGCGTGTTGCATTCGCGCTGTATTTCATATCTCACCTTCTATTTCCGAGTTGTATTTTTAGCAGTCCGACAGCACATCCACCACCCCCATATCCACTCATTCTGTTTTTCGTATCTATATAACATGTATGCAAAGATCTCATACGACGATCACGACAATTATGATGACTACACCCATGTGGATTTGGTCCACAAGAACAAAGCAAAAAATTAGTTCTAAATAATACAACCATAAGAATAAATAAGTTAATGATATACATCCTGGGCTTCGATACAGGCATCCAAAAAACAAGCATAATTGTCCGAGGGGCTTGCCTGGCTGAGACGGGATACGACCGCTTGCAAAATGGTGGAACGGCTGCGAGATTTTTTGTCAGATGGTAATTCTCTCAGATCATTCAATGGACTTACTCCATAGGTCCATACGCGACCTCTACGTCACAATCCAGCGAGTCAATCGACATAGGCCATTGTCCAAAGGTATCGAATGGGAATACAAATGAGATGAACGCCTTGCCCATCACAGAGGGGAACATAACCATGGCACGAGCATGGAAGGTTGGCGGGGAATCCTTGGGCATGGAAGGTATAATGATATCCACAGGGTATTTGATGCTGAGAAGAGTGAGTTGCATGCGCAGCTGAGCACAAGCCGACCAGTAGTCGCTTAAGCGATGTACAATCTATCGGTGATATTCAGCAAATTGTGATGATAAACATAGAAGAAAAAGCAAAAGCACCTCGCGGACGGTCAAATTATCTCCCTCCGTGATGTACTGGTTGGCACTCGCCAAGAGGAAGGCGCTGAGCCGCGGGAAGTCGTCCTTGTACCGTGAGTTTGCTTTTCCGTGGTATGTGATGTTGACTTTCGTCACGATGGGCATGAAGTTTTTGCATGGAATGGAAACTTGGAAGAGGGAGGAGTAAACATATTCGAATAGATTCGAGTTGACTTTTGTGATCCGGAACATATGGAGATCCTCAAGAGCTTCCAACTCGCCTAGGAGAAAGTCGGTTAATTGATGCATAAATAAATTAAAGATGGATAATAATTACCCTTGAGTCTGAAGACCTCGGACCGAGTTGAGGTCTGTTTCATGCGCAAAACTCGCTCGGCAGTGTTGATTGTGTTCTTTGCCTCTCGCTTTTGAACTTCGATCTCGTTCATTCGTTCCTGCAACCACCGCACTTGGTCAGTGCCCTCAGAAAGTTCGGCCTTCAAGGCTTCGATCTCAATGCTACATGCGAAATCAGTAATGAATAGACCAAGCTTAATTAACACTCACTTTTGCTCCGCGATTGTTGCCTTGAGCTCGTTGAGGTAGTCTTGATCACCAGCTTCAATTTCTGTCACTTCTGCTTGCTCCTTCTCAAGTTCGCGCATCAGCTCTTCATACTCTCGTTCCAGCTCCGGAATGACGTCGACAATCAACTTCTTTGGCTCTTCCAATGCGCGGGCATCCTGTGGGAAGATAATGAATAATGGGACTCGGGGGGTTGGACACTGAGCACTTGCATTTTCCAAAGAGGCGAATGCATCGTCAGCCATTACACGTAGTCCTTCCACCCATTGCAGTTTCCAGTCATACCAATCTGATCGTGCGAGGTATCTTGTATGGGTCCGGATTAATTTGAGCTGGTGCTAAAACGGAAAAAAAATCAGTATTCCTGCTAGCTGGACGCTCTTGAATTTTTTTTACCAAAAGCTCAGCTTGGCCTTCCTCGTCGGCTCTTGCATATTCGACGAACAGTTCGGGGGTAAGCTTTGTGGCTTCCTCCTCAGCCTGAGCAAAGACAATTTCACTCTTTGCCATCCACGCCTCGAGGTCTTTCGACACTCTCGAATACAACTCTAGCTGAGGGATATCAATACCCATTGCAGTAACATACTCCGCGAGAGGGATGTCAGCAAGATTGCGTGGTTGACGAATGGGTTGCCGTGACGGGTGCATAGAACGCCTAGGAGCAGTCACTTCATCCATGAACTTGATACCAGTCATAGCGAAAAATTGAGCGACTGAAATCGCGGGCTAAAAGAGAGTTAATTAGGGAGTTGCCAATGAAGAAAAGTCACGAAAGGCTCACAGTGTCATCCTCTTCGTCGTACTTTGCTGGTTCAACACCTTCACGCCATTGTCGAGTAGCGTCAACGTCAATCTCCATCTTTCCGGAATGATCGTCATTGTCCTGAACATCTGTAAAGTCATCGTCTGCCTCCGCCGGAGATGGAATCTCTGGTGATGGCGGCCTCTCGTCTTGTTGGAAATTTTGTTGAGTAGGTTGCCTTTGTGCCGGTGCTGGTGAACCCCGAGTTGGACTGGGGGAAGCAGAGGCCTGTCTCGCGGATTCACGGACACACGCTTCTGCCTCTGCCTCCTTATCGCTGTTCTTCTGCTTTCCCGACGCCTTCTCCGACACCCCAGAGCCTGCAGCCTTGTTGAAACGAGTCCAGGCATCAGACGCTCCAGAACCCACGCTTGCACGACCCATGCCAATCCCAGGTTTCTTTTTTGGCGACGAAACAGTGACAGAAGGGGTAGGTTCGTTGGTAGGTGGTACACTGAAACTGACAGCTAAACTCTTCCGTTTCGCAAAATAACCAGACGGCCTGCGCAGCGCAGAGGGAGGGCGCGAGGTTGACTCGGCCGATGCGGCCGCAGAGGATTGGAAAGGCGCTCTCTTGCTTGGAGAGAGGGGTCTTGGTTTCGGTGCCGTTTTCGCAGCTGGTGCAGGGGTCGGAGAGTCTTCATTTGCTGGTTCAGCAACACCTAACCATTTTCCGGCTAAAGCTTGTCGTTTGGCAGGGCTTGGTTTATCGATATCCATGTCAATTTCATCTTGATTCGACGGCCGAGGACGTTTGGCTAGAGAAGTGCGGGAGGCCGATGAAGAGTCGGGTTTCTTGGGTGATGGTCGAGTAACTGGCGGAGCAAATGCTGCAGAGAATGTGGGTTTCGGTTTTGTTTTCGAAGCTGTGTTGGATGATTTGGTTGGTGAGGGAGATCGTGGCGTGAATGCAGTGGAGGAAGTGGTGGCAGAAGGTTTAGCAGATTCACTTGCCAATTGTTCTGCATCAGGATTGTCGTTTTGAGGACCAGGAGGTTGGAATACTGATGATTTGCGACGTTGAAGAGGTTCGGAAGGTCGTGACTGCGGTACCAAAGATTGACGCGGTGTTGGTTGAATATGTGCAACGATGTTACCATAAACCTCGGATTCATCCATGTTGGAATCTTGACCCATACTCATGCGCGACGCTGCGAGGCTCGTGCGCCCAAGTACTCGGCTAAGGTTCAAAGTTTTGTTGGCATCAAGTTCATCTTCGAAACTGTTTTCTTCGCTGGTAAACGTATCGTCATGATTGTCATGTGCTTCCTGTGTCTGGGAGAGAGACATCGAATCTCGGGCGCGCTTCAAGCGTACCATTGCATCGTCCAAATTCATGTCGTCATCACCATGCTCATGGGCCATGTCATCAGAAGAAGGTTCAGGTTCAGAGGGATCGTTGCCCGAATGCGTCACTCTCTTGAGGGCAAGCCACGCCTCATCTTTTTCCGCAGGACGAAGAGATTGCCCCACGGGAATGGTGAAATCCATAACTTGCGACTGATCAGATTGAATGGATTCATCTCCGATATCAGAACGCGACCCGTTGGGGTCGTCTGAGTCAGTAGTTGACGGAGACTGGAGTTGCGAAAGTGATTGACGACGGCCACCATACGAAAGCGAGCGTTTTCGAGCAAAATCTCCGTGTAGGGCCTGCGTCACATCCATGTCGTCTTCGTAAGATCCTTCGTCTTCATAACTCAATTCTTCATCGAGTATGGCTGATCCCCGGGCCTGGAAAGCTCCTGGTGCAATAGACGTCATGTCCATATCCACGCTCCCGGCTATCGAATAACGGACGGAACTGCCTCGTCGCTTCTTTGGATAATCATTCTCGTTGGCCACAGCTCGAGCATTTGGAGACTCTGAATCTGGTGGTGATGCCTGAGATGAGCCTATGCTGTGATTTTTCTTTTTCTCAAAAAAGCGGACATGAGAGCGCTCGGCAAAGCTGACGCGTCGTCCAAGCGATTTACGAGACGTATTATCGTGAACGAGGGCGGTAAAGTCCTGGGTGAAATCCATGGAGCAGGTGGCATCATCTTCAACAAAAGATTGCGATTGGGTACTAGATTGTTGAGACTGGGATTCTATATTCAAAAGAGAAGCTTTGAGAATGCTTTTCCGAGGAGCCTTGAAGACAAAAAAAAAAAATAGGAGGAATGTCAAAGCCTTGGACCGAGAAAAGGAAAAAGTATAGGCGCACCAGGGAGCGACGAGCCTTCGCTAGCGGACTAAGCTTGGCACCTGGGACAATGCTATGTGCTCTTCGTCTGCCCTTTGGAACGATTGAAGGCTGGTTCTGGTTTGTTACGGCGATAGACCTGCGGCGATTGGGCGATGGTTTCTTCGGCATAGTTTGTTAGTGGGGATACCGGGAGTTATCACGGTATGGGGAGAAATAATCAAGAGAAATGATATGGGGAGGAGATGGTAGAAGATGGTATGGGTCCAACAAAGGTAACTACAGTCAACCTGCTAAATAAACAGACGCGTTCCGACATATACATCATGTGACCATCAACAGACATGTCACGCGTTGCGGGCCGTCATTGGCGCTCAGGTCGGCATAAAGAAAGACACAAATGTCCAAAGACAATTGCGTAGATGGCTATGACAAATTGAAGTATGAGCTGCGCAAAAGTACACAAGTCAAGTACTTACCTGCGCTATATGACTTGTACTTGCTCCAAATCAAACCCCTTTTAGCCTGCTTAGTCATCCATTACGCGTTCTGGGGACGCGTCGCCCATATATACTTGACTTCCACTTCCACTCGACACATCATGGTATGTTTTTGTGTTCTAAATTTCCCTTTCGATTTATCAATCTAGCTACAGTTAATTCGTATCAGATCCAAAGACGGAAACTTTCGCTTCGACTTCAACCCTGACGATGACACTTCGCGCCTGTTGGAGAAGGTATGTCTCGTTCGGTTATTCACTGATGTCTGTTACTGACGGCTGCTCACCTAGATAGTCGAGACTTCCACCAACCCCGATTTATCAACTATTACTATTTCAAATCAACCGCGTGGAAATGAAGTGAAGATTTCTTCACTAAAAGGTCAGACGCTGAAAAAGCTTGGGCTAAGGTAAGGCTTAAGATTGCTTGGTTATCATTCGTTTAACACTCCTTTAGTCATGGTGATCTCGTTTTTGTATCCTATCAGTCGAAGACTGAAGAATCCACGAACAATGCCTCCATTCCGTCAAGTTCCGCTGCGACATCCAAAACAACAAAAACAGGTACAGCGAATCGCCCATGGGAATCAGCGCAAGAGGACTCCGTAGATGTTTACTGGAGACAACATTCAGGGAAGATTCCCCGAGAGCGCGATTCGCGATTCTGCAAGCATGCGATGAACGGAATGTGCGACTACTGTATGCCTCTCGAGCCTTACGATGCCGCATATCACAAGGAGCATGCTATAAAGCATCTATCATACCACGCTTATCTGTCCAAGATTACTCCGAAACCTACAGCATCTGCTGCTTCGCACCTTCCTCCCTTAAACCCCCTATCTTACAAGGTAAAGGTCCCTTGTCCGACAGGTTCGCATGCGCCGTGGCCCGCTGGTATATGCACTGGATGTCAACCCTCGACGATAACCCTGCAATCCCAACCCTTCCGCATGGTGGATCATTTGGAGATTGCGTCCATGGACGTCATCGATCGATTCCTCCAAGCTTGGAGGAAGACAGGCCTCCAACGTTTCGGATGGTTAATAGGCCATTATGAACCGTATGAAAAGGTTCCCATGGGCGTCAAGGCAGTTGTAGAGGCAATCTACGAACCCCCTCAACAGGGCGAGATTGATGGCCTTACATTAGGTTGGCCCTGGGCAGATGAACCCCGCATTCGACAGATCTCTGCAGCTGCATCGACGCCTCTGACCATTGTCGGGTACATCTTCACAGACCTGGACCCAACACCAGAAGATCGGACAAAGAATGTGTACAAGAGACACCCCCAATCCTTCTTCCTTTCCTCACTGGAGGCCGTCTTTGCCGCGACTGTACAAAAGGGAAACCCGATACCGTCGAAATCCTCACCTACAGGACAATATGCATCGCGTCTCGTCACCGCTGTTCTCACTGCCACAGCGGACGGTCAAGTCGACGTGTCTGCATATCAGGTCTCCGAGCAGGCGGTGGCTATGGTGGAAGCGGACATGATCGAAGCCAGTGTAGATCCAGGAATCGTTCGTGTAAAAGATGAAGACAGGACCCACGACTCTGCAAGATACGTTCCTGATGTATTCTTTTCGTACAAGAATGAGTACGGTCTGGAGGTCAAGAAGAGCGCGAAACCCTGCTTCCCTGTTGAATATCTTTTGGTAAATGTAAGATTTTGGTCCCGTTTTCGTCTCTGGGGTCTTATATCTCAATTTCGCGCCTTTTTAGGTCACCCACGGTTTCCCGCAAAACCCTTCGCCCGTGTTCCAGTCTACCCAGTTCGCAATTGAAAATCGACCAGGTCTGGAGGACCAGAATCTGGACAATGCCATGACCACACTTCGCCGACTAGAAGCACCTTCTCTGTTGCCGGGCAGCGAAAGCTATAAGAAAACCGAGCTGGCGACATGGTTGAGTGACTGGCATCTTGTCTCTTTCTTGCAAACGACACAGTTATTCTCCCCTGTAACTCCTTCCTATTCGAACACCCTTGGTTCTCGTGTGCTGATAAAACCCCGTTAACAGGAGGATATCAAGGTTCTCATGCGTACTGTGTCTTCACCCCACCTTCTGGAGGATGCCAAGAACATCGATCCAGTTCTTAAGACAGAGGGCTGGGAAACCCTCATGACGTTCACAAGAGAGAGTGCGCGTGAGTAATTCCCTTCCTTTGACGCTTTGATTTATTCATTACGTTCAATTTTCCCAGCGTCGCGGCCAACAATTTCCGCGCCTACCGGGTCGTCAGATCGGATGATGGACGACGACATCCCACCCGAAGTCTTTGACCAGATCGCAGCGGCGGAAGCCGCATCGCGGGGTGCGGCGAGTAGTTCTGGTGGTTCTGGTGGTGGCGGTATTAGGATATGCCCGCATTGCACATTCGAGAATGTACATAGAGGAACGGACTGTGAGGTCTGTGGGCTCCCCCTTGCGTGATGCACATGGCCGAGAGTGGGTCTTTTTTTTTTTTTTGCAGGGTTGGAGAAGGTTTGTTGTTATGGATTTGAGTTGTAGATGGTTGGTGATGGACGAACCGTTGTACAAGTCGGCAAGTAACTATGAAATTGGAGGTGTTGTACGACAACAATAATTAAATAATTATCGCTTTATTTTGTGAACCGTCGGGGTTCCTGCTCGTTCAAGTTGCAGCCATCTGCGTCACCCACGTTGGTGCGAGGAGGTCGGGCAATCTTTGATATACTTGGATAGGAAACCCGGGACAGACCGACAATACAAACAGCCATAGATCACCGCACGAAATGTGTTCCGCCGCTCTCTTCCAACCCCCTACATACTCAGCACATACACAACTCCACATCCAAGGGCGTGAAATTACATTGAAAACAAATGATATTCGTCCATGGTACTTTGCAGTACTAGCGTGTCGTAAAGTGATCATGGTTATGTGGCCCAACGTCGTAAGAGGTCGTAAGCCATTCCTCAATCTGTGAGACCGAAGTTATACATAATCTTCCTTCTTTCCAGGTCATGTTCAAATTCCATCCATCCCAGAATTATTATGCATATCCAAGACCCAAAACCAAAGGTCCAAACGTAGAGGCATAGTAGGAAGAAGAAAGAAAGAAAGAAGCGAAGATAATAAAAAATTAGACCGAACTAGAATGAACAACTAAGGTTCTAGTTCAGTCCTGGAGGAGGAAGGAGAAGTCGATAAAAAGAAGAGAAGCAGAAAATGGAACATTTCGCATCAACTAAATATCCACCAGAGGGCAAAGGACGCGCCGAACAAGACACCCAGAGCGCGTGCGACGAGGACGACGACGAGGGCTTTACGGATAGCGGCGTAAAAGGTGTTCAAGGCAGAACCCGACCAGTTTATCCTGGAAAAGAAGCATTAGGAAGGAAAGACGGGATAGCCAAGGCAAGTTTATAACTACCGTCTATCATTGATACCGCCTTCACGTACGCTGGCTTCCCACCCACGAATAACTTCGCGATAGCGTTTACCAAAGACCCTGGATTAGACTGTGAGTAAATAAATGATATTCAAAGACTAGAAAGAAGACTGACCAAATCCAGAAGTTTACGTCTGGGTAGGAAAAGCGTGGAAAGACGCTGGCAAGACTGGGGGCAACATATTCCATCCTAAAGTCCTCGGTGGAATTCTGGTAGGGCAAGTGCATGACCTCGGAAAGTGGGGAGGAGGGAGTGGGGCTATCTCTGGGAAGGGTGCGATCGCGTACGTTGGTAGGGAGGATCATGTAGGACATGAGATCGAGGGTCATTCCGAGGGAAAGACCCCAGAGTTTGAGGCGGTTATAACGGGGAGGAATAGGTTTCTCGGAACGGTCTTGTGACTTTTGGGAGGGGGACGTGTCTGAGGGTTGGAGGACGATAGCAGGGAATTGCATGCTGCCGATGAGGACACGAACGAGGAAGCGGAGGATGGCAGAGTGTTTTGGGGCGATACGGGAGGCGGCATCTACAGTGACAGTAGACCACTTTGGTGGGGCTTGGTGGGAAACGAGGGTGGAAAGGGGAGTCCAGTAAAGAGTGGTGGATGGGACAGAGTCAGGAAGGGGGGCGTGTGGGGTGAGCTGAAGGAAGACAAAGGGGGAGAGAATCATGAGGAGACGCTTGCCCAGAGAGGTTGTAATCTCGCGATCATCAAGGCGGCCAATGCATGTGTAACAAGGCTCTGCGAGATCGATGCCAATTTCCTCCCAGGTCTGGCGCATGGCTGGAAAGAAATGAGAGGGGCGTAATGAAAAAGGAAAGAAATTGGGTGTACCGGTATAGAGCCCGCCTTCATCGTCGGGTTCCTGTCTTCCACCAGGGAAAGCAACCTGGGCCTCGTCTGTATTCTTGTGGAGGTTTGCCTGCCAGAGCGAGGCATCGGAAACAATGGTGTTTTCGCGATGAAGGTAGAGAAGCTCTGCTCGTGCGTTTGGATCATTTACCCAGTCAGACTCAAAGAACTGGGTGAGAGTCGGGGGCTTGTCTGGGTTTGGCGGGAGAGGTGCATTGGGAGAGGGCACGACGCGGATAATAAGCGCTACTGCGGCTCTACGAGGTTCTGGGAAAGAGGTCAGGAGGTCACATGAGCAAAACACAGAAGGAGAACGGACGCGTTGGAGGCGAGGAAATGATACGCGGCGGCGTTGAGCGTATGCGGTGGAGGGCGCGGGCGAGAAGGGGGACAATGGCGGGAGGGGGGGCGTCTGTAGGCATGGAGGGTGATGTTCAAGGCTAACCCCAAAGTATTTTTCACTGACGTCCTTGTATCGGCATTCTCCGCCGGCTAACTGGTTTCATTTTACATGTATACGGTTATATCTCTGCCCATCCTCCGTCCGTGTCCTCCCCTCCCCCTATCAACGCCAGCCCAAATACAATCACGCTCGCTCCGAGCCGCATTCCCAGTCCCCGATACAGCTGTCCCAGTCCCGTATTCCGGAACCAGCTTTGATATTCTTCTCCCTTTTCCTCCGTCGCCTTCTCTTTGCCCTTGCTTGACATTCTTCGCGGTCGCGCGCTTCTTGTGATCGGCAGGTCCGATCGTTCCTCTGTCAGAATATGCCAGAACGCGTCCACAACCCCGTTGTATGGCGCTGGCCGTAACTCTACACATCCTCGCAGCGGCGGTGCTCTTCCACGCACTTGTACCTGCAACCGTCGTCGGATCGTCTCTACCGGGAGCGTGCCAAGAAGTCCAATGCAACTGCTTCCCAGCTCGGCCACCCCCCACCCAATCGGGTGTGTGTCTTCCGTAATGTGTCCCCATCCAAAGTATGATGTCAACATACCCGGAAGTGCCAATGACACGATCGGCTGCAGCCCGTTGTCGAGCAGTGTCGGTATAAGTAAATGTGGGTGTAGATACATTCCCCAGAGTCCTCCTTCGTCTCGTAGTATTTGTCGGAACGCATCAATCGGTCCACTGTATCTTCGATATCGAGCTGTGAATGACTGCACAATTAACCGCGTTCTAACCAGGTCCAGCGGTGAAAGCAAGAATCCTGTTATTAGGTGTGACGCCACTGGAAGAAGGATGGGCGGTTGGTGGAATGAGGACATTGATGGGAACAATAAAGATTGTAGAAATCCGTTGATCATAGGCTGAAGTGTAACCGTTAACACCTCCATTACACACGACGTTAGTTGGCCTGTAATTTTACTTTCAGTAATTTTCTCGTATATCTTTTCTGTTTTACGCAGCGCACCTTTCCATAGCGCTAGCCATCCTTCAGCTCGAAATCGCCCAACACGCTTCATCATTCCCCATACACCGTCTGCGCTGCCAACAGGAATGATATATTCTGGCCGCGTTCCCTCCTCCAGCACAGATCGTCGAATGACATATCCCTGCTCATCCACCCGGGCCCGAGTAGCTGGTGGTCGGTTACTCGGTGTCGCGTTCGGGTCAGCGAAATACGAATCCTCTGCAGACTCGTCGTCGTCGCTCAACTATGGAAACTAAGTAACCATCAACCAGATGGATAAAAAAAAAGCGTACAGCTTCTTCGTGGTCATCCTCTGCGTAGAGGGGTTCAGGCTCACCCGCATCCCGGGGGACCCACTGCACTTGCAGCAGAAGCTTTCCGACCTCCCATGGCATCGCAATTGCATTGCTTGTGTATTGGAGGACAGCCGAAGCCACAAAGGCCTTGAAAAGTTGTGCAGCATTAATCCCGGTCGGCTCGGATAGATCGAGCGAGGGCGAAAGGTCAAATATCGAGTTGTGGGACGGACGCGTAGACCATTGGTAAGACTGGGCAACGGGGACGGAAGCAGCGGTGGGCGGGGTGGGAGAGGTAATTGTGGCGTTTGGGGGAGGGGTTGGTGTACTGAACGCCCAGGTTTGCGCAGGGTCAATGTAGAGGTCACGGAGAGACGGGGGGGAGCTCATAGCATGGGTGTCGGAAGGTACTATGTAACGACAAACTTGGTCGGCGCACTTGCCAAATATGCGTACATTCCACTTCCAAATTCCAATGCACGTGTATTCAGATAATTATGTACCGTACAACTCTTATTTTACATACCCTTTTCAGAGTTATTTCGGGGATGCGAATAACATGAACTGCTGCGGAATGCATCGCCAGCCACGATGACGTGACGACCTAAATTGTGACGCCACTACCCACTGGTGACATCAGGTATGGTTTAGGTCAAACCCCCCTGTGACGGTTATTTCAAGTTAGCGTTGACGCACACAACCCCTTCTTGTACCCCACATCTCACGCGGACCTTGCCTATCTCCCCCCCCCCCCCTCCAATTTTTCTACTGCCGTCTGCCCCTCAAATATGTCAGGCGGGCTATCCAATGGCCAGCTGCAGGCCGACCCCGTCTTGAAACAAGACGCGGGCGTTCCAGTTCACAAGTTTGACCCTGATGCTTCGCCAGAGGAAAAGGCTGCCCAGGCTGGCAAGGGCCGCCAGCAGCTTGCCAGTACTAAACCAAAAGAAACGCAAGAACGAGGTGAGTGGTCTCTACCTCTATGTGTTGAGCTCGCGTGCTCCGCAGCTCCCAAGTATATTTTCCCTTTTTGTGGGGCTTGCTCGGAACAACTCCTATCAGTGCTAACGTTACATTCTCTTCTTTCCCATCCACAGAGCTTACCGTGGCTGGTAACCATTCCGCACCCGCCGTTCCCACTATCGTCGTCGAGGATCATGGCGACGGACCGAAAGTCACTGCTGCCGACACCGAACAGGCTGCCCAGGATATACAGGAGGAAGAAGCTGCTGCTGCAGTACCGGGTGCCATTCCCGCCCAACAGGCGGGTAGCATCCCTGACTGGTACAAAGTTGGCTGGCGCCAAATGTCGGGCATCGACAAGCTGCCGCCTCCCGAAGAGGAACGAGATAAGGGTGTCCTCGATCTTTTCCTCGCAGAGCACTACTATGGAGATTGGTATCATAATGCTGGCATCATCATCTTCGTGCGTATCTACCACACTTTGATCTGCCTTTAAGCTAAAGACCGTTTTTACTCCGCTGATATCAATTTATAGGCGGTTTTGGCTTCACATTTCCTCACAAGATTCAACTTTGGCTGGGGGTGGTTGTTTATCGTGCTTGCAGTTTGCAGCACATACTATAACACGTCCGTCCAACGCGTTCGGCGTAATGCACGCGACGACATCCAGCGAGAGCTCGTCAAGACGCGTCTGGCATCCGAACACGAGAGCGCTGATTGGATCAACAACTTCCTCGACCGTTTCTGGCCCATTTACGAGCCTGTTCTATCTGCTACTGTTGTTTCCTCCGTTGACCAGATCCTCAGCACCAACACCCCCGCTTTCCTCGACTCTCTGCGCCTCTCCGAATTCACGTTGGGCAACAAGGCTCCCCGTATCGACAAAGTCCGGACATTCCCTAAAACTGAAGATGACGTCGTCATGATGGACTGGGGCGTTTCCTTTACCCCAAACGACACCTCGGATATGACGGAAATGCAGAAACATGCCAAGGTCAACCCGAAGATCGTGCTTTCCATTCGTGTTGGAAAGAGTCTCGCTACGGCGGTTCTACCTGTCCTCGTCGAGGATGTGTCGTTCAGCGGTCTCCTGCGCATTCGAATGAAATTGATCGCGAATTTCCCTCATGTCCAGGTCGTGGACATTTGCTTTTTGGAGAAGCCCGTTATCGACTATGTTCTGAAACCTATCGGTGGTGAGACGTTTGGATTTGATATCGCAAATGTGGGTTCTCCTTTCTAAGATTTGGCCTCTTCGTTGACCTTCCCCACAGATGCCTGGACTCTCGACCTTCATTCGCGATATGACGCATGGAACTCTTGGACCGATGATGTACGACCCCAACATCTTCAGCTTGAATTTGGAACAAATGCTCTCTGGTAAACCACTCGATGCCGCTATTGGTATCATCCAAGTTGTCATCCACTCTGCCCGCGGAATCAAGGGCACGAAGATTGGTGGCGGAACTCCAGATCCATACGTTAGCTTGAACATAAACAACCGCGTGGAACTCGCTCGTACCAAGTACAAGAACAACACGTATGTGTTTTGGACTTTTTTTTGGAGGTTCAGTTCGCTCATGAAAGATGGTGCTGTCTAGGTACAACCCTACATGGATTGAAACTAAATACCTGCTTGTCCAGTCGTTGAAGGACATTTTGACCCTGAATGTTTTCGACTACAACGACCATCGCAAGAACACCTTGATGAGCGCCGCTTCATTCGATTTATCCAAGCTAGTCGAGGATTCGACTCAGGAAGGCATCGTTGCACCCCTCTTGAAGGACGGCAAGGACCGTGGCGAGTTGCGGTTTGATGTTAATTATTACCCGGTCCTCGAGCCTGAAGAGGGCAACGAGGACATTCTTGACTCTAGTACGTTCTTTTGTGCGACCTTCCTGCCTGCTCGGTACAATGTTCATCGGCGTACTTCTTTTTTTCAGCCGTCGGGATCGTGCGCCTTACCATCCATCAAGCCAAGGAACTCGACCAGAGCAAGTCACTCTCCGGCGACCTCAACCCACTCGCCCGGGTCTATATCAACGGCTCCAGTTCCTCTTCCTTCTCCACTCGCTGCTTCAAGCACACCACAAGTCCAGTTTGGGAAGCGCCTTATGAGTTCCTTTGCACAGACAAAGGGTCGGCCACTGTCACGATCAAGGCTGTTGACGACCGCGACTTCCTCAAGGACCCTGTCATCGGCTATATGACGATCAAGCTTACGGATTTGCTGGATGCGAAGGGTCAGGCGGGCCGCGATTGGTTCCCGCTCAGCGCGTGCAAGACGGGCAAGGTGAGGTTGTCGGCGGAGTGGAAGCCGTTGAGCATGGCGGGTTCGCTGCATGGCTCGGAACAATATGCGCCCCCGATTGGTGTTGTGAAGCTTTTGATTGATAAGGCGGTTGATGTCAAGTAAGTTTTTAAAAAAAATTGTTTTGGTTGTTTGTAGAATGAGTTTCTGACCTTTTTATATTTTATATTTTTATTTAACAGGAATGTGGAAGGAACTCTGGGTGGCAAGGTAAGAATGACGCTTTTGGGTGGGTTTCGATCTGACGATTTGTCTAGAGCGATCCCTATGTTCGGGTTCAAGTGCAGAACGTCACAAAGGGTAGAACTGAAGTCATCAACAATGGTGTGTAACTCATGCGTGATGCATTCCACTGTTTTTGCTTATCTTCGTATTAGATTTGAACCCAGTTTGGGACCAAATCATTTACGTTCCTGGTAAGCCATCTGTCTTCCATACCCAGCTACTTGGTTTAATCATGACCATGCTTGATTAGTGCATAGTCTGAAAGAAGTTTGTGTTAATTTTCATGACGCGAGAAGATATGGTATCCTGACGTTCCCTCATAGACCCTCCTGCTTGAGTGCATGGACTATCAACATCTAACGAAAGTGGGTTGATTCTGTCTGCAACGCGGTTCAGGTATTGATATTGGCTTTAGGATCGTCCTCTTGGCTCCGTCGAACTTGAATTGTCCGACCTTGCAGAAGAATCTGCAGAGGACGAAAAATATCCGTACTTGTCTAAAGGCGTCAAAGTTGTTGCCGGTCCTATACGCCTCGACAGTGGGAACGCCCACAAAGGGACCCTTCACTACACTGCCGAGTTTATTCCATCTCTCAACATCAGATGGGACAAGTTCGAGAGCCAAAATACAGAGGTTACGCGGCTCAATGGCCCGCAACATTCTGATGAAGATGGTGGATTCGTTGGCTCTGATGGCGACACTTCCGATGAGGATGATGTGCCTGCTGGTGTAACGATTCAGTCGGAGAAGAAACCTACGACGAACGCGACGAACGCTTCGAAGGCAGCCGATGACACGAGTGTTAAATCGACCAAGACCAATGGTACCAATGGATCGGCAAGTAATGGCACACAACCCAGCGTACCTAGCAAGGACGGAGATTCAAAGAAAGCTCCAAGTGTCAAGGGCGTAGTGATGACCCATGAAGAACTCCTGGCCCAACGCGAGTTCTTTTCGAGTTCACGTCTTGGCTGTTACTCACTAACTATTGTCACAGAATCTGGCATCATTGTTTTCCATGTTATCTCTGGAAACCTGGCGAGGAAGGCCCGTGTTGAGGTCTTGGTGGATGATGGATATTGGCCGTGCTTCAGCACTGTGAAGGCTCGCAGCACCAACGCACAGTGGGGTTACGTCGGCGAGGGTTTCATGAAGGAAGTTGATTTCGGTCGCGTGTGGCTTCGTTTGAACGAAGCACAGGAAGGCGAGAACGACGATGTCATCGCGGAGTGGCAAGGAGATGCCAAGGCGTTCTTGCAAGCTACTTTGGTGGGGTCTTTTACTTCTGTTTCGCGAGACCTGCAAACTAAGCTTTATCCGTCATAGAATGGACCACAAGCGTATAGTCTGAAAACTGAGGATGGCAGGAACTTGTCGACCGTTACAGTTGAGGCGCGTTATATCCCTGTGCCCGTAAGGCTGGAACCCAGAGAAAGTGTCAACAGTAAGTTTCAATTTTGCCAGAGGAGCGCCTTTGATCTCATCGATTTTCCTCCAGACCAAGGCATTCTTCGCGTCGAGCTGATTGACGGACATGATATCGTTGCTGCTGACAGAGGAGGCAAATCAGACCCTTATGCTGTATTCAATCTGAATGGTCAAAAGATCTTCAAATCTCAAACAAAGAAGAAAACCGTTAATCCAGAGTGGAATGAAGCCTTCGAAACCTCGGTGGTACGTAAACCCGAACTGTACCCTATTCGATTTGAGATTGACCAAATACCTGTGCAGCCTTCTCGAGTTGGTGCAGACTTCACTGTAGAATTATTTGATTGGAATCAGATTGAACAAGCGAAGAGTTTGGGCATTGGTAAAATCGACCTTTCCTCCCTGGAGCCCTTCGAAGCGCGAGAAGTTTCCGTTAACCTCGTCAGCCCTAAACATGGTGAAAAGGGTCGAATTCGTATGCGCTTTGTATTCCAGCCCTCGATTATTGCCAAGTCGAGGAAGAACACGTCCACGTTCACAACTGCTGGACGAGCGATGACCCAACTTGGCGGTCTGCCGGTCAATGCAGGAAAGGGCGTTTTCCATGGGGTTGCTGGTGGGGTTGCTGGTATTGCCGGTGTCTTCAAGCGTGGCGGAGATAAGGACTCAGATGATGGCGTTCCTCTTGACCTTCCTGCCGGGCAAGCTTCTCACCCTATAGATGCGTCGGATAGCACGAAGGGGACTACTAGTTTCCCGAGCTCGGACGACCAAGCGACTCATGAACCGGGAACATTACGCGTCACTGTTCTTGGTGCTAAAGATCTCTCACCTCAAGACGCCAAACCATATGCCACCCTGCGCCTTGGAGACAAAGAATTCAAGACAAAGCATACAGGAAAGACGAGTGCTCCGGAATGGCAAGTGTCTTTTTTACTTGAATATGGTTTATTATCTGATCTTCCTCTTTCACAGGGATGAATCATTCTTGTTTTCTGCGTCTCCGCTGACACCCAAGCTCCATGTGTGGATTCATGATCACAAAACCATCGGAAAGGACAAGGAGATTGGCGAGGGCGATGTAGATGTGAGTTTTTTTTTTTTTGGTTCCCTTTTGACACGATCGTTTTATTTATGAACTCGATAACAGATCTGGCGTCATATCAAACCAGAGGGCGTTTCGTCCGCCGAAGTCTTTGTCGAACTTCGACACGGAGGCATCCTGCGACTGCGCCTGGAATTCGATGCAGGAGCTCACCCGAACGTTACGAGTGGTGGGGCTTCAATCCGTTCCGAGCGTAGGTCCACGTCCATAAAGACCCCCTCTCGGTTCAGTCTTCGCGGCCGCCGTCCAAATGACAGCATCGACGATTCAAATTGATTTGATCTCTCTTTCACTTTCAAAATTATCTAGTAGTCAACTCTATGCCTTTGGACTTTCTGTACAGTATTTTTGGTAATTTCTTTTTGTCATCTCTGCTTCGAAATTGCATTGCATGTTGTTTTCATTACAAGAATACACTTTTGAGTTATTCTGCTATTGATTGTCTGGTAAATCGAACGATGAACAAATGCTCTCGACCAGCACGGCGTTGCAGTACGATCTGTCAAGGAATTAGGTGACACAGAGAAGTAAAGATGTTTCACTTACCTCGCCTTTTAGATGATACACTTCAACCATGTGTTGTAATATTCGAGAAATATTGTTTTGCTTTAATACAACGAGGTAAAAATGGCCCTTAGGCGATAGCAGGTTCTGAAAAAGAAGTGTTCTGAGCTTGACTGTGGAGACACGATGAGAGAAGTAAGTACCTCCACCGAATCCAGGAGCATATTTGTTACTTGCATTCCATCTGACCCTCCAGCCCATGAGCCCTCTATATCCCGCGATGATTGCGCGACATTTGCCTCGTCCTCCGTTGTTGGCACATATGGGGGGTTGAAGATAACGATATCTATCTTGTGGGATAAGCGGCTCTGAAGTGGGGTAGCCAGGGAACCATTGATGACATGGATGTTAACCTGGATTCAAGCCTGTTGGGGTAACATTTGAAAAGGGGATGAAAAATCCTGACTTTATTTTGAACGCCAGTTAAATAGGTACATCGGCAAGCGTGGGGGTTGATATCCGTGCAAAGGTAAACTATTACAGAAAAAAAAAGATATTATGATCAGGTCGTTATAGAAAAATGAAAAGAAAAACGCACGTACGGATGGACCCAGAATTCCTGCAATAAAACTTGTGACGCAACCTGATCCTGACCTTCACTTGCGGTCAGATATCTGCAGACGCACAAAGGAAAGCGGACTCCTACCCCACTTCGAGGCATATGGTGGGATTCAGCTCCTTCAGCCTCTCTGCATCCGCCTCCAAAGCGTCCAGGAGAAGGAAGGTATCTTCTGTCAAGGGTGGATGATTTATCAGGGTTCCTCTTGGTTTCTGCTGGGTAGGACAATGACTCACCTGCAGGCTCATAAACTTGTTCATAATCTCTAGCTGTGAGATGCGATGTATCTGGTGTAGGGATCATTTTTATTCAAGAAAAGAGTATCTTGAGCCTTTGTCTTCCTTTATGCCAAAGCAACGGATCAACTGTCCCCAAATACCCGATCACTGGCCAGCTCAACTCGGACGCCTAACCACGACTGCAGCACCGTTTGCCTTATCCAAAGTGCGGTATTGTCAGAAGTCATGGATTGCCTCACGAATCAAGCGTGTTACAGCATGGCATACTGGATGCCTCGACTCTGCTGCTTTGAAAATGCATGGATTTGGAATTTATGCCTTTTCTATTTCCACTATTAACCAGAGGTCGCTCAAGCGTCCATTTCAACAAGGGGATTTTTAGTGCGTGATATTTCTCGTCGATTTGGCCAGGGAGCCTGTCTGATTTATTCCTGTAGGAAATCCAACAATCATGAAGTACTGTTGTGACACACTGTTCAAATATCTAGGGGGAAGTTCAGGATCCAATGCATACGAGCCTCTGCCGCTCAGTGTCGCGCCTGCCACCGTAATTGGTATGGCTCGTGTGGTGGTGCAATCTGCGACAGTCCACAAGAAAATTCGCATGCCTCGTCCCTATGTCGATATCCAACTCCAGGGCAGCACTGTGGCGCGTACAAATATTCCCGAAGAGAAGACGTAAGTGTTCTCAGAGACTATTGGACCCTAAGCTAAGATGCGAATTTGACAGCTACTCCCCGAACTGGTTTTCGGAATCTCTCTTTGTTCTGATCTATTCCTTGGAAGAAAACCTGGAATTCGTGGTGGCAAATTATCACAGAGGGCTGGGGCATGGCGTAATTGGCCGTGCCACCTTTCCTCTTTCTGTCCTTGCCAGCGACCCTATCAAGACTGGTGAAGAAAGGCCCATCCTCAAAAATACCACCGAAGTGAATGGAACATTGTTATTTGACATATTCTACTATCCCATTCTTCATTCGAATTTGAAAAAAGAACTCAGATCGACCAGTAAGACACCCTCTTTTTTCTCAAGATTTGTTTGATCACGCCTTTTGCATTTCAGACACAGGTGTCGTCAATTTACTTATTCACCAAGCAAAGAACATTAAACGGGAAGATATCTACCCTCGGAAACTGGTTGCTACAGTCAGCATCGGTTGGACTGGACCTCCAATTCACAAAACACCACCAGCTGAATTCACCGACTCCCTCCTAATGTGGAATTCCGGCTTCGACTTCTTGTGTTTTGACAAAGATTCGACAACCATGGTGATAAAAATCATAGATCGTGACGACGATAAATGGGCAGCTGGTCATATTTCCGTGGCTTTGACTGACCTTCTGGCGTCTAAAGAAGAGGGAAACCTAGAGTGGTGGTCTTTGAGCGGGTGTCCTAATGGACAATTGAGATTAAGCGCAATTTGGAATCCAATTAAATACTGAAATATAGCGTAATAGATGGTAGGTAGGCTACCACAGAGAGTGCAATGTCAATTCAAAAGTCCTATATACAAATTAAATGTTGCGCCTTGTGACGCCAGGTATCAGATCCGGAGAGCATTATAAGAGACCCTTCACTGAATCACTTCGCTGCCAGAACAGTCCAGTTGATCTCTGCATCTTTCCCATATTTCATGGATAACCATTCGTTCGCCTTCTTGAAATGGCCATTGCCCAAGAAACCTCTATGAGCAGAGAGGGGTGAAGGGTGTGCTGACCTGAAGATAAATAAAATTAGTATGATCATCGAAGGGCAGGTGGATACAAAGTAAGTACTTGAGAAGTAAATGCTTTTTCTGTAAGAAATAAATGGTCAAATAGTGTTAGATATTTTGAGGCTGACAGTTACCTCATCTATACCAACACTAGAAAAGGTTTTCTGGGCAGGGAGCCCCCAAGCCATAAAGACCACGCCGACCTTCCGATCTTCTCTTTTCCGCTGTAAAACGGCTCGAATTACTTGGGTTGTAAATGTTTCCCATCCTTTCCGAGCATGAGAACCGGCTTTGTGCGCTTGTACAGTCAAACTTGTATTGAGCCACAAAACACCCTGCTTGGCGACAGGAGAAAGATCGCTGCGCGCGTAACGATTTGAACCTCTAGCCTTGTAATTAGAGAAACAGGCATACCCATTGGAGTTTGAGGCTTTGAAACCTGGAAAATCAGTTTCCAGCTGCTTGTAAATATTCTTTAGGGATGCCGGTGGCCTTGTGGGCGCGAGGACGGAAAATGATAGCCCTATATTATTGTCAAAATGGTCCTTTAAGGGAGACCATTCAGGGACCCACCGTGAGCTTGACCCACATCATGATATGGATCCTGAACGAGAGCATAAGTACATGAGAAGAATTCTTTGAACCATGCAATGTCAAATTTACCTGTCCGAGGATTACGACCTTGACTTCATCTAGAGGGGTGAACCTTGACCAAGAGTAAATGTTGTTGACTTAAAATTCGATGTTAGAAATTTGGATGTCCGGTATTTAAAAAAAGGCAACCCACCTGCAGGATATACGGTATGACTTGTCATTTCTGCCAACAAAAACTTCTTAAGCTGATGGCCAATGTTAGATTGTAGGTCAGCTTCACGTTTGTAGAGCAACCTACCGAGGTGAAATATGGCTTCCTAAATTCAGGTTGAAGCTCTTTTCGCCACGATTCCTCCATGGAATCATCTTCCAAAGACTCTAATATAGCCTCCGTGATAGCTCTTAACTGCGTTTGTGAAGACGACGAGGAAGCGGGGACTACAACGGTCTCTGACGTTTTGACCTCTCTGAAAGAAATGATTGCATATGTTAGGTTGAATCTACAATATCCATCGAGAGCACTAACTTGGTGACTTTTGTCTTCGTCGTTGTTGAGGGCTTTTTTGTCCACATATCAGTCAAGGTGCCGCCAGACGCAAGTCGTGTAGTACTTCGAGAGACTATTTGTGAAGTTGTGGCGACAACTTCCCCGAGCATTTCTTCGGCTGGTTCACTGTCCGCGGTGATTTTGGGCATGGTAAGGCAAATTTGTTTGTGACTAGTCAAATGGTTAGCGTTAAATACTGAAAAATTCGGAGCCGCGCGAATAGATGACAGTTGTTGACAGGTTGTTGACGCGTTATTTGTCCTTGGTCGCGTGTCCTTGGCGATGACACTCTTAAAAAAGGAGGTACAATTACATGGTCCCCCTAAAAGACACATATTACACATATTAGGTATTACAGTAACATGCTGCAGTATGGGATCGGTATCACACTGTAATATTCTACTTGCCGAGACGTCTAATGGGCCCTGCGCCTTGAACCTTGGCCACCTTTCTGTCCACAGCATAAGTAGCTTTGGTGATGTCTTCTTCAGTGATAATGGGCTTGTTGCCAATTTTTCTGACGGCGCAAAGAGTTCATTGCTGATTCAGGGAATAATATGCAGCGTTCAGAGCTTACCGCATCTTCTTCTTGGTGACTGGGAGATTGAAAGAACTATCGGAAACATCCTCGTCGTCATTCCTTTCACTCTTGGATAGAATGACAACGGAGTCGTCTGCCGTAATCCCGTTGATATTCAGCTCGTCCATATCTTGAGCCAGCTTGGATATTCGGAGGTTCTTTGTGGAATTTTGACTAGTCGTTGCCTGTCGCCTTTTTGGCTGTGGGGATGGACTGGGACTGGGTGATAATATAACTTGTTTCTTCGGCTTGGGTGTAGGTGGTTCCCAGATCTCTTCCTCTTCTTCGTATTCTTCGTCTTCTTCTTCCGTATATTCCTCATCCTCATCTTCATCCTCATCCCCGTATTCCAATTCGCTTGTCGTTGCACCTGACGGGGCTACGCTACTTATTTCATCGTCAATTTCTGTTTCGGTAAGCTCGGCATCCTCCGTATCAGATGGAAGCATAGGTGGATCTGGGATGAATGGGCGCTTCTCGATGATAGGTTGTGGGACAACACTGGATTTCCTTGGAGGTTTGAATGCCAATGCCTTAGCTTTGCCTTTTTTTGCCAGAGGGGACAGTGATATGGAGCGAGCATCGTCTCCCGCATCGGAGTTCTCATCTTCGCCGTATCGAACCTGCAAAAATTTTAGAAGGGGATTGGGTAGATAGAGTGTTGAATCGATTACCAGGCTCATTTCCGTGTCGACCTCCTCTTCAGAAATATCATCATCCATAATTATTCGTTGATTTGCCTTGTTTGGGCTGCCAAAAAGACCAGATTGATGCAGCATGTCGATCTTGGCGTCAGTCTTCAACTCATTTGCTTCGAACTAGTCGCGATCAGCTCCTATATTTGTGCTTGAATTTCTAAGAAATACCTCATTCATGAGCCGGCGAGAATACATTGTTTCCATAACTCTCATGCGCTCCTCCATTTCTCGCATAACTTCTTCCCTGGTTTCAGCTTCAATGAGGGCACATCTCATCTCGGACTCGAAGAGCTGTCGATAAATGAGAAAAGTAAATTATTGCATACAAATAATTACACTAACCTGGAAGCGTAAATTCTCAACTTCATCAAAGAGAGCGTCGACCAAGGGGTTGATGGGATCATCGTCATCGTCATCGTCTTTCCCTGGTTCTACTATTGGTTCATCCTCTGCCAAGAAAAAATAAATGAAGGTGCTTAGCCACAGGATTAATCAGACGGATTTACCCTCACGAACTTCGAGGATGGCCTCGACTGGCTTCCTGCCAGAATCATAGCCACCCATCGAGAAATTCACCTTCCTGGTATACGGTCGAGGAATAATATCCGGGTCCTTCAATGTCAACGGACCAAGCTGTTTGATTTTCTTCCCCTGATGATTACCCGGACCGACG
>Ga0307513_10000825_pt1 | contig 45237 bp, 47 predicted proteins | sample 15_EM_MG_FD_202174 | JGI IMG/M metagenome (GOLD analysis project Ga0307513, IMG submission 202174) | Populus trichocarpa ectomycorrhiza microbial communities from riparian zone in the Pacific Northwest, United States - 15_EM | ecosystem: Host-associated > Plants > Roots > Unclassified | place...
GGCGTAACCGAGGAGAGGCCGAACGATCGGAGGGGGAGAGGGGCGAGCGGAGCCACCGAGCAGAGGGGATGCCAGCCAACGATGATGAGCAGTAGGGTGCCAGCCGGTGAGTAGCAGTAGGGTGCCCGCCGGTGGGGGGTGAGCAGTAGGGTGCCAGCTGGGGAGTTGGAATAGCAGTAAGGTGCCAGCTTATAGGGCGGTACGGTGCCAGCGGACGGAACCGGGAGGCGGGTAGAGGAAGGATTGCCAGCGGGCTAGCCACAACCGACTAACGGGCCATAGCCACGGCTTTTGGGACGACAGCGAAACCGAGCCAGACCGTGATGTTACTAACCGAAGCTTTCTCCATTAGAGGTACAAGCCCAGCAGAACCGAAGCCTTACTTCGACCGAGAGTCCGGACGCCGTATCGCCGACCGTGAACGAAGCGAGAAGCTTTGCGACAGTGCAAAATGCTAAGCGAGGTGCAAAGCAAGTGCGGGGTAAGGGGGAGAACCGAACTTCATGAGCGGGTGTCAACGATGAACAGGAACAAGAACCCCAAGGAGGGGAGGCGTGCGTGCCCCAGGAGAGGAGGGAAGAAGGCTTAACGTCAACCTCTAGGCAGTAGCCATGATGGGGGAAGAGAGGTGGGTGGGGGAAAGTGACGATGATTTCCCGTGGTGTTGAGATTTCAATCGCCGGAGGTGGAGGAGAGATGGTTCGTGGTCCTACCCCTTGGTCGGAACCAAGCTCCTTATATAGGCATCTTCTCACAACCCTAACCCTGGGGACTCATCACCTCGCGCTACATAAACCTCTATGACTCATAGTGAGTCATAGCGCGAAATCCATCAATGACTCATACTAGTCATCGCCCAACATTTCGTTAACCAATCAAAACTCATAAACCAAGTCATGTGCTCAAACGAGTCACACGCGCGGAACCCATGACTCATAATATGAGTCATGTGCGAAAGTCATTACATCATATGACGTCACTATTGTGAGTCATGAAACAATCAACCAATCAAAGTATAACAATGACTCGCGAGTGCGTAGTCATGTGAGAACTATGAGTCAAGTGACGTCATAGTGTCAAATCCAACATACCTTATGACTCATAAGTATGAGTCATGTGAAATCCGCCTTGCTTAGTCACAATTTGTGACAAGGTGTGGGACAAGGGAATTTGGTTGGGGGTGTGGGTTCTGGTATGGGAGATGGAAGTGGTAGCGAAGAAGGTGATGCAAGAGGTGCCCAGGAAGACCATGATACTCGGCATGTGGGTACTGGGGGGGGTGGTGGCAGTAGTAGTAGAGTGGTGACCGGGGCCGTTGGAGGCACACCTGCACACCCCGCTGGAACAGGGCCGTCTGGAGCTGGGGTTAGTAGTCGTACTCCGCAGACGCCAGTCCAGCCGACACGTGGTAGGGGTTGGAGTTGTTGGAGTGGGGCTCGTAGGCGCTCTGCAGGCCCTGGTGGGAGTGGTTGGAGCGGTGGTGGCGGTCGGATGCCGACGCGCTCCTGGGGTCGTGGTGGGAGCGGAGGAGCTGGTGCCGGTGGGAGCCCTCCCACCTTAGCACATTGGGGGATTGTCTTTTTCTTTCTCTTAATTCACCTCTTTTTTCAACTATGATGACTTTCATTCTTCTTGTTTTCTATTACTCCATGGTGTTGTCCCCATCGGGTGCGGAGGACGGCGCAGTCTTTTCTCACTTTTACACAAATCAGACGACTAACTCAAACCTCCGAGTCACATCTAACTTAGCATAATTACCTTTTATAGAACTCTTATTGTTATAAATACACTCTTTCTTTAACCTTACCATTTCGCTATATGAACTCTCAACACAGTAACTCCATAGCACGACTGTGCTTATGATTTGGGCGTATGGCTTGGGCGTATGGCTTGGGCGTATGGCTTGGGCGTATGGCTTGGGCGTATGATTTGCACCTATGATTTGGGCGTATCGTTTGGGTGTATGGTTTGGGCGTATGATTTGGGCGTCTGATTTGGGCGTATGGTTGAGTGTATGGTTTGGGTGTATGATTTGAGCATATGGCTTGGGCCTATAGTTTGGGCATTTGATTTGAGCGTATGGCTTGGGCGTATGATTTGGGCATATGGTACCAGCCGATGAATAAGGCTTATGGTACCAGTGGATGAATATGGCTTATGAATTGGGCATATGATTTGAACCTGTGAATAGAGTGTATGAATTGGGCCTATGAATTAGGCGTATCGGCTGCTGACACAATATATGTTACTAGACTAGGCAACTTGGATGTCCAATCGGTCTTGTGAATTATTCCGGTTGATATTGTATGAATCATTCCATGCAAATAAATCCCCATATATACTTTGAGGTATGTGAGTTTTGGTACACGTGTATATGCTCACACAATTACCCCAATCATGTATCAAAGGAGCAATGTTCGAGACGGGAATATACTAAAAGCGGGGGCCTGGGCGGAAAAATGTCATTGACGGAGGGCTGTTCGGGGCATTGAACGGGGCAGGGGCCTCGACAGGGACAGGGGCAGGGGTTGAAAATAAAAAGTCCTGCCCATGGCCATTGACCTGGGCGGGGCGGGGAATTCAGGCGCGGGCCGTCGGTTTCGGGGCCCCGGAGGCCCCTTAACGAACCCTAGCTATCTCCGTCTACTTCACCCCTTCTTCTTACTAAAACCCCACATATATATACAACACCCTGATTACAAATCACTCCCTCCCCGGGAGTCACAACACCTCAGGCTTTCACGCCTCAGTAAACTAACTAAACAGCTCACTTGAGCCTAAGCATATAAATGAAATACTATATCTAGCTAGCCACCAATTGGCCCACCTTTTGCCCCACCGAAGCACCCCGGCTGTCCACACAAGCACCCCGGCTGCCCACAACATCAATCCGATGTACCATCCTCCCCTTATGCCTATCTCCGCCTATCTACAGTCCCTTCATTTATGCAAGCAATTTGTCCCTGCCACCACTTATGTATACGATCTCCCCTCTATCTTGCCACTATCCTTGAACCCACATCGAGCCTGTTCAAAATGTGAACGCCAGGGGCACAATCTATTCTATGTGGATAATACTGCGCAAGTGCGAGTGCGGGTTGCGGGGCACACTTGGTGAGGCGTATAGAGCAGATTTGGTAGGAGTTCTGGTTCTTAATTATTCCAAAGCAGGTGGGCCGTAGCAAGCATATTTATACAAAAGTGTGCACCGATATGTATGAAAGACATATAGGGAAAACTATGTAAGAAACATAAGTGCAAACAGGTTTGACCCTGAGATCCTGCCAAGTAATCCTAAACAAGGTGCGTAAAACTATGAGGGTGGGATGTGAATATTAGAAATATCATGACCAATAATAGTGCATAAGAGATGCATAAAATCCATAACACTGGATAGAAAAGCACATGTTAAATCCCCAAATATTATCCTACAACAATCAATAAAATACCATAATATATATCGTAGCTGTAGTAATGTAAGTGGTGTACAGGTGGAGCCAAAACACCAACTAAGTCAAAGAATACACGGTAGTGTTATGAAATACACACAGGGAATATAATGGAATTTCCACGCTTCCGCACATTATCTACTGTCCAATAAACTAACCGTTCGCTGATGCGCAGGTTTTGCCAAGACTTTGGTGCATATATCGGCAACATTGTTAACCGATTCAACCTTCAGGAGAATGAACAACTTGTCTTCTAGGACTTCTTGTGTGATGAAGTAATCGCGGCTATATGTTTGATCCGAATATTAATCTGAGGGTTGACGGCTAGGAAATTGGCACCAGTGTTATCGGCATGCATAGCGATTGGAACATGGAGGCGAAGGTCAGCGAGACCTTTGAGAAGCCATCAAATATGGCGATTACCGTATGACATAGCAACGAATTCTGCTTCGGTTGTTGATTTGGCGACAGAGGCTTGTTGCTTTGAAAGCCAGGAGATACACCCGTTATTGAATAGAACTATGTAACCGGGGGTGGATCTTCTCGTATCGTGACAACCAGCAAAGTCAGCGTCAACATAAATAGTGATAGCATTCGTTGTTGTGTAAGGGTAAAATAGGCCAAGGTTTCGTGTTCTGTTAACATATCTAAGAACGCGTTTAGCGGCCTTTATATGATCTTCAGTAGGGCAAGGGGAGAATTGTGCGAGAAATGATATAGTGTATGCTAGATCAGGTCTTGTGCCGGTAACGAGGTACATGAGGGATCCTATTGTTGATTGGTATGTGGTAACTTGTTCTTCTTGTTGTTTCGTAGTCCCTTTCGTAAGTATGATGCCTTTCGGTAACGGGATCGATACTGTGTTCGAGTTTTCCATTCCAAATCAAGAGAGCATAGTACCGATGTAAAGTTCCTGGGTAAGAGTTATGCCGATCGGGGTATACGCATTGTGTAGGCCGACTAAGAATGAACCTTCCCGAAGGTCCGAGATCTCAAATGCCGATTTCAGGTCCTTGATGAGAGTAGTCAGATGTGGGGTAGCGGCCGAGTATCTTGCAATGTCGTCTACGTAAAGCGAAATGTAGCAGTCGAACTCGTTGTGGATAAACATGCATGGGTCTTGATGTGATGCAGTGAAGTCCTTGGAGGTCAAGAATTTAGCCAAGAGAGCATACTATTCGTTCGCAGATTACTTCAGTTCATATATGCATCGGTTAAGTTTCCATGAATTGTCTCCGTCACTGAACCCTGGTGGCGGTCGCATGTAAACTTCATTTTTTAGTTTACCAAAAAGGAAAGCAGATTTGAGATCAAATTGTTGTTGTCGCCATTTATTGCTGTCGCATATCGCAAGGAGTAATCTGAGTGATTCGTACCTGATGACAGGTGTAAAGGTATCTCTAAAATTGAAGCCGGACGCTTGAGAAAAGCCTTGTGCAATGGCGGGTGCTCGAAATCTTTCCCAAGTATGATCAGCATTCGTTTTGCTTTTGAATACCCACTTATTTTCTACAATGTTCCGTCCTGTTGGTTTGTCGACAACATCCAAAGTGTTATTCTTCTTTAGCACATTTATCTCATTGTCCATGGCTGAGGTCCATGGTTCCTTAAGCGAGCTATTTACAGCTTGGCGATAGGTGGTTGGGTCCTCATCTGGCATTTCCTTAGTATTTCTACCAAAGTGTGTCGGTGGACGAGTCACTCTTCCAGACTCCCGTGGCTCTTCCTTATCAGGGAGCGGCCAAGTAACATCTAAGGGAGGTTGAGTTCGCTTTTGGTATGGTACAGAGGAATCTTTCTCGTTTGTCGTGGTGGTAGTGGTCGTACTCCCTTGGTCTTTCTCAGCAAGTAGTAGTTCCATGACAGTTGTTTCAAGCGGTATTATCGTCTTGTTTGTCAAATGGATTTGTCGAGTTTCAGTGACCTTATACTGTGATAGAACGTAGACTCTATATATCTTATCAGAAGAGGTGTAACCGATAAGGTATTCTTCGATTGCCCGGGGTAATAGTTTCGTTCCTGGTTGTCTTCTCTCCTCTGGTACGTGAACGCAGCATTTGGTCCCGTATGGGCGGAGATGGTTGATCGTCAGTTTCTTGTTGTAGAGAGATTCATAGGGCGTCATTTTGCCTATGGATCGGTTAGGGATTCTGTTTCGAAGGTAAACAGCGGTTGCGATAGCTTCTGCCTGTAAAGCCATGGGTAAGCCCGTCAACAAGAAGAGAGCAGCAGTAATTCTAGTTCGGTTGTATCTTTCGGCAACACCATTTGATTCATGTAAGTAGGCAGGAGTAAGATTATGTACTATGCCTTGTTTGTCTAACAATGTTAACATGGTAGCATTCACATATTCTCCATTGTCGGTCCTGAATCATTTAATTATGGTGTTGTCTTGAGTGTAGTGAGCATAGATGAAACTGGTGAACACTTTAACGGTGTCGGATTTAGCATGGATAGGATATATCCAGGGGTATCTGGTGCAATCATTGATGAAGGAAACATAATATCTTGATTTGCAGAAGCATGTTTGGGAGAACTTTCCGCTAAGGTCAGAATGGATTAACTCAAATGGAATTTCTGATCGCAACTCAGTAGTGTTTGTTGATATAGAATTCCGTTTTGTACATTTGGAAGTGATGCATGTTTCGCATTGCCAGTCTTTCGGAACTTTGGGGAGGTTGGGAGCGTCGGAATTGTTGTTGCTTTTGAGATAGTCAGGTGAGGGATGTCCAAAGGCCTCATGCCAGTGTTGGTAAGTCATCTTGTTTGCCAACTCTTTCTCTTCTTGCACAACATAATCTTGTCTGTCAAGTTTTCCCCATATCACCTCTGTTTTATTTTCCCTAAAAATATACCTATCCTTTCCGAAACTAGCCAAAGAAAATCCCTTCCCCAAAGAAACAATTGCGCGCCAGGACAACAAACTGCAAGAACCCAAACTAGGAACCCAAAGATCATATTCAGGGTATACAGAAGAAACATGACCAAGAGATGTTTTGGCCAAGATCATAACTGTTCCATGGCCACATGTCTCTATTACAGAGTCATCGCCTAACCTAACGGTGCCTTTAACAGTCTCGAAGTCGATAAAACGGTCTGTGTTGTTTGTCATGTGTGAGCTTGCACCTGTATCTATAACCCAGCGGGGGTAGGGCGAGAACTTGGTATTGATACAGGTGGAGGATAAAGTACTAACCGGTTCGGGAGTGTCTTCCTTGCCGGTCTTAGCCGAACTAACGGTTTTCTTTTCTTTCTTCTTCAAGTTGGCGGTAGTGTTCGTTACGGGGTCCCGTTTCCGACAAACGGGGCGCCAAGAGCAGGTTATTAACTGCAGATTAAAAAAGGAATCGTCCAAATCGGACCAAAACTGAGTGAGATACAGGTCTTTAAAGTTGTCTAACTTCAAAGAGCTCTATCTCAGTCAGTTCTGCTCCGATTTGGATGATCCTTTCAGCCAGTTAATCAGATTAACCTAGGTTATTTTGTCCCCGCTCCTCGGAAACGGGGCCCCGTAACGAAGCCTAGTTGGCGGCCTTGAGTTTGGAGTACTTATTCCAGGTATGGCCATCACTGCGAGCAGTTGGGAAGTGCTTTTTGCAGTACGTGAATTCCTTGGTGGTGGCTGACTGTCCCTTACAGGACGGTTCTCTTCGTGGTTCCTTTCCTTTTCCTCTAACATCAGTGCTTTTATACGCTTTGTTATCCGCAGAATTAATGGCGGTGGGAACTTTCAGGTCCATCTGTTTATTGTCGACATGATCATAGGTAAGGTCCTACTTGGTTTGGATGTTGTCTACAATATTATGCTTCGATTGGGGAAGAGAACGGAGAAGAATGGCTGCTTTAGCCTCGGGTGATTCGAATACCGCTTAGAAGGCACATGGTTGGGTGTATTGATCGGAGGGGTGGCTGTAGAGTAGGGAAGGTGTAATCGATTCCATAGAGTGTCGTACTTGTTGATATGATCAGAAAGGAGGTTCAATGTATGATACTTGGTATCGAAGACAGAATTAAGTTGGTCGAAAAAGGAAGATGTGTTTTCTCTAGCAAATTTATCCTCGAACGCTTGCCAGATAGCAGGAGGTGTCTTGTGGGTGGCCAGCAAGATCCACCATTGGGGTTCAATAGTTTCGAGGAAGTATGCAAAAGCATACTGGTAGCGATCGCGATATTCATCGATTTTTTCAAAGTTAGTAATGTCTCCCTCATCATCTGTTTCTTCCATCGGTATCTCTTCCGTTCCCACGACAAGGTCCCAACAATTGAACAACTGTAAAACATACTTGGAGATGTCCCGCCAGGTGCGGTAGTTTTCCGAACCACTCACCTGAGGGATTGAACTGAGTTTATAGGATGGTGCGAAACGGCGTTTGGTGGTATTGGAGTGTTGACTTGTATTTGCAGGTTGTTTACCTTTGGTTTCAGAAGGTTTGGTAGCAGTGGTACCGGATGCTGAACCTGTTGGTGCATCCATTGTGGGATTTGGGCCGGTAAATAACTCCCTAGTTGCAGTAGAGAGATAGGATAAGGAACGAGATGATAGATTCAAGGCGGGAGGCGGAGGGGGAGTTTGAGTTCGGGAATGTGGTAAAGGGTCTGGTGCAGGTATACGCCTGACAAAACATTCACCAGAGTTGCGAGGAGGAGGAGAGGTAACAACTGTTTCTTCCGTGTCAGAAACAGCTGTGGTGGCGAGAACATCTTCAGTGTGAGTATCTGAATCCTCCATTAAAGCTTCCGGGTGTCAGGGTTCATCTGTTCCAGACATGAAAAATCCTGGATCACATGATGGTTTTCTCTGTCAGCACTTCGAGTACCAGGTCCTACCTTAGTATGTGTGAAACCCCTAATTAAGATGTACACCGTTCTGTAACTTTCTTTACCTGTTGCACCTTTTTGATTGATCAGAAAGGGGTTCACAGAACTTTGGTTGAGTTAGGTACTGGTGTAGTTGTGCGAGGAAAGAAGGGTAGTTGTGTTGCAATTAGAGGTCAGCTCCTTTTAAGTGGGGTAAAAGTGGTTGCGCAGAGAATTTTCCGTTTCCACAACAACTGTTGCTAAGCGAGAGGTGGAGGAGGTGGATAACCAATTGCAGTTCATTGGTGTTGGGTGGAAGCGTGTAAGCGTATTTCTTATAGAGTAAGAAGAGCCCGGGCTCATAACCTGTTCAAAATGTGAACGCCAGGGGCACAATCTATTCTATGTGGATAATACTGCGCAAGTGCAAGGGGGGTTGCGGGGCACGCTTGGTGAGGAGTATAGAGCAGATTTGGTAGGAGTTCTGATTCTTAATTATTCCAAAACGAGGCGCGGTAGCAAGCATATTGATACAAAAGTGTTCGCCGATATGTATGAAAGAAATATAGGGAAAACTATGTAAGAAACATAAGTGCGAACATGTTTGACGCTGAGATCCTGCCAAGTAATCCTAAACAATGTGCGTAAAACTATGAGGGTGTGATGTGAATATTAGAAATATCATGACCAATAAGAGTGCATAAGAAATGCATAAAATCCATAACACCGGATAGAAAAGCACATGTTAAATCCCCAAATATTATCCTAAAACAATCAATAAAACACGATAATATATATCTTAGCTGTAGTAATGTAAGCGGTGTACAGGTGGAGCCGAAATACAAACTAAGTAAAAGAATAGACGGTCGTGTTATGAAATGCAGATACGAAATATAACGGAATTTCAACAGGACAACAGTTCTTAACCAAGATCTGAAAGATCAAATGCCCTCTGTCCCGCAATTCTGATCTTTTCCAAGACTCCTATAGCTCCTCTCCCATACTCCACTCTTTTCTCTGTTTTCGTTCCAGCTCTAAGCTCAGGATAGGTGCCTGGCCGAGGTATGTAAACCAGAAGATCATCGAAGTGATAACGCTTAGTGACTCCAGGGGGATCGTGTAGCTGTAACACACACATTTCCCACGGTGTTTTGTTAAACGGGGAACGACTAATCGTAGTGAATATCGTGATCGTCGACTATCATCATAGCCTCGTTGGAGGAGGTCTTATCATCATAAGACCGGAAGGTACAAAGTCCAATCGCTAGAGGACTAGGCGCTCGCGTCTGAGCTGTAGAGCTTTGCGTAAGAAATAAAGTAATAGGATTGTATATCTTGCACGACAGGAAGGTCACTGTCAAAGGGCTTGGCCCGTGCTCTAGTATCCAAGTGTTGTATTACTTAGATGGTTGCGTGAAGGTCCTATCTCTTGGTCTTTTTCTTTACTTTTTTGTAATCATGTATTCATTGTTTTAAGGTACATAAAACTGCATGCACCGCGAGCTATGGCAAAAACAAAACCCATAAACAATCCACCGCCCGCTTCACCTCTTCATGGGAAAAATCAAGCACCCCGAGTCCATAGGAAAAGGCTCCCCCGCCTAGCACCTAAGATAATATACCCCAGACAGGTAAGGAAAGAATACACAGAAATGTACAGGTAGAGAGACCAAACCCCTTCAGCAGGCTCCCCAAAACAAAATAAACGGCCTGTTCGAACACCAGAAACGGTGGCCCGAGAGGGGTGAATAGACGATCTTCAACGGGAGAAAACACAGATACTGTGGTCCCACAAAAACTACTCGCGCAGTCGTGCAGGTCATTACATCGATCCAAGGCGTGGGACAATAGCCATGGAGGCAGTGCAATACCACGACTGGGCGTAACCGAGGAAGGGTCAACCGACCGGAGGAGGAGCACTAGGGTGCCAGCCGGACAGTAGCAGTAGGGTGCCAGTCGGGGAGTAGCAGTAGGGTGCCCGCCAGAGGGGGGTGGAGCAGTAGGGTGCCAGCCGGAGGAGGAGGTCTAGCAGTAAGGTGCCATCTAAAGGGGCAGTACGGTGCCAGAGGACTGAACCGAGAGACGGGAGGAGGAAGGATCGCGAATGGCTAGCCACAACCGACACACGGGCCATAGCAAGGGCTTTGTGGACAACCAGGAGACCGGGCGACACGGTGATGTTACTAACCGAGGCTTTCCCCACCAGAGGTACAAGCCCAGCAAGCCCAGGCCTACTTTGACACAGAGTCTGACACCGTAACGCCTACCGTCAATGCAGCAAGAAGCTTTCTGACCGTGCACAATGCTAAGCGAGGTGCAAAGCAAGTGCGGCGTAAGTGGGAGAACCGCACTTCATGAGTGGGTGTCAACGACGAACAGGAACAAGAACCCGAAGGAGGGGAGACAGACGTGCCCTAGTAGAGGAGAGTAGATGGCTTAACATCAACTCCTAGGCAGTAGCCATAGTGGGAGAAGAGATGTGTGTGGGGGAATGTGAGGATGATTTCCCGTGGTGTTGAGATTTCAATCGCCGGAGGTGGAGGAGAGATGGTTCGTGTCCTATCTCTTGGTCGTTTTTTCTTTCTTTTTTTTCTTTTTTGGTAATCATGCGTGATTTGTTTTAAGGTACAAACAGCCTCATGCAGCGCTAGCTATGGAGAGAAAAAAACCTATAAACAATAGTCACGACCCGCTTCACCTCTTCATGGGAAAAATCAAGCACCCCGAATCCATAGGAAAAGTCCCCCTCACCTAGCACTTAAGATAAAAACCCCAGACACGGAAGGAAACAATACATAGAAACGTACATGTAGATACACCCAAACCCTTCCGCAGGTCCACCAAAACAAAACAAAAGACTTTAACTGCCAGAAGCGCGGCCCGCACGGCCAGGATTGCTGATCGGCGATATAGGAAAACTCCAGCAGAGGGCCTACCGAAACCATGTTGTACGGTCAGGCAGGTCATTACATCGATCCAAGGCGTTGGACAAAGCCACGGAGGCAGTGCTATACTACGACTAGGCGTAACCGAGGAGGGGCCAACCGATCGGAAGGGTAGATGGCGAGCGGAGCCACCGCGCAGAGGGGATGCCAGCCAAGGACGATGAGTAGTAGGGTGCCAGCCGGTGAGTAGCAGTAGAGTGCCAGCCGGTGAGTAGCAGTAGGGTGCCAGCCGGTGATGAGCAGTAGCGTGCCAGCCGCGGAGAGGATGGTAGCAGTACGGTGCAAGCGGACCGAACCGGGAGGAGGAGATAGGAAGGATTGCGATCAAGCTTGCCGCAGCGGACAAACGGGCCATAGCCAGGGCTTTTGGGACCACCACGAAACTGAGCGAGACCGTGATGTTACTAAGTGAGGCTTTCCCCATCAGAGGTACAAGCCCGGCAAGCCGAGGCCTACTTCGACCGAGAGTCCGGCACCGTGACGCTGACCGTGAACGAAGCGAGAAGCTTTCCGACCATGCAAAATGCTAAGCCAGGTGCAAAGCAAGTGCGGGGTAAGGGGGAGAACCGAACTTCATGAGCGGGAGTCAACGACGAACAAGAACAAGAACCCCAAGGAGGCGAGACCCTGAGGCCACAGGAGATGAGGGAAGATAGCTTAACGTCAACTCCTAGGCAGTAGCCATAGTGGGAGAGGAGAGGTGGGTAGGGGAAAGTCGTGATGATTTCTCGTGGTGTTGAGATTTCAATCGGTGGAGGTCTTGTTGCAATGGTTCGTGGTCCAATCTCTTGGTAGTTTTTTTTTTCTTTTTTCTCTTTTTTTTTTTTGTAATCATGTGTTCATTGTTTTTAGGTAGAAAAAGCCTCATGCAGGGCTAGCTATGGAGAGAACAAAACCTATAAATCAAAAACATAAACAAAAGAAAGTAACGGCACCAGTAAATATCCACTATCGAGCAGGGTTCCCCTCTGCCGGGCCGTCGGCCAAATATAACAAGGAAAGCACAAACTAACAATTTAGTCGCATCAAAAGGAAAGCTTCTCGTAAGACAAAGGAATGAAACCCAAGGACCTTATACCTCAGCCAACGAAAAAACACGAAAGACCGGGGGGGGCACCCTTGGGGGAGAGAGAGAGAAAAGGGGGGAAGAGGGAGGGGTGGTGGGCGGGAACATCGTGGGGGGAAATCCCGTGGAGGTGACGCTTATGTAGTTAGCGAGCCTTTTTAGCAGCGGGAGGGAGGACCAAAGTGGGGCCTCGGGACCGACATCAGTAACGCTGTGGAGGAGGCGGGACCTGCTGTGTTTTCTCGAAGGGCAGGAGAGGATAGCGTGTTCGAAGGTTTCAGGCTCCAAACCACAGCGGGGGCAGGAGGTGTCGCCATCGGGAGACCTCCAGGTCAGGTGGGCGGCCAGGTAGCTTTTCCCAGCTCTCATCTGGTGGATCCTCCCAGCGGTGAACTTGCCCAGGCCCATGAAGGGCCTCGGGGACACGGCAGGAGGGTGCAGGTAGTACCCCTGAGTCGGAAAAAGGGTGGCCCACTCCGTGAGGAGTGTCTCTCTTACTCTGTTCTTTAGGGCAGAATAGGTGTTGTCCATTAGGGACGGGGACGGGAGGACGGGGGTCGGGCAGACAAGGTGGGCGTTGATCATGGGCATCCAAGAGAGCCCGAGGGTGAAGGGTATCGTCTGGTGAGCCACTGCGTTGACTGGCAGGTGGTTCCTCGTCGCGGGGGTGGGGCGGGGCGTTTTCCAGTGTAGGGGGAGGTAGACAGATGACAGGCCTTTGGTCATGGCCCGCCAATCTCTTGGTCGGAACCAAGCGCCTTATATAGATATCTTCCCACAACCCTAACCCAGGTGACTCATCACCTCGCACTACATAAACCTCTATGACTCGTAGTGAGTCATAGCGCTAAATCCATCGATGACTCACATGAGTTATCACGCAACATTCCGTTAACCAATCAAAACTCATAAACCAAGTCATGTGCTCAAATGAGGCACATGCGTGAGACCCATGACTCGTAATATGAGTCATGTGCGAAAATCATTAGATCATATGATGTCACAATCGTGAGTCATGAAACAATCAACCAATCATAATTGAATGATAACTCGCAAGTGCGTAGTCATGTGAGCACTATGAGTCAAGCGACGTCATAGTGTAAAAACCTAAACAGCGGATGACTAATAACTGATTAGTCATGTGAAAACAATTTAGCCAAGTCAGAATTTGTCACAGTAGCTGCCATACATGCGCTGATATCTTGGACTTGGATATCTTCACTAATAGACGTGGGGCTGACCAGCGCGGATCCTGCTTGTGTTCTGTATCTTTAGCAAGTTGGAAATCCCGTAAAAGAACCAAATCGCGAACTTTTGGCTTCCGGTATCTGCTGGTTTTCATAGGTTGAACCTTGTCCTAGCGTTCTGCTAAGGGGCTAATGGCCAGGCTGCCTCTCTCCTCCTCAACATCAACATTATCTGTGATCTTGTCATAAGATGGTTCAAGCATATCTCCATCCTGTAGCAAGTGACACTTTGCCCAATCACCCATGTCTAACTCTGTTGTCCATGTTATCGTTGGATTGAAGCCTAACAAGATTTCTGCTGGGGTATAACCGTGAACTCGAATGCAGCGTGTATTGATGGTTAAAACAGCCTTGCGGATCTCAAGGCCTCAATTAACAGATGAATCAAGTGAGATACATCTTAGTCTAATCCGTCCCATAAGCATCTGCACGTAGCATTCACTTCACCCAATAGACTGACGATGTCACAGCGCTGAAGGAAAGTGTATAACGCCATGGTCGCTCCACATCTTCGTAATCTGACTTCCGGTACTGTGACTACCTCTATCAGTATAAACGGTCAAAGGCCAGCCCATCATCGGAATAAAGTGTTCTAAAAGCGCCTTCATGGTAGACTTCTGATCTGTCTTTTGGACTGCAACAGCCCAAAGGAATCACGAGAAATAGTCTATAAGTATATGGATGTAGTGGTATCCGGTAGACTCGCAGGTGGGAGGGATAGGACTCAGAAAATCCATTCCGATTATGTCCACTGGTTTGAATTGCAGAACTGATCGAAGCTCACCGGCCTTTTGAAGCTTCGTAACGTGCTGTGAGGGTTGACAGTAACTGACCCTGAGGCCGATATCCTTCGCTCTGGTGGGTCAGAATATCTTTCAATCAGCACGACTGCGGGTGATATTAACTGCCAAGTGTCCGTGTCCTTCATGCAAATCCGCTAGTACCTTCTTGACATCTGTCTCCAAGATGCAGCTAGCCAGCTCACTATTCTTTTCTCTATAGAAAAGCTTTCGCTCTGTCCCCTCCACCATCACATACGTTCTCATCTCCCTCATTAGCGCACATTTTTGACTCCTCCGCATATCCAACCTCCTGACTCGAAGCATACTGTCTTCCTCCTCATCTAACTTTGCCTGAACCACATCTCCATTCATTCGGGACTCTAACCATTTCCTCCATTTCCTCCTCTTGATATCACCCACCGCTTTCCTCCAGCTTATTCCATAACCTCTCGTATTGATAACCTTCTCCTCCGGTGATCTCAGTGTTCCGACAAACCCATCAACATCATCCCCCTCTCCTTCCCCTATCCTAGTACAACCATCCTCCGTATATTCACCTTTCCCATTTCCGGAAATTTGCCAAAATCCAACTCCCTTGTCCAGCGCCACCACAAGGTTCCCATTGACACCCACATCTACCACTAGTCCTGCAACTGGAACCACTCCTCCAATGAAGGTCTTAATCCTTCAGTATCTTCGGCAACGTGAATTGACAAAAAGTGGGTAGGCAATTGTGATAGTCCATCGGCGATACCCATAAACTGAGTCTTAGCCGAGCGATGTAAAAGTTGAATATGGTATTCCCCGAGCCGTTCCTGCCATTTAGCAATGTGCCTCTGTGCATTATTATCCAGCCTAGTCAGTAATGTCTTGAGTGTCTCATGATCAGTATACACAAAGATCATATGAGGTGAAGCCATCACCATCCACCACAGTTCAGCCAGGCATCTAATAACAGCTAAAGCTCCACCTTCAGAATTTGTATACCGCATCCCTGGATCGCTGAGTCGGAAAGAAATAAACATTATTATTATTTCAGCGGCACAATCAGCTTCACGGCAGCCAGCTTCAGTTCCCACCTCAATACCATCTCGCTGGAACAGGACTCCCCCTATTCCTTGCTTGCTGGCATCTACCGCCAAGTGATATTGACCCTTAGGATCCGGTGATGCCATGGCATTCTTTGCGATGACTTGCTTAATCGCATTAAAGGCAACCTCTTTCTCCCGGTTCCATGCAAAACATTCCAACTTCTCCTTATTTCCCTTTCCTGTACCCCATAGATTCCCTTTTGTCTCGTTTACCTCGTTGCCATATTTTAATATACGCGCCAGTTCTGCTCTCCCCGGAATAAAGCGACGGAGGAATGGGGTGAGATAGCAGAACGCCTCTACCTCCTGCTCGTTCTCGGGGGTAGGCCATTACAATATAGTCTCCCACTTACGTAGAGAAGGCCTCAACCCATTGGTGCCTGCCTCTAATCCCACAAAGTCCAAAGAATCCGCGAAAAAGACCGACTTTGAATCCTTCAAATAGATTGGACCCCAGTGACATTGAGGGAAAAATCGCGGATGAAGAAAGTCATACATAGCTCCGAAGGTTGTTGAGCTTCCGTAGCCATCGTCAATCATCCGGTCAAATTCTACCTCTCCCGCATCAACAATAAGCGATTCCTCTCCTGAATGTGATATTTGAACTCCATTCGCTTCTTCCACACCGTCCGGAATACACCTGAAAACCAAGTCCCGAAACCTACTGTAAGTGTGTGTCCCACCAGTAAGGCCTTGACCCATTACGTTATAGCAATACATGCCATATGGGGTTAGAAAGCCAAGTTTCATTTCATCTCCTGCTCTGACTGGGATTGCCCAATAGGAATTTGTGGTATTTCTCGTGAAAAAGAACTGCTTTACTTTCTTCAGAACAGTATAAATGATCTGCTCAATTCTTGGGCAAGGGTATCCTGACTTTTCAGTTACTCTGTTAAGTGGTATAAAATTATGTACCATCCTTAGCCTCGAGTCTTTGGATAGTGTATCGGCTCGAGGCTTTTGGGGGAACTTTGTCCGTGCACCCCATTCTGAGTCGTAGTGGAAAATCAGACCTGCTTCTGCCATCTTAGGGAGAAGGCGTCAACAGAAGGCTCTCTCCTCTTCTGTATATAGCGGTATGCGGGCACGATATGGGACAGCTCCAGGGTTCAAAACGATCGCATGTTCGAATAGATCCGTTTTGCGTATTCTCACTAGGTCCGTCTCAAACACATCTCCCCATGTGTATAATAAGCGTTTGGCCTTTGCTCGCTGTCGCTTGTCAAGATGTTCTCCCCCTCGCAACCCTGTTGAACTAAACCAACTTTCAACTTCATCTTCCTCCACAAATTCAATGCCCTGAATCTCACCGTGTATAGGCTGCCGTGTTGTTGGAAACAACTGTGCTTTATTCCTTGTTAACGTGATTGTTACCATTACCTTCCACTTTGTTCTCTGTTCTTCTCCCTGCTCCACCTCTTTGTCCGCTCTACTATCTCCTTCCACTACAATCCTTCCATCCATCCTATTCCCGTCTACATTCTTCCTAGTCTCCCTTTGGTTTCCATCTTGTGGCCTCTCCTTTGCCGTTTTCGCTCCTAAATTCCCTTCTGCTTTTGCCTCTGACCTGCCTTCCCATCTTTCAATCCCCTCCACTTCTTCATCACTCCATTCATCCTCCTTAGATCTGCCTCCATGACTCACTACCTCAACTCCACCAGGATCATAATTGCATCACCCTGTACCCTGGAACCAAAACGATGCACTTAGTTTTCCGCAAGTAAATCTTCCTAATGTTCTTTCTCATTCCAGTGATCAAGTTCATTCAGTAAAGTCTCGATTGCATCCTCGGCCTCTTCATCATTAAATCACCAAAAGCTATCCTCTAGTATCCTCGACCTTGATACGTGTGCTTCCAACTGTCACGCCCAGAAGCGTTCCTCTAACGCGATTACTTCCCTCGGTGAATAAGCTGCTAGAATCGTGATATTCCACTGCTTTAGCTCTCTGTAACCAGCAACGTGAGAGTAACAAGTGATATGTTGGTGAGAGGGCTACTTGATACGCCTTAATTCTTTCCAGCACACCAGCGACAACAATGTCTATCCAAACATAATTCTTTAAGACAACAAGGCGGTCATCGGCTAGCCGCATTCAAAGTACACTAACAGGAAACCTCCCCCACCGTAGCTTTTCCACTAACTGGGTAGAAACTAGATATAACATAGCGCTTGCATCCACGAAGAGTTCGGAAACCTTGAATAGTCTTCGTTAAGCGGGGGGGTGTGGCGGGTTTTCACTTCGTGACCGGGCCGATAGTGTAGCCTGGGGTCCACTCTTTGCCGTTCCTCAAGGCCCAGTTTCACACGGGGCCCTGGCCGGGCTATGGGGCGGGGTGGGTATTTTACTTGCCGCACTGATTGCCTAGACGGCCCCCGTCTTCTTGTCCCCCACTCTTGCCCCTGTGCGGGGCCCCACTTATTCCTACGAGTGATATTCTGTGACTAAACAAATCGCAGGTTGAAATCTAAGGGGTGTTTGGCCTGTCAATTCTGATTTGAAATGACAATTTGAGATCAGAATTGGCTGGCCAAACACGTCCCAAATATTTTGTATATCTACCATGATGACTCCAGTATTTGGATATTCCATATAGCAATCCGGCATCTAGCTCAAAAGATCGGATTTGAATATCGTGCTCACATTATGATTATGATTTTGTTAGGCATACGAGAAAAGTGTAGCTTTTCCACCTATTTTGGTGTACCCTGGGGTTACCCTACCTGCACTCTGTGAAGCTAACACCCCCCTCTGGCACCGGCGTTGGGACGGCGCGAGAACACCTAACGGCGTCGCAGTTGCATCCCAACACCAAAGGACACTATTATTGGAACATATCTCATAACACCGTATACGTCGCGGCCGTCCCACCGACCGGATGCTGTTCGCAGGATATATGAGAAGGGACCTTTGGCGAGCTTATGCAAGTGTTCCGGGCGTAATCGGTCGATGTCGCATAAAGTTACAGACATAGCGGCACAGCACAGGAAACTATGTCACTAAAGGCAATGCGACGTTTTTGTCCTGTCTGCTCAAGAATGAAATAAGAGTATGACCACACCCACACCAATGGTATAGTACCATATAGGATCATTCGGTAGGGAAAGACTATGAGAGAATTGTGCCACTGGCACAATTCCGACTGATAGTCTGACCGAAGCCTAAGTGCAGGAAGGCAGAGTGATATCTGCTACTGCGATAGGTCCGATTACCAAGTTGGCCACTTCGTTCGTCCGATAATGAGGACACTGTCTCGCATGCAGACAAGTTTCAGTTCCTCCTGATGGAAGAAGGATTGCGAACTCTCACTGGAACGTGGTGCCATACCAGAGAAATCAAGACCTGTCCAGTCCGGAAGTCAATGGTGGGGCGATATTATTCAGGGTAAAAAGGTGTTCGCACTATAGGAAATGTTCGGAATGGTTAGCAGGTACTTGGTTAGTATGGTAGTTACTTGTAGGCCGCGTACTCTATCGACGCGGGATATAAATATCGAAGTGCCTCCCGAGCTTTACTGAAATCATCACGCTACGGAGAAGAGACCTTATCAATGTACTAAGTTATTACAAGAAAAATCTTTATCACTATTTTACGCACGTTTATATGGAGCCTTCCTAGACACATCTCCGTCTACGATAAAGTACCTCGGTCTTACCCATCTCACTTGTTCTTAGAGATCTGGTACCACCTAACAGTATATTGATATTCTCCTTGTTACCAAGGCTCAATAAATGCACACACTAGATACGACTGGTATCTTCAAACCTTACCTAACTCAAGACATAGCTTCACCTTTTGAAGAAGTCTTAAACGCACCCGCTATAAACGCACTATTCTTTATAAGAAATACCCACTATCTGAACAACAAAGACGTTGTCAGATACCCTCAAACCTACCAACAGTTACCTCCCTTGAACACAGGACACACGGACCGTCCTGGTTCACAAGACCCTTTTTGTTCCAAACAAAGAACAATTTCGGCGCATCTACGCCCACTTTGAGATACCTACTAGAGATTGGGAACCCGTAGGAGAGGAATTAGCCTGTTCAGAAATTTGGTTTTCGGAATACCCCCCTTCTCGTAAGGAAGAAACAATTCCTGCCCCTTGGTTAGGCAGACGACTATAGAACACTTCAGCAAGACCCACTGAAGAAGGTTCTACCCGCCAGACACTATGGCTCAACTACGCATCACCGCGGAACCCATAGTTACGGCAGAGGAAGAAGGAGCAGTATCCACATTGGAATCACAGGTCTCAGGACGGGATATGGCTGTCTATTCCCCGGGAGAGATTAAGTGCCCAGGCTCATCGTTTGTGGGCCTGGGACCTAGCTAACGGGACTCAAAGAGAGTTCCGAAAGGACGCAGAGGAGGAAGCGGAGGACAATCCCGACAGCCCAGTTCAAATCTTGAACTCAGTCGACTAGCGGCCCGCATAGGCACGGTCATGGGGCAATTCGATCGAACTTTAGCCGCTACTCAAGATGCCCAGCATCTAGCTTTTTTTGCGCTATCAGAGGCAAACCAAACCCATGCGGCCTATCTGGAGGCGCAGGCCAGAAGACTGGCAAAGGGGGAACCTATTGTCGGAGAGGAGTTAGACACCCTAAAAAATGCGTTAGACCAAGTCACGATGCAATCGACCAACATGCAGGCCGAGGTGATTGCACGAGTAGGGCATCAATTACAGGCCCATACAGCGCAGCAACACCGCCAAGCTGAGGTTAGCACAAGGTTACAAGTACAAGACGAGGGACTTAGAGACCGAGTCCTAGCTCTGGAAAGACTGTTGGAAAAAGCAGATGCGAAATACCTCGAGCAACAACAAGCCCACCGTAATGAACTCGCCACAGTGCTAGACGAAATAAAACGGTCAAGAGGCGAGATTCGAGAGTTGGCGCAAAGACAGTCAGTAGCACCAATAGTACTTGTGACCGACGATGGCGAAGGACCATCCTACAGAATGAAAGGAGCTGTTCAGCCAAGGGTAGAAGAAGAAGAAGAGGAAAAAGACGTTTGGGTGCAGAAACGGTCAGACCCAATGCCACCAAGGGGAGGAAACGGGGGAAGAAAGCCCCTACCAGGCGGAGGAAACGGTCGAGATCCCGATCCCAGCGCTCACAATTCAGATAGCGAGAACCATCGCGAGATCGCTAAAGGGAAAAGGCACAAGAGGCCTACCATCCCAGAAAATGACGACCGACAACTGGCCAAACTGGTAAAGGTCATGAGTATGGTACTCGGGGGATCTAAACGCAAACCCGCAGATGCCCCCTTCTTTTATAGCATCTGGATTACCAAGATGTAAAGGTTGGCTCCTCGCTTGTGAAGATTACTTTGCACGAAATCCTACATACTGGATAAAAGAGGAGGATAAGATTATATACGCCATAGGCAGAATGGAAGGAAAGGAGGTAGCCCCATTTGCGGTGGCGTATAGGAAACAAATGACTGGTGAATTAGGTTTTCACAAACAAGAAGGCTATGAATATTGGCACATATTCAGAGCACAAGTGATTTGGCGATTTACTGTTTCCCATGAAGCAGAAAGGGCGCAGAGAAGAATGGAACTGGTTAAATACCAGGGGGACATAGAGAAGTACCTCCGGGAACTGGAAAACCTTAACCTTCAGGCGCAAGTTACGGGTATCGCAGGGGGATATATGGTCGAGAAAAGGTTGCCATTGGAGGCACTGCGCTGACTCTCGAACCAGGAATATGGTAGCGACCCGGAATGGCTTGCGGCTATCCTAACGGTCACAAAAGCAGAGGAAGCTTTTAAAGAACAACGGGGCCTCCGGCATGAACCATCCATGAAGTCGGATTCGTCGGGAAAACACAAGCGCGAGAAGGATTCAGGAGAAAAAACTTCTTGAAATAAATACTCTCCTTCGGAAAAAGCTGCCTATAAAGCAAAAAAGGCCGTGGGGAAAATGGGAAAGGCGGCACCTGAGGGACAAAAAGTGGAACACACAAACTTCAAAGACGGTCATTCGGGTATCCACGAAGACGAAATTGACAAGTGACGAAAGAAAGACGGTTGCACCCGTTGCCGCATTCCATGTAATAGATGGAAGAACTGTCGCGTACCCATTGAAGTATCAACTATCGGCCGACGAATGATCGATACCCGCAACTCGGGGAAATTCCGTCCCAAGTTCTAACCGCGAAGACCACAGGTCGCCGCTGTGGCTGATCGAAGCCAGCAAAGAAATTCACATCAAGTGAATAGGATTGAGCAGCCCAGGGCGTGGGATACGGATATGGACGAGGCCTAGGATGTCCCAATGGCACCACTGGCAACGGCACGTGGGTAGTTCGAACACCTCCTCGAGAATCGAAAAACACGAGGATCCGGAAGCCGGAGGCAATATCGAACTGATACATAACCTAGGTTATGGCCGGCAGAGGTATTGTAGCAACCGAGAAAAAGTCAAGTGTATTGGAGCAACGGTTTAGCTGCAGAACTGGAACCTGGGGGGTGGGGGTTAAAAAGCTCGATAATTTCAGACTTAACTCTACAAAGCCGGGTGAAAGTACGTTAGAAATCGGGGCTTGGCGGCGCATAGAAAGATATCTTCGGATCATGGACGAAGTAGTCTACCCGAGCTGTGGCTAGGAGTCGGCGTGCACCCTACTCGGCGAGGCTCTACGCGTCGCACGGCCCAACAGGTTTCTCGGCTAGATTCAGAAGGAGGCGAAGGTGTCATGGGAACCAAATGTAAGCCGGCCTAGGCAGGAAACAATAAGTCGATGATACGGTTTGCCGCAAGGACCTAGTTGCAAATCACTGACCAAGGCGCAACGGACTACGCCTGGGTATTTGGGAACTCCTCAGCAGGAGGTAAAGACCGCTTGTAGTGGGCTGCCCAGTATACCAAGAAAAAGGATTTAGTTTATCTGAGGAGACCCATCTGGTCGAAACCGTGCTGGCGCAGTAATAAACAGCCACAGTCAACGAGACAGAAATGAGTTCCAAACGCAAGGTAGAATTACCTCATGGTAAAGGATGTCCAAGACCTCCGATACCTAAACATTACGAATGCCCACAAGGTTGGGCTTACCTCGAAACGGGAGTAAATAGAATTCGAATTCGCGTGTTATTAGACTCCTGTTCAAACATCTTCCTACTAAACGAAAAACTGGTTAACCAGTTTCAAATACCTTACGAAGTACGCCAGAAAGCGATCGATATCGTAGCTTTTGACGGCGTCGTTGTATCCTCAGCAGGCAAAAAGTACTCTCACCCGATCACTGTGGAAATTGGAAATGGACATAGGTCCACAGTATCTGCAGAAATCGCAGCTGCAGGACAGTATGACTTGGTCATACCGTTTGGATGGTGGTATAAGGAACATGCTCTATCCAACTTAGAACACCCGGAGTAATGGGAATTTGAACACAATAGCTGCCATACACATGTCGCGGACGAGGCCGTGGCAGACCTATACGAATACGATAAGACGCTCGCATATGACCCTCAAGTCCAATATATAGGAAGAATTGGGTACGAAAAAGGAGAAAAGGAAATTACCCTAAAATGATTACCGAGGGAATACCGACGGTACAAAAAATTATTTCTACCTGAAACGGCGGAAAGAATACCTCCTTGTAGGACCTTTGACTACGCAATCGAGTTGAAAGAAGGCGCCGAAGCGCCATGGGAACCCATTTACCCAATGTCCCAATACCAGTTAGATGTTCTGGCCGAATACTTTGATGAAATGCTTAAGCAAGGAAAGATTGTACACAGCCAATCCCCGGCCGGAGCCCCGATCCGGTTCGTCCCGAAGCCAGACGGTCGACTTCGACTATGTGTCGATTACCGCCAGCTGAACAAGTTAACGATCCTAAATAAATATCCCTTACCCCTTATGAGCGAACTGAGAGACAGGCTAGCAGGGGCCAAGATTTTCAGCAAGATCGATTTTAAAGACGGTTATCATCGCATCCGCATACGGGCTGGAGACGAATGGAAAACAGCGTTCAGGACACGGTATGGACATTATGAGTACAAGGTCATGCCGTTCAGACTGGTTAATGCTCCTGCAACTTTTCAGGCAATGATGAACAAGATTCTAAGAGAGTTCTTGGACCACGGGGTTGTTGTCTACTTGGACGACATACTTATTTATTCGGAGAATTATGAGGAACACGTCGAATTAGTCAAAAAGTACGCGCAAGGCTGGAAGAACACTGGCTGGCGACATCTCTGAAAAAATCAGTGTTCCATGTACACTCGGTGGAATTCCTAGGTTAAATTGTTGCAGTGGATGGGGTCACGATGAGTGAGAGAAAGGTTGAATCCATTAAGAAATGGAGATCACCACGATCTGTAAAAGAAGTACAGATTTTTATTGGCTTCACGAATCTTTACAGAAGATTCATTAAGGACTTCTCGAAGATTTGCAAGCCAATAACGGAGACGTTAAAAGGCCATCCAAGGGATTTCAGTTAGGGAAAGGAGCAAGAAGAGGCGTTTGAGGAACTCAAACATAGGTTCACCACGGCACCCATCCAGGCACAGTTCTACCAAGGAAGAGAAACGGTGGTCGAAACAGACGCTAGCGACTTTGCGTTAGGTTGCGTCCTTTCACAATTCTTGGATCGCAGACTACACCCTGTGGCATTCCACTCTCAGTAATTGAGTCCCGCTAAGCGGAACTACAAGATACATGACAAGGAATTGCTTGCAATTCTAGAAGCCTTCAGCAAATGGAAGTGTTACTTGGCGGGGGCGGACAAACCTATAACTGTTTACACCGACCACCAGAATCTGCAACATTTCCTGACAACTAAGAAATGGAACGCAAGACAAGTGCGATGGGCACAGCAATTGGCAAACTTTAACTTTAAAATCGTTTACCGGCCTGGAACCCGTGGTGTAAAACCCGATGCCGTCACCAGACGACCGGAGTATCGTTCAGAGGAGGGAGCTGAGCATACCTAACAGTCAATTCTGAAACCGGAACATTTTCAGGTTACCTTAATCCAGCCATCGAAATGGCAGGACAAATCCAGGTATGAGAGAAAACGGCTGGAAGTTGAAAGATTGAGAATCAGACGATTACAGTCCCAAAGCAAAAATGCCAACTAAAGGCTCACGAATGGCCGCAGGGCACGTCATATACGCGATCGAGGCAATCCGCATACCGGCACGGGGACAAGCGCTGGTTGAGACGGGAATCGCGGTCGGACTCCCGCCGAATACCTACGCACGACTAGCACCAAGAAGCGGGCTAGCAAGCAAAAAGGGAATAGACATTGGCGGGGGAGTAATTGATGCGGATTACACCGGTGAGGTGAAGGTGATTATGATTAACCATAGTAACGATGACTGTCATATCATGGAAGGCGAAAGAATAGCCCAAATGATAATTGAGAAAATTGACACGTCAGACGCTATGGAGGTAGACGAACTAGAAGACACTATACGAGGCAAAGAGGGATTTGGAAGCACCGACTTGTCACCCAAGAGATTAGTTCAGGCCATGGACACACCACCAGTGGTATGCATACTCAAAGCGAACCATATCGAAAATGAGTTCTTCCGTCAAGAAGACGTCAACAACCACCCGAGGCTACTACTCGAACAGGTGATGGTTTCTAGTATGACGATTTCCAAAATCGTACTTACAAATTATGAAACAAGCCTAATAGCAAAAGTAGTACGGGCAGGAAGTGAAGATCAGGAGTGGTGTGAGAGAAAGGTCGAACTTAACCAAAGGATAAGTCTGGGACAGGAACTCCAGAAGAAATGGCAGTTAAAGGACAGAATGCTTTATTTCAAAAACTGCCTTTACATACCCAACAACGACGAACTCAAAACCGAGATCGCGAAGGGAAGCCATGACTCTCAGGTAGCTGGACTTTTTGGAATGGAAAAAACGATTGAGATAGTAACGAGGGATTTCTATTGGGACAAGCTGACGCCATGGATGAATGACGACGTCCGATCATGTGATGAGTGTCAACACAACAAGTCCCCAAGACAGGCTTGATGGGGGTTGCTCCAACCCCTAGAAACACCCTACGCTGCATGGACATCAATCTCAACCGACTTCATCACTCAACTACCTGAATCCCAGGGATATACCCAAGTCATGGTAGGAGTGGATCGGTTCACCAAAATGGCACACTTCATCGGCCTACCTACTGAAGCAACACCAAAAGACGTTGCAACTGTCTTCCTCAGAGAGGTTTGGAAGCTTCGCGGTCTACGTACGGAAATCATATCGGATATGGACGCCAAATTCTCTGGCGAATTTTGGGAATCCCTCTGCACGGCATTAGGGATAACACGAAGAATGTCAACAGCATACTACCCTCAAAGGGACGGGCAAACCGAAAGAACCAACCAAGTACTGGAAGGTTACCTACGGAACTTTGTCAACTACGACCAAGACGATTGGTATCAGCTGTTGCCACTAGCCGAATTTGCATACAATAACTCTGCGACAAATGCTCACAGACTTACCCCCTTGTATGCGAATTACGGTTTCCATCCACAAACGGAATGGATGAAGGAGCGCGAAGCTCAGAACCCCGGAGCAGGCTTATATAGCCATTGGATAAAAGCAGTTCACGAGAAAGCACATAAAGCATTGGATCAGACGAGGGAAGCCATGAAAAGATATTACGATCGCAAAGCACTTGAACAACCAGACCTCAAGGTTGGAGATCAAGTTATGCTAAATGCAAAAAACATTCGCACCAAGCGACCCTCCAAGAAGTTAAGCCCGAAGCTTTACGGCCCTTTTAAGATACTCCAAAAAGGAGGCAACCGTGCTTTCAAACTGGAAATCTCTCCGCGGTGGAAGATCCACCCTGGCTTCCATGTTTCATTATTAGAACCCTATTGAACTTCCGTCCGAGACAAAAGGGAACAACTACCTCGCGAGCCGGAAGACATCGACGGCGATTTGGAATGGGAGGTGGAGAAAATCATTAGAAGTGAGATAATCGCTTATACCAGAAAGGTTCGCGGACACAATAAGCGGATGCGCGAACTTACGTATTTTGTTAAATGGAAAGGGTGGTCAGAGGATGAGAACACTTGGGAACCGCTGGAGAGCTTGGATAATGCGAAAGAACTGGTGGAGGAATTTCATAGTGAAAATGAGGAAATGCCAGAAAGGGCAGACGTTGAATAAGGTGGAAAGGTTTTCCTCATGTGGACAAGCAAACGCATGAGGTTTTTCACCCTACGACCCTGAGTTCAAAAAGGAATTTAATGTATATTGTTTATTGTTGTAACTGGCTACGAAGATTCGAGGACGAAGCTTTTGAGGAGGTAGCTCCTGTTAGGCATATGAGAAAAGTGTCGCTTTTCCACCTATTTTTGTGTACCCTGGGGTTACCCTACCTTTACTCTGTGAAGCTAACACCCCCCTCTGGCCCGGCGTTGGGACGGCACGACAACACCTGACGGCGTCGCAGTTGTGTCCCAACACCAAGGGACACTATCATTGCAACCTATCTCATAACACCTTATACGTGGTGGCTGTCCATCCGACCGGATGGTGTTCACAGGATAAATGAGAAGGGACCTTTGGCGAGCTTATGCAAGTGTTCCGGGCGAAATCGGTCATCGTCGCATAAAGCTAGAGACATAGCGGAACAGCACAGGAAACTATGTCACTAAAGGCAACGGGACGCTTTCGTCGTGTCTACTCAAGAATCAAATAAGAGTATGACCACACCCACACCAATGGTATAGTACCATATAGGATCATTCGGTAGGGAAAGACTATGAGAGAATTGCGCCACTGGCACAATTCCGACTGATAGTCTGACCGAAGCCTAAGTGCAGGAAGCAAGAGTGATATCTGCTACTGCGATAGGTCCGGTTACGAAGTTGGTAACTTCGTTCGTCCGATAATGAGGACACTGTCTAGCATGCAGACAAGTTTCAGTTCCTCCTGATGGAAGAAGGATTGCGAACTCTCACTGGAACGTGGTGCCATACCAGAGAAATCAAGACCTCTCCAGTCCGGAAGTCAATGGTGGGGCGATATTATTCAGGGTCAAAAGGTGTTCGCACTATAGGAAATGTTCGGAATGGTTAGCAGGTACTTAGTTAGTATGGTAGTTACTTGTAGGCCGTGTACTCTATCGACGCGGGATATAAATATCGAAGTGCCTCCCGAGCTTTACTGAAATCATCACGCTACGGAGAAGAGACCTTATCAATATAATAAGTTATTACAAGAAAAATCTTTATCACTATTTTACGCACGTTTATATTGAGCCTTCCTAGACACATCTCCCTCTACGATAAAGTACCCCGGTCTTACCCATCCCCCTTTTTCTTAGAGATCTGGTACCATCTAACAGATTTGGGCTTCTAGTTTGAGATAAATTGTGTTTAGAAATCACTCTCAGTATATGATTGTAAGTGTATAATCTACATATATTGCTAAGTACTTCTAGGTATATGATTCTGCTTATATAACTCTAAGTGTATAGAGGTATAGTTATGCAAGCACGATTCCTATCTTTGGAGGATATGTTCTCCGGCTTATCATTTCTTGATCTCATTCTGGCTGTATGGCTTTGGGCTTATTGCTTTGCACATTCAGTTTTGCGCATTTCATTCTAAGATTATTGGTTTAGGTGTCTCACATGCCTTGCAAGCCATCAACCTCAATACTAGCCACTATTTAAATCTGGTCTGATGTGTAGGCAATCACTTACCCTAAACTTGGAGATACTTGGTTAAACTGGGCCCTCACTATGATGTATAAAAAGCTATGGTTTTAGGTGACTCTCTTTGGTGTATGGTTTTGGGCGTATGGTTTTGGGTGTATGGCTTTGTGGGTAAGGTTTGGCTTTGGGCGTATGGCTTTTGGGCGTATGGTTTTGGGCGCATGGTTTTGGGCGTAGGATTTTGGGCATATGGTTTTGGGAGGATGGTTTTGGGCTTAAGGCTTTGGGCGTATGGTTTGGCTTTGGGCGAATGGTTTGGCTTTGGGCGTATGGTTTTTGTGTGTATGGATTTGGGCGCAGGATTTTGGGTGTATGGCTTTGGGCGTATGGTTTGACTTTGGGCGTATGGCCTTTTGGCTTAAGGTTTTGGGCGCATGGTTTTGGGCGTATGGGTTTGGGCTCATGGTTTGGCTTTGGGCGTATGGTTTTGGGCGTATGGTTATGGGCGTATGGCTTTGGGCGTAGGGCTTTGGGCGTATAGTTTGGTAATATGATTTTGGGGACACCGCCTGGCAAATGAGGGCAGGCCAAGCTCAAAAGTATATACCCATACTAAATGGGCAAATCCATGATTAGGAACATTATTATACATTCAGATGCATGCACAACTTCTCCCACCATTTAGCCATCTTATTGAACTCCCACAATCGCTTCCCATCTTCTCCACATATGCATCGTGCACTGCTTCATGTTCAAAGCAGACAACACTACACCGATTTCCCACCAAAGAGCCAATATAATGTTCCACTGCATAGGAACGCATGAAAATAATGGAACCTACAGAATATATCTTGGTCACTTATTGGAATTGGATAAGATGGGCGGGAGTCTCAACATACTAGGGGTACAATCAATATTGACTCCAAGCTCAGAAAGCAGGCAGCGCCGCCCTCAAAGTCTCCGCATACTCCTATCACACACCACCCATGGCATACCTCCTCCAGATCCTTATGGTTATTGGTATTCGAGTGGTGACAAGTGAGTGGGAGCTCCATAGTCCTAATGCCTCATCAACATTGTCAGCTTTCCCATCGTCAATCGTCTCATAGACTGCTGTGTATTTGGAATGCTACGCAGGAAAGAAAGTGGGAAATAGGGCCTCAACCGTTGGAGTCAATGGTAAAAGCTATTGGCCGAGTTGTTTTTGTACGTCAATTGCGGATTTGGTGTTATATGACTGGGCTGGCCCGCGTCCAAGTTCAGTATTCTGCGTTCGTAATCCCATTCGTGGAACGATGGCACCGTCGTCAATGACACAGCCTTTTGTTCTCAAAGTACCGCCTGGGTTAAGTTCACTGCGCCCATTCCCTGCTGGAGAACTCAGAGTTCTAGTCTCCTTCATACTATCACTCGCAGCGTTATCAGTGGTTTGAGAGCCCACCATCTCGCTTGGCCTATCGCGCTTCTGCGTACCGCTTGCCTCATGTCAGATATGATCTGCCGCTATATTGGTTGACGCAACATATTTGTGTACTGCCAGTTCAACTTGCAGCAATAGCCAACATTCCTTGCTATTGCCACCATGGATTACACATGGGACGCCTTGCCTAAAGATAGTTTCCCATATAAGCCTAGTCTTAGCCCAAAGGATCAATTACTTACTTGTCCTTTATTATAACAATTTCACAGGTGATCCGGTGGAATTGGGGCTCATTTTGCTCTGCAAAATGCTCCTTCAAGTGGCTATCCGGCTGCCGTTTAGGTCGCGAAAGGATTGAGTCCAGAACATCAAAATCGCCACCTTGGTGGTATCTTACGGGTGCATGATCGCGGGTTTTCAACATGTGGGAAATATTCCTTTTCATTGAATAAACCTTATCCATATCCAGCCGTAGACATAGTTCCCCCATATCTAATACAAGTGACAAGGAGATTAGTTTATGCCCTGAAGATAGATATGTAACCCAGTTGCAAGAAGAATATAACAATTGCTAATTTCAAGCCCATGCAGAGAGATCGGTTAAATAGCCGAGAATAACACACCTTTGGCATCCCTGGTAGAATTTGCAATATCTTCACTCCCATGTTCAGAGTTGTGGACATGATTCGCAGGTTTTATTTGTTCGCGCTGCCAGTTGCGCATCTCTGCATCCCGCTTCTTCGTTTTTGATAGCCCTCTCGTAGTCTTCCGCCGCCACACAAACTCGCTCAAAGCAAGCTTCCCTCCCACTCAAAGCAGGATAGAAGGAAGTGCAGTTGGTATAGAGCCACGATAAAGGTATCCAAATGTGCTCGAGCGGATGACGGGTAAGGAGAGACTTGGGCGAGGAGGAACACGGGCAAGGAGGAACTTGGGTTCAAGAGGGTGCAGCGCAGGACATAGATTCCGAGGGCGGTGGGGCGAATTGTTTCTGTGTCTATGGGAGAAAAGGGGAAACAGAAAGAATATAGGGGAAGACAAATCATGCTATAACCAGACAAACTCCACTAACAAGAGCCAATATAACCAGCCTTTGCACTAGTGCGTATTATCTGCGACACCATTACCAGTGTATTATTGTGGGCCTATGATTTTCTGCGCATATGATTGTTTGTGCGTATGATTTATGTGCATATGATCTTTCCCAGGGTATGATTTTTCTGAGCATATGATTTGTGTGCGTATGATTTTTCTATGCTTATGATTTTCATGACGATGCCCCTGTTCTTGTAGCTTATTGTAAGAACTCGAATAAATGGACAATGTATTCAGACTTCTTGAATTTCTGCCTCTCAAAACATAGAATCCTTCTACTCACGCTTACATTTACTTGGGGGTGTGCACGTCTGATCAGGCGGACAAGGGTCAGAAAATGGACCTGTCCGCCCCATCTCACATGCACTCCCCCGATTATATGGGGCATTTTCCAATCAATCCATCGCGGCTAGTCATTCACTGCTGTATACATTCTTGATCTGACACCGCCTCAGCATGTCTTGGCGACTAGGATAACTTAGAAGATATCATAGTACAAATGCCTTCTCAATTTCTCAGTCAAATTCTATGAGTTTATAATTATTTTACACGAAATTAACATTGTAGAAGCGGGATCTTTTCTTTTGTTTCCCGCAGTTCCGGCACCCTTCTGTGGTGGAATTCGAATCGTGGTATTAGTTCCTGTCTGGTCTTGTCAGCGGGTTACACGTATAACGAGTAGTGAATCAGTGGTACTGGATAGAGCCTCCTCCTGCAAACAATCATCTGCCAGGCATCCCCTTGAGCCTGCTATGCACCTGGAATTTTCATCACCCTGTTGGTCGATACTCTCAACATCGCACAGTGCTTTACCGGGAATCTCCGCCTCACCCTCTTGTGACCCTGCCTCCTCATCAGTCTCAGATGCAACATACAGGTTGACTGTACTATCACAGCTTGGTTCTTCAGGATCTTATTCCTCAGAGCCTCCCAAGTAATCCCCACCTTGGTTTCGATGTGGTCCAGGCTGTGCATGTTGAGATTCAACCAGTCCACGCTCAGGTAGTCTAGCCTTTGGCTCTCTTCCAAATGCTCGCCTGCCATCCTGATCAACGAATAACCATTCAGTCTCCTTCTTGTGTGATTCGTCATCATCGGAGATACAGCCATTACCGTTCTCTATACTTTCTTCCTTCGTATCAGTCCAATAACCATAATCCCCCGTAGCAGCCATTTCTTCGAATTTTTCTGCCTCCTGTTCACTATGGTAACCTGCTAGCGCTCTTCGTAATACTTCGTTCTTGTAGGATTTCACCTGCATTGAAGATCGAATTGTACTGCTTTTGAGTAGTGAGCCCCGATAGGGAATCACATCTCTTGCCATGCTAAACACCCGCGCTACTCCAACACTTCCCCCTTGAACAGCAAGAATATCCCCAGCCATCCGAGTTGAATTCAGGAATTTTCCCGCATTCACCTTCCACCACTCCAGTATATTTGCCTCATAAAAATCCCAGCCGGGCAGGCCTCACGTGTTGGATCAGTAGCCTCTGCGTCTGGCTCGGGCGGCTCAATCTCAGTATCGGTTTCAATGTACGCTAGTGCCTCACGCAGGATAACTGCTCTGTGTCTTGAAGAGGAAAGGTATTTGGATAGACTGGTAAGACTACTCCATGGAATTGACCGGTCAGGTGTCTGAATATTTATAGGTGCATAGTACAGATCATAATCCGCTATGAACTCCATTTTATATGACTTCTCATACTCAGCCTCCCCACTGGCATCAAGATCCCATTCTCGAAAAAGGTTGAGTTTGCAATAGGGATTTAGGCAAGTTCCAATGCCGAACAGCAGACCTCTTGGACTTTCCGTTTTACAATATGAAGAGGCGGCCTTCAATTTAGCTTTCAATAGGCCCCCACGAATATCAACATTCCATTGCATCCTCTTCTGTTCTAACTTGGAAACCTGCATTTCCAAATCATCAAACATATCTTGATACACTTGAAACACGCAATGAATTGTGACGCCACCTGTGTTTGACATCCAGAAAGTCCAAAATCGTATCGGTTGCAGTACCTCCAAGATGTATTCAATCGGCCTCCACTGTTCCGGGGTTGACCCGAGAAGCTTAAACTCGGCATACATTTGTAACCACTCTTTGGTGAATTCCCGTATCCATACTGATCTCTCCAACATATTTAAGGTTGAGTTCCACCGTGTTTTGACATCATAAAGTAGTGCAGTAGGGATCTTAACACGGTTGTTCTCTATCTCGATAAAGTGTTAACACTGTTGAGGTGAAGCACCACCCCCAACACTCATTTTCTGATGCTCTAAACCATTATTAGCATTATCTCTGACTAAACGTATCTTGTGAGAACAATGGGGAAAACACTTGGTTCTACTTTCACATTGGCGCGCATTTAATTTGGAATAATAAATTTGTGCATATACCCTTGTGCGTATGAATTTGTGCGTATGAATTTGTGTGTATGCATTTGGAATATAAGTCCTAGGTATGAGATCTTAGAGACATTAGCTTTTCTAGTATTTTGTGAAAGCTCTTATCCAATCTCATAACCTTCTCGATATAGTCCGCCTTAAAGCCAGACGGCATATGACCATCCCACGATTTCACCTTTATCGAATTTATAATTGCACAGAGCATAAGCTGAACAACGTGGGCCATACATGGAATATGATTTTCCAATTGACATGATTCAACGGATAGTAAACTCGAAGCATTGTTTAACCCTTTGGTGAGTGTTCGGTTATTGCTGGCACTAATGGTGGTGAAAGCCAGAATTCTATCCTGAATCATGTATCTGGCTCCAACGTCATTAATTATCCCTACCATATTATCCTCGTATGAGAACCCCTGATTTCCTCGAACCCAATTAGTATCTTCTTCATCTGCCAGCTATCAGAGATCCAATAAGCCACAATTGCCCAAAAAGCAAGTTTGTTCGGCGAAGTTCATTAATCGGCAGCCAGAGAAATCTTTCCTGTTTCAGGTAGACATGTTCCAATATCATCCACTGTAGACTTTCCCAGTGGTTTCAAATGCCCTGTTCTTGTCGTTGGACCAAGGATTACGACTCCAGGACAAATGTACTTGAAGACGCCACCAAAGGGATGGTTGTTGGAGCAATTAAAGGCGAGATTGGTTGCTAAAAAAACTTCTTGAATGGATTCTTCGAAATCATGCTGCTAGAATCCTGCTGGTATGGCCAGATCGATAATCATACACCTATTTCCTGTTTTGATCCCTTTTTGCAATAGTGTAAGAAGGTGTATACCAAGCGGGCGTCCAGCCTCCCCTTTATATCTGTTAATCTTTTCCGATTTCAGACACGCAGAGGACCTGTTATGGTCATGTATTGCGCTAGTCCCCGTACCACTTGGGTGAGCTAGGACGCCTCTGCACATAATGCATATTACTCCCGGCGTGCCACTAGCACTTCCTAAATGGTCGGCACATTGTTGAAAGTATTTCCACCCCTCTGTGCCTCGAAGATCCGAGTTCCATCATATCTTTTTCCTGCCAGCATATTTCTCAGTATAGGCTATATACCCTGGTGTGCCTTGCCACCACTCCATGAAACTCTCATGATATTCCTCCGTTTAGGGATAAAGGTTTCCCAATATCTCAAATGTAACTGCATGGCTGTTGACAAAGTCACGGCTAGCGGATGATGCAGATTCCGGGCGTAATCTGGGTTTCTAGGGGGCAGCGCTAGTAAATCAGAGGGCAAGGGTTTTGTGGACCTTGAAAGAGGTGCGCAGGCGACACCAGTCAGAGGTCCTAGGGTTGCTGTTACCAAGCCTTGGCTCCGATATGGGCTGGTTTCTACTGAGAATTAGGATAAAGGTGGTGAGTATTGGTGTGCAGGGCTTGCTTGGAAAGGTAGAAAAGACATATGGCTTCATGCCCCCTAGGTGTAGAGCCCCCCTTGTCTGCCTATCGTGAAATATTCTCGTTAGGAAGACATTAAGTTGAGATGGTTCTAGCCATCCGTGTATAGTAACAGATCCCCTTTGATCCCAAATGATATTTATATAAAAGTACAGCTGTCGTAGGCATATGAATGAAGGTTATAAGTTGGCCCAGCCAAGGGTACCCAAGCTGTCTTCCATTCTGTGATCCATTTCATTACTCGCATAATATTTGAGGCTATCAATTGAGTATACGAACATGCATGCGTAGGAACCATTGTGCATATCAATTGTTGTGCATATGAATTTTGTGCACAGGGTGGGGTATGATTGCATGTGAATTACTATTTGAAACTAGCTGCACTCTAGGATTCGGCTCGGGAGCAGCTACATGAATTGGTACTCACCGCTGTGCTTGAGGCATAGCCTTTGTCCAAATCCAGTAGGGATTGATATACCCTGTTCAATCATAATCTAAGGTAACCAATTTTGATCTTTTACGCAGGTTGACTAGTTCCAATGGAAGACTCTCATACAGCGCATTCGCTCCTACATGGCAACCAAATCTTGAATCAACCCTGAAACTACGGGGTCTCATGAAGCTGTCGCAACTATTGAAACCAAACCCAAGGTAAGGATCTAATACTTGAATACCATGCAGTGACTAAGGCACTCTGTGCCTTTCCGAGTGATTAAAGGTGATTCCTGATTATAACCCTTATATATAGGTTGGTAATTATGCTATATAATTATCCCCCACTTAGATATTCACAAGAATCTCATACCATAACCAGCTTATTGCTACTGCGGTCTACCTTTGCCGCTTTTCCTTTCTTTAAACCTAATGCGATGACAACAGCCCGAATCGAGGAAGCTCGAATGGATGAGTTTTATACCTGGAGATTTCGCCCTGATGAAATAAGCGCGCTTTTTCCCATTTCCTTTTGCAGAATGAAGGTGGAGTTTTATTTCTATAAGCTGTTACTGGATCCCACCTGCGGCAGGTGTGCAGCCAACAGGAACTATGAAAGCTGATAGTGAGCGATAGACAAACCTTGGGCCAATATCTGGTGACCAGGGGTAGGACAACGGGATCAATTGGAGATGTGTGGATTGGACTTGGCAAATGGTGGGGGGAAGGGGGTCAAATTGGTACGAGGTGGACAGATTGCTGGAATGTTGGAATGTAGAAGCAGGGAATCCCGCGCTATCATACAGGTGCTTGAGTTAGGGTATGAGATTAAGGGGTGGTTCTCGAGCTTAGAAATATTTCCGCCGTGTGACTCAGGCAGGTGTGTGGTAAAAGGCAAAATAATGTGGGCCTTAGTTCCAGACTCAGACAGTTAACAATAACTTCATTCTGACTTCTGAATTTCCATAATTTATACCCTCTTTAATTATATTCTATCAATCATTGCTCGCGTTGATTTAATGTACAAGTCGCTGGTCTTGATATAATGATTTTATAATTTTTCCTTGCTTCAAAACCTTTTGGTCTTACTATAAAAGCACGATCTTTCTTCACGTCTACATATCGATCCTTATTAGTATCATGAGCACAATCAGGAAAAATATTGTGATTGCATCGCCTGCAGTGGGTAATACCAAGCCCAGTTTCGTTCCACTTCCTCGGCTTGGCACAATGGCCAATGCCCCCGTCGCCCATAGCTTCTTTGAACTGAAGGGCTTTCCCCAGAACTCTCTAGACAACTACGGCGACCTGGAACCAACTTTGTTTTCACATCCTTATCTCTACTCGCTTTCCTGGGGTCATAAAGTCATACACTTCTTCTGTAAGTCATATATTCAATATCAATGCCAGGAAACTAGCTTACACTATGATGTGGTAGACATGATGGATTATCCCAAGGCTGGGATGCACGGCCCAGTCTTGGGCCAGATGTATTGGTTAGGAACCAAGGTACATGAAGACAAGTCAGAGAATGGGGAGCTACAGCGGAAGGAGATGGTGTCGGGGTTCTTGGACTGTGACGATACAGAGTACAACAGGATCCTTGAGGCTCTAGGAGCAGGAAGTGATATCCGTGCAACTGTGCATTCAATGGAAATGATGCGTAGTGGAAGTACAAGTAGCAGAGTTGTCATGGGTCTTGCCCATTGTACCATTGTGGATTCTGATTCTGATTCTCCGATAGAAGCCTATCCTGAAAACTGCAGAGATTAACTTCTTAAGAGGAATATGCGTCGCTGTTCCCTTACAGATTTGAACCTAAATTACAATTGAACATTCGCAGATAGCGTCTTTACATCAACTGCTTTGGGTGGGTATTTTGGACGTATGCTTTGGGGGATGCTTGGGGCGTATGCTTTGGGCGTATGCTTTGGGCGTATGCTTTGGGAGTATGCTTTGGGCTTGTGTTTTGGGCCTGTGTTTTGGGCGTATGTTTTGGGCGTATGTTTTGAGCGTATGGTTTGGGCTTATGGTTTGGGCGTATGTTTTGAGCGCATGCTTTGGGCCTATGCTTTAAGTGTATGGCTTTAGAGTGCATGGCTTTGAGCACATCACTTTGGGTACGTGGTTTTGGGCGTATGTCTTTGTCTGTATGGACTTTGCCGAAGAAACCAGAAGCAACTGACTAAATTGACAATCTCAATCTGTGCTCAAGCTTATCGTTATCTGAGAGTGTTTCTAACTTCTAAACTGCTATCCTATTACATTATACTGCCAAGAGTAACGTCACCCACGCAATCATGATATAACAGAAAAGAGCGGAATCCATATAGGCGCCGGGTATGATAACAGAAGAAATTGAGCTTTAAAGGAGCGTCGGCTCCTGGAAATTCAGAGTGAGCAGAGAACAAGAAAAGAGGTAGTGTGCTGCGTAAGTATCTAACTCAAGGAAAACAGCCCCCGCACTTATGATATGGGAGAAAGAATACGGGCTAAGGATGAAACCAAAGGTGAGATATTGTTGTGGATAAATACAGCAGTGGGAGTGCAGGTAAGGCAAGCTAAGGGGAACCGTATTAAGGAGAGTAAGGTAGGCAGAGCCAGTGTGAGAGGTCAGGAAACGCACCAGGAGATAACAAGAAATGAGAATAGATGGAAGTAGAATCGTTAATCATCCGGCTCCTGTTTCACGCGATTAGGACAGTGCTGGCACTCCATAATGTAGAGGGCCTGCCTATGCATCTCTTGGTCAATTATATCCATCTCCGCAATATCAATTCCTTGTTCCTCTGCGTCTTCGCTAGAGGCTGCCACGAGATCAATGATAAGACAGGCATTGCCGGCAAGAAAGCGCTTTCTCTTCGACACAATATTTTCGATAGTGTCCTGGTGGTCTTCCGGGCTTGTGAAGCAATCCTTGGGTGTCATAACCCGCCCAAGCAGCCTCTTTCCAATCTCTTAGGTGCTAGCATGGAAACAGTGTTCTGCCGCATCGCCATACAGACCACGACAGGAAGATGCAGAGTCAGGGCGACCTAAGTCTTGCATCCTACTTCTGAAACCTGAGCCTAAGGCTTCCACTTTGTCCGTCATATCCACATCATCATCACCCTCCTGCCAGCCCTCCAGGTCCTCCTGCTCGCCCTCCAGGTCCTCCTGCTCGCCCTCCACATCCTCATGGTCGTTATCGTCAATCTCCTCTTTCCGATCGACCTCTACGGAATCCTCGGAGCCATTGCCACCCTCATCACCGGACTCCTCTAGGTCGATAAAATCAACATCTTTATCCTCTTCATTCTCCTCCCAATCTTCCCAGACCTCCGCATTTGGCAAAAGCCACTCCACAGGCTTCACCCAGTCAATCCAAGGTCTAGCCTTTTCGTTGAGCTCATCCTCTCGAACCGTCATGTCCAAATCTCCTTCCATATCCTCCTCCGTCAATCTGTACTCAGAAGTACTGTACTCTCCGCCAATAGGCATCGAGGGGCCTGTCCACGCCAAACATCACTGAATATTAGTAAGCACATCTCAAGTCCATTAGGCAAATTTTAAAATACTTTGCTTGACGGTGTATTATTGCCCCGGGAGTTTCGCCTCAGGCTACCTAGTCCTATCCTCAACCTGGTGCGATGTGAGATATACTCCCTTCTGCTCGCTGTATTGAATGTGGCTACCCTCGCCAAAGCCACAGGGCGTCCAACAGGGGACCCTGTAGGGGATACCGGGGTCCCAAGCATTGTGAGTGAATGACTGCTCTCCCACATTGCTAGCTGGCGGGTGCGCGAGACAGGAGCGTCCTAGGATACAGAAGGCGCCAGAGCCACTCCCAGCGCAGACCCAGTTGACCAGCTTCTGGGTAGCTTCACCACACGGTGAAGCAGAGTCTTCATTCACGCTGCTGGCCTCATCTTTGGTGACAGAAATACAGGCGATGCCGGCCAATTCGGTGGAGAATCCACTTCGATAGGGGTTGGGGGGTTCACAAGTACCAAACCACTGGCATGCTCACCAAACAGGTTTGGATAGGATGGCCCCCAATCCGCCAGGATTGCCGCACGTTCCTGCTCCAGGACCTCGTTCTCCTCCAAAATTATCTCCTGATCCACTTGGACTTTGGTCTCGTCGTCAACCCCCTGGTGCTCATCAGATCTTCGCGCAAGATAACGGCATTGTTTTAGGTGATTGTCTCGCTTCGCCCTTGCATGTTTCAAAGCGGTTTCCAAGGAGGTAAGGCTCACCATATCTTCATTCCAGCAGATGGTCTCAGGATTTACTGAGTGCCCAAAAGCCCGTGCCGGAAGCCGCCTCCAGTTATAAGCCGATGGCATTGCTTGTGGAAAAGGTATTCTATTCATCAATGTTAGTACATATAATTTGTGCGAATCATTTTGTGCATATGATATCTTGGTGCGTATGATTTTGTGAGTATGATTTGTTCGTATGAACCCGGCGTATGATTTGAGGGCTGATAAAAGACCAAAGGAGAAAAGACCAGTCTGAAGATGGTGAGTAACTTACTTTTTGGGATTGCACAATAACTAATCTATGCAGCGACCTGGTGCCGGCATGCCCTCTGATGGAGTGCAGAAAGTAAGGGAAGTACAGAGGCTGGTACCAGGAGAGGGGCATATCCGGGTTGGTGGGGCAAGAGCCACGCGTGTTTCACAGATATTATTGAAGATCTAGGTTTTGCATATACTTTCACAGATATTATTGAAGATCTAGGTTTTGTATATAGAGGGTTGTCGACTTGGAGTTTGTACTAGGGTAAGCGGACTGGTTACCTAATTGGTGTATACGTATATGTGTAGTGACTGTCAACCTGACACAGTATAAGGAGAGAATTCTCTCAGTTATAGTTGCTCCTTACACAACGTCTTCTGTACTTACCTACATATTCAACTGCGCCTTAGTGCGCCTTCTGCTTCCCTGATTGGAGTCTATATTTCCTATTCTACTATCCCTGTGAGTCCTGTGGAACTCACCTCAATCTCTCTCTATTTCCTCGGGCCTCAACCCCTGAGATTACCTTGCGTCGAAATCCGCACTGCTCACATACGCGATACCCGTCTCTAATCCTTCCACATTGATCCTCCGGCATCTAGTTCTCCTGTTGAAGCCTCCTCAGCCAATACACAATATGGGGAAGCATTACAAACGGTTGAGGCTCTTCGAGCAGCCATCACCACCAATCCATCCCATTCTCTTGCCGCGCCATGGGCAAACGTAGATCGCATGATCACTGCAGAATCACAACTTGAGTTCTCACAGCTTGAGGTTCAATCCTCGACACTTCAAGTATCGTCTCTTGAGGCCCAGGTTAGCCGGCTTATGGCCTCACCGCCTGACCCAGCTCCGCCAGCTGCACTTTCACTACCGAATTCCAACCCCTTCTCACTACCAGTTGCTCCGACAGTACACCGTTCAGCTAAGTTAGCAGATCCTAATAAACTGTGAGGGAAGCGGACCGAGTTGCCAAACCTTCTTGCCCAAATGCAGCTCAAGCTGCAGGCCAATGCTGAGCATTGGCCTGATGAGCCAGCCAAGGTAGCATACTGTATATCCAGGCTTGAACGTGATGCCTTGAGAAATCTTCGCTCAGCTATCCGTCAGGAACCAATCCCGGGCACTGATATTACTCGGATTGTTATCGACTTCTCCTCGCCGAATGCTTTGATTGCATGCCTACAGACCTCCTTCGGAGACCCAGATCCAACTGGTACTGCAGGTATCGAGCTTTCTAAGTTGCGCCAAGGCAAGCAAGAGTTCGCTACTTACCGGAGTAAGTTCACACGGATCATGTCCGTTCTCAACTATGATCCAGCAGCAAAGATGGATGCACTGGAAGCAGGAATGTCTTCGAAACTTCGAGAAGGCCTCGTCTACAATATTCGTCCAACACCCAGTCCTGAGAACTATGATACCTGGTGTAATACTCTGCTTCAACTAGACAACCGCATACGTCAGCTAGAGGCTCACAAGCGCGGCACTTATTCCGCAATGCCACAAGTACCTACAAGTGTTAGGCACATTGAGCAAAATTCCTATCCCCATAACCCGGACGCTATGGACCTTTCCTACAGTGGGCTAAGGCCAAGCACACCATCCAGTCCCCGCCGAGCTCAACATCTACGTTATGAGACCGATGCGCAAGGCCGTCGTGATGTCTCTGCTTTGGAAAAAGCATGGAGGCGTTCGGCTGGACGCTGTGATTACTGTGCTGGTGATCATAGACAGGTTGTATGTCCAGTTAAGGTGCGGGGACCAGCGGGTGGTGCGGGTGTTAGTCGCGGGCCTCCTGGAACAAACAGCAATAATCTATTTTGACTGCAAGTAGCCGATCTCACTCGGGGAAGAGCAAAGTTCTGCACAACGCCAAATTGTATCGGAACATCCTTACGAGTCGGGTTTTCCATCATCCCTGGACTGAATGGCCCAGCTCAGGGATCAATACCGTCAGCATCTCTCAAAAGTCTTGTCCTGTCGTCCTCGTCTATATGTTCTGATGAAATGTTGAGTACACATCTTGTTCTCCCATGCGTACTGTCAAATAAAAGTAATAAAATTTCATCAAAAGCACTTATAGATACTGGAGCCTCAGGATTTGCCTTTATTGATGCAGACTTCGTGAGCCATAATAAACTTCCGCAAATTCCTCTCGATTCACCTCAAAAGCTAGAGGTGATTGATGGCCGGCCAATCTCCTCGGGTCACATTACACATACCAGCTATATGGACCTTTCGATTAATGGCCACTCGGAAATGGCTAGCTTTGATATCACTAAGCTAGGACGATACCCGATAATATTGGGTTTACCCTGGATGCAGCACCACGATGTTGCAATAAAATTTGGCCAAAATGCCGTCCATTTTAGATCTCCGTACTGCAAGAAAAACTGTTCAAACAGTACCACCCCAATAACAGTTCAAGGGGAAAGTCGAGGGCCAACTATTGCCACCATGAGTTCTGCAAGTTTCCACCGAGTAACAAAACAGGCAGGCTCTCAGGTATTCGCTCTCTCTGTTCTTGAGATAAATGCCCTATTAACCCAGGAGTTGAAGACTGCACCGGCCAATAATGATATTGGAAAAATACCTGTAGCTTATTCACAATACCTTCCCATGTTTAAAGCGGATATGTCCAAACACCTGCCGCCACATAGGCCAATGGACCTCAAAATTGAGTTGAAGGAGGGAACACAAGGCCCGGTCGGGCCACTCTATAATATGTCAATAGAGGAGTTAAAGGTGCTGAAGGCCTATATATCCGAGAACCTCGATGGCGGCTTTATCAGAGTCAGTTCGTCTTCAGCTTCCTCTCCCGTCCTCTTTGTCAAAAAGAATGACGGCACTCTACGGCTCTGTGTCGACTACCGTGCTCTTAATTCCATTACCAAGAAGGACAGGTACCTACTTCCTCCTATACGTGAAACCTTAAACCGTCTAGCTTCGGCAAAATGGTACACAAAGCATCATCTGCGGCAAGGGTATCATCAACTACGCATGGCGGGGGGAGAGGAATGGAAGACAGCATTCCGGACACGGCAGGGACTTTACGAATACCTTGTTGTACCTTTTGGGCTTACAAATGCTCGGGCTGGATTTCAAAAATTTGTTAATGGGATCTTGGCTCCATATTTGGATGACTTCTGCACAGCCTATATGGATGATATTCTGGTTTATAGTTCGACAATGGAGGAACATAGAGTACATGTCCGGAAGGTTCTAGATTCCCTATACAAAGAGCGAATTCTCCTCAAGCCCGAGAAGTGTGAGTTTGATGTTCAGAGCACTAAGTATCTCGGGTATGTGCTGTCATCTGAAGGATTAGAAATGAACCCTGTTAAAACCAGAATGATTAGAGAGTGGAAACGACCTACGTCTGTCCATGATGTGCAAATGTTTCTCGGATTTGCTAATTTCTACAGAAGATTTATCAGTGGGTATTCAAGTATCACACGGCCACTCACTACTTTAACTGGCAAGGGGAAGGAGTTTGTCTGGAACACCGATCACCAGAGAGCATTTGAGACCCTCAAGACTGGGTTTACAACAGCTCCGGTCTTGCAGCTATTTGACTTTGAGAAGCCGTGTGTTGTGGAGACTGATGCATCTGACTTTGTCTCTGCTGGTGTCCTCTCCCAGCCCAACCCGGATGGTGTCTTACACCCTGTTGCCTTCTTCTCTAAAAAGCACAGACCAGCAGAGTGTAATTACGAAATATACGACAAGGAGTTACTGGCTGTTGTAAGGGCATTTGAAGAGTGGCCGCCAGAATTAGAGGGTGCAGCTAATCCTATTGAAGTGTTATCAGACCATCGTAACCTGGAATACTTTATGAGCAAGCAGGACCTAAATCGCCACCAAGCGAGATGGTCTACTTTTCTTTCACGTTTTAACTACAAGATTCAGTCTAGGCCTGGAAGACTTGGGTTGAAGCCGGATGCGCTTACTAGACGCTCAGAGGATCTCCCCGTGCATGGGGATCCACGACTTCTAAACCAGAGTCAGACAATACTAAAATGGGAGAACCTGTCCACCGGAATCCAACAGGATATACATGTCTGGCAAGACCAACCCGGGCAAAACGTACCACGGACACTTTCACTATCCCAAGTTACATCTGTGTCCTCACCTAAGTTCCCTCATGGGTATACACTGTTGGAGCGAAAGGTTTTGTCTTGCTATGACAATGATCCAGTACCAGGAAGGATATTGGATGCCATAAGAAAGGGAGTAAGAAGGATAAAGGGACTCTCAATTGGAGAATGTCAAGAAAGACAGAACTTGTTATACTATCGGGACCGCCTGTACATCCCAGATGACCCGCAATTACGCCTACACATATTGAAAGAGTACGATGACTCGCCCGCCGCTGGCCACCCTGGACGGGACAAAACCTTCGATCTGATAGCCCGAGTGCTTTTCTGGCCTCATCTGCGAGAACATATTAGCCAATATGTCCGCAACTGTCAGTCTTGCATGCGAGCAAAGGCTCCAACCCATGCAAACTATGGCTTCTTGCATCCGCTCCCAGTGCCCGATCAGCCCTGGCAAGAGATTTTGATGTATTTCGTTACTGGATTGCCTGTTAGTGAGGGTTATCATGCGATAATGGTCGCGGTTGATCGTTTGACAAAGATGCGACATTTAATACCATGTAATACGACCGTTAATTCTACTGATGTGGCAAAGTTATATCTCCAAAATGTATGGAAGCATCATGGATTACCGATATATATCACTTCTGATCGCGGCACTCAGTTTACCGCTCAGTTCTGGCAGTCACTGTTAAAACACTTAAAGATCAAAGGAAGCATGTCCACACCATACCATCCTGAGACTGATGGCCAGACAGAGCGACTAAATGCTGTAATGGAACAATATTTGAGACACTATGTCTCCTACCAGCAGAAGGATTGGGTAACATGGCTACCGATGGCTGAGTTCGCAGCCAATAATCAGGAATCAGCCACTACCCGGGTCAGTCCATTTTTCGCTAACTATGGCTACCACCCACGCTTTAACTTAGACCTGGCACGACAACATGGGAGACATTCACCACAAGTTATAGATGCAAAAGAGTTTGCAAACCGAATGGCCGACTTGAATAGCCACTTGCAAGTTGAAATGAGCGTAGCACAAGACTGATATGAGAGTACAATTAACAAATCATGCCTTGCCACTCCAGTTTTCAGGGTTGGTGATAAGGTTTATGTCTCGGCCAGAAATATTCGAACAGCACGCAACTCTTGTAAGTTGGATTGGAAGCAGATTGGACCATATCCTCTTACGGAAAGGGTGTCTCCTTATGCATATCGAATAGCCTTCCCTAAGTCAGTCAAGATTCACCCGGTAAGGTCAATTACAGAGTTAGACCTTGCTCATTCAGAGCCTTTGCCTGGTCAAGCTATTGTCCCACCACCACCTGTAGTGGTTGAGGGTCACGAGGAACATGCTGTGGATGAGCTTCTGGATTCACGCATTCTTAGAAAAGAGCGACAGTATTTAGTACAATGGACAGGATATGGGGAGGCAACATGGAATAAGGCTGAATACATGGTGGGGCTAGCTAGCGTTAGAGATTTTCATAGACACTACCCAGAGAAGTAGTGTTCGTTACGGGGCGGGGCGGAGCGGGTTTTCACTTTGTGACCCCGCTGTTACTCTGGCCCGGGGTCAACTCTTTGCCATTCCTCCCCGCCCCGTATGACACGGGGCCCTGGCCGGGCTGTGGGGCGGGGCGGGTATTTTACTTTCCCCGCTGATTGCCTAGACTGGCCCCCGTCTTCTTGTCCCCCACTCTTGCCCCTGTGCGGGGCCCCACTTATTCCTACGAGTGATATTCTCTGACTAAACAAATGGCAGGTTGAAATCTAAGGGGTGTTTGGCCTCTCAATTCTGA
>Ga0307513_10000827_pt1 | contig 45204 bp, 57 predicted proteins | sample 15_EM_MG_FD_202174 | JGI IMG/M metagenome (GOLD analysis project Ga0307513, IMG submission 202174) | Populus trichocarpa ectomycorrhiza microbial communities from riparian zone in the Pacific Northwest, United States - 15_EM | ecosystem: Host-associated > Plants > Roots > Unclassified | place...
TCTGGGCAGTAAGTGGATTCAAACCCTGCATACACAGAGTGTCACCATTACCACCTGCACAGTGAGAATGCACCATTGTGCTCTGAATAATCCCACGCAACTCCTGACCAATCGCATCTTCCTCAGTGGGAATTTCTGCACTGATGAAGCGATCGATATTGGCAGCTGTCAGGAATTGGTGGTCAGTCTTCAGAAACACCAGGAGGTGTAGATGTGGGAGGCCCCGCTTCTGGTACTCAATAGTCCAGACCCACCCCAACCAAGGTCCAAAGACTTCCTTATGGCGTATCTGGTCCAGAAGATCTCGTACCTTGTGATTGAACACTCGTGCCACCAGATGAGGTCTGTGTGCTGCTGTCTGATATGGCAGCAACTCGCGAACAATCTCATCCCACTTGGGGTTAGCGGTAAAGGTTATGAATAGTGAAGGTTTACCATAGTGGCGCACAATCGCTATGCTGTCTTGATACAGCTTTTGCATAAACCTATCCCCTCCCACATAACCAGAAGGCAGAACCACCCTCTTACCCACCTGCTCCAGGTCTGCATCACCAGCCCCCAAAGCATCGGCTAGCCCATTGTACAACTCAGCTCTGATGTTGGCCTGGTGAGTGCGAATCCAGCTAAGCTTGTTTTGATCGCAGACCGCCCATGCATCCACCACAAACTGCTGGAATAGCTTTTGAGCATGGAAGAGAGTGGTTGGCTCATCAACTCTGGTATGCAGACGGAACCTGTAGAAAGCACGCTGGGCCAGCTTCTTGTTCTGAGCATCTTGCAATGTTCTACCCCAATGCCATCCATGTTCTCCGTACGGAAACATGAGAACATAGTGCAGGGGTAGATACAAGGCATGATTGGGGTTAATGAGAGTTAAATCTCTACTCAAATCAGCCCCATTCACCCTTCTTGCCAGAACAATATCCCTGAAACCCCCACTTCCATATTCCTCAGGCAGAATCATGGAGACTTCATCTGCCGTTGGTAGGTTCTCATGTCTGAGATCAGCCCCTCTCTCCACCACCAGACGTAGTTGTGGATTGAGGATCATTCGGCAGTTGTCCTCTGTCGCTCTGATCTCTGCAAACCGTTCCTGAGCTGTGAGATACAGTCGGATCAAGGGGTTGGACTCCTGCAGCATCAAGGTCAAGGAGCGAATGAGATTGACATCCAGCTCTGGGGCACGTGCCACTCGCGCTCTGGCTGCATCAGCTGGATCATAGAGGTAGACCTGGGAATACAAAGCATCTCCCATGCCTACCGCAGGTACAAGAGGTCCCTGCCTATGATACAGCGCCCCATCAATCTGGAAGAGCTGGAATGATCCGCCAATCTCACTGATTCGATTGTCCATGTTGAACTTGATGCTGGTAAAGGCAAAGATTGAGTTCCATCTCCTTAGCACCTCCCAGAATGCTCGTGCCTGAGTATCACCTCCACTCATCAATGCATTCAGGGGCTCAGGGAGTGGGCGCATTCGCTCAATCTGCACCTTGCCTTGCGTCCATCAGGACTCAAAGCTTGCCTCTCCACCTTTCGGTCTCCTCGAGGCTGACGACTCTGCAGTCCAGTGCATTGCATTGCAGCCAGTGCACCTTACATCCAGTCTCCCCAGATCATGGCTTACCCACTTAGCTCTCTGGCAGATGAAGGACATAGGTACCTGTGAATGTACCCGTAGTCCATGATTGTCTTGAGGTAGAGCGGGGGGAATCTGCCCGATATTCGAGGCTGGTGCCATTGCAACTCCAGCTCTGGCCATCGCTCTAGCAGCCTGAATTATCCCCAATAATTAGTTTTGAAATCTAAATACCACAATAACAACCTTTAATAACCTGAAGAATAACATACCAGGCATGACCTGCACGTCAGGAGTAGCGTTCCTCTAGCATTGCTATCAAAATCTCCCCTGGTCCTTCCCCTCCGACAATTCCTACATCTTCTTCCTTCTCCCATATTTCCAGCAGCTATTTTCTATTAGTACCCAATTAGGCCAAGCTTGACAGCTACACGTACCTGGTTGGATATCTTCCCGAACAACCATCTGTCCTCCCATTTCGGCTTGACCACCAGCTATTTTCACACCTCTCAGAACATATTCAATATTGTATCCATTCTTGAAAATCTTACCTGCTGGATCTTCTATAAGCACTACCCCAGGTCCTCCCATTGCTTCTTCTGCATCTGTCCCTTTAATGCATGTTAGCAAAAATTCTCGGAAGCTCTTGGAATAATATTACCTCCAATGCCAATACCTAGCAGCACCCCGTGTCCTCCCCTTGCACTTGAACTACCTCCCCCTGTGATTTCCATTAGTAAATATACAGAGCAAGTTTTAAATGATTACAAACCAGCTGGCTCCTGTCTCGGCCTGTCTCTCGATTCCCTGTTCCCTACTCGTGCTCTTCTTGCAATTCGTAAATTTTCCTATGAATTGAATTATATTAGAATGATATTTCAATGCTAGGTAAGGTGTAAAATGAGACCATCGGGCTTACCAAACACAGCCTGCAACTGAGGCGCAATGCTCCTCCTGGAGCAACATCAAAATCGGCAACACTTTTGTCCACCAGACAGCGTGGACATCGTCGCATTGTAGGCGCAATTAGCTTCCACTAATTGGCATGAAAGGTACTCCAGGGATCGTTGGTGGAAGAAAACCTCGTGCGCTGATTGTGGGTGGTGATATTTCGATAAAGGTTGTAAGAGATGGCAACATAGATGCATGGAAGAGAGACAAGAGGAAACAGGAGGTTTGTGTAGTGGGAAGGGTGAAGATTTTCGCATTTGTAGCTTGGCGTCTTGGCATTTGAGCCTCATCACATGTTGTGCTCACAAATACAAAGAGCAGTACAGTACATCACAGAGCTTATCAGATCACACATGAGATCGGCTTTTGAGATAAAACTGCCCAGTACATATATAGAAAAAGGGGAAAGTCATTTGCCTGGTTACCTCCAGCATTGGCTGGGCCGGGGTCAGGTCTCACTTCCTTTCGTGGGGCTTGAATGCGAGTACGTGCCCCTGCTTGCCGTGCCCAATCTGCAATGGCATTTTCAGGAAGATAGTGGTGCCTTCTCAAGGGCGGAGTGGGTACCCTGTCCGCAGTATATCCGCGATGACAATTGACCAACAGATCCAATGGATGCTGGAGAACCAGATTCGACAGCAGCCAGGCCCTTACGGCTTCATCATTCTCGATGAAGAGGTAATTTATATGAGATACCGGGAACCCGGGATGAAGACACAACTCTTTACGGCCTTCACCAGTCGTGCCAAGTATGTAGCGAATCGCGTTGTGTGGCACAGTTCTCAAAATAAGCGCTAACAGTCCGCGTATGTCATAGGCATTTAACTCAGCAAAACCGACGCCATTGATATGAGGATTGCGCCAATGGAGAAGGCTATAATTTGGTTGTGGTGCGTCGATATCGGCCGAATTACGGACCTAAACAATATGAACAGCACGTGGACGTACAAGCATAGCGCTCCTAGCTATATATCCTAAGTCCGTAAGTTAAAAAAAACACATCGAAATTGTTGCAAAAAACCTCTCTAATTTGGGACAGGTCCGACACTGCGCGAAGTACTTGGCGTGCCACCCTAAGGTATTCAAACTCCGGATCCTCCACGATCAGTGCCGCAGCTCCCGGGATATCTGCCGGAGGAGCATCTTGCATCTCTAGTGGGGTACCTAGAATGCCCATTGGGGGAACCAGTTGGATTCGTGCAGGAATAATTACCTGGATGGCAGGATTGTTCGGAGCTTGGGGATTCGCTGCGCCGGCAGGAATATTCGGAGCTTGGAGAGCCGCTGCGCCGGCAGGATTGTTCGGATCTTGGACATTCGCCGGAGCATGTTGGACCCGGAGTGGCGTACCAGGGATAAACATTGGGAGAGCCAGATGGTTTATTGCAGATATATTCGCCGGTGGGTGCCGATATTTCGGCCCCAAGCGCAGAACATTCCGAGCTGCGGGATTCGCTGGGCATGGAGGTGGAGGATTGTTCTCAGCTTGGAGATTCGCCGGGCCTGCAGGAGGGGGGTTGTTCTGCGCTTGGGGATTCGCTGCGCCGGGAGAATTGTTCTGAGCTTGGAGGATCGCCGGGCCTGGGGGTGGGGGTGTAACGACCCTACAGGTAAGTAGCTACAGTGGACTAGACTCAAGCCCGTATGGTATACCAATTGGTAACCATATTGAGGATAGGCCAGTATACTTAGTATACTACCGGTAGACATGAGTTGGTACAAGTGTCTACAAAGTGATTTGGTGACATAGGGTTAGACAGGGTAACCTAGGTAGGCAAAAGTTACCCTACTAGGCTGGGTAACCTTCGGAGGGTATGATCGCATAGAGTTAAGGACCGATAGTAAACGTTGCACGGGTCTCCGGGGCAACATTCTATGTGGTGGCACGGACTCCCGAAGGAAATAAAGGCATGGAAGGATGAAGTTACCCTACCTTAGAAACATGATTACTCTACCTTGGGACCCCAGTTACCCTACCTTCACTGACAAAGTCATCTGCGGACTTAGGGGGAAGTTATCCCACCATAGTGGGGCTCTTAGATGTTCAAAGGGCCGTATCGTATGGCACGAAACGGGCTACTGATGGAGCAGGAGTGGTCTGAACCTCCTGTAACTTTCAGGGGATATTCCTAACACCCCCCTGCGGCCCCAGCGTTGGTACGGCGCGACAGCACGGTATGGCTGTGTAGTTGTGTGCTTCCTAGTAAAGTAAGATCCGTAGGAACGCTCCCACAACACCGTATGAGTTGTGGCGGTCCAACCGACGAGAAGCTGTTCGCAGGATATATAAGGGGTGTGAGGGTGACCGCCTCCTGGGGCGCCACCTGGATAACACCTAGGAACCACCTACGGGCATACTTTGACCTCCGGGTAGTTGTATGGTTAACAGTAGAGGGCTTGGGGCTGACAGGGGAAGCTGTAAGGCTTCCAGGACAACCACCTCAAAGCCCGTCCCGGGCTATCCCGTGAACTGTAGCATTACCATGGGTTATTAGTGGACTCTAGAGGTGTGAGTCTTGTCACGATTTAAGAAGGTCCCGCATGGTTGACTGTGGGTAGCGCCCATGCAGTCAAGCAGCAAGAGATTTCTTATCGAGGGAGCATGCAGTCAGGTTTAAAAGCTTAGTATAGCCAAGTAGATTTGCCGATGGACTGCGTAGCTTGTATAGACGAAACCACCACTGGGCCAGTTAGTCCCAATGCATATTATATCTACGGTGGGCATGTCGGTTGGCCACTGATATGCTACCGATAGGAAAGAGTTTTCGCTCATGCAGATGTAGTTGGAGAGACATCACCGGACGAACTTGCTATTTGTGGAGATAGTTAATATGCGAGCGGTCCGACTGCCTCCGAGTCTTGGCTCACTCTAGGCAGGTGAGTTGGACAGCCCTGAGGTGAGCAGAGTGCTCGCGAAAGGTCAGAATGGTTGACGGGTGTCCTGTGGCTTTACATTATTCTACTTAACTAAAGCGAGCGACACCCTATTCTGATAACCAACGATCCTCGAGAGAACTTATTGTGTGAAGCTTTCAGGCGTAACGCTATTAAGTTTTACCGCTTGATTCTAGTTTGAATTATCTTTATCTTTTATTTTGATCCCTACTTCTGCTTTGAGTCTTCGGTACGGTCGCAATCTTAGGATCCGTCTTCCTACAGAGTGCCCCCATTACAGGGGGATTGTTCTGCGCTTGGAGATTCGCCGGGGGAGCAGGTACGTTTTGGGCTGGCCCAGGAGCATTGGCCCAGGAGCATTTTGGACAACTGGGCCAGCGTTCGGTACAGCTGTTGCAATACTGCACTGGCACTGAGGTGGTGCGTTGAGAGGTAGTAATATTTGCTTCAGAATGACTTGTGCACGGGGGACGCCCGGGCCGGGTGGAGGCACGTGGTTATTAGTCTCAATGGTCTTGGTCAACTTCTTCCCACAGTTCTTAACCAATTGAAGAACTGCCTCATCGATCTCCTGCATACTAGCCATGTTGTTGGCTGCTGACGCAGTGGCGAGTTCATCGCACGCAGGTTTCAATCTCCTGCTCCCTGCGACGATTTGCTGGAATTCGGCGTCTGGGAAGTGCCAATTATCAGAAATATAGCCCCTTGCTAACATCTGATCTTTGACAGCATCCCGCCAACAAACATATACGGGGGGTGGCTTGTTTTTAGGGTGCTGGGGGATGCTCATGCTCAAGTTATGATCGTTAATCAATCGACGATCGGGGCCTCGATGAGAATACTCCCCAACGAGAGTAAAAGGCGGAAGGTGATAGGTCTGACCCGCTGGCGGCGCCTGCTGCGCACCTCCGACCGGCATGAGGGCGTACCCTATAATGTTGTTATTCTGCGCCATATCCGTGGATTCTTGGTGTATATAGATGGCAGTATTTAGGGATACTTGTGATATGATAACGGTGGCTGTTGTAGAGGTTCTGAGTGTGAGATGAAACTTGGTATGAAGCCCATCTACTATCGTGATCAATTCCCTTTATATATCAAACTGTCAGATCCTCTAGGTGATTTGAAAGAATGATGAATTCGTTTCATGATTTGATAAGAAAACGCGAATTTGACGCTCTATGACAGGACTCTTCCATTGTCTGATTCAACTTGAATGAATGAAACATGATAAACGCATTCGGGCAGGAACATAATATTTGTCGTCTCATTTGTGGAAAGAAACCACAGCTGATAGCACGTGACGCATACGCTAACTCTATCAACGACTAGATAATGATTATCGCATGCGCGCCCCTTGGCCCTACATGCGATCAATACGCGTTGGTGTCAATACTCGACATAGCTGCACCCTCGAATCTACGCGTAGCCTGAGGGATCAACGGAGCAAAGTCCAACTTGAACCATGCCTAGCAAATGTCCATTCCGCTGCCGAAAATACACCCGGTCTGGTGCATATGAGCACCACCTGCGAACTGCGCACCGAGGTCCGGACATTTGCCTCGCGTCAACCGTACAATATATCAAGATGGAATCAAGCGTATAGCACAACCCAGACACGAGCGAGCGCCAGGATTCCGACTGTGAATGCGATCCAGGCCCTGCTGGATCGGAGCCTGCTGAATTTTGTCGAGACATTCCATACGAGTCTGATACTAAAGTATTCGATGACGCTACGTCACCCTCCGCAGGCCAACAGATTCATGATGAAGGCGCCGGGCAACTAATCGGAGACCTCGACGGTTTTGAGCATGAATACAGCAACCTGTGCGATGACCCATGGGCACTATTCAATATCGAACATGGTTTCAAAATGGCATCCTGGTTCATTGAGGGAAAAGTATCCATATCAAGAATCAATCAATACTTCTCGAGTAGCCTAGGAGATGCTGAATCAGGCGGGTATAGCTCTATACACACGCTGGAGAACCATCTCCGGTTACTGGATCCTTACAGTCAATATCTGCAATGTTTCGAAGGACCGGTTGATGATGGCCTAAGCACTTTGCCATTTTTTTATGGCAACCTACTAGGTTGTATTAGATATCTCCTTCGCTAGATCGTATACCGAAACGACTTGGTCTACGCGCCACGGCATGAATATGACTCCACCAGGCAGAGAATATATGCAGAAATGCATATGGTGGATTGGTGCTGGGACGTCCAAGTATTGCAACCCATCCGCTTCTGGTGGGACGTTCGCGGACTGATTGTAGGGGAAGCTTCCACCTGGTGCTACTGTTGTTCCAATAATTGGGATGTCGGATCAGACGAACCTCACCAACTTCTCGTGTGACAAGAAAGCATGGCCTGTTTATATTACGATTGGAAATCTTCCATCGGCCAGGCGCACGAGCCCAGGTTCAATGGCTGTTCTGCCTCTCGCCTTATTGCCCATTCCTCCCAAACTCTCAAAGTCCGACAAAGCTGACGAATGTCAGAGGAAAATCAACGCTAACACTCTACAAGATGTATTCGAACTCATATTCGCGCCCCTACAGGACGTGGCGCATACCGGCATCGCTATTGACTGCGCCGAGAGCCAGGTTCCAATGTGCTTTCCAATTCTCTCTGCGTGGATCACCGACCATATTGAAACCATGGCACTACACAGGTTAAAGACGAACGCCTGTCCTAAATGCGAGGTGCCTATCCACGAATTAGGAACAAATGCCAGAAGCCATCGAACCAGAGATTACCCAAGATACCAACGATACAAACCTGAAAATTGGAACTCAGGCGCGGAGTCCGACGACGACCACATCAGGTGTGACAATCTTGGTTTCGACCAAAATATTTTTGACCGGCTCAACCGGGTTTCGGCTTCTGATCTGTACAAGCCAGACATGATCCATACCATTTATCTCAGGCTATTCAAGCACATGATGGACTGGATCAAAGAATTTCTGAAGAAACATGCGCAACTGCAGGCTTTCGACGACGTTTGGAAGGCATTACCACTATACCCGGGATTCTTGGTCCCCAAAAAAGCCTACCGTGAAGTTACGCAGTGGCAAGTGAAAGAGATGAGGAATCAGAGGCACTGTATTTTGGGAGTTCTCGCCGTGGCACTCCACCAGCCTGGAGGTGCACAAGTAATCAATTTCAAACGTGCTCTCGGATGCGTCAGGGCACTGATCCACTTCAACATGATGGCGCAATACCGAAGCCACACGTCTGACACCATAGTTTACATGGAAGGTGATCTGGACCAGTTTCATAAGCTAAAAGATATCTTCTTAGAATTTCGAGTAACAAAACGCACACAGGACAAGGTTGACAAGCAACGAAAGAAGATTCAACATCAGAGAGCCCTGGTGATTGAGCCAGTGGCCCCATCCCTAAGGCGCCGGATGCGCGATGACAATTGTCAAGAAGAAAGCGACCACTGGCTGGACTTAGTCCCTGGCGAATCGCATTTCAACTTTATCAAGATGCATCTACTAAGCCACTTTTGTGACCATATACGCAAGTTTGGCAACATTCTGATGTATTCCATGGAAATCGGAGAGCTCGCTCACAAGACGCAAATCAAGGATGGATAGCGCCAATCGAACAAAAATGATGCAGCGCGTCAGATCGTCCACAGCTACTGTCGTCAACATGCCATGAGAATGCGACTGTTGAACCTTGAATCTCTAAAATGTCGCGACGCCGATCTCTCAGCTGACGTCTTGCATCATTTAGACATGACGGCCAGCACCCTGACCGCTGCAGCGCCGGTTGTGCGCAGGAGGGTCCTGAATGGATTTTGGGAAGATGTGTCCAACGTCGTGGATTTTAGCCGGATCTCGGGAGTCTCACTCGAGATTATATATCGTGAATTGATCCGATATAGCAGACATAACCTGCCCGCAGCGCACGGTCTTCCTGAGGACGATGCGATGCTTCGGTCACTCCCCGTTGAGCTACTCACACAACTTGAAATCCCAGTTCTTGCCTTCCAAGAAGCTGATATTTACGAGATCCACCGTGCACGATCCACCGGCGATCTACACTTTAGAAACCAGGGCCGTCGCAATGATTGGGTTTGGGTACAAGCAGGTACGGAAGAAATGTAGGGTGCGCTGAGGGGTCGTCTACTGGCAAAGCTAGTTGCCCTTTTAAAAATCAGTGACTACAGATCCGACGATACTGTGGGTCGGGTCGCCGGTGTTCAGTTGCTAACCCCAGTCACCTCAGGGCGCCTATCGGATCAACATGGCCTTGTTACAGTGCAGATGAGGGAGGACGCACGAGGGTTTACAATAGTAGATATAGGGACAATCCTCGGTCTGGCGCATGGGATCCAGGAGGAGGACCGGCGCTGGCTTATAAATAGCCGCATTGATTTGAGAACATTTAATAAGGTTTATTAAAGAATCTGGATGAGAGAATCAGGACTCCGCTATGCGGCAGAATCATACATGATCTTGATACTGTATATAGAAGATATAGAAGCTACTTTAAACCCACATGATGAGTTCGCCAGACCAGTAAGGCGTGATACGTGATACGTGAGATATGAGATGTGAAAAAAAAAGTGCTGCTACCCAAGAGGCCAGCAGACCGACGTCTGAGGAAGCAGCGAATTAACTCAGGTTGAGAATCCTTGAGCGGGGATAAGGGGCGGGATACCTCAGGACGCAGAGAAGAAGCGACGCGGAGCGAGCACGATCAGGAGAAAGAGGCGACCAGAGGGAGAATCTGGGGTAGTCTGGACCTCGGGAGAACGCGACGTTGCGTCATGACGTAAGAAAGGTTGTGACGTTGTGTCAGGACGTAAGGAACGTTGAAATGCAACTCAGAACGCACAGGACACATGGGACGCAGAATATCCGGCGCTTGCGTCAGGACGCAACGCCGGCGGATCAGACGCAAGATCCGTTTTTGCTGATGATAATGGGGAGAGGGAAGTCAAATTGGTACGAGCTGCACGGATTGCTGGAATGTTAGAACCTAGAACAAGGGTATCCCGCACTAGCATGGCGGCACTTCAGGTAGGGTATGAGATTAAGGGTCGGGTCTCGCGCTTAGAAATATTTCAGCAGTGTGACTCAGGCAGGCCGGTGGTAAAAGGCAAAATAATGTCGGGCTTAGTTCCACACTCTGATAGTTAACAATAACTTCATTCAGACTTCTGAATTTCCATTATGTATAAACTCTTTAATTATATTCTATGAAGCATTGCTCGAGTTGACTTAATGTAAAAGTAGCTGTCTTGATAAAATGATTTTATAGTTTTTCCCTACTTCACACCCTTTTGGTCTTACTATAAAAGCACAATCTTTCTGCATCTCTACATATCCATCCTTCATTAGTATTATGAGCACGATCAGGAAAAGTATACTGATTGCATCCACTGCACAGCGTAATACAGTGCCCGGTATGGTTCCACTTCCTCGGCTTTGCGCAATGCCCAATGCTGCAGTTGACCATAGCTTCTTTGCAGAGAAGGGCTTTCCCCATAGTTCTCTAGACAACTACTGCTACCTAGAACCAACCTTGTTTTCACATCCTCATGTCGACTCGCTTTCCTGGGGTCATAAAGGCATACGCTTCATCTAGATGTCAAATATTCAACATCAATGCCAGGAACCTAGCTTGCACTGTGATATAGTAGATATGATGAATTATCCAAAGGATGGGATGCACGTCCCGGTCCTGTGCCTGATGTATTGGTTGGAAACAAAGGTACATGAAGACAAGTCTAAGAATGTGGAGCTACAGCGGAAAGAGATGGTGTCAGGGTAGTTGGGCTGTGACGATACGGAGTACAACTGGATCGTTGATGCTCTAGTAGCAGGAATTTATATCCGTGGAACGCTGCATTCAATCGAAATGAGGTGTAGTGGAAGTACAAGTAGCAGAGTTGTCATGGGTCTTGTTCATTGTACCATTGTGGATTCTGATTCTGATTCTAAGATAGTAGCCTATCCTGAAAACTGCGGAGCTTAACTTCTCTAGCGGAATATGGGTGGGTATTTTGCGTGTATGAATTGGGCGTATGCTTTGAGCATATGCTTTGAGCGTGTGTTTTGGGTGTATGCATTGGGCGTATCCTTTGGACGTGTGTTTTCGGTGTGTGTTTTGGGCGTGTGTTTTGGGGGTATCTTTTGGGGGTAGGTTTTGGGGGTTCGTTTTGGGGGTGTGCTTTGAGCGTATGCTTTCAATGTATGGCTTTAGGGCGCATGGCTTTCGGCGGATCACTTTGGGTACGTGGTTTTGGGTGTAAGTCTCGGGACGTATTGACTTTGCTGAAGCAACCAGAAGCAAAGTACGAAATAGAGAATCTCAATCTGTGCTCAAACTTATAGCTATGTGTGATTGTTTCTAACTTCTAAACAGCTATCAGATTAGATTATACTGCAAAGAGTAATGTCACCCACTCAATTATGACATGAAAGAAAAGAAGGGAATCTATATAGGCGTCGGGTATGATAACAAAACAAATTAAACTCTAAAGGAGCCTTGGTCTCTGGAAATTTAGAGTGAGAAGGGAACATGAAAAGAGGTAGCGTGCTGCATAGGAATCTAACCCAAGGAAAACGGCCTCCAGACTTATGATATGGGAGAAAGAATACGGCCTAAGGATGAAGCCAAACTGGAGATATCGTGGTGGATAAATACAGAATTGGGAGTGCAGGTACGGCAAGGTAAGGGAAACCGTATTAAGGAAAGTAAGGAGGGCAGAACCGGCGTGAGTGGTCAGGAAATGAACCAGGAGATAACAAGAAAAGAAAATAGATAGCAGTAGAAATCAATAATGCTCAGGCTCCTGTTTCACGCGGTGAGTGAAGTTCTGGCTAGCCAAATTGAGCAGGGTCGGTCTATCCATCTCGCGGTCAATTCTATCCATCTCCTTAATTTCAATTCCTTGTTCTGCTGCCTGTTCCCTAGCGGCTGCCTCGAGATCAATGATAAGACGGGCATTGCCGGCAAGAAAGCGCTTTGTCTTGGTGAAAATATTTTCGATGCTGTCCTGTTGGTCTTCTGGGCTTGTGAAGAAATCCTTGGGTGGAATAGCCTGCCCAAGCAGGTGCTCTCCAATCTCTTGGGTGCTAGTACAGAAACGGTCTTCTGCCGCCTCACCGTGGAGAAGCCGGGAGGAAGATATAGAGTCTGGGCGACCTAAGTCTCTCATCCTACTTCCCAAACCTGAGCCGGAGGTTTCCCCTTCGTCTGTCATATGGTCATCATCATCGCCCTCCTCCCGGCCCTTCTCATCCTTCTCCACGCCCTCCACATCCTCAACGTCGTCCACGTCGATCACCTCTTTCCCATGGACCTCATCGGAATAGTCCGAGCCATCGCCACCCTCAATACCAGACTCATATGGGGCAATATAATCGACATCTTCATCCGCTTGATCCTCCGCCAATCCCCCGTACACCTCCCCATTTAGCAAAAGGCACTCAACAGGCTTTACGCAGTCAATCAAAGGTCTACCCTTTTCGCCGAGCTCATCCTCTCGAACCGTCATGTCCAAATCTCCTTTCATATCCTCCTCCGTCAATCTCTACTCAGAGGTACTGTCGTCTCTGCCGATAGGCATCGAGGGGCCTGTTCAAGCTAAACAACACTTAATATTAGTAACCACATCTCTAAATTAATTAGGCAAAGTTTAAAATTACATTCTGGACTGTTTATTATTAGCCTGGGAGTTTCGCCTGAAGCTACCTAGTCCTATCCCAGCCTGGTGCGAGGTAAGATAGGCTGCCTTGTGCTACCTGTATTGAATGTAGCTGCCGTCACCCAAGCCACAGTGTGTCTTACAGGGGAACCGGGAGGGGATACCGGTGCCTCACGCATTGTGAGTGAATGACTGCCCTCCCGAATCCCTAGGTGGTTGGTGCACCAGGGAGGAGGATCCTGAGATCCAGAAGGCCAGGGAGGCCGTACTAGGGGAGGCCCAGTTGACGAGCTTAGGGGTCTTCACAACAGGGTCGAGCAGACTCTTCATTCGCGCTACGGGCCTCATCTTTGGTGACTGAAATAAAGGCGATGCCGCTGAATTCTGTGGAAAATCGACTTCGATAGGGGTTGGGGGGTTCACACATAGCAAACCATCATCGCGAAACCTGTTTGAATAGTATCGCCGCCAATCCGCCAGGATTGCCCCAAGTTCCTGCTCCAGGACCTTGTTCTTCTCGAGGCTCATCTCTTGATCCACTTGGGCTTTGGTCTCATCGTCAAGCACCTGATACTCATCATATCTTCGCGCATAATCAAGGCATTATTTTAAGCGGTTTCCACGGTTCCCCCTTGCACGTTCGCAAGCGGATTCCGACAGGGTAAGGCTTGCCCTATGTTCATTCTGGCAGATGGTCTCAGGATTTACAGAGTGCCCTGAAGCGGCCCTCACTTATAAGCTGCTCTCATTCCTCGTGGAAAAAGATATTCTATTCATTAATGTTAGTACATATAATTTTTGCATTTGATTTTGTGCATATAATTTCTTTGTTTGTATGATTTTGTGTGTATGATTTGTTTGTATGAACTCGGCGTATGATTTGACTAGTGATACAGGAGCAGCGGAGAGGGGAACAGTCTGAAGATGGTGAGTAACTTACTATTAGGGATCGGGCAGTAAGAAATTTATGCAGCAACCTTTTGCCGGTTTGCCCTCCGATGTAGTAGTGAAAGTAAGGGAAGATGAGAGGGTTGTATCATTAGAAGGAGGTATCCGGGTTGGTGGCGCACGAGCCACGGGGGTTTCTTTTCTTTTGTTTATTTCTTTTTTTCTTGTTTTAACTGCAGAGTTTGCTTCTGTGATGTATGAAAAGGAGAAGCAGGATTGCAGCACAGAGGGCAGACCAAGCTGAGGATTATGTTGATGGCAAGAGCGTGGATGGAGAAGTTAAGAGTGTGGAGAGAAAGAAGAGGAGTTATTTTGGCCTCGCTTAAAAATAAAAGAAAAGGTTGGTTTACCTGTGGAAAGCATCGTCACTGTCTACCCGCAGTCATGGGTCAAGCCCTCCTGTAACAATCCTATTGTTGGATAGGTATGTAACAGGGACCGACACTCGTCTATTGCGTAAGCGAGTCTTCTCTTTCTGTATCATGGGGTAGGAGAATACTATCTCTGGCGATAGTATGGGACTGGCTTATTTTGCTTTAGTGATCTGTCGAAGGATATTATCTGGTTTGATAGTAGGGAGGGGAACTTGTCGTATCTTGATAGGACTATCAAAATAGTCCTATGTTCAGGCAGCCCTTCACTGAGAGTATCACAATAGTCTCCAGGTTGTTTTTAGCATAGGCTCTCGTAGTGGAGGAGTGAATATAACTAAAGCGTAATCATATTGCAATATGTGAAGTATTGAAAAGTACTTAGATGGTTGCGTGAAGATCTTATCTCTTGGTCGGTTTTTCCCTTTTCCCTTTTTTTCCCTTTTTATTTTTATTTATTTCATGTTTTAATTGTTAAGGTACAAGAACTCGCATGCAGCGTGAGCTATGGCGTAAAGAAAATCTTAATCCCAAACAACCGCTGGCTTCACCTCTTCATTTGAAAAGTCAAACACCCCTCATCCAGAGGAAAATCCCCCCGGCTTAGCACTTAAGACAATAATACCTCAGACATGTAAGGAAACAATATATAGAGACATACAGGAGAAAGACCATAACCGTTCCGCAGGGTCCTCTAAAAGAAATGAAAGAAAAAGTGAAAACTAGTGCAGTGGGATGGAGGATAGGTGCCAGTAGTGACGTGAGAAAACCAGCCAACTTGTGGGCCGGCAGAGATGACCATACGGGCTCGCAGGGCTGTACATCGAACCAAGACGTTGGACACGAGGAACGGAGGTAGTGCAATACCACGACTGGGGGTAACCGCAGAGGGATCTGAGGATCAGGAAGGATGATGCGCCAGTAATGTGCCAGGTCCGGTAGCAGTAACGGTGCAGGTGGAAAGAACCAGGAGATGGGAGAAGGAAGGATCGCGAGCATGCTAGTCACAACCGACAAACAAGCCATAGCAAGGGCTTTTGGGATGACGACGAGACAAAGGTGAGACCGAGATGTTACTAACCGTGGTTTTTCCCATCAGAGGTACAAACCCAGCAAGCCAAGGCCAACTTTATCCGACAGTCCGGACACTGTAACGCTGACCGTGAACGAAGTAAGAAGCTTGCCACCAGTGCAAACACCAAGCCAGAGGCAAAACGTTTGCGGGGTAAGCGAGAGAACCGAACTTCATGAGTGGGTGTCAACAATAAATAAGAACGAGAACACTAGGGAAGGGAGGCCAACAGGCCTCAGAAGAGGAGGGAAGGTGGCTTAATGTCAACTCCTAGGCAGTAGCCATCGTAGGAGAACAGTGGTGGGTAGGTGAAAGTGACGATGATTGCTCGTGGTGTTGAGATTTCAAGCGCCAGACGTGGAGGTGAGATTGTTGGTGCCTATCTCTTGGTCGGTTTCTTTTTTTCTTTTGTTTTTTTTGTAATCATGCATTATTTGTTTTGGGTACAAAAGGCCTTATGCAGCGGGAGCTGTGAAGAGAAAATAACCTATAAATCATAAGAACCGCCTGCTTCAGCTCTGAATGGGAAAAATCAAACACCCGGAAACTATAGGAAAAGCCCCCCTCGACTAGCACCTAAGATACTAATACCCGAGACACGTAAGGAAACAATTCATCGAAACGTACAGGGGGTGAGACCCAAACCCTTCTGCAGGCTCCCAAGAACAAAAGAAAGTTTGGCCAAAGCCATTTCGGGGAATGAGGGAGAGGAATGTGACCGTCGCTGTATGGGAAAACAAGGGGATCTTGGGCTGACACTAAGCATAAATCTACCGTCACGCCGGATAATTACATTGATCTCCGGCTTTGGCTGCAGGCACGGGGGCAGTGCCATAGCACAGCTGGCCGTAACTGAGGGATCCGACGATCGGGGAGGGTAGAGTAGGCAGCGCAGCGACCGCGCCGAGGGGATGCCAGCCAAGGACAAGAAGCAGTAGGGTCCCAGCCGGTGAGTAGCAGTAGGATGCCCGCTGACCAGGAGCATTAGGGTGCCAGCCAAAGGGGGGTCAAGCAGTAAGGTGGCAGCCAAGAGGGCAGTACAGTGCCTGTAGACAGATCCGGGAGGGGCGTGGAGGAAGGATTGCGGGCCGGCTACCCACAGCCAACAAACCGGCCACAGCAGGGGCTTTTGGGACGACGACGAAACTGAGCGCCACCGTGATATTACTAACCGAGGCTTTCCCCACCAGAGGGACAAGCCCTGCAAGCCGAGACCTACTTCGACCGAGAGTCCGACACCATAACACCAACCGTGATACACCCAAGATACTTTCCGACCGTGCCAAATGCTAAGAGAGGAGCAAAGCAAGTGCAGGGTAAGGTGGAGAACCGAACTTCATGAGCGTGTCAACGATGAACAGGAACGAGAACCCTAAGGAGGGGAGGCCAGAGGGCCTCAGAAGAGCAGGGAAGATGACTTAACATCAACTCCTGGGCAGTAGCCATCGTGGGAGAAGAGAGGTGGGTGGGGGGAAGTCACAATAACTTCCCATGGTGTTGAGATTTCAATCGCCTGAGGTGGAGGAGAGATGGTTCATGGCCTATCTCTTGGTCGTTTTTTTCTTTTTTTTCTTTTTTTTCCTTTTTTTTTCTTTTTTTTTTTGTCATCATGCGTTCATTGTTTTAAGGTACAAAAAGCCTCCTGCAGCACTAGCTATGGTGAGAACAAAACCTATATATCAAAAACATAAACAAAGGAAAGTCACGGCACCAATAAATATACTAACGCGAAGGTTTCTCCTCCGCCTGGCCAACGGCCACATCCACAAGCCAAGCACAAACTAGCAGCCTAGTCGTCTAGAAATGAAAGCCTACATAAGTCACAGGAAGGACAGCCCAACGACCTTAAACCTCCGCTAATGAAAAAACCACAAAGAACTGGGGGGGGGAACTATGCGGGGGAAGACGGGGAGCTGGGGGGAAGACGGCGGAGTGGAGGACGGGAACATTGTATGGGGAAAGCCCATGGAGGTTGGGCCAATGAAAGCGGTGTGCTTTTAGGGTAAGGGAAGTGATAACAAAAGTGGGGCCTCGTGGCCAAAATCAGTCACGCCGTGGAGGAGGCGGGATCTGACATGTTGCTTCGAGGGGCAGGTCAGGATAGCGTGCTCGAAGGTTTCCGGTTCTAAGGTACATCGAGGGCAAGAGCTGTCAGCATCAGGGGATTTCCACGTGGGGTGAGCAGCCAGGTAACTCTTTTCCGACCTCCTTTGGTGGATTCTTCCGGCCACGAACTTGCCCAAGCCCATGATGGGCCTCCAGGGCAATGCCGGAGGGTGGTGGTAGTACCCCCGAGCGGGGAAGAGATTGGCCTATTCCTCACAGGGGGCATCCCTCACTGTCTTCTTCAGGGCGGAGTAGGTGTGGGTCATCAGGGATTGATGGGGGAGGACGGGGGTTGGGGCGACAAGATGGGAGTTGATCATAGACATCTTAAATAGCCCGTGCGTGAAGGGTATCATCCGGTGAGCCACTGCATCTACAGGCAGGTGGTTCCGTATCGGGGGTGTGGGACGTGGCGTCCCCCAATATAGGGGAAGGTATACGGAGGTGAGCCGTGTGGTAATTGCCCTGGAGGAGTCGGGTACACAATACACCGAGAGGGAGGGGAAAGTGGGGTGGAGGCGAGCCGTCGCGGGGTTCACCCTGGGGGGGAGCAGACTAGCCGGACCACAGCCAGCCTTTGCCGTTGGGTGATTAGGCGTGGGATCCGTCGGAGGCAGGATTCTACAGAGAGTAGACCGGTAGGCGTGGCTGAGAACCAGCTTGTTGTCCATCTTGGGACCTTGTGCCAAAATGTCTTCAGGCGAGTCGTGGTGCTCACGCTCGGTGAGAACAGGTCAGTGCCATATAGAAGGTTTGGGGCGACCAGGGACGTTGCCAATCTGTGGCACAGGTATAGGGGGAGGCCGGCATCAGGAGGGCTGTGGCGTCTGATGAGGGCGAAAGATCCTTGGGCAAGGGCCAAACGGAGCGAGAAATGAGCGGAGGGGTCAAGGGCTGGGGTGAACCAGTACCCTAGCCACCTGACAGAGTCTCGTGGGGCAAAGATTGCCCCTTTGATATGTATGGGTGAGGTACACTTCGGGGAGTGTCTTTGGTGGGGGCTCCTCCAGTGTATTAGTTCCATCAAGGAGACGGAGAACGACAGGTGAAGGCGGGCTGCCCTCACTTCGAGTTTCGCGAAAAGTGATTGGAGGCGGCGGATGTTACCCCCATACGAGAGGGAGGCCCCTGTGAGGGCGAAATGGTTTACGTATGAGATGATTAGACCCAGGGGAATTCCGAAGTGGAGGGGAGACAAGTAGAGGTGGAAGAGGAGTGGGGAGATCGGTGAGCTTTCAGGGGCTCCGATGTCGACAGGGGCCGGGGTCCCTGGGGCCCCATGGAAAATAAGAGTGCAGCTCCATTCACCAAGGAATGATTATACCCAGGAGACCAGGTATGGGGGTATCCCGCCCTCCCTCAGGATGCGGGCCAGGGTGGTGTTGTCTACGTTATCGAACCCTGCCTGGATGTCCAAGGACAGAGAGGAGACCTTGAGGCGTGGGCTCTGCAGGGCTTTGATGTCGGTGGTGAGGGTGAGGCACCGGTCGTAGGTACTAAGCCCGAGGAGCGAACCGCATTGGTTGCGGTGTAGCAGACCCTTCAGCAGGGCTGCTGTAAGGACGCGGGGTGCTATGATCCTCTCGAGGATCTTGGACAAGGTTCAGATTAGGACAATTATCCTAAACCAAGAGGGGGACTCGTAGGAGGGTTTCCCTGGCTTGTCGAGCACCACGCCGTTCGACCCTTTGGGTGAGGATGGGTGGTACCCTAGGTGGACCAGTGGGGTGACGGTTTGGAGGAGGATCGCCTGGTCTATCTTGTTGATCTGTTTCCAGGTCCAGGATGGGATCCCGTCTGGGCCCGGGGCTGAGGAGGGGTAGCATTTTGAGAGAGCAGACGCTATCTCTTCCCTTGTTAGGGCTAGTGTCGCCTTATGTGGCCTGAGCCTCCGCGGCGGGGAGAATGGTTCCATAGGAGAGAAGAAGTGGTTGAGCAGTACGGCGTTCATCTGTTGGGGGGTCTCTGCCCCAGGGAGGGAGGGGAATCGGGGTGGCGCGCGGCAGTAGGCGAACCCTTTGGCTGTCCATTGCGTTTGGGGGATGGCGGCCAACAAAAAGGAGGACTAGTGTTTGTTCTTAGCGGCCTTGATCGCCTTGAAACAACCCGACCTCGAGGTGTTGGCAACTGCCCTCATGTTAGGGGCATCGAGCTTCCTGGCCGACCTGATGGCCTTATGCTATTCCCGACAGGGTGTGCTGAGGTGGGGAAAGCACCATGGTTTGGACTGGTGAGACGGCCTGGACACAGGGTTGTGTTCTTTCAGGAGGGCTACGAGGCGGTCCAGCGACACGGACAGCCTGTAACGACCCTATACATAGGTCGCTGCAGTGGACTATACTCAAGCCCATATGGTATACCAAGAGGTAACCAGATTGAGGATAGACCAGTATACTTAGTATACTAACAGTAGACATGAGTTGGTACAAGTGTCTACAAAGTGACTTGGGGACATCGGGTTAGACAGGGTAACCTTCGGAGGACATGTTCGCGTAAAGTTAAGGAAACATAGTAAACGTTGTACGGGTCTCCGGGGTAACATTATTTGTGGTTGCGTGGACTCCCGAAGGGAATAAAGGCATAACAGGGTGAAGTTGCCCTACCTTGGAAACATGATTACCCTACCTTAGGGACCCAGTTACCCTACTGAGGTACCCAAGTTACCCAACCTTCACCGACAAAGTCATCTGCGGACTTAGGGGGAAGTTATCCCACTATCGTGGGGCTCTTATATGTTCAAAGGGCTGCTTTGTAGGGCACGAAACGGGCTACTGACAGAGCAGGAGTGGTCTGAACCTCCTGTAACATTCAGGGGATATTCCTAACACCCCCCTGCGGGCCCAGCGTTGGTACAGCGCGACAGCACGGTACGGCTGTGTAGTTGTGTGCTTCCTAGTAAAGTGAGATCCAAAGGAACGCTCCCACAACACCGTATAAGTTGTGGCAGTCCAACCGACTACAAGGTGTTCGCCGGATATATAAGCGGTGTGAGGGTGACCGCCTCCTGGGGTGCCACCTGGATAACACCTGGGAATCACCTACGGGGATACTTTGACCTCCGGGTAGTTGGATGGTTAACAGTAAAGGGCTTGGGGCTGACCGGGGAAGTTGCAAGGCTTTCAGGACAACCACCCCAAAGCCAGTCTCAGGCTACCCCGTGAACTGTAGCATTACCAGGGGTTATTAGTCGACTCTAGAGGTGTGAGTGTTGTCACGATTTAAGAGGGTCCCGCATGGTTCACTGTGGGTAGCGCCCATGGTGTCAGGCAGCAGGAGATTTCTTATCGTGGGAGCATGCAGTCCGGTTTGGAAGCCTAGTATAGCCAAGTAGATTTGCCGATGGACTGCGTAGCTTGTATAAACGAAACCACCGCTGGGCCAGTGAGTCCCAATGCATATTATCTCTACGGTGGGCATGTCGGTCGGCCACTGATATGCTACCAATGGGAAAGAGCTTTCGCTCATGCAGCTGTAGTTGGAGACATATCACCGGAGGCAGTTCCTATTTGTGGAGATAGTTAATATGCGAGCGGTCCGACTGCCTCCGAGTGTTAGCTCACTCTAGGCAGGTGAGTTGGACAGCCCTGAGCTGAGCAGGGTGCTCGCGAAAGGTCAGAATGGTTGACGGGTGTCCTGTGGCTTTACATTATTCTACTTAACTAAAGCGAGCGACACCCTATTCTGATAACCAACGATCCTCGAGAGAGCTTATTGAGTGAAGCTTTCACGCTTAACGATATTAAGTTTTAACGCTTGATTCTACTTTGAATTATCTTTATCTTTATTTTGATCGCTACTTCTACTTTGAGTCTTCGGTGCGGTCGGGCTTTTCCCACTAGGGGGAACCATATGTATTCCCCGTGGGGATTGAGGAGGGCAAAGCCGGCCTCTGCCGCTTTCTCAACGTAGGGAGACGAGGAGGAGATTTTCTTTGGGGAGAAAGAGCACAGAGGGTCTGAGAGCGGATTGTGGATGTTGAGGTCCCCTACTACTAGGATGGGAACCCCAAGGTCAGGAAAGCAAGCGTCGGGCGGGATGGTGTGGACCCCATGGTCGCAGGTGTTGGTGGAATAAGCATTAATTATTCTAAAAGATCGAAAGTTGGTGCCAAACAAGGCATCCTGGGAGGAAATGTCCAAAGCGAAGACGTGGTCTTCCTCCCCAACTCTAGGAAGCACCGTGTAACCTGTAAGAAAAGATATATGAGCATAGGCGGCCACCCGGGGCTTCCTAACCTGAGGAAAGAATGGCTTGAAACCATTAAAGGAAGGAACGTAGCTCAGTTGACAGGAGGATCCTGAAGAAGAACTATCGAAGGATAGGTTGTCGGCTCGTTGAACAACTCGAATAAGGACAGAAAAACATTCCAGCTCCCAAGGAAGTTATGTTGAACAATGGAAAGAAAAGAACAGTTAGGAGCGACAGGCCCTTGCCCATCTCCTGAGGAGGGTGGTTGATTAATCATCGCTGGGACAAACCCGTTGATCGGAGGAAAATAGGGAAGGGCTTGGTGCCTCAAGGGGGAGAGGACCGCCAAAGCCTTGGATAGTTCCGGCACGCGAAGGAGTCGCTGCCGGGGGGAGTTGTCGTGGGGTTAGGAGGTCCACCTCAGTGGGACCCTGCATGGACGGGGGAGTAGTGGGTGCCGGGCCGGCATTGACCGCCAAATCAATGGAGTTTTGACCAGTTGGGACCGGGGCAGGGGAGACAGGTTGGGAGGGGGCCTCTGAGGCAGGTCGAGCCGGACATTCTTGAATGTGGCATTGTGGTTGTTACAGCAGTTGCAGCAATGGTGGGGCGAGGTCAGACAGCAGGATGGGACAGGCTTATGGTTTCCGCTCCTGGGGCAAGCGGGATTCTAACATCTGTGAGCCGCACGAGTATAATGAAGCGCCCAAATGGGGCATGTCAGGTGGGTGGCGGGGCATCGCTGATGGGTGTGGCCGTATCTCCAACAGTTTCAACACGGGGTGGTTCGGGAGGCAGAGAAAGCAAGCTCAACGTTGGGCTTCTGCAACAGGATAACAACACCAGTTGTGAGGGTGGAAACGTGCTGGGGGTCCAGGGTGCCAACCAGCGAAGTGGCCTGCTTGGTTTCCCGAGAATCGTGGCTAGGGTTAAGGTACCTGGCCGAGAGAATCGGAGTCGCTTTGTCCTTCAGGATTGCTTGCCGGATATATGGGAAGAGTTCCTCTTCATCTTGAAGGGAGGAACCGCAGAGGGAGCCCGTGGATCACTAGTTGCACAGCGGTGGGGCCGAGGACCAAGATACACCAGGGGTTGTTGCCTACTGGGAACGACTGGTTGTGGGCCCTAGTAAGGGAGTCAAAATATGCGGTGTAGGACGCAGCTGATGTTGCATTGTCGGTAACAGTGAGGGAGATGGCACCAGGTGGGTTCACAGTGGCAGAGAAACAGAGGAGGAGGACGCAGGTGGATTCACGCAGGACTCGTGCAGAGATGTCAGGGCAGGTAGCAGCAATTGTGGGTCGGTTCACGTGTGGCGCAGGGTTCTGGAGAGGGGCAAAGAAGCCTGGTTTGGGACCTGGGAGGGAGGGATGCCCCTTTTTAAGAGGAGGGGCGAGCGTACTCGCAATGTGTTGAGGGGAAGGAGACTTCCCAGCTTTGCTCTTGCCCTTGCCGCCCGTGCTGAAGCCGAGGCAGCCTGTGCGTAGAAGGGGGACAGGGTGTTGTCATGGTGGAGGTAGCCAGGGGTGAAGGAGTCTAGGTCGTACCTGGGCTTCTGGAACTCGCCAGCTGCGTAGGAGTTTGGGTAGAGCCTGGTGTACTTCTCGGCGTCACCGAACGCCATGCGAAGACTCGTATCGTAAAATGAAATGAGGTATTTAGGGTCCTCAGCCGCGGCCGGGAGAGGTGTCGGTGGTGCTCGGGCCCTTCCTTCGGCTGTTCTAGAGTGGGGGGGCCCTGCGTGCTGGGGCTGGCGGTAGGGGGAGAGTAGGGGTGGGGGCCGCCAGACGATGTGACAGGTCACGTATGGAGGCTGGCTGATTGACGATCCCTGGAGTGGGGTGTTAGTCTAGGGCAGGGAGGTTTGCGAGTTGGGAGGAGAGGTCGTGGAGCTCATCCCTGAGATTCTCGTTTTCCTCAGAGATGGTTGCCAGCGTCTGGGATACTTCCCTCAGCCAATGAGATACGGTTACCAAGCCTTGAACAAGCTGGGTATGGAGGGTGATTATGGTACATTCGGCGGGGAGTGTCCCGGACAGCGTTTCTGGGTTGAAATCCTGTAGGTCTTGGTTGCTAAGGCGTTGAGCGTTCCTCGCCTGGGCGAGTTGCCCAGCCATGAAGCGGGGAGGTTCATCCACCGAGGGCATTCCCGATCATGACGGTAGGGGGGAGTTCAGGGCTGAGAGCCTGCGAAAGGCGGCGTTCCCTGGGGGGAGCTGCTGGTGGTCTGCCATTAGGGCCAGCGAGCGTGGTGACGTGGGCGCGTGATTTGTCACGGAAGCAAAGTGGGGTATAATGTTGAGAAAATGTAGAATGTAGGGGGGGGGGAAGAAGAGTGCGAGAAGTTTGGCCTATCTCTTGCTCTTTTTTCTGTTTTTTTCTTTTTTTTTGTAATCATGCGTTCATTGTTTCTAGGTACAAAAAGCCTCGTGCAGCGCTAGCTATGGAGAAAACAAAACATATAAAGCACAAAACATAAACAACAGAAAGTTCAAGCACCAGTAAAGATCCACTATCGCGAAGGTTTCTCCTCCGCCTGGCCGATGGCCACATAAACAAGGAAAGTACAAACTACCATCCTAGCCGTTTCATAAGGAAAGCTCAAAAGACAGGAAAGGAAAGAAAAAAGCCAACAGCCTCACACCTCTGCCTACGAAAAAACACGAAATACAGGGGCAGGCACTCTGGCCGGGGAAAGGGATGGCGGTGAGCAGGAAGGGGGAGTGAAAGGTGGGAACAGTGTCGGGGGGAATCCTGTGGAGGTTACGCTAATAAAGGTGGCGAGACCTTTGAGGAGGGAGAGGGAGGTCTAAACTGGGTCCTGGTGACTGATGCCAGCCACGCCGTGGAGGAGGCGTGACCGGGCATGCTGTCTCTAGGGGCAGGAGAGGATAGTGTGCTCGAAGGTTTCTGGTTCCAAGCCACTACCAGGGCAGGAGGTCTCTGCGTCCAGGCTCCTCCAGGTTGGGTGAGCGGCAAGTTAACTTTTCCTCGCTCTCATCTGATGAATTCGCCCTGCAAGGACTTTGCCCATACCCATAAAGGGGGTTGGATTCTGGGCGGGGGGGTGGTCGTAGTACCCTGGCGCTGGGAAGCGGCGAGCGCATTCATCAAGGAGGGCCTATCTTACCCTTTTGTTCAGGGCGGAGTACGTGTTGTTGATTATTGACTGAGGAGGAATGGTCAAGGCCGAGGAGGCGAGGTGGGAGTTGATCATGGGCATGCTTGACAGCCTGGGGGTGAAGGGTATGGTCTTGTGGGCCACAGCATCTATCGGGAGGTGGTTCCTGATCGGGGGGACCTGGCGTGGCATTCTGCAGTTTTGAGGGAGGTATACGGACTTGAGGCCCCTTGTCAAAGGCCTTACGGAGTCAGGCGCCAGGTAGATGGAGAGGGAGGGGAAGGAGGAGTGTAGCCGTGCCGTTGCCGGGTTCACGCTAGGTGGGGAACACACGATCCTGCGCCCCGCGAGCCGTTGCTTTTGGGAGATCATGAGATTGACAAGGGGCACGCATGACTCTACCGCGAGGATACCGGTGGGCATTTCAGAGAAGCAGTTGGTGGTCCGTCATTGGACCTTATGCCAGAAGGTGTTCAGGCGGGACATAGCTCCTCCACTGTGTGTAAAGAGGTCGGCCCCGTAGAGCAGTATGGGGGCCACCAAGGACGTTGCCCGCCTATGGCATAGGTATGGGGCGAGGCCAGGACCGTGAGGCCTGAGGCATCGGAGCAACGCGAAGGGGCCGTGGGCGAGGCCTAGGCGGTGTGCGAAGTGGGCGGAGGACTCGAGGATGGGTGTGAACCAATACCCGAGCCATCGCACTGAGTCGCGAGGGCCGAACTGTTCACCTTTTATTTGGATGGGGGAACGGCACTTCGGAGAATGCCTTTGGCTTGGAGTCCTCCAGTGTATGAGCTCCGTGCTTTGGACCGAAAAGGATACTCCTAGTCCGAGAGCCTTGGCTTCTAGTGTCCCAAAGAGCTTTTGCAGTCGGCGGATGATGCAGCGGTACGAGAGGGAGGCGACCATGAGGGCCAAGTCGTCCACGTAGGAGATCATCTGTCGACGAGTAATCCTCAAGTAAAGAGGGGCCAGCTATGGAACGAAGAGTACTGGCGAAATTGGGGAGCCTTGGGGGGCACCGACGTTGACTGGGGCTGGGGTCCCTGGGGCCCCTTGGAAGATTACAGTACGGCTCCTTTCTCCCAGGCAGGACGGGGCCCAGGAGACCAGGTAGGGCGACATCCCACCCTCCCTGAGGATGTGGGCGAGAGTTGTATTGTTGATGTTATGGAAGGCGGCCTTGATGTCCAGAAACAGAGAAGAGACCTTGAGCTTTGGTCTCTGCAGGGCTGTTATGTTGTTGAAGAGGGTGAGTGTGGCATCGTAAGTGCTAAGCCCGGGTATGGATCCGCATTGGTTGGGGTTGCGCAGGCCCCTTGAGCGGGCTGCTTGGACGAGGCTGGCCGCAATTATCCTCACCAGGATCTTTGAGACAGTACGGATGAGGACGATTATCCTGAAGAAGAAGGGGGACTCGTAGGAGCCTTTTCCCGGCCTGTCAAGAACTACCCCATTTGACACTTTCAACGAGGCAGGGTGGTATCCTAGGCTAACTAGTGGTGCAAGGATTTGGAGCAGGACGGGTGGGTTGATCTTGTTGACCAGTTTCCAGGTGGAGTAGGGAATCGCGTCTGGTCCCGGGGTCGATGTGGGTGAGCACCTGGAGAGAGCCGCTGCTATCTCTTCTTTGGTCAGTGGGGGCGCTTTTTTGTAGGGCCTGAGTCTGCGTGGGGGGGAGAAGGCTTCCTTAGGAGGGAAGAAGTGATCCTGGAGGACTTCATTCATTTCTTGTAGGGTGTGTGCCCCCGCGAGCCACGGAAAGCGGGGTTGGGTGCGTCCATCAGCGAACTTCTTGGCCGTCCACCGTGTCTGGGGTGTTGCTTCCAGCAGGAACGAGGACCAATGCTTGTTTTTGGCGGTCTTAATCGCTTTTAAGTACTCCTTCTGCGAGGTGCTTGCAAGGTCCCGCAAGGTGGGTGTGTCGTGCTGTCTGGTCATCCTGGAAGCTGTATGGAACTCACGGCGGAGGACGGTTAGATGAGGTGTCCACCAAGGCTTGGAGTGATGGGAAGGTCTAGAGAGTGGGGTATGCTCCTTCGGGAGGGCCAGGAGGCGTTTTAGTCTCCTGGAAAGTCACTCGTCGAGCTCTGATAGGGACGGGGAGCCTGGGGCGGGAGGGCCTGCAAGGTCTTGATGATCGGGCAGAGGAGTTTCCCAGTCTGTGTCGGCCCAACGGGGGCCTATGGGGTTGGGGGTCAGGGTGGGGGGGGAGAGGTTTATTGTTATCGGCACATGGTCGGAGCCAGTTGAGGGGAGGGAGGCCTGCCCGCTGTTTACAATGGGCAGAAGGAGGGGGTTGGTGAAGGCCAAGTTGATGACCGATGGGCGAGCTTTGCCCACTATAGGGAATCTTGTGTATTCCGAGGAAGGGTTGAGGAGTGCAAAGTCGGCTTGTGCCGCTTTTTCAAAGTAAGAAGTTGAAGAAACTATTTACGTTGGTGAGAAGGAGCGTAATGGGTCCAACAAAGGATTGTGTATATTGAGGTCCCCTACCACCAGGAGGGGGATGCCAACATCAGGAAAGAGGGTGTCTGGGGGGACCGAGTGCACCTGATGGTCCGGGGTGTAGTGGAGTAAGCGTTAATCAGCCTAAAGGAGTGGAAATTCGTGCCAAAGACAGGCTCATGGGAGGAGACATCCAGGGCAATGACATCGTCCACCCCTCTGAACTTGAGCAGTACCGACAAGCAGGAAAGAAACGATCTATGAACATAGGCTGCTGCGCGCGTCTTCTTAACGGGGGAAAAAATGACTTGAAACCATTCAAGGAGGGAAGGTGAGCCTGGCTCACAGGAGGATCCTGGAGGAGGGCAATGGAAGGGTATGTCGTCGCTTCGTTGAATGACTCAAATAAGGAAAGAAAAACATCCCAGCTCCCAAGGCAGTTATATTGAATGATTGAAAGCAAAGTAGGGGCGGGGGCCTTCCCTTTCCCCGGGGACAAGGGTCGATTATTCATTAGCGGGACGAACCCGACTGTCAGCAGGAGCGGGGGAAGGGCTTGGTGCTTCTATGGGGAGGGGACCGCCGAAGCCTTGAATTGTCACTGGCCGAGGGGGCCCTGTCGGGGGGGTTGCCTCGGGGTTGCGAGGTCGACCTCAGTGGGACCCACCCGGGCTGGGGGAGTGGAGGGTGCTGGACCGCCATTGACCACCATATCCATCGGGGCTTGACCAGGCCTATCTCTGGGTCGTTTTTTTTCTTCTTTTTTTGTTTTTCTTTGTAATCAATTATTCATTGTTTTATGGTACAAAAACTGCATGCAGCGCTAGCTATGGCAAAAACAAAACCTATAAATCATTCCCAACGACTCGCTTCACCTCTTCATGGGAAAAATCAAACACCCCGAAACCACAGGAAAAGCCCCCCTCGCCCAGCCCCCAAGATACTAATACTCCAGACAAGTAAGGAAACAATTCATAGAAACGTACCGGTAGAGAGACCAAAACCCTTCTGCAGGCTCCCCAAAACAAAAGAAAGGATCTCTACAGCCACAAACGGTACCCGGGGGGAGAGGATTGGTGATCGACCACATCGGAAAACTCATACATTGAAGGCCCAGCGCAACCATGATGTACGGCCAGGCAGGTCATCACATCCATCCAAGGGGTTGGACAATAGCCACAGACGAAGTGCCATACCGTGACTAGGTGTAACCGAGGAGGGGCCAAACCGATCGCAAGGGTAGAGGGCGAGCGGGGCCACCGGGCAGAGGGGATGCCAGCCGACGATAAGCAGTCGGGTGCCAGCCGGTGAGAAGCAGTAGGGTGCCAGCTGATAGGGAGCTGTAGGATGCGAGCCAGGGAGAGGAGGGCAGCGGTACGGTGCAAGCAGCCAGAACCGACAGGAGGAGAGAGGAAGGATCGCGAACAAGCTAGCTGCAGCCGACAAACGGGCCATATGCAGGGCTTTTGGGACAACGACGAGCCCGAGGGAGACCGTGATGTTACTAACCGAGGCTTTCCTCATAAGAGGTACAAGCCCCGCAAGCCGAGGCCTACTTTGAGGGAGAGTCCGAACGCCATAACCCTGACCGTGAACAAAGCGAGGAGCTTTCTGAGGGCGCGAAATGCTAAGTGAGGTGCAAAGCAAGTGCCGGGTAAGCGGGAGAACCGAACTTGATGAGTGGGTGTCAACGAAGAGGAGAACGAGAAGCCCAAGGAGGTGAGGCCTACAGGCCTCAAGAGAGGAGGGAAGATGGCTTAACGTCAGCCCCTAGGCAGTAGCCATCATGGGAGAAGAGAGGTGGGTGAGGGACAGTGACGATGATTTCCCGTGGTGTTGCGATTTCAATTGCAAGAGGTGTTGTTGCAATGGTTTGTGGCCTATTTTTTGCTCATTTTTATTTTTTTTACTTTTTTTTTGTTATTATGTGTTCATTGTTTTTAGGTACAAAAAGCTTCATGCAGCGCTAGCTATGGAGAAAACAAAACCTATAAATCAAAAACAATAACAAAAGAAAGTCACGGCACCAGTAAATATCCACTATCGCGCAGGTTGCACCTCCGCCGCGCCTTCGGCCACATAAAAAAGAAAAGGACAAACTGGCAATTCAGTCGTCTCAAAAGGAAAGCCTACTTAAGTCAAAGGAAAGAAACGCCCAACGAACCTAAACCTTTGCGAATGAAAAACACGAAAGACCAGGAGGCACACTGGGAGGAGAGAGGGGTAGTAGGGGGGCGAACGGGGCAGTGGTCGGTGGGAACCTGGTAGGGGGGAATCCGGTGGAGGTGAGGCTTATGAAGATAGCGAGCCTTTGCAATAATGGGAGGGAGGACCAGAGTGGGGCATCGTGGCCAACATCAGTAACGCCGTGGAGGAGATGTGATCTGACGTGTGGCTTTGAGGGGCAAGAGAGGATAGAGTATTCGAAGGTTTCTGGTTTCGAACCACAGCTGGGGCAGGAGGTGTCGGCATCGGGGGACCTCCAGGTCAGGTGGGCAGACAGGTAGCTTCTCCCCGCCCTCATTTGATGCATTCTCCCAGCGATCAACTTTCCTAACTCAATTAAGGGCCGCGGAGTCATGTTGGGGGGATGGTGGTAGTACCCTGGGGTCGGGAAGAGGCTGGCCCACTCGTTGAGAAGGGCGTCTCTCACCCTCTTCTTCAGAGCGGAATAGGTATTGTTCATCACGGACTGGGGAGGGAGGATGGGGGGCGGGGAGACCAGGTGGGAGTTGATCATGGGCATTTTAGAGAGCCCGTGGGTGAAAGTTAATGTGCGGTGGGCCACCGCATCTATCGGTAGGTGGTTCCTGATAGGGGGAACGGCACGGGGCGACCACCATTGAAGGGGGATGTAGACGGAGGTGAGGCCTCTGGTCAGGGCCCGTGAAGAGTCGGGTGCACGGTGCCCTGAGAGCAAGGGGAAGTAGGAGTATAGGCGTGCAGTAGCGGGATTCACCCTGGGGGGGAACAGACCACCCTGAGCGCCGGTAGCCTCTGTCGGTGGGTGATCAGAAGAGAAATCGGTGGGAGGCAGGACTCCACTGAGAGTATTCCTGTGGGTGTAGCCGAAAAGGAATTTGTGGTCCACCTCTGCACCTGATGCCAAAAGGTGTTTAGGCGAGTCGTGGTACCCACGCTGCATGTGAACAGGTCCGCGCCATAAGGCAGGATGGGGGGTACGAGGAATTTGGCCATTCTGGGGCACAGGTATGGGGTGCGGCCTGCGCCCGGAGGGCTAAGCCACCTTATCAGGCCGAAGGCCCCTTGGGCGAGAGCTAGGCGGCGCCGGAAGTAGGCAGCAGGGTCCAGGGCCGGTGTGAACCAGTATCCGTGCCACCGGACTGAGTCTCGCAAGAAGAAGATTTCTCCCTTGATCAGGATTCGAGAGGTGCACCTTCGGGAGTGTCTTTGGCTCGGGGTTCTCCTGTGTATCAGCTCCGTTTTCGGGCCGGAGAAAGAGATCCCAAGGCGGGATGCCATCGTCTTAAGTGTATCGAAAAGATCCTGGAGACGGCTGATGTTTGCTCGGTAAGAGAGGGATGCCACACTAATGGCGAACTCCTCCACCTACGAGATCCTCAAGCCCAAGGGGATCCTGAAGAGTAGGGGGGTGATGTAGAGGAGAAAGAGCAAAGGGGAGATCGGGGAGCCCAGGGGTGCACCAACGTTGACGGGGGCTGGGGTCCCAGGGGCCCCTTGGAAGACAAGGGTGCAGCTGCGTTCACCAAGGAAGGACAAAACCCAGGAGACCAGGTATGGAGGGATCCCACCTTCCCTCAGGATTCGAGCCCGCGTGTTGTTATCGACGTTATCGAAGCCTCCCTTGATGTCCAGGAACAAGGAGGAGACCTTAAGGCGCGGCCTTTGTAGAGTTTTAACGTCGTTCGCGAGTGTTGGGCAGGCATCGTAAGTGCTGAGCCCCGGGGGCGCACCACATTGGTTGGTGTGCAGCAGCCCTTTCAACTGGGCTGCCGTGAGTAGGCGGGCAGCTATAATCCTTTCTAGGATTTTCGAAAAAGTGCCTATGAGGACCATTATCCTAACAGAGCAGGCAGATTCATAGGATGGCTTCCCTGGCTTGTCAAGCACCACGCCATTCGAACTTTACAGTGAGGCGGGGTGGTACCCTAGGCTGACAAAGGGGGTGTGAGTCTGGAGGAGAATTGATTGGTTTATTTTATTGACCTCTTTCCAGGTGGAGTATGGGATCCCATCTGGGCCAGGGGCTGAAGTGGGGGAGCATTTGGAGAAGGCCGATGCTACTTCCTCTATTCTTAGGGGGGGTGCTGAGCTGTGAGGCCTAAGCCTGGGGGGCGGGGCAAACTGTTCATTAGGCGGGAAGCAATTGTCCAACAGGACACTGTTCATTTGTGGCGGGGTCTCTGCCCAAGGGAGGGAGGGGAACCGTAGTTGCGCTAGGCCATAGGCACAGCTCTTGGCTGTCCACACGTTTTGCGTGGTGGCGGTCAGCAGGAAACAGGACCAGTGTTCGTTCTTGGCAGCCTTGATTGCCTTGAAGTACCCCACCTTTCAGGTGCCGGCAACGTCCCGCATGTGTGGGGTGTCGTGTCTCCAGGCCGATCTGGCGGCTTGGTGGTACTCGCGATGAAGGGTGGTAAGGTGGGGAGACCACCAAGGCTTGGAGTAGTGGGACGGTCTGGACATCGGCGTGTGCTCCTTTAGAAGGGCTACGAGGCGGTTCAGCAACTCTGATAACCATTCATCCAACTTAGATGGGGTGAAACACCTGAGGGCAGGGGGAACATTGAAGCTTCTGATGATTGGGGTTAGAGTCTCCCAGTCTGTGTCAGCCCACCGAGGGTGTAAAGGCTTCTGTTCCAGGGAGGGGGGGGCCAGAGTAATGGGTATTGGAATATGGTCAGAGCCGGTTGAGGGGAGAGAGGCCTCCTAGCTTTTAACCACGGGTAGGAGGAGGGGGTTGGCGAAGCCGAGGACAATCACCGAGGGGTGAACATTACCTAGTAGGGGGAACCTGGTGTGTTCCCCCGGGGGGTTGAGGAGTGCGCAACCGGCCTCGGCTGGTTTCTCAACATAGAAGCTTGAGGAGGAGATTTCCCGTGGCGAGAAGCGGCGCAGAGGATCTCAAAGGGGATTATGAATGTTGAGGTCCACTACTACCAAGAGCCGGAACTCAAGATCTGGAAAAAGAGTCTCTGGCTGGACGGAGTGGACCCGATGGTCAACAGTGTTGGTGGAGTAGGGGTTGATGATTCTGAAGGAGTGAAAGTTGGTGCCGAAAAGACGATCATGGGAGGAGACTTGAAGGGAAAGATCGTCGTCTACCCTCTCAAACCTGGGGAGCACCATGTAATTGGAAAGAAAAGACATATGAAGGTAGCCTGCCACACGTGGCTTTCTAACCGGGGGAAAAAATGACGTGAAACCATTAAAGGAGGGGAGGTGAGCCTTATTAACAGGTGAATCCTGTAACAGGACTATCGAGGGGTAGATTGTCACTTCTTTGAATGACTAGAATAAGGACAGAAAAACATTCCAGCTCCCAAGGCAGTTATGTTGAACAATTGAAAGGAGGAGGGGAACAGGGACTGGTCCTTTTCACTCTCGGGGAGGAGGTTGACTAATCATTACCGGAACGAGCCCCATGGTCGGAGGGTGCAGGGGAAGGGCTTGGTGCCTCCGGGGGGAGAGGCCCGCAAAGCCTTGAATAGTACCAGGACACGAGGGGGGTCCTGCCGGTGGGGGCTGTCTGGGGGTCACCAGGTCCACCTCAGTGGAACCCTGCCCGCACGGGGGAGTTGTGGGTGCCGGACCGCCATCGACGGCCAAATCCATGACGTAATGACCGGTTGGTAGTGGCGAGGTAGGTCTGGTGGGGAGAGCCGGGATAGGTCTAGGCGGACATTCTTTGAACGTGGCAGTGTGGTCATTACCGCAGTTGAAGCAATGGGGTGGCGAGGTCGGGCAACCGGATGGGACTGGCTTATTGTTTCCGGCCCCGGGGCAGGTTGGATTCTGACATCTGTGAGCCGCTCGAGTATGGTGAAGCGTACAAATGGGGAACGTCGGGTGCGTGGCGGGGCATCGCTGATGAGCGTGTCTGTATCTCCACCAATTTCTGTACTGGGAGGTTCGGAATGCGGAGAAGGCAAGTTCAACTTTGGGTTTCTGTGAGAGGATGACAACACCCGTGGTAAGGGCGGAAACGTGCTGAGGGTCGACAGTGACAACCACCGAAGTGGCCTGCTTTGTCTCCCGAGAATCTTTGCTAGGGTTAAGCTACCTGGCTGAGAGAATCGGGGTCGCTTTGTCGTTGAGGATTGCTTGCCAGAAACATGGAGAGTGTTCCTCTTCATCATGAGGGAGGAAGCGTTGAGGACTCCCGTGAATCGCTAGTTGCACGGCGGTAGGGGTGAGGTCCAGGGTGCACCAGGGGTTGATTCCTGCTTGGAAGGACTGGTTGAGTGCCTTGGTGAGGGAGGTGAAGTAAGGGGCGTAAGAGGCCGCCGGGGTGGCCCTATCCGTAACGGTGAGGCAGATGGCCCCTTGCGGGTTCACGGTAGTGGAGAAGCCTAGGGGCAGGAGGCAATTAGAGTCTCGCAGGAGGCGAGCAGCGATGTCAGGGAAGGTTGCAGCTCTAGTAAGGGTGTCTGGGTGAGAGGAGAGGGCCTGGCGGGAGCAAAGAAACGTCGTTTGGCACCTGGGAGGGAGGGAGGCCCCTTTTGAACTGGTGGGGCTACCGAGCTCGCCACCTGTTGGGGGGAAGAAGGCTTCCCAGCTTTGTTCTTGCCCTTGCCACCCGAGCCCGAGCCAGAGGCAGCTTGTGCGTAGGAAGGGGACAGCACATTGTCTGGATGTAGGTGGCCTGGCATGAAGGAGCTGAGGTCATACCTCCAGTTGCGGAACTCACCTGCTTCATCGGAGTTGGGGTACAGCTTCGGTGTACTTCTCAGGGTCACTGAAACTCTTTTCAGATCTCGTATCGCACAATGGTATGAGGTATTTGAGATCCTCAGCCGTGGCTGGGGGGGGGTGGGTAGTTCTCGGGCCCTTGCCTTACCCTTCCTAGAAGGAGCGGGGCCTGCAGTTGGAGGTGGCGGGACCATGTGTGTAGGGGCAGGTGCTGGTGGGAGGGCAGGGGTCGGGGCTGACCCAGGATGTGACAGGTCACGTATTGAGGCTTCGAGATCGGCGATCCCCTATGCGGGTTGCTGGTCTTGGGTGGCGGGGAGCTTTGCGAGCTGTGAGGAGATATCATGGGGCTCCTCCCTGAGGTTCTCGTTTTCCTCAGAGATGGTTGCGAGCACCTGGCTTACCCCGCTCACCTCATGTGAGATGGTCACCACACCGTGGACGAGTGGGGAACGGAGGGTAATCATAGTTGCCTCGGAGGGGATGGTGCCGGCCAGGGTGTCTGCAGTGAAGTCGGAGAGATCTTGGGTGCTGAGGCGGAGGGCGCTCCTAGCCTGAGCCAGTTGCCTTGCCATGCAGTCAAGGAGTTAGTCGAGAGAAGGGGTTCCTGACCTCGATGGGAGGGGGGAGTTGAGGGTGGAGAGCCTGACGAAGGTGGTGTTCCCAGGGGGAGTTGGAGAGGGTTCGCCCTGAGGGGGAGCGAACTTGGAGAAGTGGGCGGGGGGTTTGTTCCGGAAGCAAAGGGGGGTAAGGCGTGAAAGTATGTGAAATGTAGGAGGGGGGAGAGACACTGCGAGAAGCTTGGCCTATCTCTTGGTCTTTTTTTCGTTTTCTTTTTTTGTTATCATGCGTTATTTGTTTTAGGTACAAAAAGCCTTATGGAGGGCGAGCTATGAAGAGAAAAAAACCTATAAGCCCAATAATAGCCGCCCGCTTCACCTCCTCATGGGAAAAATCAAACACCCCGAAACCATGGGAAAAGTCCTCCCTGCCTAGCACCTAAGACAAAACCTCAGACACGTAGGGAAACAATTCATAGAGATGTACAGGAGAGAGACCCAAACCCTTCAGCAGGCCACCTGGTAACACTAGGAAAAGAATCAAGGCAATTACGAGATCTAACTGCCTTTGCCAAAATTAGTAACCAAATGTCGCCACTGTAAGTCACAGGTAGGGGCAGGCCGGTTCACGGTGGGGCGGGCCCAGAGAGTGGCGACGTGTCGGCGTTTAGGAGAGACCAAGGAGGCAGTGCAATACCATTATCAACCGTAACCTAGGCGAGGTTTGCAACTGTAGAGGAAATGGCAGGAAGGAGAGAGGAAGGTGGGCGATTGGGGCCACTGGGCAGAGAAGGTGCCAGCCGACGATGATGAGCAGTAGGGTGCCAGCCGCGGTATAGCAGTAGGGTGCTAGCCAGGGAGCGGAGTGCAGCAGTACGGTGCAAGAGGACCAAACAGGGAGGTGGAAGGAGGAAGGATCGCAAACAAGCTAGCCGCAGCCGACAAACCGGCCATAGCAGGGGCTTTGGGGACAACGACGACACCGAGCGTGACTGTGATGTTACTAACCGAAGCTTTCCCCATCACAGGGACAAGCCCAGCAAGCCAAGGCCTACTTCGACCGAGAGTCTGACACAGTAACGCCGACCATGAAAGAAGCGAGAAGCTTTCCGACTGTGCAAAATGCTAGGCGAGGTGCAAAGCAAATGCCGGGTGAGGGGGGGAACCGAACTTCATGAGCGGGTGCAAACGAAGAACAGGAACGAGAACCCCAAGGAAATGAGGCCAAAAGGCAACAGGAGTGGAGGAGAGATGGCTTAACGTGAACCCCTAGGCAGTAGCCATTGTGGGAGAGGAGAGGTAGGTGGGGGGAAGTGATGATGATTTGCGGTGGTGTTGAGATTTCAATCGCCGCTGGTGGAGGAGAGATGGTACGTGGCCTATCTCTTGGTCTGTTTTCTTCTTTTTTCTTCTTTTTTTGTAATCGTGCGTGATTTGTTTTACGGTACAAACAGCCTCATGCAGCGCTAGCTCTGGAGAGAAAAAAACCTATAAACAAGTGCCACGACCCGCTTCACCTCTTGATGGGAAAAATCAAGCACCCCGAATCCATACGAAAAGTCACTCTCGCCTAGCACCTAAGATAAAAACCCCAGACACGTAAGGAAACAATACATAGAAACGTACAAGTAGACAGACCCAAACCCTTCCGCAGGCTCACCAAAACAAAAGAAAAGACTCTATTGGCCAGAAACGCGGCCCGCGGGGAGAGGTTTGTTGATCGACAACATAGGAAAACTACAATAGAGGGCCCACCGGAACCATGTTGTACGGTCAGGCAGGTCATTACATCGATCCAAGGCGTTGGACAATAGCGACGGAGGCAGTGCTATACCACGACTAGGAGTAACGGAGGAGGGGCCAACCGATCGGATGGGTAGATGGCGAGCGGAGCCACAGGGCGGAGGGGATGCCAGCCAACGACGATGAGCAGTAAGGTGGCAGCCGACGAGTAGCAGTAGGATGCCAGCCGGGGATGAGGAGTAGGGTGCCAGCCAGTGATGAGCAGTAGGGTGCCATCCGGGGAAAGGAAGGTCGAAGTACGGTGCAAGCGGACAGAACCAGGAGGTGGAGAGGGGAAGGATTGCCAACAGGCTAGCCGCAGCCGACAAACAGGCCATAGCACTGGCTTTTGGGACGACGACTAAACCGTGTGAGACAGTGATGTTACTAACCGAGGCTTTCCCCATCAGAGGTACAAGCCCAGCAAGTGGAGGCCTACTTCGACCGAGAATCCGGCACCATGCTGCCGACCGTGAACGAAGTGAGAAGCATTCCGACCGTGGGAAATGCTAAGCGAGGTGCAAAGCAAGTGCGAGGTAAGGGGGAGAACCGAACTTCATGAGCGGGTGTCAACGAAGAAAGAGAACGAGAACCCCCAGGAGGCGAGGCCGTGAGGCCACAGCAGAGGAGGGAACATGGCTCAACGTCAACTCCTAGGCAGTAGCCATTGTGGGACAAGAAAGGTGGGTGGGGGAAAGTCCCGATGATTCCTTGTAGTGTTGAGATTTCACTCGCTGGAGGTGTTGTTGCGATGGTTCGTGGCCCTATCTCTTGGTCTTTTGTTTTTGTTTTTTTTTGTAATCATGCGTTATTTGTTTCTCGGTACAAAAAGCCTTATGCAGCGCTAGCTATGAAGAGAAAAAAACCTATAAATGCAAACCCACCGCCCACTCCACCTGTTCATGGGAAAAATCAAACAGCCCGAGTCCATAGGAAAAGTCTCCCCCTCCTAGCACCTAAGATAATATACCCCAGACACGTAAGGAAACAAAACATAGAAACGTACATGTAGAGAGACCCAAACCCTTCAGCAGGCTTCCCAAAACAAAAGAATCGACCGGTGTTCTAAGGCCCTTGCGGGGCCGGTGGGAGTGGATAGATGATCGCCGACGGGAGAAAACCGAGAAACTGTGGGCCCACTAGAACCACTCGCGCTGTCGCCCACGTCATTACATCAATCCAAGGCTTTGGACAATAGCCACGGAGGCAGTGCTATACCACCACTAGGGGTAAGCGAGGAGGGGCCGAACGAGCAGAGGGGGAAGGAAGGCGAGCGGAGCAAACGGGCAGAGGGGATGCCAGCCAGGAGGATGAGCAGTAGGGTGCCTGCCGGTGAGTAGCGGTAGGGTGCCAGCCAGTGGGGAGCAGTAGGGTGCCAGCCGGGGGGGAGGATTAGCAGTAAGGTGCCAGCTCTAGGGGCAGTACTGTGCCAGCGGACCGAACCGCGTGGGGGGTAGAAGAAGGATCGCGAGCGGGCTAGCCACAACTGACAAACAGCTCATCGCAAGGCCTTTTGGGACGAAAACGAGGGCGCGACGTGACCGTGATGTTACTAACCGAGGCTTTCCCCATCAGAGGTACAAGACCCGCAAGCCGGGGCCTACTTTGACCAAGAGTCCGACACCGTGACGCCCACCGTGAGGGTAGCGAGAAGCTTTCCGACCCTGCAAAATGCTAAGCGAGGGGCAATGCAAATGCGGGGTAAGGGGGAGAACCGAACTTCATGAGCGGGAGTCAACGATGAAGGGGAACAAGAACCCCAAGGAGGCGAGGCAAGCGTGCCACAGTGGAGGAGGGTAGATGGCTTAACGTCAACTCTTAGGCAGTAGCCATGGTGGGAGAAGAGAGGTGGGTGAGGGAAACTGACGATAATTTCCCGTGGTGTTGAGATTTCAATGGCCGGAGGTGGAGGAGAGATGGTTTGTGACTCCTATCTCTTGGTCTCTTTTTTTTTTTTTTTTTTTTTTGTAATCATTCATGATTTTTTTTAAGGTACAAACAGCCACATGCAGCGCTAGCTATGGAGAGAAAAAAACCTATAAACAATAGCCACAACCTGCTTCACCTCTTCATGGGAAAGGTCAAGCACCCCAAATCCATTGGAAAATTCCCCCCCGCCTAGCACCCAAGATAGAAACCTCAGACCCGTAAGGAAACAATACATAGAAACGTACAGGCAGAGAGACCCAAACCCTTCCGCTGGCTCACCAGACAAAAGAAAAGACTCTAACGGCCAGAAACGCTGCCTGCGGGGAGAGAATTGTTGATCGGCGACATAGGAAAACTCAAGTAGAGGGCCCACCGGAACCATGATATACGGTCAGGCAGGTCCTTACATCGATCCAAGGCGTTGGACAATAGCCAGGGAGGCAGTGCTATACGACGACTAGGCGTAACCGAAGCTTTCCCCATCAGAGGTACATGCCTAGCAGAACCGAAGCCCTACTTCGACCGAGAGTCCGGACGCCATATCGCCGACCGTGAACAAAGCGTGAAGCTTTCCGACCCTGCAAAATGCTAAGCGATGTGCAAAGCAAGTGCGGGGTAAGGGGGAGAACCGAAGTTCATGAGCGGGTGTCAACGATGAACTGGAACAAGAACCCCAAGGAGAGGAGGCAGGCGTGCCTCAGGAGAGTAGGGAAGATGGCTTAACGTCAACCCCTAGGGAGTAGCCATCGTGGGGGAAGAGAGGTGGGTGGGGGAAAGTGATGATGATTTCCCGTGGGGGTGAGATTTCAATCGCCGGAGGTGGAGGAGAGATGGTTAGTGCCCCTATCTCTTGGTCCTTTTTTTTTTCTTTTTTTTTTTTTTATAATCATGCGTTCATTGTTTTTAGGTACAAAAGGCCTCATGCAGCGCTAGCCATGGAGAGAACAAAACCTATAAATCAAAAACAAATAACAAAAGAAAGTCATGGCACCAATAAGGATCCACTAACGCGAAGGTTTCTCCTCCACCGGGCCATTGGCCACATTTACCAAGGAAAGCACGAACTAACAACTTAGTCGTCTGAAAAGAAAAGCGTACATAAGATAAAGGAAATAAAACCCAGCAGCCCTAAACCTCAGCCAACGAAAAAACACGAAACACCGGCGGGGGCACTCTGGGGGGGGAGAGAGGGAACAGGGGTGAAGAGGGGGGGGTGGTGGGTGGGAACATTGTGGGGGGAAATCCCGTGGAGGTGACGCCTATGAAGGTGGCGAGTCTTTTAAGTAGCGGGCGGGATGACCAGAGTGGGGCTTCGGGACCGACATCAGAGACGCCGTAGAGGAGGCGGGACCTGGTGTGTTGTCTCGAGAGGCAGGATAGGATGGCGTGCTCGAAGGTTTCAGGCTCCAAGCCGCAACGGGGGCAGGAGGTATCGGCGTCGGGGGACCACCAGGTTGGGTGGGCGGCCAGATAACTCTTTCCGGCTCTCATCTGATGGATTCTCCCGGCAACGAACTTGCCCAAGCCCATGAAGGGCCTCGGGGACAGGGCGGGAGGGTGCAGGTAGTACCCCGGGGTTGGGAAAAGGGAGGCCCACTCCTCGAGGAGTTTCTCCCTTACCCACTTCTTTACGGCGGAGTAAGTGTTGTTCATCAGGGACTGGGGCGGGCGGGTGAGGGTCGGGAAGACAAGGTGGGAGTTGATCATGGGCATTCTAGATAGCCCCAGTGTGAAGGGTATCGTTCGGTGAGCCACCGCGTCCACCTGCAGGTGGTTCCTGATCGGGGGGATAGGGCGGGGCGTTTTCCAATGTAGGGGGAGGTAGACGGACGTTAGGCCTCTAGTTATGGCCCGCGAGGCATCAGGTACCCGGTGCACCGAGAGCGAAGGGAAGGAGGGGTGAAGGCGGGCAGTTGCAGGGTTCACACTGGGAGGGGAGCAGACCACCCTGAGTGCCGCCAACCTCTGCTGGTGGGCGATCAGGAGGGAGACGGGCGGGAAACATGACTCCACCGAGAGTATCCCTGTGGGGGTAGCCGAGAAGCAGTTTGTGGTCCACCTTTGGACCTTGCGCCAGAATGTGTTGAGGCGGGCTGTCGTGCCTACGTTGGGTGGGAACAGGTCCGAGCCGTAGAGCAGGATGGGGGCAATCAACGACGTTGCCAATCTGTGACATAGGTAGGGGGGGAGGCCCGCTCCGGGTGGGCGGAGTCGTCGAATCAGGGCGAAGGCTCCCTGGGCGAGAGCCAAGCGGCGCGAGAAGTGTGCACCAGGGTCAAGGGCCGGAGTGAACCAGTACCCGAGCCACCGAACGGAGTTGCTAGGGTGAAACAATTCCCATTTGATTTGGATAGGTGAGACACACTTAGGTGAGTGCCTTTGACTGGGGGTCCTCCAGTGTATCAGCTCTGTCTTCGCGACTGAAAAGGAGACGCCCAGGCGGGAGGCCTTTCTTTCAAGTTTTTCGAAGAGCTCCTGGAGCCGGCGGATGTTGACACGGTAGGAGAGGGAGGCTACTGTAAGGGCGAAGTCGTCCACATACGAGATCATCAGCACCGTGGGATCCTGAAATGTAGTGGCGCCACGTAGAGGAGAAACAAGAGCAGGGAGATCGGGGAGCCTTGGGGGACACCGACGTTGACGGGGGATGGAGTCCCTGGGGCCCCTTGAAAAACTAGGGTGCAGCTTCGCTCCCCTAGGAAAGACGAAACCCAGGAGACCAGGTAGGTGGGGATGCCGCCTTCCCTGAGGATGGGGGCCAGGGTAGAGTTGTCGACGTTGTCGAACCCTGCCTTTAGATCCAGAAACAGGGAGGAGACATTGAGCCTGGGCCTCTGCAGGCTTTGGACGTCGTTGGTGAGGGTGAGGCAAGCGTCATAGGTGCTGAGTCCAGGGAGCGAACCGCATTGGTTGGGGTGCAGTAGGCCTCTGAGCCGGGCTGCCGTGAGTAGGCGGGCTGCTATAATCCTCTCGAGGATCTTTGAGAACGTGCGGATCAGGACTATTATCCTGAACGAAGAGGGTGATCCGTAGGAGGGCTTCCCTAGCTTATCTAGTTCCACGCCGTTCGAGCTCTTTAGCGATGCGGGGTGATACCCCAGACGGACTAGCGGGGAAAGTATTTGGAGGAGGATAGACAGGTTGATTTTGTTGACCTGCTTCCAGGTCGAGTATGGTATCCCATCCGGGCCCGGGGCCGAGGTCGGGCACCACTTGGAGAGAGCCACAGCTGTTTCGTCCACCGTCAGGGGGGGTGCCGACCTATGTGGCCAAAGCCTAGGCGGCGGGGAGCAGGGCTCCTTGGGGGGAAAGAAGTGGTCCACAAGGACAGTGTTCATTTGTAGTGGTGTTTCTGCCCCTGGCAGGGAAGGAAAGCGTGGCTGGGCACGCCGGTAGGCGAACCTCTTAGCCGTCCAAAGGGTTTGGGGGGTAGCGGCCAGCAAAAAGGACGACCAGTGTTTGTTCTTCGTGGCCTTGATTGCCTTGAAATACCCCGCCTTGGAGGTGCCGGCAACTTCCCGCATGTGAGGGGTGTCATGCTTTCTGGCCGCCCTAGTGGCCTTGTGATATTCACCAGGGAGGATGGTCAGGTGGGGGGTCCACCAAGGTTTGGAGTGGTGGGAGTGTCTAGATAGTGGCGTATGCTCTTTGAGGAGAGCCACTAGACGGTTGAGTGATTCTGACATCCATTGGTCCAGCTTCGGGGGGGAAGGGCACGACGGTGCGGCCGGGCCTTAAACCCCTTAATAATCGTGTCCAGGGTTTCCCAGTCCGTGTCCGCCCATTGCGGGCGTGGGGGTTTTTGGTTTAGGGAGGGTGTGGCGAGAGTGATTGTTATTGGTATGTGGTCGAAACCCGTTGAGGGGCGGGAGGCTTCCCAGCTCGTAACCAGGGCGAGGAGGGAGGGGTTTGCGAAGGCGAGATCTATAACCGAGGGTCGGGCTTTGCCCACCAGGGGGAACCTTGTGTATTCACCTGGGGGATTGAGGAGGGCGAAACCGGATTCGGCCTCTTTCTCGAAATAGTGAGTCAAGGACAAGATCTCCCGTGGTGAGAAATGCCGCAGAGGGTCCGAGAGGGGATTGTGGATGTTGAGGTCTCCCACGACTAAGAGGGGCAACCCGAGATCGGGGAAAAGAACTTCAGGTGGGACGGAGTGAATCCTGTGGTCAACAGTGTTCGTGGAGTAGGCGTTGATAACCCTAAAGGAGTGGAAGGCAGTGCCAAAAAGAGGCTCATCGGAGGAGACGTCGAGGGCAAGAACAGCGTCTACCCCCTTAAACCTGGGGAGCACCGTGTAGTTTGAAAGAAAAGACATATGAAGGTAGGCAGCCACGCGTGGCTTCCTAACCGGGGGAAAGAAGGACTTAAAACCACTGAAGGAAGGAAGGTGAGCCCTGTTGACAGGTGGATCCTGCAACAGGACTATTGAGGGGTAGGTGGTCGCCTCTCTGAACGACTCAAACAAGGAAAGAAAAACATTCCAGCTCCCAAGGCAGTTATGTGGAATGATGGAAAGAAGCGCAGGGGCAGGGGCCGGCCCTTGTCCCCGGGGAGGAAGAACGGGTTGTTTATTCATTACCGGGACGAACCCGACAACCGAGAGGGGCAGCGGAAGGGCTTGGTTCCTCTAGGGGGAGGGGACCACCGAAGCTGTGAGTAGTGCCAGGACGCGTGGAGGGTCCAGCTGGGGGAGGTTGCCTAGGCGTTACAAGGTCCACCTCAGTGGAGCCCTTACCGGACGCGGGAGTAGTGAGTGTTGGACCGCCATCGACCGCCAAATCCATGGGGTCTTGACCTGTACGGGCGGGGGCTGGAGAGCCGGTTCAGGAGGGGACAGGCGGGGGAGGTCAAGCCGGACATTCTCTGAATGTGGCAGTGTGGTCGTTACCACAGTTGCAGCAATGGGGGGGCGAGGTCGGACAACAGGATAGGACTGGCTTATTGTTTCCGCTGCTGGGGGAGCTGGGATTCTGACATCTGTGAGCCGCGGGAGTATGGTGAAGCGCACAAATGGGACACGTGGGGTGGGTGGCGGGGCATCGTTGATGGGCATGTCCGTATCTCCAGCAGTTCTTACACTGGGAGGTTCTAGAGGAGGAGAAAGCACGCTCAACCTTGCGGTTCGGCGAGAGGATGACGACCACTGATGTAAGGGCGGAAACTTTCTGGGGGTCGATGGTGATAACCGCCGAAGTGGCCTGCTTGGTTGCCCTAGAATCTCGGCTAGGGTTAAGGTACCTGGCTGAGAGAATCGGGGTCGCTTTGTCGTTGAGGATTGCTTGCCGGATATATGGGAAGAGTTCCTCTTCATCTTGAGGGAGGAAACGTAGTGGGAGGCCGTGGATCGCTAGTTGGACGGCTGTAGGGGCGAGTACGAGGGTGCACCTGGGGTTCTCTCCTATTGGAAAGGACCGGTTGAGGGCCCGGGTGAGGGAGTCAAAGTAAGGGGCGTATGACGCGGCGGGGGTGGCCTTGTCGGTGACAGTTAGGGAGACAGAGCCTCGAGGGTTGACAGTACGAGAGAAACCCGAGGGGAGGAGGCAGTTTGACTCGCGGAGGACGCGAGCAGCAATGTAGGCAAAGGTAGGGGCAGTAGTGGGGGCGTCTAGGTGAGGGGAAGGGGACTGGCGAGGAGCAAAGAAGCGTCGTTGGGCACGTGGTAGGGAGGGAGGCCCCTTTTTAACAGGAGGGGCCGCCGCGCTCGCAACTAGTTGGGGGGAAGGAGGCTTCCCAGCTTTGCTTTTGCCCTTGCCGTCCAAGCCCGAGCCGGAGGCAGCTTCCGCGTAAGAGCGGGAGACGACATTGTCAGGGTGGAGGTGGCCGGGTGTGAAGGAGTCGAGATCGTACCTACCCTTCCGGAACTCTCCGGCTTCGTAGGAGTTGGGGTACAGCTTGGCGTACTTCTCGGGGTCACCGAACGCCTTGCCAAGTATCGTATCGTAGAATGGTATGAGGTATTTAGGGTCGTCAGCCGCGGCTGAGGGAGGTGTGGGTGGTGCACGGGCCCGGTCTTTGCCCTTCTTCGATGGAGAGGGGCCGGCAGTTGGGTGGGACAGGGGTGGCCTCGGTGGGGGGGGGGCTGGTGCTGGGGGGGGCAGGGATCGGGGCTGACACTCGATGTGACAGGTCACGTATGGATGCCTGGAGATCGGCGATCACCGGAGGGGTTTGTTGTTCTTGGGTTGGAGGGAGGTTCGCGAGCTGGGAGGAGATGTCATGGAGATCCTCTCGGAGGTTCTCGTTTTCCTCGGAGATGGTTGCGACTGCCTGTGTTACCCCGCTCAGCTCATGTGAGACGGTCACCAGACCCTGAACAAGCTGGGAGAGGAGGACGATCGTGATGGATTCGATGGGGAGGGTGCAGGCCTGCGCATCAGGGCTGAGGTCAGGGAAATCTTGGTTGCTGAGCCTGAGGGCGCTCCTCGCCTGTGCGAGTTGCCACATCATGAACTCTATGGGGTGATCAGTCGAGGGTGTTCCCGAGCGCGACGGGAGAGGCGAGTTCAGGGCCGAGAGCCTGCCGAAGGCCTGGTTCCCTGGGGGGCGATTATCGGGGTGCCCCATGAGGGCGCGCGAGCAGGGAGAAGTGGGGGAGGGGTTTGAACCGGACGCAAAGCGGGGTGAAGTTGAGGTTGTATGTGAAATGTGGGGGGGGGGAAGAAGTTTGCGAGAAGCGTGCCCTATC
>Ga0307513_10000828_pt1 | contig 45203 bp, 52 predicted proteins | sample 15_EM_MG_FD_202174 | JGI IMG/M metagenome (GOLD analysis project Ga0307513, IMG submission 202174) | Populus trichocarpa ectomycorrhiza microbial communities from riparian zone in the Pacific Northwest, United States - 15_EM | ecosystem: Host-associated > Plants > Roots > Unclassified | place...
TCAACCCCTAGGCAGTAGCCATGATGGGGGAAGAGAGGTGGGTGGGGGAGGGTGACGATGATTTCCCGTGGTGTTGAGATTTCAATCGCCGGAGGTGGAGGAGAGATGGTTCGTGTGCCTATCTCTTGGTCGGAACCAAGCGCCTTATATAGGCATCTTCTCACAACCCTAACCCTCGTGACTCATCACCTCGCACTATATAAACCTCTATGACTCATAGCGAGTCATAGCGCGAAATCCCTTGATGACTCATATGGGTCATCGCACAATATTTTAATCAATCAAAACTCATAACCCAAGCCATGTGCTCAAACGAGTCACATGCGTGAAACCCATGACTCGTAATGTGAGTCATGTGCGAAAATCATTACATCATATGACGTCACTATCGTGCGTCATGAAACAATCAAACAATCAAAATATAACAATAACTCGCGAGTGCGTAGTCATGTAAAAACTATGAGTCAAGCGACGTCATAGTGTGAAATCCAACATACCTTATGACTCATAAGTATGAGTCATGTGAGATCTGCCTTGCTTAGTCACGATTTGTGACAAAAGGATATCTTCGAGAAGGATCTACTAAGGATTAAGGAAACCGACCTTATCGAACATGCGATCATTTTAACTACTGACGCGCAGCTGATACGAGCAAGAATTCCTCCTTATACTGAGCAGGAAATAGCCTTTTGCCAAAAGCTACTGCCGAAGATGCAGGAAGCGGGATATATTTTCCGTTGTAATAGCGCTTGGGGAGCAAGAACAAAGTTTGTCCTAAAGCCTTGTTCGGAGGACCGACAACCAGGCGATCGTCTAAGAATGGTACAGAACTTTATTCCTTTAAACCGGGTTACGGAAAACTCTCATTATCGTTGTCCAAGGATTGAGCCAATTATTCATACAGTTCTAAAGAAGGGCAAGAGGTTTTTCTTTACCCGTGATGCAGCAAACTCGTACTGGGCCATTCCAGTACCAAGAGGAGACGAACACAAGCTTGGCTTCATTACGCCTTATGGGATGTATTGTTATACAGTCATGGGACAAGGGCTTACTGGAGGTACTCACACTTATTCTAGATTTCGGGATTTGATTTTTGGGGCTATTCCGGAGGGGCTCGAAGATTCAGCAGTGAGCGACAATGGGTCAACTGCCAGTGCCAGGTGGGTTTTAGTTGGATTTTCCTCCCTGATTGGAGATAGTGGTAAGGGAGCCTTTGACAGTATGATTGACGATATTTATGGCAGGGCGGAAACATTCAAAGATATGATTGATTTTCTCCATACACAGTTTTTTCCTCGGTGCGCATGGGGTACTATGTATCTTAAGGGCGATAAGTGTCACTTCTTTCGAAGCTCATTAGGCTTTGTAGGCCTCAAAGCAGGGGAAAAGGGAATACGACCGTCAATCAAAAAGCACGATACAATTCTAAAATGGCCGACACCTACGAGCTTTGACGAAGGCGAAGCATTTTGTTTCATGACTACTTTGCTACGGAGGTTTATCCCAGGGCGGGCAGAATAAGTTCGAGTTATGAAGTATGGGTCCGAGTACTACAGGAACACTGATAAAAAGAAATACCAAGAGCCGGAGTTTACCTGGACAATGGAAAAAGATGTAGCGTTTCAAGGTATCAAACAAGCGATAGCCAATAATGCTATGGCAGCTCCGGACCCTAGTGCACAGTATCATCTAACAGTCGATGCTAGCAAGAAAGACTTAAGTGGTGTTCTTTTCCGGTTGGCAGGTGTCCCACCTAGAGTCGAGGCAACAAATGCAACCACTTATCGTCAAGCTGAAAGGAGTTTCATGTTTATATACTCCACGCTTGCAGATATGGAAACGAGGTATTCGAATTCGGAGCGGGAGGCTTGGGCTGTAGTTTAGTGTCTCGCAGAAATAAGATGGATAGTTATCGCTTCTGAGTTTCCAATTCTTGTATATACTGATCATGAGGCATTAAGGGTTTTACTGACTGGGGTTGACAACGATGCTCATGGGAGAATAGCCAAGTGGTAGGAGTGGCTAGGAGAGTACAACTTAAAGCTTCTATATCGTTCTTCCACCACACACTTTATGGAAATTGCTGATGGATTGTCCAGACTTCCGACCAGGTGGCTTTAGGAACACATAGCAGAGAATTCCGAAGCACCTAAGCCTGTACTTATGACAAGCCAACGGCAATGGCGTCTGGTTAGTACAGTCAATACAGCGAACACTACAGTGCCGGTTACCTGCACCCTTCCACTTCTGTTGCGAGCCTATTGATGTTTCTGGTTACGTGGAAAATCAATTAATGGCGATGGAATTTACAGTATAGGGAAAGTGGGGGAGAAGAGGATGGAGAGAGAGGGGAGAGAGTGGGGTGCTGGGTTAAGGTTGGTGGATAGAGGAAGGGTTTCTGTGGCAGTGGTTGGAGTTGATAGCCAAATAGGAGTAAGAAGTGAGGAGTCAGATGGACGGATTAGGGAACTTTTATGGGAAGGGAATAGGAGCGAGAGCTTACAAGGGATGGTCAGCGATTTGAGGTGGAGGAAATGGGAGCGGTGGTTGTCTTCAAAGTTCTATACTCAGATTTTTCAGCTCCGATTGTATGAAACATATGGAAATTTACGGAATGGGATTGAAGTATTGGGATTGGGGAGAAATGAGCGGAATGTTCTGGAGCGGCAGATGAGACGGTTTGTTCTGGTAGAAGGGATGAAAACATGCTTGTTTTAACAAAGAGCAGGATAGGCAGCTGGGACGATGTGTGTTGGAGTCAGAGGTGAAGCAGGTTTTGAATGAGCTTCATGAGGAGCATGGTCACTTTGCAGCTGGAGTGAATAAAGGACGAGTGCATGGCAGAGTTTATTGGCCATGAAGAGCTCGGGACATTGATCGGTGGCTAGCCTCCTGTGACGCATGTCAGCGAGTCTCTAAAATTCAGTGGATGGGTGATATCAAACCTATTATACAATTCCGACCCATGGATATGGTTGGAATGGACTTCGTTAGTCCCATTAGTCCGTCCTCCAAGGTAACCGGAAGTGTCTACATCTTGGTAGTTATTGACTACTTTTCACGGTTCTTGTTTGTTATCAGATTCCAAAGGCAGATCAAAGGTCTACGATGTGATTACCCTAGCGGGAATAGCTTACCAAATATTTAAGAGTGAGGTATATGGCTCCATAAGATGACCATATGTCGGAACCTATGCTCCCGTAGTTATGATCTTTCTAGAGGCATCTGGAAGACGACTCGGACCACTGGATGAGAGCACGTTTGAAGATATATTTAGCTGATTGGAACGATGTTTGGAGAACACCCCTCCTCTGACTCTAGTCGCAAATGCATATTGCTCCATAATACTTTAATAGCTGGATATCGGAACTGATCACTCCATATTCCATATTACTATTGGTATGTAGGCAATTGGACCGCATATTCATACATAGTCAATCATAACGAAGAGATCCAAGACTGTCTACTGGTGGAGTGGGGACACCCTCAGATGAAATAGCAGTTCGGGAGATTCTCTGAGTTGAGCTGGGCAAGTTTTCGGGGAAAAACGGTGTTCGCGCTTTGTTCTGACAAACTGAATTGTTAAGAAGATACTTCTTAACTAAGGAAATCGAAGTAGCATAGACATTAGTATAAATAGCAGGCCTGTCTCCCAAATCGTTGAAAAATCATCAAGCAACGGAGAAGGGACCTTAATAATATAACAAGTTAAGCGAGTTATATTCTAACTCTTTGATATTTGACTACACTTTATTACTTTACCTTTATCACGCGATTACCAATGAGCCTTCCTGACTATTAATCTGTTGTCTCGCATATCCTTACCCTTGTTAGCTCGGAATCCTACCGTGTTAGCTACCCTGTAACACTATATTATTATTCATCGGTCACCAAGGCTCATACCCGACCTCATGCTATCAGACTTGATTCCCTGTCTGATGCTATATTACGTTTTTTTCATCCTCGAAAACGATACCGTGACTGCGCTTGTCGCATCTCAACCAACAGAAGAACCTTTGCACGATTGGGAACCAGAGTCAGAAGGTGGAGTTACATTACCGTGCTCCACTCCTTCTCCCCCACCAACCCTCCCATCCTGATCGTCAACCCCGGAGACCATTATCCATTAATCTCCTTCTATTGATCGCTTAGATCCGAGTCAAATTGCAAAAAACTACCAGGAATATATCGATTCCTTTGAACAATACTGGTGGAATACAAAATACTAGCCCATTCGTCACCCATTCCCTTCCAAGAGACGAAAGACCAAAACCTACTCTTATAAGGTTTTGTAAAACCAAAATGACGGAAAGCCAACGTGGTTCGCCTTTTCCCTGTGGAGCCTCCTCTCGTGACGAATCCCGAGATGATCCTATGGGAGATGATGAAAGCTCAACACCTCTTGCTTCATCTTTTGCCCCATCATCTGGACCTTTTACGATGCCCACTGGACCTGGCTCAATAGCCATGAGTTGATCCACAAGCCCACCTTATCAGATCGGAAGGCCTTGCTCCCGCTCAACCTCCCGCCAGCACTCGACGAACCCCACGAATTCTACCGAACTCCTTAAACGACAAATTGCTCAAGCATTCAAGATAATTTCATCTACCTTACATCAGAGCCAAGATCAAAATCTAATAGCTCTTGAAGCATTATCATATGACACAAAGGTGCAATACGGGAGCTTACAATTGCTACAAACCCTGTTAGCAAAGGGCGAATCGATTGTCTATCAGGAGCTAACCGATGCAAAGCGAGCATTGGCAACATTGGAAGGGGCAACTCGAGTTGAGCGAGAATGCCTAACAGCTGAGATAGCTGGTGAATTTAGACAACAGGAAGCACAGCAAAAACAGGATGTGGAATTGGCAGAAAACCGCGATAAGATTCTGGAATGTGAAGTTCTCGGACTAAAAGAAGAAGTCAAAAACCAGGACACTACCTGGCAACAAATCGTCCATGATCATGAGGAACGAGCGGATCTGCCACTAAAGAAACAAAAAGATTATGCTGCCACTCAACAACAAAAGGACGGTCAAGAAGCAAGAGATCTCCTTGACAAGCAATGATTCGAATTTCAAGCATTAATACAGACCTTAACAGCAAGAATGGATCCTGCTGAAAACCTCACTATACCATTCTACCAACCGATGGTGGTGATGGTGACCCCGGACCTTCCAACCAAAGGCAACAAAACCCTTGGCTACCACCCCAAGGTATCAACCCTGACAAAGAGTTAGCATCAACTCCACCACAGAATCATGGAAGGGAAGTTGATCGATAAGGAAACAACCAACCACCACCTCCACCAGGATTCCGACCAAGATGACGATGACGATGATGATAACGACAAAAGTGGAGGAAATGGCAGGGGCAGGAAAGGCAGACGTCCGGAACGCAACCCGCGAAGACAATCACTTGCAAGAGATGCTTCTCCCCGTACTAGGGCAATGATAGAATTCATGCAGAGTCTTAGTCCTTCTCAGCGACGGACAAAAAACACTGCGGAACCTCCTTATGTTTTTCAGGGAGAAGATAACCAAGATGTAAGAAACTGGTTAACCGCATCTGAAAATTACTTCGATCACAATCCTACGCAATGGGAGGACTACTCACATCGCAGCGTATTTGCCTTGGGGAAGCCCAAGGGAAATAAGGTACCACCTTTTTCGGAGAAATACCCGAGGGTCATGGGGGGTTTAGGTGGTTACACTCAAGACACTAGCTATTCAACTTAGGAACGTTTTCGGCAAGAGATTATTAAACGATACATCAGTATCGAAGAGGAACGACGAGCGTGTTAGGCGCACAGACTTCCCGTTAGGATTTAAAGGGCAAAGTTACCCTACCTTGACACGCACGAACTAGCGCAGTCGGAATAATAGGTCACTTGTTACAGCAGGTCACGTGTTCGACTCACACCCCCGTCATAGTTATTACAACTACACCACGGATCGTTACCAGTCTCTAAGCAAGCCGATGAGCAAGGCGACCGAGGGGTTTTCACCGATTCCGATAGATGAAATATTTTTCTATCAGTAAGAAGTTGAACGGCCAAGTGCGAACGGTTGGATCACAAGTTATGGCGCTTCAAAGTTAAGCCGACGGACATATGTAGTCTGATAAGTAAGCAGAATGCATATGATTACCCGGCATGAGAAATGTTGATCACAAGATGAGCGCAAGGAACGCCTGGTAGGATAGCGAGCCAGGCTGCATGTACAGACCAAGTTCATATCTTATAAGAATCGAGAACCACTAATTGGACGCAATTACTTGGCCAATGATTATAGCCGAAGTGGTGTGCGGGAACTCAGGGTCAAACGGTGTTCGCACATTCACAGAAACTAGGAGAAGTGGAAAAGGTACTTCGGTAGTATGATAGTTAGATGTGCCCCCGGACAGGGTATAAGAGGCGGGCAAGAGCCTGGAGTAGGTAGGGATCAACAAGCACGGAGATGCGATCTTGTCAATATCAGAAGTTTTTATCGTTACCAATACTTCAGGCTATCTCCCCCGAACTATATTATTATATCTAGCCTACATTACTCGCGTCTTGTTAGCCCGTTCTCCGATATAAAGTGATTCAGGTCCTAGCTGTCAGAATACCGCACGCCGAAGCTACCACCTAACCGTAGATTGATATTTTTCATCGTTACCGAGACGAATGTTTGGCAGAGACATACATACTCCCAAAGCCAAAAAACCTTTCGAACCCAGACCATTGAGGCCTGCCTCAATAGACCAAGTCCTCAACCCCACTGATATTCCTGAACTAGCGACACAAGAGCCCTACCACGGATCCTATTTCTTGTGGATAAACCCGGAAAACACCGTTACACTCGAAGATATCCCCACGCTATATCGATACCAGTACGGAGAAAGCTTTATCTACTGTACCCCCTCGGAGAAATCACTCTCCATTTTGAACACCCAGTACCCAGCGACAAAAGGAAACTCGAGTCAGGACTTCGAGATACCAGCAGTCTGGGGAGGAAACAAAAGATAGGTTTCCTGTTAACAAATTGAAGAAATGGCTTCTGATCCCAAAGCACCTGAAGTCATGGAATGGCAACAAGGAGAGCAAGGCAAGGGGGAAGGAGGGGCCAAACGGTCCCGAACCTCGGCCCCTAGTGTGGAAACCACTGTCACCCACCTGGCCCGGACACATTCTGCCGACCGGATGCCCCAATCCCCTGTCGCAATGTGCTTCCCAGCAAAATTCAAAGGAACACCAGGAGACGGTAAAAGAACCCCAGAGCCCACCAGTGAATCCGTCATCTCGGTCCGAATTCCGAAACTAGAACAAATCCTAGGCCAATTAGACCCAAAGCTCACCGAAGGTCAAGACAGGCAACACCTTGCATTCAATTCTCTACCAACCGACATACTGTTGATGGCCCAAGAACTCTTAAAGGTCAAGATACAGTTAAAATCTGGTGTACAGTTAGTCAGTCGGGAGCTCGCCCGAATAGATGAACAAGTCCAACAGTTGGATGTGGCGTATCAAAAGGTCCATGAAAGCTTCGCCACCCAAGTCGCGGAACGACTGGGGGAAACAGATCAGAGACAGACCAGACACGAGGCTGTCAACTCCCATCTCCACTAAGCCGTGCAAGGGACTGATGAACAGTCCATGCATCAGGACCTACTCCTTGACCAGGAGATAGTGCGGTTGAACAAGCAACACAAACAGGAGCTGGAAAATAATGAGATAAGCATTAATCTCGTGAGGGATGAGTTGCGACGCCACCAGCAGTCTCGAGAAGCCCGGGATGGCGCTATCTCGGTGCTGAAAGCTCTGGTAGAGCAATTGATAGTTCAGGTGAAGGGGAAGGGAAAGGTGTCAGACCCGACACCAGAGGCTTCAGGGGCAGGAGGAGGGAGACCACCACCCCCACCACAACACCGGGCGGCAGGAGCTCTAGGCAGAGGAGCGGGAGAAGACCTCGATGATGATGGAGAAGGATCTGGAAGAAAGCCAGACTAGGGTAGGAAAGGAAGACGGGACGAGAGATCGGCACCCCAGCCAGAACAAGACGACTATGGTGCCGAGGACGATGAATAGTTTAGGCTGTTCTCTCGAGTCAGGGCCAACACCTTACGATAACGAACCAGAGTCCCAGTGGAACCTCCTGCCCTGTTCAAAAATGAGAAATACCAAGATATCCACATGTGGCGATTAACATGCACGGATTATTTTGTCCGAAACAGTTGGCAATGGCAGGACGAGGCACAACGAATCTGATACGCCATAAGTCGAATAGAAGGAAAAGAAGTCACACCGTTTGCATTAACCTACCGCCGGCAAATGACAGGAGAACAAGGTTTCACCAGATAGGTGCGATACGAGTTGTGGCATGTATTTGCAGAACACGCAGTGCGACAATTCGGCCCTACCCATCAGGCTGAAAAGTCCCTTACCCAAATGGGCTTTGTCAAATGTCACGGTGATATCGCTAAATTCTTGCAGGAAATGGAAAATCTCAATATCCATGAAAGTGTCACCGGAATAGCCTGGAGAAAGATGATTGAGGACCAGATCCCGGAAGATACAGTACGACGACTCTGGTTACCAGAATATGTCGACGATGGGGAATGGTTGGACGCAGTCAGGACCGTCATCAGAGCAGAAGAAGCTCTTAGGGAATGAAAACGTCTTGGAGGGGGCGGTCCTTCACGCATGGTACCGGCGGAAAAAAGGAACTTCGAGGATTCAAAGTCGACGGGCGCCGCAAAGCATGTAAGGAAGCAGTACACGGCTACGGAAAAGACGGACTATCAGAAAAAAAAGGTTGGGGAAGGGAGGGTTAAAAAGGAAGGGTCGGTGGCACCGGCGGGGGAGGTTAAACATACGGTGTGGGCCGAAGCTCACAAGGGCGTCGACAAGAAAGTTGTCGATAAACGAAAATCCGACAACGAATGCACGAGATGCGGCATGAAGAACCATGCTTGGAAATACGGTTGAATGCGGGTTCATGTATCGGGGGTAAATCGAGGGCAAGTAAAGCCCAAACGACAGTCCGTATTGGCGCCAAAGAGACGTCCACAGGTAGCCACTGTGGCTGTTGAGAGCCAGGGAGAGAGCTTGAAACGAGCGGTGCAAAGGCCACCAGCTTGGGCCTTTGAAGATGACCACATTTTATAAAAAGTCATCCAGGTACCGACAACAACAGTGATCGGGTAGTGAGGTTGCCGCCTCGAATTGAAAGTCCCGCGGCGTAGTCGGTGACGATATCCCACCGGAAGGCTAAAAGACCAAAGGATAGCAGTTGCCATTTTACTTCCAAAAATGGTAGTCTGTTCTCACCACGGGAACCATAAAAAGTCACAAGTGAAGAAAGCTGTCGACGAGACTAAAGGGAAAGAGAAGACAACCATTCCCCAGAAAGGAGCTTGAATTGCAGGACACGCGAAGGAGGGTCGAAATCAAGGGCAACCTGACTCTCTCTCCAGGTACAATAGCCAGGCAAATAGAAGCCAGGGGCGCCTCTGTGCTGCACAAGGTTCATTCCGGACGAATGGTGTCGGCTGGGGTCTCGGGAGTGAGACTAACACGAAGGCGAAGGTACAGTAGATGCCTCGTAGGGGACAGTCTCACATGAGTGCTAAGTCGACGATAAAGGACTGCACACCCTAGTCGCAAACTCGAGGGGTACTCTAGTGAACCACCACTCCTGTAATATGGGAACTCCTCGGCAGGAGGTAAAGACCGCTAGTCGTGGGCTGCCCGATATTCAAAAATTAGACGCTTATTGTAAAGGTTTGTCTGAGGAGCCTTTAAGAGCCGAAGCTGCGCAGGCGCGGTAACAAACCCCCACGCTATTTGTAACCGCGACGATGAAAAGACTTCATCAAAACCCGAGCAAAAGCTCAAGACCCATTAAAAAACCAAGGCATTAAGCCTGCCCTGAAGGGAAGGCATTCATTGAAATCAAAGGACAAGAACACCGGATAAACGTACTCTGAGATTCTGGTTCAAACATCGTTCTCATGAATCAGAATACCGCACGACGGCGTGAAGTCCCGACAGAAGCTAGGGATTCACCGTTAAAAATCACAACCGTCGATGGCGAGACCGCGCCTACTGGAAGAATACTCTATACCCATCCTATCCTATTGGAAATAGGTGCCAATAGTCACCAAAGCATGATATCCTGCACAATAGCAAACGCAGGAAGATATGATTTAATTATACCCTTTGGGTGGTGGCATAATGAACACCTCCTAAAAAATATCGCAGACCCAACCAAGTAGGTTTTTGAAGAAACGAAGTGCCAAGCTCATATAGAAGATGAAGCAGTGGCGGATTTGTTTGAGTGGGATGAAACTGTGGCTTATGACGAGAAAGCACAGCCTGTGAGAAGGATTGAACGAGAAGAAGAAGAGGGGGGAGTTCAACTGGAAACCTTGCCAAAACCATATTGGCAATTTAAGGAGCTTTTCGAAGAGAAAAAAGCAAAGATATTGGCGCCTCAAAGGACGTTCGATCACGCCATCAACCTTAAGGCAGGGGTCCGATTTACCGAATTTCGGCATACCAGTTGAATGAGCTGGATAGGGACCTCAAGAAAGTCCTTGCCGAGGGAAAAATCGCGGACAGTGAATCCCCTTATGGCGCTGCAATCCTCTTCGTTCTGAAACCAGATGGAAGTCAACGATTGTGCGTAGACTATAGAAACCTCAATAAACTGACGATCCTAAACAAATACCCCCTACCGCTCATGGATGAACTCTGAGACCGTGTTGCTGGCGCAAAAGTATTTACGAAGCCTAACCTGAAAGATGGATATCATCGTATTCAAATGAGAAATGGCGATGAATATAAAACAGCCTTTCGTACGAGATACTGATAGTACCAATACAAGGTCATCCCTTTCAGACTCGTTAATGCTCCTGCAACGTTTCAGACAATGATGAACAAAATCCTGAGGGAATTCTTGGGCCACGGAGTAGTCGTCTACCTAGACGATATCCTGATATACACCGACAATATGGACGACCATGTCAAACTAGTCCAAAGAGTCCTCGACCGGGTCGAACAACACGACTTAGCAGTTTCGTTGAAAAAGTTGGTGTTCCACTAGGAGGAGGTCGAATTCCTGGGATACATTGTCAAAACAATTGGTGTCACCATGAGTGATAGAAAGGTGAAAAGCGTTCAAAATTGGGCACACCCGAGATCCGTTAAGGAAGTTCAAATCTTCATTGGATTCACAAACTTCTATCGACGATTCATAAAGGATTTCTCAAAGGTTTGTAAAGCAATAACCGAGACGTTGAAGGGAGACCAAAAGAATTTTCACTGGAGGAGAGTGCAGGAAGAGGGTTTTGAGGAGTTAAAAAAAAGGTTTACAACGGCACCAATTTTATCGCATTTTTACCCAGGAAGAAGAACGGTAGTCGAGACAGACGCAAGCAACCTCGCCCTAGGATGCGTACTATCTCAATCCCAAGGCAGACGGCTTCACCCGGTAGCTTTCCATTCACGAAAAATAAACAACACTGAAAGAAATTACGAGATACATGACAAAGAACTACTCGCAATGATGAAAGCGTTTAAAGAATGGAAAAGATATCTCTGGGGAGAAGAAGAGCCCGTGACAGTATATACCGACCACGAAAATCTACAATCCTTTTTTACCAAAAAGGTCTGGCACCAGCGGCAGATTCGATGGGCACAGGAGTTGACGAATTATAACGTCAAAATAGTATAACGACCAGGAAGCAGGGGAGGAAAGCCCGACGCGCTACGCAGACGGCCGGAGTACCGTCCCCAAGAGGGAGCTCGTGACACTGAGCAGTCAATTTTGAAAACGGAACACTTTCAAATTTCTGTAATTCCTCAAAAACGAAGGCCGGTGACAGCCCCCAACCCAGAAAAGCGCAAACCCACAAGCCTCAGAATAATGAAGCTTTCGGACAAGGCTATAGTTCCGCCAAAGGAATCACGGTTTGCGGCTGGTCCTGACATCTATGCCCTGAGAGACGGCCTGGTACAAGCAAAAGGATAGCCAATGGTGGAAATGGGTATTGCGATAGGGGCGCCGGAAGGGACTTATGGAAGGTTAGCCGCACGAAGTGGTATGACTAGCAAGATGGGAATAGCAGTGGGTGGTGGTGTAATAGATGCAGATTACACGGGAGAGGTCAAGGTCATACTTCGGAATCATGGCAAAGCGGAGTCCTTGTTCAAGGCAGGGGATCGGATAGCTCAACTGATAATAGAGAAAATTGCCGATACCGACGCCATGGAAGTAGGCAAGCGGGAAACGACCGAGCGAGGAAAATTGGGTTTCGGGTCAAGCGATCTAAACCCTAAGCGATCCATCATGACTAAAGAAAAGAAAGTCAAAATATGTTTCCTTCACGAAGACATGGGCAACAATTAATTATTTAGCGCCGTTGACATCGGCTATCACCCTCGGTTAATGAAAGAAGGCGAAATGTTATCAAGCGCTCAGGTCAATGCAGCCCTGACGCGAACAATGAACAATTCATTTCTAGATAAGATTACAGGGGCTGGCAAGGAGGATGAGAGGTGACAGGACCGAGGCCGTGAACTGGTTAGGATAAGAGAAGGCGGAAAAAAGATGCCGGATGAATGGGTAGAGAAGGACGGCTTACTTTAATACAAAAATCGGTTGTACATTCCTGAAGACTAAGCCCTTGAGACTGAGATAGCCCAAGGCTGTCACGACTTGTGAGTAGTAGGGCACTTTGGACAGGAAAAGACGATTGCGATAGTAACAAGGGATTTCTACTGGAAAGGGGTCGCAGATTGGATCAGAGATTATGTACGATCCTGGGACGAATGTCAACCCAGCTAATCCCCACTGCATACTTACTACGGATTACTTCAACCTTTAGAAGGACGCTATGCCGCCTGGTGCTCCATATCGGCGGACTTCATCACTCAGCTAGCAGAATCTCAGGGTAATACCCAGATAATGGTAGTAGTAGACCAGTTCACAAAAATGGCCCATTTTATCGGCCTCCAGGAAAATGCTACCGCAAAAGATGTCGCGGACACCTTCCTTCAGGATGTCTGGAAACTTGACGGATTACCGACCCAGATTATATTGGATATGGACGTGAAGTTTTCTGACGCATTTTGGGAATCATTGTGCAAGATGGTAGGAGTTAAAAGACTCATGTCAACGGCGTACCACCCTCAAACTGATGGACAGACGGAAAGAACCAACCAAGTGCTGGAAGGTTACTTACGAACATTTGTCAATTACGATCAGAACGACTGGTATCAACTATTGCCGCTAGCCGAACATGCCTACAATAACTCGGCAACCAACGCACACAAAATGACACCAATCTTCGCCAACTACGGCTTTCACCGACAGACGGAATGGATGCAAGAGATAGAAGCTCATAACCCCGGAGCGATAATGTAGGCTCACTGGATACAGGACATACATGGACAAGCGAAACAAAACCTAGAGAGTACGCGGGAATCGATGAAAGAATATTGTGACCGGAGAGCGACAGAACAACCCAACATCGAGGTCGGCGACTTGGTAAGGTTGAATGCGAAGAACATACGTACCAAACGACCGTTGAAGAAGTTGAGTCCCAAGCTGAATGGCCCATTTAAAATCCTAGAAAAGAAAAGAAGTCAGGCATACAAGCTAGAAATATCGCCTAGGTGGAAAATTCATCTCGTGTTTCATATTTCCCTGTTGGAACCCTACCGAGCCTCGAACCGACCAAGTCGCCAACAACCTAGCCGAGACCATGAAGACATCGAGGGGGATTTAGAGTGGGAGGTAGAAAGGATCGTCAAGAGTGAGATCATCTCCTACACCCGAAGGTTCGAGGAAGGAATAAACATATGAAAAAGCTTCGGTATTTCGTGAAATGCAGACTCTGCGTGGAGGATCAAAAGACCGGGGAACCCCCGGAGGGATAAAGAAAGTGCAAGGAGAGGTGGAAAGGTTTCATAGAGAAAGTCCGGAGATGGCGAGCCCGGGAGAGGTCCAGTGACATAAGAAAGGTTTTCCACCAGTGGACAGGTAAAGGCCGGTAGTTTTTACCCCTACTATGTGGAGCTCAAGATGGAAGATAGGTTGTACAATAGACATAGCGTATTTGGACCAACACTTCGCAGAGGGGAGCTCGTGTTAGGCCCACGGACTCCCCGTAACGATTTACAGGGCAAGGTTACCCTACGTTGACACGGACGAACTAGGGCAGTCGGAATAACATGTGACTTCTTACAGAAAGTCACGTGTTCGACTCACACCCCCGTCACAGTTATTACAACTACACCACGGATCGTTACTAGTCTCTACGCAAGCCCATGAGCAAGGCGACCAAGGGGTTTTCGCCGATTCCAATAGAAGAAATATTTCTCTCTCAGTAAGGAGTTGAACGGCCAAGTGCGAACGGTGGGATTAGATGTTATGGCGGTTCAAAGTTAGGCCGACCGACATATGTCGTCTGATAAGTAAGAGGAATGCATATGATTACCCGGCATGAGAAATGTTGATCACAACATGACCACAAGGAACGACTGGTATGATAGCGAGCCAGGCTGCATATACAGACCAAGTTCATATGGCATAAGAATCGAGAACCAGTAATTGGACGCAATTACTTGGCCAATAATTAAAGCCGAAGTAGTGTGCGGGAACTCAGGGTCAAACGGTGTTCGCACATTCACGGAAACTAGGCGATGTGGAAAAGGTACTTCGCTAGTATGATAGTTAGATGTACCCTGGGAGGTGGTATAAGGGGCGGGCAAGAGCCCGGAGTAGCTAGAGATCAACAAGCATGGAGAAGAGAACTTATCAATATAAGAAGTTTTTATCATTACCAATACTTCGCCTATCTACACCGAAGTATATTATTATATCTAGCCTACATTACTCGCGTCTTCTTAGCGAGTTCTCCGCTATAAAGTGATTCAGGTCCTGGCTGTCGGAATACCTCACGCCGAAGCTACCACCTAACAGAGCCCTAGAACAAATCGATAAAATTATCTATAAGGGCAGACTTGATAGATACATTTTCCTCCTCGAAAATCTGAACATCAAGGCCAGACTCTCAGGAATAGCGTGGAGGGTCAGGGTTGAAAGAAAACTTCCCCAAGATATCACGCGTCGATTATCCCTGTTCAAGTTCAAAGATGATGATTACTGGATAGAAACCTTTCAGCAAGTTGGAAGACTGGAAGAAGCACTTCTCGAGCGTGGAAAACTGTCGAAATCCATATCAACCCCTCACAACCCCACATCAAAGTGCAAATAAGAAGGGTCAGAACCGGGATTCAACATAAAGTTGGAGAAAAAGAATCATAAACCACCAAATAATAATACCTCTCCATGGAAATCTCTACGGACAACAATGGCGACACGAACGGGAAATAATTCAAAGGATGAACATACCGACTGGAAGAAAGCACATGAAGGAATCGCTGAAGATGTGGTTGAAAAACAGAAGAGGGAAAAACAATGTACTCGTTGTAACCACGGGAACCAGACCTGAAGAAAATGTCGAAGGCTGATTGTAGTTGCAACCACCTTCGCTGAAAAGGATAGGGGAAACCCCAAACCGCAGCGAAAACCATGCACTTCAACACTGGGCATCCACAACCCTCCACCGTCCTGTGCAGAACAAGTTCCTAAGGTTAACCGAGTGCATTGCGAGATGGCAACCCAAGTGTGGGAACTCTCGGACACTGAAATGGCCTAAGACCTGGGCTTATACTGATTCTCAGACCACTGTGGAAAAAATTGCCTATTTAGGAAATATATTTGCAAAGATTCCACGAAAAGGTTTCCTATGTCGGATATTTCTTACCGAATTAGAATATTCTTCTAAGATTTGGATTACTAAGCTCACCTAGGGGCAGCGTGAGGAGAATTCCTAGGGCGAGTAGCAACCATAGACTCTCACTACTTTCCTTCCTGCCATCCCCCATGGCAGTGTGACCTGGAAGGCCACCTGAAAGTGGACGAGACAGAGGGCGTTCGGGCCAATTAATTTTCTAGGAATCCTAAGGAGAAAAGAAGGGACGTGTAGTAAAAGGGTGGACTCACTCCCTTTTATGTTGCGCGGAAGTGCACTCTGAGGAGATGAAAAGGTATGGATGGAAACAGTGTAACATGGAAGGACACCTCAAACTTTCGTGAGAGTCTATCAGCACATAGCTTGACCTTTGGTAACCGATGCGAACCCTGTCTATCAATGCCCTGTGTCCCAGCTACGTGAAAAAGCTCAATAATTTCAGACTTCACGATTAACGGAGGACAAGGTGCGATATTAGCAGTGGCAACTCTGGGGCCAGGAGGATCAATTTAAGGGTCACCGTGCCCTCCCGGCGATGCTATCCACCTGAGCTGTGGCTAGGAGTCGGAGTGGACACTCTTTTGAGGCTTTACACTTCGCACGGCCCAACACATTTCCTCAGCTAGATGCGGAAGGATGCGAAGGTACCATTTATTGCTCATGTAAGTGGTTAAGCAGTGTTCGTAAGTTGATGATAGGGCCTTGCGCTAGCCCAGTCACGAAGAACCTTTCTTCACACTGTGAACAATGCCTTGATAATTGGGAGCCCCTCGGCAGGGGATAAAGACCACTTGTAGTGGGCAGCCCAATAGTATCAGAACTATTAATTTTTGTAACAGTGGGTATGAAGGGACCTTGGTGGTCGGAACAAGGCGGGCGTTGTCTCAAACACCCGTAACTATATGATACATGATATGGCTAAACGAGGCAAACTACAACTACAATTACGCCCGGAGCGAACAGATCGACGGGCCGATCCCCTTATACCAGAACCTGAACGCTATAATTGTCCCGAAGGACATGCCCACATCTATATCCTCGGCAAACGCTATCCGATCCCCGTCCTCTTGGACTCTGAATCAAATATTTTTCTCATCAACGAGAAACTCGTTGAAGACCTACACATCCCGTACCACTCTAGAACGGATGCAGTCCAAATTCAAGGATTCCCCAGAGAACAATCTCTTCTGGCGGAACAAATTTCACCAAACCTCTCTTCCTAGAAATTGGACAAACCCAACATCTTTCTCTCGTTTCCCGCGAAATCGCTCCAGCATGAAAATATGGTAGGATTATTCCATTTCGATGGTGGCATCAGGAACACCCTATCACGGATAGCGCAAACCCAAAAAACTGGGCCTTTGAGCATGACGAATGCCGATCACATCTACTTCCGGAAGATGCAGGAATGTCGGTCAAATGAGACCAAAATATTCTTACTGACCCAAAACCTCTGGTTATTGGACGAATAGAAAAGGTTGATGACGCAAAGATTACAATCATCGACCGCTTACCTGAACGGTACCACTACTAGCTCGACCTTTTTAGACCTTCAAGGGCGGAAAAACTAGCACCTTGCCGTACCTTCGACCATGGGATTGAGCTCAAACCTGATACCCAGCCACCATGGTGTCCAATATACCCCATATCTCAAAGACAACTTGAGGCGTTACGCAAGTACCTAGATGATATGCTCAAACACGAAAAGATTTCCCCAAGCGAGTCACCAGCTGGCTCTCCCATCCTCTTCGTCCCCTAACCTGATGGCCGCCTGAGACTGGTTGTCGACTACCGAGGACTCAATAAAGTCACAATTCACAACAAATATCCCATCCCCCTTATGACGGAACTGAGAGAGCAAGTCCGTAATAGTCAGATCTTTACGAAGTTAGACCTGAAGAATGGTTTCCATCTGATGAGAGTTTGTACAGGGGATGAATAGAAAAAGGCTTTTCGGACCCGGTATGGACATTATCAATACCTAGTAATGCCCTTTAGGTTGGTTAACGCACCAGCCACCTTCCAGACTATGATGGACGAGATCCTATGGGAATTTCTTGACCAAGGAGTTGTCGTATATATCGACGATATTCTTATCTACTCCAAAACGGTTGAGGAACATATTATTATTGTCCGGCAGGTTCTACAAAAGCTCCGCGAATACCGGATGGCAATCTCGTTGGAGAAAAGCGTGTTTCATGTTAAAAAGGTGGACTTTCTGGGTTACGTAGTGACAACAGATAGGGTAACAATCAATGAGAAGAAGGTAGAGTCGGTTAAAGGTTGGCGAGCTCCAGCCTCGGTTAAGGATATTCAAATTTTTATCCGGTTCGCCAACTTTTACCAATGATTCATTAAGAACTTCTCGGCTATTTGCGCCCCGATAACCAATCTATTGAAAGGAGACCCCAAGAAATTTCTTTGGGACAAAGAACAACAAGAAGCCTTCGATGACCTCAAGCGCCGCTTCATATCAGCACCAATCCTATGTCATTTCTATCCAGAACTTGACAAGGTTGTGGAAACAGATGCCAGTGATTACGCACTAGGATGCATCTTATTGCAGTTTCATGGAAAAAGACTTTATCCTGTCGCCTTCCATTCCCGAAAGCTTAGCCCAGCTGAGCGGAACTAAGATATCCATGACAAAGAATTATTGGCCATTCTCGTTTCCTTCATAGAATGGAAGAATTACTTGGAAGGAACTGAGAAACCAATAACTTGAACTGTCTATACCGATCATCAGAACCTACAATATTTCCTTACAACAAAGGCCTAGACGCAAAGACATATTCGGTGAGCACAGAAATCGTGCGGTTTCAATTTCAAAATCATCAACTGACCAGGCATCAAGGGAGGCAAGCCCGATGCTTTAAGCAGGCGGCCGGAGTACCGCCCTAAAGGGGGAGCTACCCATCGCGAACACCAAATTTTGAAACCTCAGCACTTCGGAAAATTCCCAATTGCTGTCGTGTGGGTGACAGATTCCGAACAGCTGCAAGAGGAATTGCCTCAACTGGAAAAGGAAATGAGTATTCAGATTCAAAGGCTGGATGAGAAAGCTCGAATCCCCACAAAAGGGTCAAAGCTTGCAGCAGGACATGACCTCTATAGTATCGAAGATATACTTATCCCTGCCTGCAACCGAGCCCTAGTCAAAATCGGTTTAGCGATCACAGTACCTGAAGGAACCTACCGGCGCATAGCACGAAGGCGTGGCTTGACTACCAAATGTATCACTGTAGATGCTAGGGTTGTCGATGCACATTACAGAGGAGAAGTCAAGGTCCTACTTGTTAATCATGGAAAGTTGGATTACGAGGTCAAAATAGGAGAACACATAGCGCAGTTGATCGTGGAAAGAATAGATGATCAGGAGTGGAGAGAGATAGATGGACTAGATAAGACTGAGAGAGCCGGAAAGGGTTTCGGTAGCAGCGGAACAGGCTTGGAGTTGAAACAAACCTAACCAACGATATACTTCCTTCCAGCAGATGGCAACCACAAATTCTACCATTCCTCCGATATTTACCAACATCTTATCCTACGCAAAGGGCAAGTGTTATTATGAAATACGGTTGCCGCTAAAGAAAATCTGAAAGGATTTGAACCCGACTTTTTAATTAAAGTTCGTGAATTGGCAGAAGAAGATCTAGGATGGATGCAGCGGAAGGAAGAGTGGGAATCCCTAAAGGAGAAAGGAAAGGAATTGCCTAAGCAATGGTCGATATCCGATGGCCTTCTCTACTACAAAGACCGCCTATTTCTCCCCAGAAACGAAGACCTGCAAACACTTATAGCTAAGGGATGTCACGACTCCCAAGTAGCAGGACACTTCGGACAAGAGAAAACCCACGAAATAATAACCCGAGATTTCTATTGGAAGGGATTAACTGACTGGGTAAATGATTATGTTGGTTCCTACACTGCTTGTCAACAAGGGAAAGTTCCTCGACATGCACGATTTGGATTACTTAATCCTTTATAAGTACCCTACACTGCGTAGGCTTCAACCTCGGTAGACTTCATTACGCAGTTACCGAAATTAGCAGGATATACCCAGATCATGGTTATGGTAGACCGTTTCACAAAAATGGCCCAATTTATCGGATTAGAAGAAAAAGCAACTGCAAGAGATGTGGCAGAATCTTTGCTTAAGGAAGTATCGAAACTTCACGGGCTATCTTCAGAAATCATTTCAGATATGGATGCAAAGTTGGCTGGAGAACTTTGGCAATCATTGTGCAAAAAACTTGGCATTAAGCGTAAAATGTCGACAGGGTACCACCCTGAAACCGATGGACAAACAGAACGAGTTAACCAAGTACTGGGAGGGTACCTCCGTATATTCGTCAACTAGGATCAGGACGACTGGTACCATCTGCTACCCTTAGCAGGGTTTATTTATAACAACTCCGTAACCAACGCATACAATATGACCCCTTTCTTGTCAAACTATGGCTATCATCCGCAAACTGAATGGCTGAAGGAACGTGAAGCGCGAAATCCAGGAGCAAACCTTTACGCTCACTGGATGCAAACGATACATCAACAAGCAAGACAATCTCTAGAAAAGACCAGGGAGGCCATGGGACATTATTACGATCAGAAGGCTAAGCAACAACCGGACTTCAAAATAGGTGATATTGTTATGCTTAACGCCAAGAATATCCGCACTAAACGCACATCCAAAAAATAAGCCCCTAAGCTATACTGCCATTTCAAAATCCTGGAACAACGAGGAGATCTTGCATACAAACTCGAATTATTGGAACTTTGGAAAATCCACCCGGTACTTCATGTATCGCTACTCCAGCCCTATCGAACATCTATTCCACCGGCCCGAGAACAATCACCTATGGAACACGAAGAGATCGATGGTGATCTTGAATGGGAGGTGGAAAAAATCATTAAGAGTGAAATAATCTCATATGACCGGAAAGTCCATGGCAGGACCAGGACCTTTGAAGAACTCCGCTACTTGGTAAAGTAGAGAGGGTGGTCGGAAGATGAGAACACCTGGGAGCCACCTGAGCACTTAGCACCGGCACAGGAATTGGTAGGGGATTTTGATAGAAAAGATCCGGATAGGCCAAGATTGGGCTAAGTTGTATTACTTGGAAAGGTTTTCCTGCCGTGGCCAAGCAAACGCGGAAGGTTTTTTACCCTACCATGTAGAGTACTAAAAGGATCTAATGTTTATTATGTATTACTTCGCGTATATTACCTCATAAAGGATTTGAGGACAAACACTTATGAGGAGGGAGCTAATATTACCATAGCGGGAATAGCTTACCTAATATTTAAGAGTGAGGTATATGGCTCCATAAGATGACCATATATCCGAATCTATGCTCCCGTAGTTGTGAGCTTCCTAGAGGCATCTGGAAGATGACTCGGACCACTGGATGAGAGCACGTTTCAACATATGTTTAGCTGATTGGAACGATGTTTGGAGAACACCGCTCCTCTCACTCTGGTCGCATATGCATATTGCTGCATAATGCTTTGATAGCTGGATATCGGAACTGATCACTCCATATTCCATCTTACAATTGGTATGCAGGCATTTGGACTGCATATTCATACATAGTCTATGATAACGAAAAGATCGAAGACTGTCTACTGGTAGAGTGGGGACACCCTCGGGTGAAATAGCAGTTCGGGATATTCTCTGAGTTGAGCTGGGCAAGTTTTCGGGGACAAACGGTGTTCGCGCTTTGTTCTGACAAACTGAATTTTTAAGAAGAGACTTCTTAACTAAGGAAATCGAAGTAGCATAGACATTAGTATGAATAGCCGGTCTCTCTCCCATATGGTTGAAAAATCATCAAGCAACGGAGAAGGGACCTTAATAATATAACAAGTTAAACGAGTAATATTCTAACTCTTTGATATTTGACTACACTTTATGACTTTACCTTTATCACACGATTACCAATGAGCCTTCCTGACTATTAATCCATTGTCTCGAATATCCTTGGCCTAGTTAGCCTGTAATCCTAGCGTGTTAGCTACCGTGTAACACATGTCTGCTGTTTTAGAAAGAGTTATTCTAGTTGTCGCATGGCCTATAACGGTGTATACAGACAATGAACCACATTTCACAGGACAATTGATACAAACAATGTGGGAAGATCATCGGGTCATCAACTTTCTGGCTGCTATCTCACATCCACAGTCAGTGGGAGTAACAGAGCGGTATGTACAAATGCTGATGGGACGAATCCGACTTAAGTGTATCTCAGTTGGAAGCGGCGATCACTGCGGACTTTACATTCACGACCCGGTTCTTTATATCAACACCCGATGCATTCGAATTCACGGGTATACTCCATCCCAGATTCTTCTAAGTTTCAATCCTGTTACTACTAGCAAGGAAACTACCCCATTTGAAGACTGGCTTACACAAGCCTTAGCAGAGAACTCATCCACATTCCAAGAGGATTTGAATCAGAGATTTACCTCGGCGATTCATATGAACCTGGATGAGCGACAAGAGTCCGCTAATTATACTCTTGAAAGGATAGCAAAAGCCCAGGACAGGCTTGTCCGGAAACAGTCACCTGGATACCAGAAACTAGTGGTCGGAGATCTAGTTCTCATTCGAGATATGCAGCTTGCTAAAGACCATGGGCGAAAGCTGGAGGGCAAATGGTCAACACCACGCCTCTTGGAAAGGATTTCGGCTTCTGCTGTTAGTGGGCATGTAAGACGACTCTACGACCCTCCTGCAATTACAAAAAGATTCCACCTGGACGATCTTCTTCTCTATATCCCGCAAGACCAAGACTCCTTCCCATTACCTCACCACCCTTCAGTTCTGGTTGTTAGTTACTCACGCACAGCAATGGGGGCGGTTGATGGTAGTTTCACAGTTAATAGAAGAGCATTTGATTTCACAGATATTACTGGCCTGTATGGATAGTTAGTGGTAGAGCGTGAGCTAGTCTCAGGGGGACTTGTATTAGCTTGATATTAGTAGTTTTAGCTGAATACTTCAACGTCGGGTCGACGTCAAGAGAGAATCAGGCTGCACCTGTTACGTTTTTATTTTGGCTTTCTTGTTTTATAGTTATTTTCTTATCTGCAGATAACTTGGGCTTGATGTATTGCTAGTCACGATCTCAGAGTCAAGGGTTGTTGCGCTTCTGGCGCAGGGGAGGGTGTCTGGGGCTTGGCCGACAGGGGTGGTGTGTTAGTCAGGTTTTCTTCTCTCACCCCATCTTTTTTCTTCCTTCTCTCTCCAACCAGCGAGGTCGAGTGCAACGAAGTGGATTGTGAGAGCAGTACAACGGAAGAACCGTTTGTTTGCTGTTTGTGTGAAAGTGAAGTGGGCTTGAGTTAGTTAGGATTACTTTGTGGTGGGAATTTGTTTCTCTTTTGCGGTTACGTGGTTTGGTTAGTTTAGAGAAGTTGAATTGATTGAAGCAAGTGCTGTTTACCTTTCTACTTGGAAGTTCGTGAAAGTGATAGTAGTTTTTCTGTACTTCCGCCGTTCAGAAAGTAGATACATTGAACCCAAAATACTTAGTTTTCAGTACTTCATTGGCACAGTACGGATCTCATAACATCGGACACTTACCCCCAAGGGTCTGCCGAGTGAGGACTGTTGCGAGCAGAGAATAGTATATTTTGGTGTGGTCGCTGAGAGTGCAGGGGATTCCTTGTCTCCAGAAACCGTGGGAATAGGTAAGTGCATGGAGTGAGCAAAACAATCCCGTTGCCGAGATGTCTCTCAAAGAATATTTGCAGCACTTCTTCCTTCTCGGCGCCAGATCATTTTGTTCACCTCAAGTGTGGTACAAGTACTTGAACACAAATTAAAGATTTGGACGGAGCGAACCCGATATCTCTGTTGCGACTCTGGATTTTGCTTGTCGCGTTGTCCGACCGTTAATTTGCCGCCCGGTGGAATTAACTTTGCTATTGCTTCCCCGGAAGCAATGGATAGTTTCTTTCGCTTGCAAACACAAATCTTACTTGATATAAATACAGTACGGTAGTGCCAGAGAAAAAGCAGCGCAGTTGTCTACATCATGAATGGAACCATCATTTCTGGCTTCCGGGCAATGATTCGATTCGTCTGGCTGAACTTCTTTGTCGCGTTCTATTTGCACCCTCGACTGTTGTCACTTCCCATTTCGCTTTTGGACTTGATTAAGAAGCACGCGCGGTACTGTACCGTTACGGATAAAATTTGGCTTTACTCACTCTGCAGTTCTTGAGCTATCATAATTTGCGGTTCATAACCTTTGCTCGGGAAGGCATCACGTTTTTGCAGTGGTGGCTGTTACCTAGTCTTTGCAGAAGAGGGGTTCTCTTTGTAAAGTTACGATCTTTCACTTCTCTAGCGCTTTCTCCCCACCACCGAGACCACGCCAACGAGGGCAACACAGCACAAGGGAGGAACAGTTTGGACTGTGAGGTAAGGAAGGAAAATTTGTGATAGCGGATGATAAGGGGAGGACCTTCTGTACTTAGTCAGACAACCTGTAAGGTTGGGCTTTTTTGTTGGATCTTTTTTCTCTTTTGTGATGTTCTCTTGGTTGGCATTAGACAAGTGGTTTGTGAAGTAGCTTAGCGGATTTGAATTGATCGTGACTTGTGTGGTTTCTATTTCTGGTTGTGGTTTCTTGATAGTGACGGTTGTTCGCCCGTACCTCTTTCGTTCCGCAGAGTAGATACAGTATCCCGGGGATTTTCATTTTCAGTACTGTGCTGTCAGGCGCGTGAACGGAATCATGGACGAGTGGGCGGCTGCTCTGTAGACATTGTGTATGTTTAATGCAGTGAATTCAGTAGCATTTGCATAGTAGGGGAGGCGGTATTTCTGGGGAAAACAAATAAGAAAAGGACTCGACAACAGGATCCCCAATCAACCGTCAACTTTTTTTCTTCCTTCACAGTTTTCATCTCGTTTTCCCTGACGGCTGTGAACTTGAAAAGCGAGCTGACCCGACCTGTATTTCGGGAATCCTATCGAAGAACGCCCAGGAACTAACGGAGCATCGACATTACTGTACAAACATAATCGGACTAGCTATCCCAGGAGGCTAATCAGTAAAGAATTTGTCAATCAAGGCAGGGGGTCAGGAGCGGCAGGTCAGATTGGACTATGGCATGAGCAAGCTTACCGTATTAGGGCCGACGGAAATTGATGTGGGGTAGCGTGGCAACCGGATTGTTCAGATCTTGGAGAGTGGGGGGTGGCTAGCTTGGGATGAGAAAAAGCATTGGGCGCATATGCGATATCAGGATATCAGGAGCACAAGAGTTTTGAAAATCGTGACCACAGAGGGCTAGTGCAACGCATACAAATTTTTGCAAAACTCTTGTCTGATCATCCGAATACCACTTTGACACCCCAAGCATTGACTCCGGGATTAGGGAGCTTCTTGGAGAGGTAAACCTCTCTGATAAAATAAATTTAGAACGTAGCTACACTTTGTGTTGGTTTGGGATATCCCCTGCCAATCTATTGGATAGCACAACAGCACTGTGTAACACCAATGCGGCTGGAGATGTGTTGTTCAATCTCCACCCCCGCCAAATCCATCAACTATCATACCTCACCGCCTTACCTATTCTTCCCGAGACCAAATTTCAACAAAACCGATACGCTGGACGAAATGAATCCGACAGCAGGTCAAACCCCCGGCATTTCAATAACCAGCAACTGCGGTAATGTCACTGGAAGTTACAATAAAGTTTGGAAAAACTGCGATATATCGGTAGCAGATGAGAAACGTGCCGTTCTAGAATGGCTGTCTCCCCTCGAGCCTCGCGAAAGACACCAGGCTATAGGCATGGACCGGATGCCAGGGGTGGGCGACTGGCTTCTCGATACAAACGAGTTTACTCTGTGGAATAAGGGTGATGAAGGAGCTGCCAAGCCTGTTTTATTTTGTTATGGGAATCCCGGTGTCGGCAAGACTTATCTTAGGTATGGGTGGTGACTACGCTCAAAGAGTGGAAGCGAGGCTAAATAACAGAATAATAGCTCCCTTGTGATAGATAGACTGTGCGACCAGGCAGATGGCGACAATATGGCTGTGGCATGTGTGTACTGCGACTTCAGCGCTCAGGACGAACATTCGGCGACGGGATTACTTGGGGCACTGTTGAAGCAGGTTGTCCTCGCACTGGAGCCTATTCCGGATCGAGCACAGAAGGCGTTTGAGGATTCGAAGAGAGGGGTTGGCGGTCGCAGGCTCCTACTGGCTGATATTCTCGAGATGCTCACCGAGTCTTTGTCACGTTTACGGAGGGTATTCATCTGCATAGATGCATTGGATGAATTTCCAGCGAAGCACCGGCCCGAACTTTGGGAATCATTGCAGAAAATTGTTCTGAAGTGTCCAAACATTCGGCTATTCCTTACTGGTAGGCTCCACATCCGAGCGGAGGCGCAGAAGTATTTCCCCAGCACCGCCGAGATGTTACCAATCATTTCCAGCACACATGATATTGGGTTATATCTTAGGATGAGGCTGAGCAGAGACTCGGAGATCGATGTGATGGATGGGGAGTTGGAAACCGACATTCTAAGAATTATCCCGGAGGTGGCGTCGGGGACGTATGTGCTCTCTCGAGGTGATGGGTTGTAAAGGTAGAGCTAACTATGATCTCTAGATTCCTGCTTGCATCTCTCAATGTGGATGCAGTCCTTGCGGAGGCAACAATTCACCGGAGAAGACAGGCACTTCATAGGATTACCAAGGGCCTTGATTTACAGGATGCATACGACACGACATTGGATCGGATAAGGCAGCAGGGCGGGAGCAAATCGAGGCTTGGGATGGAAGCACTGATGTGGATTTCCCACTGCGAGCGGCCCTTGGGATCTCAGGAGTTGTGCCATGCTCTGGGAGTAGAATTGGGTGAGGAAGACTTTAGCATTCAGAACGTCCCTTTAATAAGGACTGTACTTGGCTACACCTTGGGGCTTGCGACTATTGACGAAACGGCATCAACCCCTCGTCTCCTGCATTTCACACTTCAGGAGTATCTAGGACAACATCCCACCCTATTTGTAACGGCGCACTCGATGATGGCCGAAATCTGCCTCACCTATTTGAACTCTCGAACAATTCGGGCGTTGCGGCCAAACCTTGATCTCATTGAGCTATATTCTTCCCGGTCTCCCCGATGCCCGGGCCTTGATAATGCCTTGAGGGAAACACCATTCCTCGAATATGCCACATGTTTCTGGGGAGTGCATGCAACAAGGGGGGTGACTGAGCCAGTGAAATCTCTGGCATTGCGACTCCTTGACGGATACGAAAACCATGTAGCTGCCGCTGTCCTCTGGGGAAAGAAGATAGATGAGGGGTACTGGGATGGTATTGTTCAGGGAATTACTGGACTACACTGTATCGCATTTTTTGGGATTGCAGAGATTGCAAGCACCATGTTGGAGAGGAAAGGACGGCAAGTGAATGGGCGGGATTCTAAGGGCCGGACACCATTAATGTGGGCTGTTAAATATAAAAATAGAGGGATAGTGGAGCTATTGCTAGAGCAGGAGGATATCGAACCCGACATGGTTATCAAAGATGGTCGCACGGTATTCTCGTTTGCAGCCGAACTGGGGAATGAAGATGCGGTGAAGCTCCTTCTGGAACGCGGGGATATCAATCCCAGCGCAACGGATAGCAATGGCCTAACACCCCTATCGTTCGCTTGCGCCAGAGGGTGGATGGGAGTGATGAAACTACTTCTGGAACGGGAGGATGTTGATCCCAATTCATCCGATAATAATGGCCGAACATCCCTATCATTCGCTGCATCGTATGGACAGGAAGGTGTAGTGAAGCTACTTCTCGGGCGGGGGGATATCGACCCAAATTTATCAGATAATAATGGCCGAACACCCCTATCGTTCGCTGCTGAGTACGGACAGGAAGGCGTAGTGAAGCTACTTCTGGGGCGGGGGGATATCGACCCCAATTCACCCGATAATAATAGCCGAACATCCCTATCATTTGCTGCTGAGTACGGACAGAAAGGTATAGTGAAGCTACTTCTGGGGCGGGAGGGTATCAACCCCAATTCACCCGATAATAATGGCCGAACACCCTTGTTTTTCGCTACTAGGAGGGACAGAAAAGGTATAGTGAAGCTACTTCTAGAGCGGGGGAATGTCGATCCCAATTTATCAGATAATGGTGGCCAAGCCCTTTTATCGTTCGCTGCTCAGCGGGGACAGGAAGGTATAGTGGAGCTACTTCTAGAACGGGGGGATATCGATCCCAATTCATCCGATAAGAATGGCCGAACACCCCTATCGTTCGCTGCATCGTACGGACAGGAAGGTGTAGTGAAGCTACTTCTAGAACGGGGGGATATCGATCCCAATTCATCCGATAAGAATGGCCGAACACCTCTATCGTTCGCTGCTGAGTACGGACAGGAAGGCGTAGTGAAGCTACTTCTGGGGCGGGGGGATATCGATCCCAATTCACCCGATAATAATGGCCGAACGCCCCTGTTTTTCGCTACCCAGAGGGAGTGGGAAGGTATAGTGAAGCTACTTCTGGAGCGGGGGAATGTCGATCCCAATTTATCAGATAATGATGGCCGAACACCCCTATCGTTCCCTGCTGAGTTGGGGCAGGAAGGTGTAGTAAAGCTACTTCTAGAACTGGAGGATATCGGTCCCAATTGAGCCGATAATAATGGCCGAACATCCCCCTCATTTGCTGCCCAGCAATTACGGGATCCCAATGATTTTAAGGAATAATTCTTGTTACCCCTGAGATATGAAGGTGTAGTGAAGTTGCTTCTGAAACGGGGGGACGGTCATCACAATTCACCAGATAGCAGTGGTCAAAAACCATTATCATATGACACCATCGATGACCCCGAGGGCGTAGAGAGGTCGTTGTCGGGTTCTAGAATCACCGATCGCGAACCATCCGGAACGACTGATCGAAAGCCAACCTTTGTCGCAGGAGAGAGGGCTTCGCTCGGAGAAGTAACAGATCCATTCACAGCAACTGAACATGCTCCTTTAAATACAATCGATGACCCCCTGTTTGGCGCTTCTATCTCTTGCGCTCTCCTACCTTGTACTCCTCCAGGACAGCCTCGACCGCTCCTACAATCTCCCCCAGATTAATTGTACTCACCCCTGGACCCTCCCGCCCCTATCTCTACATCTGGCTCCAGCTCTGCATTTCCGTTTTTTCCTCCGGTCCTTAATTCTGTTTATTTTCCTATTTCTAGCATTTATGATGTGCGACGGATATGGCGATTCTCTCGCATTACTTCACGCCGCCCGCCCTTCCCGGCCGTGATTCATACTTCAGTGTTGGCTAGATTCATTATGTTTTACAGTTTCATTTTAGGGTTTGTAGCCCTGCTTTTTCTTATTTTGCTTCCATTTTTGATCGAGATTCACTTTGTATAGTATTTTTCATAGCATATCATATATCATCGGTAGACGTATTCGTTCATATTAACATCAATCCCCTTGCCATCACCATGCCTTTGTCCAAAGCAAACCGGAGGACTAGCCAACTGCCAGGCATCTGCCACCCTAACCTTAACCACCCAGCCGCTGTCCCTGATCTGTTAGATGGAGGCTGAAGCGATAGGAATCCAGCCGGTATCAATGCCCTTTGGAATTGCGCACTAATCAATTCCCGTATTAAAACAATTGAAACCCTACTGTAAATTACAACTGTAACCCGCGAACCTGGAGAAGTGTATTTTTCAATATAATTTTTGATGCCGGGTATCATAACATTGTCCTTGTTGGAAAGGCTGCTCGGCATGTTGGTTTATTTTGTTTCATCAAAGCACGGAGGTTAAGAAAGATGTTTTCATTGACGGATGGATAGGACAATGGAAAGCATGAAGGCTACGGAAATGAAGGAAGTTTTCTTTTGTCATACATTTCTTTTGTTCAGGGATAACAGGGTGTTTATTTCATTTGTTTCTTTAAAGGATAGACAAGGCGATAAGGAGGCATTTGCGGAAGGAAGTGGAAATGTGTGGTGATGGTTGGAAGACTGAGAATGGTGTTTTGCTTTTCATATATACTCCTGTCATTACCGTCAGTTTAGCAAGGAACTCATCTACGAATATACCTCTAGTTGCTCGCTATCATTATCCTCTCTCCCACTATTGCTCTTTTGGTGCCGTATTTGCGCTTATTTCGTTTAGTCCTTTGTCATCAGAGTAAATATTGAAAAAAGAGCTCATGAGTTTTCTTTCCCCCCTGGGGGTCCGATTTGTACAACTCCCCCTAACATCTCTGCCGAGATCTGGGGTGTTCTTTATACTGTCTGGCAAACCCAGCCTAGTAAGTTACGGTGCATTATCCTATTGTATTGTGTTGTACTTTGCGCTATGTAAGTAGATTGTCAGATCATCGTGATAGAAGAGTGGTATTCTGTGATGATCGACTTCGTTAGCGTGTTCATAGTATACTTATACTGCATGTAGGAAAGTGTTGAACATTCACGAAGGTTCCACATATCGGGCATTGATCAAACCGAGATGGCGGATGGATGAGAAGGATTGCGTTTGATGAGAGTCGCAAGATGGGAAATGAATGTAAGAGGAAGACGATAGTATGTTTGGCTTGGGAGTTAGACCAGGCAGATATGTTTGGGATGTTTTTAGAATACAACACTACGGATGGCCGGAGGTTTAGGACTAAGACTTACCAGGAAACGGAACAGATAGGTGTCGCACTACGAGGGTTAGGAACCGGAAGACGGTGTCAGAACAGTAACAGAACATGGACGATGAGGGAAATCGTGTAAGGGAATGAAACAAGGAAATGAGTAGCCAGGGAAAATGGGATTCGGAAATGTTGGATGGGAGCATGGAAAGGAGGAACGAAGAGAGACCAGCGATGATATTGTTGATGAAGAGTTTTTTCTGTAGAAGTTGAGCGTGTGTATATATAGGACACCTCCGGCGACATAGAAACAATAAGGACCAATACACTCTCTACCGATCATAGCCTATATTTGAGAGAAAGGACATGTGTGGAAGAGCCGGGGCATGCATGGAAGAGGATCGGTCTGCCCCGTGGCTGGCGGAAGGGCAGGAGGAACGGCCCAGATGGTCATATCACTGTGGCGATATATACTCCTGTGATGGTCGCTAGTTAGCGCATCGAGCATAATGGAGCTGTAAGCGTGAATGAGTAGTTGAATGAGAAGAAGTCTTCCCTCTCTAAGTTCTGTGTGTGATCGAACACACCGTGAACTGTAGCTTCGATCTTGGGGTTTCCTTTCATACCTGCTATTTGTTGAACGTGGATCGTTCTGGACTGCTCACCATTTGCATATATTCCCATGCGCGTTGGATTAGGAACCTTGTCACTGCGATCTGTTACACACTAAGTCTTCGAAAGACGTCTCACAACTATTAGCTTCATACCCATCCCCGACATCAACCCTGCATATCTAGTGCGATAGCATCAACACCTCCGTTCATCAACAATGAAACACGAACTATCAGCAATTGCCGAACAACCATGGCACCCGCGGTTATGCACTCAGTATTCAGCAAACCGGTTAACCACTACCTCGGTGCTTGGGTTTTCACCTCGGAAGGGATTCGGCTGAGCAGTAGGAAAGGGCAACTATGCGGAAGAAACTGATCAAAGATATAGCACGCGCAGGAAGTGTGCTGTGGAGGAAAGGTCTCATCTCATGGAGGATATAAGAAAGCCTGTTCTTCCCTTTGTTCGTTTGTTTTCTGTTCGTCATCGCATTCATTATTTATTAACTTGGTTTCTCTCCTACTTTTGTCGAAGTCATTCATTACCGTACACGATTCCAATATCTCTATTATTTCTTTGATAACTTTTCTCCATCCAAATTCTTTGTACCAATAAAAGTTCGGCATCGCCAGATCAGTGGAATCTATATTCGCTGCGCATAACCTTATAGTGTTGAATACTATTCCCATCAGCTGTTTTGCTACTCAGCCATAGTCATTTTCAACCGAAGTGGGATCAATAAACAGGAAGGACAGCAAATGGCAGGCTAAAGGTGATAGTAATTGTTAATTCAGGTGGCAATTTCTGTTTCGTCTATTCGTTTAGCACTACTGTTCAGTTACGCCCCTTCAAGTCTCCTAGTATGGTGGGCGGACAAAATTAACCGATCAACGAACGCTCATAACTTTCCCCATGATGTTGTGAACCTCCTAGACACAACCACCCCAACCCAACCAAGAAAAATAAGTAAAAATAATTTAAATACGTGGCAGTATTTAGTACTTGTATGCCATCCATCAGCCTTGGCGAAAAAAGGAGAAAGTATTATGAGGTGCCTGTTGAGTGGTAATGATTTTTGTGGGGGCCGGGCGCGATGCGTTGCCACGCTCACCCGGGTGACCGGTTAATTTTGTCTGTGCACTATACAAGTATTGTAGATGTGCATGTATCGAGTACTATGGTTGGCCCGTGAACACCTCCAATAACTAGTTTGTATGCAGCCAAGCCCATAACTTGCGAAAGAGAAGAAATTCCGTGAACTGTTTGCGATTTTTATTCGCCAGGAGGGGTATTTTGGGCAACTTGACCAATACAACAAAGTTCACGGACTAACCCTGGTGCCCGAGTACCCGTAAGGTCCTAGCGTTTGTGAACGGAACGGAACTGCGGTTGCATCGGCAGGGATCCTAAGGCTCCGGCTAATAGTTTGCCCGTAGCTAATAGGAGTTGTGCTTACAAACGTCAGGACATTGCCGTATTATTTGCTATTCGGATTTCCCCAAGATATCTCCCACAGAAAGTTTGTGGCACTACTACTTCTCAGCAAGAGGAGTATTTTGCTCACCTCGGGTGCGGTACTGGGGCACAAATTAAAGATTTGGACAGAGTGAACCCAAGGTCTCTGTTGCAACCATGGATTTTTGTTTGTCGCGCCGTCCAACCATTAATCTGCCCCACGGTGGAATTAGGGCCCGTTTACCGATCCGTCGCGTTTCGAGATTTTGGTGGGGAAACTAGACGGTGGCGTCTCAACCAGCATCATATTCCGATAGACGTGGCAAAACTGTTTACCCTGGTTTCAACCGTTTAATATTCTGGGTGTTAGACGGTCAAAACAGGACGCAGCTCAAGAGGTAGGATTGCAACCACCGTCTACTAGCACCACATAAATGCCACTAACCTTTCATGCCTGGAATAACAAGAGCAGCTATGAATAAGCTCTCTTTTCCTTGCACAATTAGCAATTACTTTTATCATAATTTAGGGCAAGTTTAATAACAAAATTGTCATCATTTGATTGTAAGAGAGAATTGTTGGTCAGTCCAATATCTCGGTTGTTGAGTACTGTGAGAATTGAAAGCTACCTGGTTGCACACCTCACGTATGTGGATCACACTTTTCACATACTACACACTGTATTAGGTAAACACACACCCATCAATTTTCCCTACCCCTCTTTGACTGTTTAGCCTCCCTTGACGGTCGGCACCGTCTCCGGTTGCTTGACGGCCGTCTATTGGTAAACGGGCCCTTAATGCGGTATTAAGTTTCCCAGAGCTCTCAACTGCCGCCACCTCGCGCTTAGCATTTAAACTTCATTGATAACACAATGAGATAATAAGAAGTTTCGCGCACTATATACCGATACTCAAGGAGCCGAACCTACCTCCCGGGCAGCTAAGATGTGAGGAATGCGCCTGGCAGGGAAGGTGGTCCGGAACGGCAGGTCAAGTTATGGCTTGGAGAAATCCACGGGTATTAGGAAGGGCGGTGGTTCATGTCGGATAGCGCTATTAGGATCTACGAAGCGTGGTAGTTGTGCTTGGGATGAGACAGTTTTTGAAAATCTTGGCCGCTGTGCGCTGGTGCAGCACACACGAATTTTGCAAAAGCCTGGTCTGGTCACCCCAATACTGCATTCCCACCCCAAGTATTGGCTGGCGATTAGGGAGCTTCCTGGAGAGGTAAACCCTGCTCTCTGATACCGTAAAAACCCAAATACTCGTCCCTGGCAAGAAGTACCCGAAAATTGGACTTTGACCTTTTTTGTATGGGCGCACTGATGTGCACAGACGGTCGGCCATACAAAATCCCCCTGCTCTATCCCTGAATTATCCCTGAATTATCCCTGTTTTCCTCCTAAATTTTCGGGTACTTCTTGCCTGGGACAAGTAGAAGAGAAATGTGCTAGGACGTTGGAGTTGCCTCTCCTAGTAATGCGCCTCTTATATTCCTTTTGTTATGTCTCAACGGGGGGCTGAGTTTGCGGTGTTTTCCCTTCGCGTAGTTGAGAAGGGAAATTCTAGCGTCCTAGCACATTTCTCTTCTATTTCGGTAAAATGGCGTGGGACGTCCTGCTGGATGTCAAATTAACGCGAACACTTTCAGCTGACAACAAAGTACCCCAACTTAATACTGGCTGTAATAATTTAGGCAACCTCAACAACAAAGGGATAAAATACAACTTGGGTTGACTCCCAAAGTGAAAGCATGCTGCTGTGAAGGTGGGAATTTTGCCATATAATTTAGATCTGGTGGCTGTCGAAGGAAATACATTCACCGATTTTGAGCTGTGGTACTTGGTTGCTAGGTACAAGTGTTCTCGTTAATTTCACACCCGGCGGTGCCTAGATCTTGTATTTGGTTTGGGATATTATGATACATGCCCATCGATTGGATAGCGCGACGGTACTGTGTAACACCAATACGGCAAGGAATGTGTTGTTCAATCTCCACCCCCTCATGTCGCCGAGTCCATCGACTACCGTACCTCAACACCCTGCCTGCCCTCCCTAAGAACAAATTTCAACAACAAAACCGATACGCTAGACAGAATGAATCGGACAGTAGGTCAAAAGCCCAGTATTTCAATAAACTGTGGTAATTCCAGGAACAGCAACAACAACGTGTGGAATTACTGCGATATATCGGTACCCGATGAGAAACGTGCCATTATGGAATGGCTATCTCCCCTCGAACCTCGCGAAAGACACCAGGCTATAGGCATGGACCGGATGCCAGGGGTGGGCGACTGGCTTCTTCTTACAAGGGAGTTTACTCAATGGAATCAAGGGGGCGCCGGAACTGCCAAGCCAGTCTTGTTTTGTGATGGGGATCCCGGTGTTGGAAAGACTTATCTTAGGTATGGATGGCGGATACCCCTGAAGAGTGCGCACGAGGCTAAATAGTAGTAATAACAGCTCTCTTGTGATAGATAGACTATGCGATCAACTCACTGCGGACGGTATGGCTGTAGCATGTGTGTACTGCGACTTCAACGCTCAGGATGAGCAATCGGCGACCGGGATACTTGGAGTACTGCTAAAGCAGGTTGTCGGCGCACTGAAGCCTATCCCGGATCAAGTTCAGAAGGCGTTTGAGGATTCGAAGAGAGGGGTTGGCGGTCGCAGACTCCTACTCCGCAATATTCTCGAGATGCTCTCCCAGAGTTTGTCATGTTTACGGAGGGTATTCATCTGCATAGATGCATTGGACGAGTTTCCCGCGAAGAATCGGCCAGAACTTTGGGAATCTTTGCAGGAAATTGTGCTGAAGTGTCCAAACGCCCGCCTATTTCTTACTGGGAGACTTCACATACGAGAGGAGGTGCAGAAATATTTCCCAAGCACTGCCGAGATGTTAGCAATCAGTTCTAGAACGGATGATATCGTGTTATATCTTCAGATGAGGCTGAAAAGAGACTCGGAGCTCGATGCGATGGACAAGGAATTGGAAGCTGAGATTCTAAGAATTATCCCGGAGGTGGCGTCGGGGACGTATGTGTTCCCTCTAGATGGTGAATTGTAGAGATTGGGCTAATGGCGATCTCCAGATTCCTGCTTGCTTCACTCAATATGGATGCAGTCCTTGCAGAGCCCACAATCCACCAAAGGAGACGAGAACTTCATAGGATTACCAAGGGCCTTGGTTTACAGGATGCATATGACACGACATTGGACCGGATAAGAAAACAAGGTGGAAGCAAATCGAGGCTTGGTCTGGAAGCGTTGATGTGGATTTCCCGCTGTGAGCGGCCCTTGAGATCTCAAGAGTTGTGCCATGCCCTAGGAGTAGAATTAGGGGCGGAAGGCTTTAGCATCCAGAATGTACCCTCAATGAGGACCGTACTCGGCTACACCTTAGGACTTGCCATTATTGACGAGCAGGCATCGACCCCCCGTCTCCTGCATTTCACGCTTCAAGAGTATCTAGACCAGCATCCCACCCTATTTGCAACGGCTCACTCGATGATGGCGGAAATCTGCCTCACCTATCTGAACTGTCGGTCAATTCGGGCGTTACCATCAGGACTTTATAACGTGGTGAAGACATCACCATTTCTTGAATATGCCACATGTTTCTGGGCATCCCATGCAGCCAGGGGGGTGACAGAGCCAGTAAAATCTCTAGCGTTGCGACTCCTTGACGGATACGAACGCCATGCATCTGCCACTATTTTCTCGAGACGGAAGATACGTGAGGGGTGGAGGGAAGATATTCAAAGAATTAGTGGACTACACTGCATCGTATTTTGGGGGATCGCAGAAATTGCAAGAACGATGCTGGAGAGGAAAGGACGGCAAGTGAATGAGCGGGATTCTAAGAGCCGGACCCCATTAATGTGGGCTGTCGAATATAAAAAGAGGGGGATGGTGGAGCTACTTCTAGAGCAGGAGGATATCGAACCCGACACGGAGATTAAAGACGGTCGCACAGTATTCTCGTTTGCTGCCGAACTAGGGAATGAAGATGCAGTAAAGCTCCTTCTGGAACGCGGGGATGTCAACCCCGATTCAATGGATAGCAATGGTCGAACACCCTTATCGTTCGCTGCCGGGGAGGGACAGGAAGGTGTAGTCAAGCTACTTCTCCAACGGGGGGATATCAACCCAAATTCAGCAGATAGCGACGGCCGAACACCCCTATCAATTGTTGCCGAGCAACTCCGAGGCTCCGATTATCATAAATCCCTGTTCTCGGATCCCCCAAAGTATGGTGTTATTGTGGAGCTACTTCTGGAACGGGGAGATGTTGATCCCAATTCACCAGATCGCAAAGGCCGAACACCCTTATCGTTCGCTGCTGAGTGTGGACTGGGAGATCTAGTGAAGCTCCTTCTCCAACAGGGGGATATCAACCCTGATTCAGCAGATAGGGATGGCCGAACCCCCCTATCATTTGCTGCCGAGCGACTTCGAAGCCCCAACCCACTACCGGGAGATTGGGATGGCCGAACACCCCTATCATGGTTTGATTCCATGCTCCTTGGATGCCCCAATCATGACAGGTCCCAATTCTCGGATCCCCGGGGGCATAGTGTTATAGTGAAGCTACTTCTGGAACGGGGAGATGTTGATCCCAATTCACCAGATCGCAAAGGCCGGACACCCTTATCGTTCGCTGCTGGGTGTGGACTGGGAGATGTAGTGAAGCTCATTCTCCAACAGAGGGATATCAAGCCTGATTCAGCAGATCGGGATGGCCGAACGCCCCTATCATTTGCTGCCGAGCGACTTCGAAGCCCCGATTATTACAGGTCCCCATACTGGGATCCCTCGGAACATGGTGTTATAGTAAGGCTACTTCTGGAACGGAGAGATGTTGATCCCAATTCACCAGATCGCAAAGGCCGAACACCCTTATCGTTCGCTGCTGAGTGTGGGCTGGGAGATCTAGTGAAGCTCCTTCTCCAACGGGGGGATATCAACCCCGATTCATCAGATAGCGATGGTCGAACACCCCTATCATTTGCTGCCGAGCGCCTTCGAACCCCCGATTATCCCAGGCCCCTATACTTGGAGCCCCCAGAACATGATGTTATAGTGAAGCTACTTCTGGAACGGGGAGATGTTGATCCCGATTCACCAGATAGCAAAGGCCGAACACCCTTATCGTTCGCCGCTGAGTGTGGACTGGGAGATCTAGTGAAGCTCCTTCTCCAACGGGCGGATGTCAACCCCGATTCGGCGGATAGCGATGGCCGAACACCCTTATCATTTGCTGCCCAGCGACTTCGAAGCTCCGATTATCGCAGGTGCCTAATCTTGGATCCCCCGGAACATGGTGCTATAGTGGAGCTACTTCTGGAACGGAGAGATGTTGATCCCAATTCACCAGATCGCAATGGCCGAACACCCCTATCGTTCGCTGCTGAGTGTGGACTGGGAGATCTAGTGAAGCTCATTCTCCAACGGGCGGATATCAAGCCCGATTCAGCAGATAGCGATGGCCGAACACCCCTATCATTTGCTGCCGAGCGACTTCGAAGCCCCGATTTAGTAGTTTGGGATAGCCTAACATCCCTATCAATTTCTGCCGAGCGACTTCGAAGCCCCGATTATCACAGGTCCCTATTCTCGGATCCCCCGAAACATGATGTTGTAGTGAAGCTACTTCTGGAATGGAGAGATGTTGATCCCAATTCGCCAGATCGCAATGGCCGAACACCCTTATCGTTCGCTGCTGAGTGTGGACTGGGAGATCTAGTGAAGCTCTTTCTCCAACGGGGGGATATCAGCCCTGATTCAGCAGATAGGGATGGCCGAACCCCCTTATCGTTCGCTGCCGAGGAGGGACAGGAAGATGTAGTGAAGCTACTTCTCCAACATGGGGATATCAATCCCAATTCGATTGACTGCAACGGTCAAAAACCCCTATCATATGCTACCAGGAAGGAGCGAGAGGGTGTAGTGGCGCTATTATCAGATTCCCGAATTCCCAATCGCAAACCGCCGCAAAACCGTGTTCCAACTCCAACCTATGTCACCGGTGGGGTTACTTTAGGCAAAAGAGTAACACATTCACCCACAGCAATAGAACCTATTGCCTTACATACAGCAACCTATTCTCTAAAAAGGAAGGGGGCAGGCGAGAAAAGCACATTAGACAAGAGGAGGAAAAGATAATAGGGTGAACAAGTGGTATGGAGGAAAGGGGAAGGAAGTGGCGAGGGTGAAGGCATGGAGAGCCATTAAGGATGCAATACATCTGCAGGCCTAGGTGTTCGGGATTTGTCTATAAATCGGTAGGGCTCGTGGGAGAAGGGAGATAGGGCAAGGGAGCCAGCCTTTACCAACATCTATGGCATTAGCTAGCTTCAAAGCCACCAGACTCCACAAGTTTAATGATAATAAGTAGATGATCCTCCGCTCGGCGCTATGTGAAGTTCTTTCCTATCTGTAATTCCTTTGGAACGACCTTCACCTTTCAGTCTCCAGCCGGCCGATGGCCCTCCCTCTAGCCTCACCCGCTTTTATCCCTAGCCTTGGTTCGAGTTCGGCATTTCCTTTTTTCCCTGAAACATTAGCCGAACTTATTTTCATACCTGACACCCATCGTAGAGCGAAAGTATGGGCATCCTTCACGCCATCTCGTAAGTTGCCAGTAGTTTGTGCATTTTCAGTGTGAGTTAGATTCATTACGCTTTGTAATTTCCTCTCTACGATACTTCTGTTTCGTTTTTCACTTTCCTTTGATTAGAGACCTTCAGGAGTCCCAATTCGGTTGTTTAAAGGAAATTTTTAAGTTTGCACGGTCCAGGTGCTTGCCGGTTTGGGGAATACCTCTGAAAAATGGGTCTGTGTTGTCAGGAATCTCTGAAAATTTTTGCCCAAGAACAAGAAAAAATATGGATCCGACCAGCCCAGCTCCCCACACTATACCTCTTGAGGAATGGTGTAGCTGTCTTGGCCAACTTAAAAATTTCCTTTAAACAACCGAATTGGGACTCTTGAAGGTCTCTATTGAGATTCACTTTGTACGGTATTCCTAGTATATGATAGAGGTAGGAGCATCTGTTTGTAATAACATAAATCTACCCATCACAAGCAGGGCCCATGTACAAGCGAACCACATGACTAGCACACCCACAAGTCTTTAGACTTGGACAGCGAAAACGATAGACGGCGAGACGAAACACGGCAAGTGACGAGCGGCGAAACGAAACGAAACGCCAAGCATTTCACAACGAAATCGATCGCACACTCAGGGGCGGGGAAAATCTTTTCACTAACAACAACCCCAGGCTCACGCTCAATGATGACTCCTTCAACAACAAACTAAGGGAAAGGCAAGAGTATATATCATCACAAAGTCCTCCTATTCTCCCATGAGCCAGTCGCTTCCAGGTGTGTCCCCCTTTCCTTTCCCATACTCCGATGCTAACAGAAGGAGCACAAATACCGTTCTGCCTCCGGCCTTCCAGCTCCCCCAGGCCGCCCCTACAGCGTTCCCGCGTTTCTCCAGCCGGCTTCACAGTTCCACAACTCTCGTTTATTCCTGCATTTGAAATGCTTTCCACTAACACATTCCCGAAGCCAAAAAACACATGCCCGATTCTTAAACGCATTTCTGAGGCCTCAAACAAGCACGCCCCACAAGCACGCCCCCGGAAGCAATCTAAGGAACAAAGGTGATATCGGGAGAGAATGGCGAGCAGCATCATTTTCAACACAAGTATCCACCGATCTAACCTCATCTACCCACCCATTAATTTTCTTACCCTCCCTTATCAACTACCAGTGCTGCCTGAGTGGTTATGGACAGGCTTTCTATCACAGCCTCTACCGTATCCACTGATATTAGAGTCACATCAAACGCAATAATTATCCTCTCTTCGTCCCTCAGTGCAGATCAGCCCATTCATTACTCCTGAGTTCACCATCTCTCACCCTCATATCCGGCCCCAGGTTCACCATAGGCGTTCAATTATGGCTTTTGTCTGTAAATGGCGGCCAGAGCTGCTTACGAGGGTTTGTATTATTCCCTCCGGATACTGGATTGCGGATGCACTATAAAATCATGGCATATGCTAAAGATTTATCTTGGTAGTATTGTACTAAGCTAGCAAAGTATTATGGAGCTGGTGGTGCTGGACGATCCCTTTTCGTTAGCCAGTAAGGGGAAGTAGATGGTGAGTACAGTATTTAGTACTCATGCTCTCGGGAATTGATTCACATCCTGGAATGGGAAGCCAGCCACAACCGCGAAGTTAGTAACTATGACAACCGGGGTATAAGATTGGGAGATGAAATTTAGAATTCGACATCAGCGAAGAAAAACCAGGACAAGTAAACTATAGAATAAGAAAAACTAACATGTGAAATACCCTGGTGAAAGAAATAAGAGTAGAAAAAGAAAACCGGAACAAGTAAAGACAATTAATCAGGCTGGTTGGACAAAAATCTAATACTAGTTAGTAGATGATCACTAACTTTAGCACATCCCGTTCGAAACTATGGCCTGCTGCTTGGCATACTCTCATAATAGTTCCTTTGTTATACAGATAGCTTCTGGGAATGCGCTTCGGCTTCGGGCATGTGTTTGTGGCTTCGGGGACGCTTTGGCTTTCGGGAATGGACGAGGGGTTTGGAACGGTGTGTCTGCCGGGAAAGTTGGGGGGAAAGCGCGAATGCTGTGTGGGTAGTGTGATGAAAGAGCTGGAGCCCAGAGGCAAGGGTAGTCAGAGTGTGTCTTTCCTTGGTTAGCCCGGGAGCGAGCAAGGGGAAAGCGCGACTTACATGGTATAGTATGGACATGCGTGGTGGCTCATGGAGGGTATATACTCCTGTCTTTTGCTGTTAGATAGTTATTATTGCGGTGAAAGAGTGTTGTCGTTGAATGAATTGAACTTCCCCCTGAGTGTGCGATCGTTTTTCGTGTGAGAACTCTTGGCGTTTCTCAGTTCCCGTCCCGTTTCGTTGTGGATGCTGACCCACCTCTAAAAGTCCAATGGAAAAAAGAAAAAGGAAGTTGGAAATTCTAGAGGAGCAAACTAGAAGCGCTGCTACGTTTTAGAATTATCTCTAAGCCTAACCAATATAGTATAGATGCCGAGAGTCGCTTAAAAATATCTGGTAAGTAGCTTTTACCCGAAAAGGTCGGGACAGACATCCTGCCTTGGTGTGTGGAGACAGCTTTTGCTATTGCGGTCGGGGTTGGGGTGCACTATCACTTATGACCCTCTCGCGACTTGTCATGCACTAAAGGCTCCTACGTCGGTGAGGTATACCAATTCTATCTTTGGACTTCTGGGGAAATGGGCATCTCCGTGTGCACACGCCAGCAAATATAAAAATTGAGTGAAGCTGGGGCTAGAGAAAGATTCTCGGGTACCGTTAGTATAAATGCACGGGAAATGGTGGAAGGGTTAGGATTGCGGAAATTGACAGAGGGTAGGATCTTGGCCATGCAGTGTGGATATGGAGATCTTGCTTGTGATACATCTTAAAGCGAAGTACCTGTATAGCACGATAGGGTCCTTGCTTATTCTCATATTCTGAGTGATTAGCCATGAAAAACTGCTGGGTGTTCGGATATCTGCCGGCTATGGTAGGGCATCTGTAGGTCATTCAGTACAAATTAAACTCTGAATCGCATGGCAACTTTGCGCTGATCGATATCGGGGCTTGGCTTGACCGTCCGTACCCTGGCGGCTGTAAGGGGGTTGTTAGCGCGACCGCAGTCAGAGGTGGGTTGCCCCTCCCCCGCTCGACATCTAATCAATCAACTACCACGCCTCTTTACACCGCATCTCTTTTACAAAAACAGATAACACTGGACGAAATGAATTCGGTAGCGGGTCAACAGCCCGCCATTCTGATGAACAGCAACTGCGGTAATGTCACGGACAGTTACAAAAACGTTTGGAATAACTGCGACATTTCAATAGCCGATGAGAAGCGCGCCATTCTGGAATGGCTATCCCCCCTCGAGCCTCGCGAAAGACACCAGGCTATAGGCATGGACCGGGTTCCCGGGGTTGGTGAATGGCTTCTTCATACGAGCGAGTTTATTCAGTGGAATCAGGGTCATGACGGGAGTGCCAAGCCTGTCTTGTTTTGTTATGGGGATCCCGGTGTTGGAAAGACTTTTCTTAGGTATGGATGGCGGCTACCCTTAAAAATTGCGCGGGTGGGCAGTAACGATAATAGCTCCCTTGTGATAGATAGACTGTGTGATCAGGTCGAAGCGGGCAATATGGCTGTAGCATGTGTTTACTGCGAATTTTATACTCAGAATGAACAGTCGGCGACTGTGATACTTGGAGTATTGTTGAAACAAGTTGTCAGCGCATTAAAATCGATCCCAGATGAAGTACGGAGGGCGTTTGATAATTCGAAGGTTGGGGTTGGTGGCCGCAGACCCCTGCTTCCTGCTATCCTCGAGATGCTCGCCAGGTCTTTGTCATGTCTAAAGAGGGTGTTCATCTGTATAGATGCATTGGATGAGTTTCCTGCAAAGAACCAGCCCGAACTTTGGGATTCCTTGCAGAAAATTGTGTGGGAGTGCCCAAACCCCTGGCTATTCCTCACTGGGAGGCTTCACATACGACACGAGGTACAAAAATGTTTCGCTAGCGCTGCCGCGGCGTTGCCGATTAGTCCAAGTGCGCATGATATTGGGTTATATGTTAGGATGAGGTTGGGCAGAGATTCGGAACTGAATGCACTTGACGAGGAATTGGAAGCCGATATCCTGAAAATGATCCCGGTAATCTCGGGACCGTATGTGTTCTCTTGATGTATTGAATTCCAGAGGTAGAGCTGATCGTGGTCATTAGATTCCTCCTCGCTTCTCTCAATATCGACACAATACTTGCAGAGACAAACATTCATCAAAGGAGACAAGCACTTCACAAGGTGACCAAGGGCCTTGATTTACAGGATGCATACAACAAGACATTTGATCGGATAAAGCGACAGGGCGGGAGCAAATCTAAGATCGGAATGGAGACGCTTATGTGGCTTTCTCACTCCAAGCGGCCCCTGGTATCTGAGGAGTTGTGCCATGCCCTGGGGGTGGAATTAGGGGCCGAAGACTTTAGCACCCAGAATGTACCTTTACTAAGTGCTGTACTGGGCTTTACCTTAAGACTTGTCACCATTGACGAACGGGCATCAGCCCCCCATCTCCTGCATTTCACGCTTCAGGAGTATATAGGACAGCATCCCACCCTGTTTGTAACGGCACACTCGATGATGGCCGAAATCTGCCTTAGGTATTTGAACAGTCGGTTGGTTCGCGCACTGCCGCCCAACACAGAGAATACTCGGGAGATCGCACCGTTTCTTAAATATGCTACATGCTTTTGGGGAGCCCATGCAGCCAGGGGGTGACGGAGCTAGCGAGATCCCTGGCGTTACGACTCCTAAACGGATACGAGAACCATGTGTCCGCCGCTATTTTCTGGAGGGAGGTGCGTGGGTGGGGCCAGGAGCAGGATGTTCAAGGAGTTAGTGGGCTGCACTGCATTGCATATTGGGGGATTGAAGAAATAGCGGTTTCCATGCTAGAGATGGAGTGGTGCCAGGTGAATGGGTGCGATTCTAGGGGCAGGACACCATTAATGTGGGCTGTTGAATGTGGAAGTAACAGGATGGTGGAGCTATTTCTGGCACAGCGGGATATTGAACCCGACATGGCTGCTACGAGGGGTTGCTCAGCATTATCGCTTGCAGTCTAGCTCGGAAATGAAGATGCGGTGAAACTACTTCTGGGAAGTGGAAATGTCAATCCCAATTTGCTTGACAACAATGGCCGAACACCCCTATCGCTCGCTGCCTCGGGGGGACGAGAAGGCATAGTGAAGCTGTTTTTGGAACGCGGGGATGTCAATCCCGATTTAGCAGATAGCAGCGGTCGAACACCCCTATCGCTCGCTGCCGAGAGGGGAAGTGAAAGCGTAGTGCAGCTGCTTCTAGAGCGCGGGGATGTCAATCCAAATTCTCCGGATAGAAGTGGTCGAACACCCCTATCGTTCGCTACCGAGAGGGCACATGGAGATGTAGTGAAGCTATTCCTAGAGAGTGAGGATGTCAATCATAATTTATCCGATACCAATGGCCTAACACCCTTATTGTTCGCTGCCGCCGGGGGATATCAAGATTTGGTAGAGTTACTCCTCCAACGCGGGGATGTCAACCCCAATTCGCCTGATAGCCATGGTCGAGCACCTTTATTCCTCGCTGCCAAGGGGGGACATGAAGGTGCAGTGAAGCTACTTTTGGAACGCGGGGATGTAAATCCCGCTCCATCCGATAGCAATGGCCAAACACCCTTATTGTTGGCTGCAGCCAGAGGATATCAAGGTGTAATGGAATTACTCCTCCAACGCGGGGATGTCAACCCCAATTGGCCTGATAGGAATGGTCAAACACCCCTATCGCTCGCTGCCTCGGAGCAGTGTTCCCAACGGGCCAGGCCGGCCAGGCTTCGGTAAAGCCGGGCCCGGCCTGTGCAAATTCTCTCGGATCTAGCCTAGCCCGAGCCTGCAGGCTTGGTTAAGCCTAAGCCTAGCCTAGCCTGGCCCGCCTATAGGCCATATAGGCTTTTTCCCGGCCTGTACGGCTTCTGCCGGCCCACTCATAGCGAGCGGCTGTTCTGTGTCAACAGCAAAATTCACGGTAAATGTTTCCTCATTACTGAATATGA
>Ga0307513_10000831_pt1 | contig 45128 bp, 65 predicted proteins | sample 15_EM_MG_FD_202174 | JGI IMG/M metagenome (GOLD analysis project Ga0307513, IMG submission 202174) | Populus trichocarpa ectomycorrhiza microbial communities from riparian zone in the Pacific Northwest, United States - 15_EM | ecosystem: Host-associated > Plants > Roots > Unclassified | place...
CATCGACCCGAAGTTTTTCGAAACCCAGATCGCCGAGAGCCAGAAGAACGTCGTCGGGTTGCCGGGCGCCACGCAGGCGCTCAGCAACGCGCGGCGTGCGCTCGTGGATCAGAATGCGTTCACCGGCTCAGACGCCGAGATCAAGCTGTCGACGTCGAAGCTGTTGCAGGCGGCTGGCTTCCCGGCCGACCCGCGCGTCCCGGCGACCGAGCAGTTCAGGTCGTTCATGGCACCGGTCGTCGCGCAGATGCGGCAGGCGCTGGTCGGCGGCGCGCAAATCTCGAACGCCGATATTCAGATGGCGGAACGGGCTGGCGGCGGCAACATCACGCTCGACCGCAAATCGATCACCGGCATCATGGACGCCATCGAGCGCATCAACCTCGCGACGGCTATCGCGCATCAGAACAAGCTGTTGACGTACACGGGCAACGATCCTGACCGTCAGCGCAACGTCTTCGGTGTGATCGGCGTGCCGACACATACGATGCAGAGCCTCGTGCCCCAAGCAGCGAAGGAGCATCTGTTCAAAGAAGCGAATGATCCCGCCGCACTGGCGGAATTCGATGCAACGTTCGCAACGCCCGGCTTGGCGCGCAGCATCCTGTCGCGTGGGAGATAGCCGATGGGCCGGTTCGATCAATACATCACTGGCACCTCGCCGCCCGCAGAGGAGCCGGTTGACCAGATTGACCCGAATACCCCGCGCATTCGGGTGACGCCCGCGCCGAAGGGTGACAATCGGTTCGATCAGTACGTCAGCGGCCCCGTCGCCGAGCAGAAGCCCGCAACGCTGAACAAGCCGTTCGGCGAATTGAAGCCGAGTGATCCGTCGTGGACCGAGTGGGCAAAATCCAAAGGGCAAGACGTGCTGATGGCGCTTGGCGCTGAGCCGTATCGCGCGCGTCACATGTCAGAAGGTTTGGTCGGCATCGGCAGCAGTCTCTCTCCGATGGGTGGCGTGCTTTCTGCTGCCGATCTCAGCTACGACTTGCCGCGCGGCAACTACGGTCATGCTGCGCTCGATGCGCTCGGCACCATCCCTCTCGCCAACACAGTGCGCGGCGCAATCCGTGGCGCACCGATGATCAGGACCGCCGAGACGCCGGTTCTCGAAACGGCCGACTACGCGCGAGGTGGTGGCCGGGCGGCCGAGGCAAGGCGCGCATGGGAGGCATCGAGGCCGCCTGCCACGATGGCTCCGCAGGAGTTGCCGCAGGGCCTGCGTGACAGTTCGCGAGAGGCCTATCGCTTTTCGGAACGCTCTCCGCTCGAATACCATCCTGACAGCATGAACGACTACACGTCACGTGCGCGCGCGTATGTGCAAAGCCCGTATCACGGCAATGGCACGTTCAGCCCAGAGAAGGCGCCCGAAGTCTACACGACGCTGCAGCGGTTTGAAGAAGCGTTCCCTCGCGGTGGCAACCGCCCCGTCACTGCCACAGACTTCGACACGCTTCGCCAGCAGTTGCGCGGTCTGTCGGGGCCGAACGGCCCAGCCGGTCGACAGGCTGTCGATGTGTTGGACACCTACATGCTGCGGCCACCTCAAGGGATGCTGACGCGGGGGACCAGCGCCGACATCGCTGACATGCATCGGAGCCTGACGAACGCGCGCGGCGACTATCGTGCGTTCAAGACCGCGCAGGGTGTCGAGGACGCGTTGGAGTACGCGGGGGTCAAGGCTGCTCGCGCTAACTCGGGAGCAAACACTGGCAATGCTACGCGGCAGGAGTTGTCGAAATTTGTTTCGTCGCCCGCAGGCGAGCGTCGTCTGTTCGGCGCGACCGAAGAGGAACGCAACGCAATCGTCAACGCGGTGGTGGGCGACAGAGGCACCAACGCACTGCGGTCTGCCAGCAATCTTTTGGGCGGCGGCGGCGGCTTGGGGAGGCTTGCTGCCGGTCACGGAGGAGCGGGTGTAGGCACGGCCGCAGGCGTCATGATGGGTCTCGACCCGATGACCACAGCCGCGCTTGCATTGACAGGCGGTGCGGTCGCGCCGGTTACCGGCGCTGCGCTGCGTGGCGCCGCGAACAGTCGCACGGTTCGTGCGGCTGAGGAGGTCGCTGCCGACATTCGGCGCGCCTCGCCGCTCTATCGCGCCCGTGAGGCAGCATCGCCGGATGTGGCTGACCCCCGCGCGATGTACCGCGATGCGATCACGATGGCGATGATCCCAAAGATCAAGGACGAGGGCAAAGACATCTGGGACCGCGCCTACGTCCCGTACGCAAATCGCTGAGGAGTAGCAGCATGCCGCGTGATGGTTCAGGCATCTACAGCATCCCTCCGGGGACGCAGGGCGCGCCCGACACGACCATCGAGAGCGCGAAGTACAATGCGTTCGCTGCCGACCTTGAGACCGATCTCAATGCGGTGCGCCCGATCATCGCGGGCGGCACGGGCTCGAACACCGCCGCTGGCACGCGTGCCTCGATCCAAGCCGAGCGCACGACGCAGCCGCTCACCAACTTCGACGCTGACCCGCTTGAAGCCGGGTCGTTCTACTCCGCAGCAGGCGCGACCAACGCGCCGGTCGCTGGCAATGCATTCACCGGCATCATCTATGGTCCCAACGCCGCCAACATGGTGATCGAGGCGCGCGATCAAACGACAGGGCTGATGTGGGTTCGCCGCAAGACCGCAGGCGTGTGGGGTGCGTGGTCGGCGGATGCAAGCGACAAGGTCGCGAAGGCCGGTGACACGATGACCGGTGACCTGTCGATCAACAAGGCGATGCCAAGAGTTTTCCTCGACCGGCCCGATAGCTCGTCCAACAGCGCCATCGTCGGAAGGAGGGGCGGCCTTGCGCGCTGGACGGCGTTTTTTGGTGGCAACGATCCCGAAAGCAGCGGCGATGCCGGTTCAAGCTTCTATCTGTCTCCGCACACCGATGCTGGCGTGCAGAAGGCTGAAGCGCTGACCGGCAGTCGCGCGACCAGCCTTTTGACGGTTGCCGGAAACCCCACCGCTGCGCTCGGCGTTGCGACGAAACAGTATGTCGATGCGGCAATTGCGGCGATCCCGGCAGCGATCCGGGAAGTCCCGGCCGGTTCACTCATGCTGTTCTACAACAATGCCGCGCCGGCCGGATGGGTGCGAACCGACGCCTATGTCGATAGGGCGATGCGTATTGCCTCAGTGGGCGGCACGCTCGGCGGCGTCTATGGATTTTCGACCATCTTCGGCCGGTACACGACCGATAATTGGACGCTGTCGGTCAACGATACGCCACTCCTCTACGTTAAGGCGCACGACGGCGGCGGGTTCTTTAATCTCTGGAGCCTTGGCGGCGCTGGACCGGGCCAAGGCTACTTTGCGCGGCCGAACTATGAGTTTCCCAATGCGGGCCAACAGGTCAATCCCGGCGCCGCCCTCCAGACCGCTGGCACCAACGGCGCGCATAACCATGTCTGCGACATGCGCGTTGCCTATGTCGATGTGATCGTTTGTTCAAAGAGTTAACGCTATGACCCAAATCCCGCACGCTGACAAAGGTATGGTCTGCCCGCTGCACAGGGTGGACATGAGCAAGGTCTGCCACAACTGTCCGCTCTGGATCATGGTGCGCGGCAAGCACCCGCAATCGAACGAGGATGTCGATGGTTGGAATTGCGCGCTGGCGTGGTTGCCGGTGCTGATGATCGAGAACAGCCAGCAGCAACGCAGCACGGGCGCCGCCGTCGAAAGCTTTCGCAATGAAATGACGAAGGCGAACCAGTCGAGCAATGAAGCGCTCGGCGCGATGATCGCGCTCGCCGCGCCACTGGGCAACGGCCGGCCACTCATTCCGGGGAGATAGTTCATGGGCGATGCCTTCACCATTCTCGTGTCCACCGATGCGGTCATCATCGACGGCATGTCGAGGACTGTCGATTGTTCGGCGCTCGTTGCTGCGCGCACGCACGCGGTGCAGTGGGACGGCTCTGCGGGGCATCTCGAGTTTTACAATCCGCCCGGCTTGGCGTCGGAGGATGTTAAGTTGAACGAGCCGCTGACCAGCATGGACGCATATCAGTCCTACGTGGACGCTTGGTACGCGGCAGCACCGCCGCCGCCGCCGCCCGGCCCGATGCCGGTGTACCGCGATGCCAACGCGCGCCTCGATGAAGGCGTTGATGCTGCGGTCGACAGCGTGGCTGAGATCGGCCGGGCGTTGCAGGCGATGCCTCCTCACGGCGCACCGCCGACCGTGGAGGAGCTTCAGGCGCAGGTCGACTACCTCGCCCTCGCGGTCGTGCAACTCGCACAGGCGACCGGCGCAATGCTGGAGGCGCAAGCGACAACGGAGGCGTGACATGCTCGCGATAGCAATCGGCGTGATGTGGTTCCTGATCGGATTGGTGATCCTGTGCGGGGTCGTCTACCTCGCAATCTGGGTCATCGAGCAGTTCGTGATGCCGATCCCGCCCAAGGTGCAGCAGGGCGTGTGGGTCATCGTGCTGCTGCTCGCGCTGATCGCGCTGCTGACCATCGTTGCCGGCGGCGGGCTTGGCAGCGTCCGCGCGCCCTTTCCCATCAAGTGAGGTCGCGCCGCTTCCACCTTATCCACCCGCACCGCCGCCGATCTGCACGGGGTGCTGAAAGCAAAAGGCCCCGGTGTGTGCCGGGGCCTTCCTTTATATGTCCCACTCGCGTGGCTTGCGCAGCGGCCCGTACTTTGGGCGCGGCGGTGTGGCCGGGGCTATGGCTGGCGGCGGCGTGACCTTGTTGGTGTCGAGCCAATAACCGGCGCCCTTGCCTTTCATGTAACACTTTGGCCACGTGCCACCGAGGCCGGTTTCCTCGAACAGCTTGCGCCACTCGCACTCCATAACCCGTATCGGCGGGCCTTCGGCGAAGGTGATGATTGGCACCTTCGCTTCCCAGCAGCCGGGTATCGGGGCTTTTGATTTTGCCCATGGGTTGTCGACGTCCGTGCGCGGCACGAGGGTGATCGGGCTGCCGCCACGCTGCTTGCAGGCCTCACCGAAGCTTGGCGGCTGCGCATCGGTGTTCGCACTGGCGCTGCTGACCGTCACGATGGCGAGCATGGCGGTGATCAGACCGGCCTTCATCGTGATGCTCCCGGTCGGGCTGGTGCGTGTCTCCACTCGTTGTACCAGCGGTACGCGTAGGCGCAGCCAACGAAGGCGACGCAGTAGAATATGGCCCACCAAAAATCTGGGTTCGCGACGTTCGTTGCGATGACCCACACGACCCCCGCGATGAGCGCAATACCCACCGCGAACATGGCCAACCAACCTCCCGCGATCAGGATGATCGGCAGCAGCACGAGCACGAGCAGCGCCAGCAGTATGCCGCCTGCGATTTCAAACATCGGATGCCTCGTAGTTTGTCCCCCAGGCGCAGCCCATCTGCGTGGCGAGTTCGGCCGCACGCGCCTCGGCGTCGGCCTTGTTGGTGTGGAGGCTGTCGGCCTCCACCTCGCCGATGTCGTCGCTGACCATGACGTAAATCTCGGTCGGTGCGTCCATGTCGACCCTGACGTAGGGCGTCCATTTCTCGTGGTTCGTTTTCTGAGTGATGGTTTTCATGTCCAGTTCCTTGGATGTTTTTTTACGCGACGAGCCGCAGGGGTGCAACCTTGGTAGCCGCCTCGATCTGGGCCTGGAGTTCCGCGACCTGCTTCTGCAGCGACGCAACGTCAATGGCGGGGCCGGCAACCGGCGACAGGCCCAGGACACCGCGCAGCAGGCGGTCGATCTCGGTCACAATCGGGAGCTTCAGCTTCGCGCTCTCGTCGGCCTCCAAGTTCACGTAGCGCGCGCTGATCGCGGCCACGCCCGCATCGCTGCTGGGAGCGTGGTCCAGCACCTTGGTGATGTCGGACATCTTTGCACCATTGCGCACCAGCAACGACGCCACGGTGTGGCGCAGGTCGTGCGGGCGCCATTGCTTGGTGAAGCCGAGGTAGCTGCGCAGACCGTGCTGGCGCACGACGCCGTCCTTCGGCTTGTAGCCGTTGTAGCCCCGGTCATTGAGGTTGTCGGTCAGATTGTGACGCTTGAACGTTGCGCCGTTCGGGCCGGGGGGAAACAACGGGCCAGTTGTTTCGGGGGACATCGCGAGCAACTCATCGATGATCTCGCACGCCAGGGCGTTGAGCGGGTGATGGTTCTCGCGGCGCGGCTTGGTCGCCCAGGCCGGAAGACGAACGACGCGCGTGCCATCATCGAGCACGTCCAGCCACTCGCGCTGGATCAGGGAGACCTCACCGCCGCGCAGGCCGCTGCAGAGCATCAGCTTGTAGGCGAGCGCGACGGCCCGCGACACCGGAACGTCGGTGGCATCGAGGCCGGTCCAAAATTCCACGATCTCCTGATTGTTGAAGGCAACTTTGCGGGCCAGCACCTTCGGGCGCTTGCGGAGATTGCCGCAGGGGTTCACCGACACGAACTTGTTGTCGGCCTCGCGGCACCACTCGAAAAAGCTGAACAGGGTAGTGCGCAGGTTGGCGGCAAGACCGCGCAGGTTCAGGACGTCGATAAGGTTTTTCAGCAGCAGCGCGCAGTCGGTGTCCGTGACCTCGGCGATGGCCTTGTGGCCGAACGCCGCGCGAGCGCGCTTGAGGTAGCCGCCGGGATAGCGCACGGCCGCGCCGACCTTCTCAGGCCCGCCCACGCGGTCCCAGCTTTCACGGCGAGCGCGCACGCCATACTCCTTCGGCTCCTCCACGCGCAGGTAATCGATGTACAGGTCGGCGACCTCGTTGAAGGTCTTGCCCTCGGCGCGCTTCTGGCCGAGCGTGCCGACCGCGCGTGCGATGATGTCGATGCACTTGCCGACATCGCCCTTCAGGTCATGAGCCTCGGCGCGCGCCGCGAAGACGTTGAACGCATCCGAGTGGAACATGCCCATCGTGTGCGGGCGCTGCTTCTTCTGCACCTCGTCCCAGAAGCGCAGGCTGAAGCGCGCGCCGCTGGCGGTGATGCTGACGGTCAGGCCGGGGATCGCGCCCTTGGCTGCGTCGTCGGTGATCCGCTCGCGCGGCAGCTTCGGGTTCGCGGCGTGGCGCGCGATGCTCTTGAGGATGTAATCGTTGGTGAACTTCTTGGCCGACATGACGCGCTCCCGTTGGCCCAGTAGTGCCCGGCACTATCTGGTGGTGAAATGACCTGCGGGGAGTAGGAGTATTCTGACCAGAAAAACCTTGTCGTTAAAGGCTTTCTTACTGGTCACCGCTGGTCAACTCATGCCAAATTACATTGCGCGGGAATGTACGTCAAGGGGCAGTTTTCCTTGATTTCATTGACTTTCCGTGAACCCGGCCCCAGGCCGGGCACTACATAGGCGCTATTTCACGCCGCCGCAGACTTGGCACGACCTGACCGCCGGGGACCATAGCTGAGGCCACGCTGCCATTGCGCGACCTCGTCGGCGAACCAAAGTTTGCGGCCGGCAATGATGCGGCAGGACGGGAACGTGCCCTTCCGCTCCATCCGCTGCATGGTCGACTGGCTGACCGGGACAAGCTCCAGCAGCCGCTCCAGTCCGATCATCGCGCGCGGGGTGTTCTCGTCGGTTTGGTCTTCCGTCATGGCCTTTCCCTCTTGATCTCGTGGACGACCGACACCGTCCACTTTCGCTGACCTGCATATGAGCGCACGCGCTGACGCGTCCAGCCCTTCATATAGCGAACTATTGGTGCAGCTTCGACCACGACGTCATCGAACAAGACGATGCCCGCCGTAAACGAGCCTTTGCGGCTATCCCCAGCGATTTGGGCGAGGGTCTCGATCATGGCGTGCTATCCTGGCGGCTCACCGGCCAGGATCGCTCTGGGTCGGCGTCCCCTCTCTCGACTTCCGCCCGGCCCTCGCGCCGGGCATCTTTTTGGGTGCCGCGCGCAGTTGGTCTGGGTTGAAGATGTGGAGCATGCCCTCGCAGCCCGGCACCTCGCACTCGACCACGCAGCGCGTGCGGCCGGCGCCTGTGCGGAACACGGCGCGGATGATGCCGGGGAACCGGTAGCCGATGATTTTCTCAACGCGCAGGCCTCTGCGGACCATGTCACCGCACCTTCTGCTTGATCGCCTCACGCACCTTGCGCACCATCGCCTTGTGGCCAATCGCGGCGTCGTCCCAGGACGAGTAGCGCGACATCTCAAGGGCATCGTCGTCGGGGCCACCGAACACCATGGTCTCGAACACCAGCGGCGGGCCGCCGCCCCAGTAGCGGTGATCGACACCGATGAAGATTGTGCTCACCCGGCATTGGCTGGTGATCTCGGTGTAGTCGACGCGACGGTTGGCGTTCTCGAACCAACGCGCCCAGGTCATAAGGTCATGGCACGGTACGACGCGCTCGCCGTCGAGCATGTACAGGCCAACTGCTGTCGGCAGCGTCACCGTCAATTCTCCGTTGGCATAGGTCGGGCCTCGTCCAACGCCGCGCGCGCCAGTTCCACGAAGCTCATGTCGCGCTCGTAGCGCCGGAACATCACCGGGTGGCTCTTGGTGTTGCGATAGTGGTGCTCGATCATGTTGGCGAGTTCTTCCGTCGTCGCCTTCAGCGCGGTGCGCAGCAGCGTGTTGCCGAGGCGCAGGATGCGGTTCTGTTCAGCAAGGTCGATGTCGCCCATGTCACGCCTTCCCCTGGATGTCCGGTTGCCCCTCAAATCGCGTTATCATCTCCTTGAACAGCACCACGATGTCTTTGCGGTCGGCGCCGTTCGAAATAAAATTGCAGCGGTCGGAGGCGCTGCCGTCGTCATTGAACGGGAACACCAGCAGCACGAAGCCGGTCTTGCGGTCACCGCCCCTGGCCGCGCCGTTGAACCCCTCATCGAGGATCGACGCGATGACGTTCATCTTGGTGCGATATTCCTCGGCAATCGGCGCGTCGCCGAGTTGCTGCGGCGGCTCCTGCGGCGGCGTCTTCGGCTGCTGCGGCGGCTTGCGTTTCCGGCTCATCGCTCGTTCTCCTTCTCGCTGATCCGTGCGCGCAGCTTCCCGTCGACAAGGCGCAGCACGCCGAGGAAGTTCATGTTGTGGCCGAACGTGATCGAATTGTAGAACGCGATTGCAGTGTTGATGGCACTCCAGACCGGGCGGCCACGCAGCCAGTCGTCAATCGCCATATAGAGGCAGAGCGCACCAGCGAACGCGGTGAAGCCAGCCAGCACGATGGCAATCATGCGGTCCCGGCGCAACGTGCGCCTCATCTCCACCAGCACCCACAGCGGCGGCGAGGACATCATCGCTTGAGCCTCCTCGCGTCTTCATCGATCTGGTCTGCGGCCATTCGCAGCGCGGTCGGCACGGCGGCGAACATGGCGCCGACGTTGGTGGCCTGCACCGAGAAGCCGTTGCCGTGGTTGCCGTCGATCACGATGACGACCACGCACGCGGCGTCGGTCTTCTCGCGCACCATGGTGGCGACGTCGTCGTACTTCCCAGGTCCAGCGGTCACTGCGTTGCCTCCTTCGGGCGGCTGTAGGTCACGATGGCACGCGTGACATTGCCTTCCTCGACCCAGTCGACGGCGGGGACGATGATGCCGAGCCAGTCGGCATGCTGCCGGATAATTTCAATCGGGATGTGCGGCGCCTGCGCCTCGCCGCGCTCGCCCGTGCCGATGATGACGGCCTTGCCAGCATACGGGTCGCGCTGCACCGGCAGCTTGAAAGCATAGATCGGCTTGCCGTTGAGCAGGCCGTGCTCATCGAGCCAGATGGTGTCGCGCATGTCCGAGATGATGGAGTGGTCGAGGCCATCGGCACCGATCAGTTCACGCGTGCGCGCCAGCGGGTTCTTGGCGTCGAGTTCGATAACCTCGACACTCTGCCGCTCCGGGTCGATCAGGTAGCCATTGATTGTCGTGGGGCGCTTCGGCCGTTTCGTCATCGCTTGAACCTCTCGACCATGCGGCGCGCGGCGTCGAGGGCGTGCAGCCCCTCGGCCTTGTCGTCGGGCAACAGCGCGATGATGGTCCGCACCAATTCGATCCCGTCGATCTTCGGCGTCGCGATGTCGCGGCCGATGATCTGCATCACCGACAGGCCAGGATTGATGCGCAGCATCTCGATCATCTCGGTGAGCGTCACCTCGGGCGCGTCGGCGATCACCTCGAAATGACAGCCGGGGTTCGCGACGTCGAAGTCGCGCAGATGCTGCAGCCATGTACGCTCCAGATCGGCCGCCAATCGCGCACGGGTGAAGATGGTGGTCATCCGCGCCCCCCACCGTGGCCGAGATGGGAGGCGAGCAATCCGCGCCAGCGCTCCAGTTCATCGTTGATGAGGGTCATGCGACGCATATCCCGCTCGGTCTCCTCAAGCCCAGGGTCCATCACGGCGGTGATGCTGCGGAACAGGTGTTCGGCGCCCGCCATGTAGGCGATACGCATGTCGCGCACCTGCGCCGCGCTCGCGTTCTGCAGCATGAGGACTTGCATCGCGGCGAACCCCGCCTCGATCAGTTTGCCTTCGTCGGCCAGCTTCTTGGTCAGTTCGATTGCGATCTGCTGCTTATCGACCATCAGCTTTCCCCTCTCGTGTGTTCCATGCATCCGCCGCCTCGACGCGGCGCGCGTAACCTCGCGAAGCCGCCAGCCCGACCACGCAGACGTTATCAGGGTCGCGGCAATAGACGCGCCAGTGTGCCAGCCCGGTGCTGTCGTGCTCGAACGCGCACTCCGATCCGCAGAACGGACACGGCAGCAACTCGCCCGGCTTGGCCTCGATGATCGCTGGCTCGGTCATCAGTTCCTCTGTTTTTTGATGTGCTCGTGCAGTTCGTCGGCGCTCTCAGGCGTGAGCACAATGTGCAGGTCGTCACCGGCAGCGTCGGCCAGCATCATTGGCACGCCGCACTCGACGCAAATCTTGACGAGGTGATCGGGGACGTGCGGGCGGTGCTGGATGGTGCACCCGCATTGCGAGCAGACCGCACGCTTGTTGTCGGGCATCAGCAGCGGCGTCGACCACGGGTGACAGATGATGCGGGTGCCGGGCGTGATGTCCTTGCGGTTCTTGATCTCGATCCTGTTGCCCATCAGCTTTCCCGCAACTCCGTGATCACATCGCGCGCCGCCTTCTCGTCAGCTTCCTTGACCAGCATGCCGCCAGCGATCAGTTCGGCCTTGCGATCTTCGAAGCGCTTGACCCAGGCGTCACGAACCTTGCTCGGGGCGATGCCGCTCGCGCTCGGCGGCCAGCCGGTGTTGCCGACCGAGCAGGATTGAAGCTCATCAACCAGACCCGCGAGTTGCGCCGTCATCAAATATTCCCTCGCCGGGAGGTACGTCAGCGCCTCCTGCAGCATGTGCGCGAAGGTCAGCGCGTTGTCGCCGCGAATGAACACGCCCGGCCAATCGTCGCCGAACTGGACTGGGCCGGTCTCGACCCGCGCGAGGTTGTCAGGCTTTGGCAAAATCAGAATGTCGGTCATCACGCTTCCCCTGTTCACCGGAAACTCGTCCCCTTCGGCAGGCCGTACTCCTGGCGGCAATGCTCCTCGTATCGCGCCAACTCCTCGTTGGCACCAAGCCGCACCTGCTCGACATATTCGTCCGTCGTGATCACGCCCTTTTCGATCAGCAACCCCGCCAGCGCCGATTGATCGGCGGCGCGCAGATCAAGCCCGACACGCAAGTGCTTCAGCGCCTGGACGATCTTGTCGGCCTCGTCGTCGGGGAAGCCCTGCTTGGTCATCTCAAAACGGATTGCCGATTGAACGCCGTGCCCGGCTTCTTCGTAGCTCAAGCCAAGATCGCGCACTTTCATATCCACACCTCCGCAATCACCGGGTCGTCGTCGGGATGGCGGTCCATCCGCACATAGCCGGGCGGCACAAGCATGCGCAGCACCTCGATCTTCGAATGCTTCCAGGCCATCGGGTCTGGCGTCAAATTGTGAGCGTCGCTGATGTAGGTCGCGCGCAGCACGTAATGCTGCGGGTGATCTTTCGGGTGCTTGTAGATCACCCACTGCGTCATCCATGTGCCGGGTGGCGGCTCGCGATTGATCGGCAGTCGCGTCTCCGCGCTCATGCGCTGTCCTGCTGTCGCCTCCGCGCCACGGTCACGGTGTACTGCGTGCCTGCCGCGTCCTCGACCACGAACATGCTGGCGCGGCCGTTCCCCACCACCTTCACGCTGCCTTTCTCGCAGATTGCCGCGATCCGCTGAGCCATCTCGTCGCGCCGCGCGCATCGTTCCATTGATACTGCTGCGTTGTACCCCATCTGCTTGCCCTCCCAGGCGGTTTCATTTCCCACTGCCCCACGCGGACGGCCATGTGCCGCCGCCTTCGCTCTCGCGCGGGATGTAGCTCCCCATCACGATCTCGCCCGACACGCAGAGCACGTTGAAGCGTGTTCGGCACTTGGTGTTGCCGCACTCGATGTTCTGCGACATCCCACCACGCGGCCCGAGGACGAAGCCGCGATAGCCGCACTCAGGGCATCGCCCAGCGCTCATCGTCGCGAGCGCGTCGTCAGTGAGGTTGTCTTGCGGCTGTCGCCTCGGTGCCTCGGCCATGGTCAGCGCGCCGCAGCGTGCGTGGTGTTGCCGTTGACGTGCAGCGAGCGGCCGTTCGGCTTGCCCGCCACTTTGCGCCACATCCCGCGCATGCCGTTCTCAACGAGGCCGATCCGCTTCTGGTAGTTCAGCGCGGCCGACAATCTCGTTCCGCTATATCCGATGCGATGCGCAATCTCGGAGAGCGGCAGGTATCGATACTCCAGGCAGGCCAGCAGGGTCGGCGCGGGCGTTTCGGGCAGCGCGGGCAGAGCAACTGGTGTCGATGCGGTCGGCGCCTTGCGCCACCCAAGCTCTCTATCGTGCTCGACCAGCCCCTTCTTCTTCAGCTTGTCGAGCGCGACGCTGACGGCACCGCGCGTGCGCTTGCCTTCACGCCGGGCGATCTCGCCGAACGACAGCCAGCCGTATTCCATGGCCAGCAGCAGGTCATGCACCTTCGACTTCGACTTGCCGCGTGGGGGTCCGCGATCAACATACGCGGGGACGGCGCTCACCTCGATCACCGGCTCTGGCAACGGCGGCGGTTCGAGGTCAACGCCGGTACTCGCCGCCACGGTGGCGAGCATATCGAGTAGCATGGCGACGTCGAGTTCGAGTTTTGCGATGCGCTCCATGAACGGCTCCGTCTGCTGCGGCAACGCAAGCGCCTTGTCCAACTTTCCCACTGGCAGCGCCTTGTCGAGTGTGCCGGTGTCGCGAAGTATCTTGCGGATGCGGGCGCGCGCATTGAGCGTCGAGCGGTGATCGCTTGGCGTCCATGATGTCATGATAGTCTGCGGCTTGCCGCCTGCCTCGAACACGATCCGCATGTGCCCACCATCGGTGCGCTGAACTTCCGGTTTGATGCCGGCGTTGCGTAGCTCGCGTTCCAAGTGCTTGCGATGCTCAAGATGTACCTGCGACATTTGTCCCTCTGCAGAATTACCGGCGGCACCGCCAGGACCGACCGGATACGACTTTGCGCATGTGATGGCGCTGACACAGGTTCGGCCGCACGCGGCGGGTGCGTGCGGGGGGAGCCTTCACCTGTCGAGGTTCGTTGATGGTGGCATTGGTGTTTGCACTCGAAAAGCGCAGCACCGTTGTCGGTGGCATGTCGGCAACCCGCGACCACCTCGCACGGAACGTCTCGCTGTCACCCCGACGTTCCAGTACGCCTTCTGTCATCACCGGCTTGACCACGATGGGCTGCGCCGCTGGCGGCCACACCGCCCACGCTGCGGCCGGGAGCATGGCCGAAGCGATGATGACAATACGCATGTTACGCGACCTTGCGTTTACCGTTGCTCTTGACGAAGACCTGCTCGTAGCCAAGTGCCGATGCGACCGCAGCGATAGTGCAATACTTCGGCCGCATCGTGTCGCCTTCGATCCACGCCACGATTGTCGAGCGTGAGACGTCCGACATCTCGGCGGCCTTGGTGTAGTCCACACCGCTCTCATCGAGCATCGAATGAATGCGATGGATCACAGGGTCTTTTTGATCGCCCCCGAACTTGTACGACTTGTAGAGATGAACCCTCTGCGCCTTTTTGGCCATTCCCTTCAGCCTCCCATTGCTTCTGACGCCTCACGTGGCGGCGGTGCGTTCGGCGGCGTGCGATACATGCCCTTGCCAACGCGGACCAATCTGTTTTTGTTGACGAGCAGCGTGAGTGCGGGGCCGACGCCGGTCGGCACGTAGCCCTCTTTCGTCAGCACCTTCTTGAGATCGGCGAGGCTCACACCGTCGCCGCTGCCGTTCTGCTGCTTCGCTGCAACCTCGCGCACGAGGCGGTCTGCGGCAGTCTCGCCGCCCGGCAGAGTTTGCTTGCGTTGGTGCTTCTCCTTCGCTGGCGTCGCCGCCTCTGCCGCCGGTCGACCCTTGCGCGCCACCGGAAGGTACGCACCGACTTCGACACGCTTTATCTGCTTGCGGTCGGTCATCCGTTTGATCTGCGCATAGATGGAGTTGCGGGTGATGCCGACCTGCTCTGCCGGTGCCATGACGGCCTTCGTGTCGATGCGTTGGTGCTTCGCCAGCCAGTCGTTCAAAAACTTCTCGGCGGTTGGCGCGGGTGTCAACTCGCCGCTCTCCTTCTCGCCGCCGTGGCGCACCGGCACAATCTCCAAGCTGCCAGCCAGCGCGTTGCCTTCGGCGAGTTCGAGGATGTCGTAGACTTTGGTGTGATCGATGATCATCGATATCCTGACGAATTTTCGCGGGGCCATGTGTGCATCTCCTGTGTCACATCAATGGTCCGTAGAATAAGTTGGACGATGCGTGATTTGCAAGGCAGAACAACCTGCGGACGTTCCTCTTTTGTCGTCAAGTATCTGTGACTGATAATCGAAACCCACTTGTTTTAAGGCCTCCAGGAGATTGGACACTTGTCCCTGCGTCATTGAACCCTTGGCTACCATCGACGGAGTATTTCGCTTGCACAGCCCTATTGCGCGCTCGACCGCTTCGAGTTTTTGGTGGACGTCGTAATTCCTTGCCATTTTAACAATCCTTCGCCGCGCCCGACCGCGCACCTGCGCTCCCCACGCCCATGCGCGGCCGAGACAACGACCCCCTGGCAGCGACGCTCATACAGACACTGCCAGAAGCTTATGCGTGGCCCGCTACATCATCGTCGTCCACCTGTTGGAAGTTGGTCTTGCTCTGCGCGAGAGCCTCCAGCAATTTGCGCAGGATCACCTCGGTGTCGTTGAAGTTGGCGAGCGTAGCGGTCACCCGGTTGGCGCCCTCGCGCTTGCTCGCGATCAGGATGAAGTCGATGCCGACGTCGTCCTCGTCCTTGTCGCCGTTGAACACTTTCTCGATCATGCGACCGACGATGGGCACGCGCTCACGGAATGTCTGCAGGTCCGCCATCATGTTTCCTTTCGTCCGCGCCCCGGCCCTCGACGCTGCCGGGCGACCGAAAGCCGAGGCGCGGTGTTTTCCGGCGCTGTGATCCAGGTGGGCTGGAAGGGGACGCCGAAAAATCATGACCACAATTCCCTCCGTGCGCGGTCGAGCCGTACCGAATAGAGGTTGCTCAGCCGCACGATCTCCTCCGGGGTCTGCCCCGAATGTTCGAGCGCGGAGACGAACGTCCGCATGCACTCGTTCACCCGCGCCTGGGCGCGCTGCTCGCGCATCGCGATGTTGCCCTCACGCAGCCTTCTCTTTCGCCCGTTCGGGTGGCCTCTTCGCCGCCGCTCCCGGTTCACCATCATGACCCCCTGACGGCAGGTACTGGCGCACGCGATTGACCGCCTGCAACAACGCCTGCACTGCTTCGTCGCTGTCTTCTTTCGCTTCATCGATCAAGATGGGGAGGCCTCTGTCCATTGCGTGAACCACTTCGCCGCGCGTTGCCGGCTTGCCCTGGCAGAGCCAGCGCACTTCAATCGGATCGCCGACGCGGAACAGCATGCCGTTGTCGACCGGCATCAGCCGAAACTCGCGCGTGACCCAGACGCAGACGACACCCGGATTGTGCAGCAGCATCTTGCCTCCGGGCTCCACGACCTCGGCCGGCATGTCCTTGGTGTTGCGCCGCATGTTCGGCTTGGTGAGGAACGGGCAGACCTCGGCGGCGAAAATGCTGCAGCTTCGATGCGAGGGTGGCTCGGCGCTGATGCGATTGACGGCGCACATCGGGCCGATGACGAACGCCTTGTTGCGCGCGAGCGGGCCGCCGCAAATCCAGCAGACGTGCTGCGTGATCGCATACTCAACCTTGCCAGCACCGACGATGCGAAAATCCGGTTGGTCGTTCGCGTCCCAGTGTACGAACCACGGCACCGGGTACCCGCGATGATCACGCCGCAACATCCTGATGCGCTCGGGGATGTTGTGGCCATTGATGGTTGGCGAGTTCGTCATAGACGCGCTCCGTTAATGATTGCCTTGGTCGTGACCGTCACGCCGGTCTTCACGCCCAGCCAGAAGCTGTTGTGCGCGACCGCCAGGATGTCCGGGTCAGGCTCGATGCCCAGGCACGCGCGCACATGGTCCCAGTCTTCCTGAAGCTCACGCTCCATCGTGGCCTTGCGGCGGTCGCCGTCGTCCGTTGCGGTGGAGGGCGCGTTCTCTGCGCTCATGTTGAGCCTCCTCACGAATGCGCCTGTGCGCGATCCTGATCTCTCTCACGTCCCATGACAGCGGTTCGATGGTTTTTGGCTCGGGTAGTTTCTTCTCCTTGACCCACCGCATGATCGTTCTGCGCGACTTGCGCAGCAGCGCAACAACCTCATTGAGCGTCACTGTCCATCTCCGTACGCGTCGAACGCTGCAGGTCGATGGCGTTCGACAGCATGCGAAACATCTTCGGCTCGACATTGCGCATGGTGTCGAGTGTGCCGGCGTTCAGGTCGAGCCAGCGCTCGATCTCGGCGGCCGTGCGCGTGGCGCGCACATGCGTGATCAGTGATTGCGCCCAGGCGCGCCACTGCTCGGTGCCTTCGGGTTCAAGCATCCGCATCGGCTCGGTGTGCTCGACCTCGGGCGCCTCCTCGACCGGTGCCGCCTTCGGCAGGTCGGACACCGTCATGGTGGGTCCGATGTGCGGCTTGGGCGTGACGTCGACCATGTCGGCGACCTCGTCATCGAACCGCATGCCGAGCATCACCTCGGGCAGATGCCTGCGGCCCCAGCGGCGCGCGCCGGAATAGCCGAGTTGCTGGTCGGGCTGCTTGGTCCATTGCGCGTTGGTGGTCTTTGCATCGCCCAGGCGCACCTTCACGGTGCGGGCCTCGGCTTCGCCGTTGATGCGCGCGCTCACCGTCACGGTGAGGTCATCGTCCTCGCCCTCGTAGCTGTAGCTGAGCCGCTCAGCGAGCCGGCCCGACGAGTTGAGCATCGCGGCAGCGACCTTGCCCTGAAAGCCGACCTTGCCCTGGGTGACAAAGCACTCACCGATGGTGAGGAAGAAGTCGAGGCCGAGGCGTTCGAGCGTGTTCATGACGAGGAAGATGTCGGCGGGCGACTTCTGGAAGGCCGGCGGCACGAGGCGCGCGGTCGAGAGTTCGCGGCACAGCGCCATGCGCTCCACCGCATTGACCGGCCACTGCATCGCGGTCGGCGGCGAAGCGATGGCGGGAAGGTTGGACATTTCGTTCACAACGCAAACTCCTTCTCGCGGATCGTCACCGCGCCATTCTTCGACCGGCGCACGCTCAAGTCGCCGTAGAGGACGGCGCCGACGTCGTCGGGCATCGTCTCCTTGACGGCCTTTTTCGATTGCTCGTGCAATCGATTTGCGTCGCGTGTGTCGGACCACAGCCGCATGCTCTGGATCATTTCCGGCCCCCAGTTCGGGAGCGGCGTTGTCCTGGCAAGGTCGACGGTGCGCCAAAGCTCGGGCGGGATGAGCCGTTTTTCTGGGAGAGCGTGCGGCGGGGTCATTGTCTCGACGCAGTGACGGAACGCGAGGCCGCGCTCGATCACTTCGGCGACATAGGAGGCATCAACGCAGACTTCAAACTCTTCCAGATTAAATCCGCGTAACACTGCAAGCAGCCCGCGAGTGGCGCTGCGGCATTGCATCTGGATGACGATTTGCGGTGAGTACTGGACGACGATCTCGCGCCGGTCGCGAAACGGATTGCAGGTCTTTGCGTCGATGACCGCGTCGTCATGCGCCCGATAGCCATCCAGCGTCGCAGCGAAGGGTAGGCAAGCGTGTTCGATGAAGCGCTGACGCTCGGTGATCTCGTGCCCGACGAGGCGCTCCTGCCAGTCGAGAATGAAGCCCTCGCAGTGCTTGCCGAGTTGGACCGGCAAATTGGTTGACAAATCCTCGTGCTCGATCTCGCCGACGCATTCCTGCCAGAGCCGGTAGCGCTCCTGCTCGGAGCCATGACAGATGATGTCGAATTGGCTGGCGGTGACGTAGCGTTCACGTGCCGGGTTCAAGATGTTCGCGGCATTACTCATGCCTCCGGCCTCCCTCTACTATAGGTTTTTTTATCAGTATTCTGGATATTAAGGGCGGCACGGAACCGAGGATTAAGCAGTTCGGATCGGCTCGGGAGCCGCACGTGTCGATTACTGGAACGCCTCGAACCTACGCCCAGGATCAGACGGCTGTAAATCCTATATGTCAGGTTCCGGGCTTGCGAAAACTGGGCTTTTCCGCTCCTTGACTGCGCCCATTACGGATAAGTAATGCCTGTCCTGCAGGCACTTCTTGTATGTCCAAATTGTGAAGTAGGACAGATTTCCAGGCGGAGGTATCCTGCTATGATCTACAGTTTCGAGATGCAATACCGCTGGTATTGCAACAATTTGTAATGTCAAAAGACATGCCGTCATGGGCGCCATCACGAAGGCGTGATTAAACTTTGCACTACAAATTGTTGCGCAATGGCAAATTCAGTGCTTGCGAGCGCCCATTTTTCTTCCCCTTTTGCCGTACCCATGCACACGACACGCGATGGGTACACGCGCCTGACCACCTTCAGTGAAGTGGTCTACGTGCTCGGTGGCGTCAAAGCCGTCACCGAGATGACACGCTCCAGCCGGTCGAGCTTCTGGAATTGGAAGAAGGCCGGGCAATTCCCGCCGAGACATTATCGGGTGATGCGTCAGGCATTGTTCGAGCATGGCTGTATCGCCGACCTGCGGCTCTGGGCGTTCAGCACTCCCCCCGACGAGAAAGCATCCATCGCTGACGATGTTGCGGCTTGAGAGGGCGCGACATGGACAAGCAGCTTGGCCTGTTCAAGGGCGCACGCCAGCGTGGCGTGCGTCGGCCGTCACCGAAGGAGCACGCGCTGCACTGCGCGATTGCCGATCTGGTGACGCGCTGGATCAATCCGCAGTGGCAGTTCACGCATCTGCCGATGGGCGAGCACCGCAGCAAGGCGACCGCCGGCAAGCTCAAGCGCATGGGCGTCAAGCCTGGGTGGCCTGACTTCATCTTCGTCGGCCCGCATCGGATTTTCTTTCTCGAACTGAAGCGGCGCGGCGAGAGCCAGAGCGACGAGCAGGCGAATGTCGCGTGGCACCTCATGCGCTGCGGGCACACGTATCTGTGCACCGACAATCTCGATGATGCGATTGGAGCGTTGCGCGATCTTGGCATCGTGCGCGTCAGCGTGAGCGCATGATGATCTCGTTGACATCGTCCGAGTTCTACACCGCCGCCGTCATCGGCCTGCGGCGGCAGATCGAGCGTCTGCGCAAGCGGCGCGTGCCGAACGGGCGCACCAGCCACGACACCGACCCGGTGTTCGATCAATCGATTGAAGGGGCGGTGGCCGAGAGCATCGTCGGCGAACTGCTCAATCTGAATTGGCCGGCGAAGATCGGCGACGACAGCAAGGGCGATGTCGGCGACATGGTCGAGGTGCGCTGTCGCAACCCGATCAGGTCGGGCAACGAGATCGGCATTCACACCGACGAGTTGACCAACACGCCCTATGTCGGGGTGCTCTATCACGGCTTCTTCGATTTTGAGATCACCGGCTGGGTCTACGGCATCGAGGGGCGCGAGCGCGGCGTGTGGAACGACAGCCGGCACTGCTTCTTCGTGCCGCGCCCGTATCGCGACATCGAAAGTTTGCGCGCCTGGGTGGCCGAGCAGCGCCGCCTGCGCATCACCATTGCACCGAGGGATGCGACCGACGCTGCGCGCATCGTGGCGCAAGTCGGCGGACTGTTGGAGAGGGGATTGCCCAAATGACCGAAGGCAAGATGCTGATCGAGCACGGCACGACGTTGGCGCATCTGAAGCCCGCGAACATCGTCCAGGCGGCGGTGGCCGATCTGAAGCTGCGCGAGAAGAAGGGTGCGGACGAGGCCGACGCTGATGAGCCGTACGCGTTCGCGCGTCGGCATGTGAAGCGCGCGCACTCGCCTGGGCATCTGATCGCGCTGGCGTATTTCGAGCCGCTGGTTGCGATCTCGACCGCCAAGCGCTCGACCATGATTGTCTATTCCGATCCCGACGTGCTGCGGCTTGCGTTGCTCGACATCCTGCACGCTGGTGGGGTGGGTGCATGACCTATGACGACGACATCGATGACGTCGGCAACGTCGTTCACTTCGATCCGCGCGCCCCCTGGCAATCGCGCTGCGAGAAGAACGCCAAGGGCAAGCTGATCCCGAACGAGAAGAATGTGCTGATGGCGCTGCGCTTCGATCCCGACCTGCGCGACGCCTATGGCTACGACGAGATGCAGCGGCGCATGGTGATGCTGCACGAGCTTGGCCGCATCGACGTGACCACGCGTTGGGTGGGCGATGCCGACTTCGTCTATCTGACCGAATGGCTGCAGGGGCACGGCATGCCGAGCGTGAGCCTCGCCACCGCGCGCAACGCGCTGTGCACGCGCGCCGAGGAGTGTCCGTACCATCCGGTGGTCAGCTATCTCAATTCGCTGATCTGGGACGGCGTGCCGCGCCTGGGCGTGTGGCTGACGAGCTATCTCGGCGCCGCGCTGGGCGAGCCGAACGCGAGCATCGGTCGCATGTTCCTCACCGCGATGGTGGCGCGCGTGATGCTGCCTGGGTGTCAGGCCGATTACATGCCGGTGTTGGAAGGCCCGCAGGGCATCTTGAAGTCGAGCGCGTGTCGTGTGCTTGGCGGCGAATGGTTCAGCGATCACCTGCCCGACATCAAGGAAAAGGATGTCTCGGTGCATCTGCGCGGCAAGTGGCTGATCGAGGTTGCCGAGATGCACGCGATGAGCAAGGTCGAGGCGACGCAGTTGAAGTCGTTCATCACGCGCCAGATCGAGATTTACCGCGTGCCGTTCGGCAGGCTTGAGGTGCGCGAGCCGAGGCAATGCGTGTTCGTCGGCACGACCAACGAGAGCCAGTATCTCAAAGACGCGAGCGGTGGCCGTCGCTTCTGGCCGGTCGAGTGCGGTGTGAGCGGGCGCATCAACCTCGATCTGTTGGCCTACAATCGCGACCAGCTTTTCGCCGAGGCAAAGCTCAACTACGAGAACCAGGGCGCGATCTACCCCGATGCGGCGTTCGAGCGCGAGTACCTGATGCCGGCGCAAGCGGCGCGCTATGCCGGCGACATCTGGGAAGACAAGGTGGCGCAATTCCTCGACGGTCGCGAGCAGGTGACCATCCCCGAGATCGCACGCGAAGCGCTGTTCGTCATCGAAGGCCAGATGGCTGACGGCCACAACAGGCGCATCGCCTCCATCCTGCGCGGGCTTGGCTGGGCGTCCACGCGCGTTAACAGCAAGCGTTTTTGGAAAAGGTTGCAATAATTGGTGTCACTGCTGTCACCTGTCACCACCAAACTGCAACAGAGTGTGGCGAGTATGTCGCTGCGATGTGGTGTCACTGGTGTCACTGGTGACACAGTGACACGTAGTGACACTCAACTCTTATAGAGTTCGTGGAAAACTATGAGAGTATATACTCTATAAGGATTTTACCGTCACCATGTGTCACGCGTCACGGCCGAGATTAACGCTTGACGCGGATTAAAATCGCGCGCCAGTTTAACGCGCTCCCCAAAAATGAAACCCACACCTGGACCGTAAATGGCTCGGGCACCACAGAATATCCGTGCCCTTGCGCGTGCCCACACCGAAATGGCGTTGCGCACGCTCTGCGGCATCGCGTTGAACGGCGAGAACGAGGGCGCTCGGGTGGCGGCAAGCGTGCACATCCTCGACCGTGGCTGGGGCAAAGCGCCTCAAGCGCACACTGGCGAGGACGGCGAAGGCAGCATTCGGGTCACGATCCGGCACATCCTGGAGAACGCTGCCGGCGCGACGCGCGTCGACCAGGGCGACGACGCGAAGGTGATCACGCTCGTGCCGCGCAAGACTGACGGTGACGACCAATGACTGGTCATCGCGTGTCATCCATTCTGATGGAATGTACGACGGATTGCAGTTGTGCCTGCGCTGCAGGCGTTACTCGCATCGCGCGTGCATGCTGGCACTACATCGGCACTACGCTGTGCGCTCGGCATCGTTCGAGCACTTCGCGCTGGCAAGCTCGCTGGTGCGATGGACGCATGTCCACCTCGCCATGTGCCACGCCTACCCACGCTACGCGCTGTACGCCCGCCCCTGGGGCGGCACGGGGCATGCCCCAGGCAGGCCGGGGGCGACCCTCCGGGGGCTTTGTGCCCAAGGGAACCCATCTCGTCGGGGAGGTAGACGGCGAGGCTCCCACAAATTCCTGCCCCCCGCTCCAGGGTGGCCGCTGATGGACATCTTGCTCCCGCACAATGGCTGGCTTCCGCGCGGTCATCAGATGGCGCTGTGGGATTACCTGCAGAATGGCGGTAAAAGGGCCATGGCGGTGTGGCATCGGCGTGCCGGCAAGGACGAGATTTGCCTGCATCACGCTTCATGCGCTGCTTTTAAGCGCACCGGGAATTACTGGCATTGCCTGCCGGAATTTCTCCAGGGTCGGAAAGCGATCTGGACGGCGATTAACGCCCACACCGGCAAGCGTCGCATTGACGAGGCGTTCCCGCCGCACATCCGCGAGAGCACCAACGACAACGAGATGTTCATCCGCTTCGTCAACGGCTCGACGTGGCAGATCATCGGGAGTGACCGCTATGATGCGACGGTGGGTGCAGGTGTCGCGGGCATCACCTACTCGGAGTGGGCGCTCGCGAACCCCAGTGCCTGGGCCTATCACCGCCCGATGCTGGAGGAAAACGACGGCTGGGCCGCCTTCATCACCACCCCGCGCGGACGCAATCACGCCAAAGCGCTGTTCGATCACGCCACCGGCTCGGCAAGCTGGTTCTCCGAGCTTCTCACCGCCATCGACACCCACGCGCTGACCGCAGAACGGCTCGATGAAGCGCTCGCCGAATACCAGGCACTCTACGGCGAGGACGTCGGCACCGCGCAGTTTCGCCAGGAATACCTCTGCGACTGGAACGCTGCGATCCTCGGCGCCTTCTACGCGTTCGAGATGGCGCGCGTGCGCAACGAAGGGCGCGTGATCGACATCGAGGCATTGCCCGACCTGCCGGTGCATCGGTCCTGGGACTTGGGCATGACCGACGACACCAGCATCTGGTTTTTCCAGGTGGTCGGCGCCCAGCTTTTCATCCTCGACCACATCGCCACATCCGGCATCGGCCTGGAGGCATGGCGCGACAAGATCGCCGAACGCTACCGCGAACACGGCTGGAAGCACGGCAACGACTACGTGCCGCACGACGCAAAAGTGAAGGAGATGGGCACCGGCCGCACCCGCGTCGAGACCATGATCTCACTCGGCTTGAAGCCGCTGCTCGTCCCCAATGCATCCATCGAAGATGGCCGCAATGCGGTGCGCCGCACGCTGCCGCTGTGCGTCTTCCATCCGCGTTGCGAGACCGGTGGCCTCGATGCGCTGGAGCAGTATCGGCGCGAATGGGACGACGAGAAGAAGGCGTTCCGCGCCAACGCCGTCCACGATTGGACCAGCCACCCGGCCGACAGCTTCCGCTACCTCGCGCTCTCCTGGCAACCGGCCGCGCGCCGCGAAGTGGTCGAACGCCATCTGGTCTCGGGCTGGGTCATCCCGCCGCCGCGCGAGGCCTATCAACCGGGGATCGTGCTGTGAATATTCCGCTCAATTGGCATGAGGACGACCGTTGGGAACGGTGGATGAGCGCCAACGGCGTCGACGCCGTTGATTTTAACGGCGACCGCGTCCGCTATTTCCGCGCCGATGGCAGCGAGGTGAACCCGACCGCGTCGTACGGCTACGACGCGCGGCTCACGCCCTACACCAACGTCGAGGGGAACGCATGACCACCGACAACACGTCCGTGTTGGTCACGCCGCTCGCGCCGCCGTTCAGCGGCAAGGTCGCGTTCGTTGATTTTGAACCCAGGGATGACGGCACCGCCAAAACGCTCGCGGTGTCGATGCGCGACTACGACAAGCTCACCGCGCTGTTCGCCAACCAGATGATGGGCCGCGCCCTCGTGATGGAGGCCGCCAAAGACGGCAAGCGCATTCGCATCAGCGTGGTGCCGTCATGATCCCGCCCTTCTGGGACAAGCACACGGTCACCATCGTGACGCTGCTCGTGCTCGCTGCGCTCGCCTTGATCGCGTTCGGAGGAATTTTGCAATGAAGCTGCATCGCAAGAAGCCGCCCAAGCACATCACACGCACGGCACGGCCGGCGAAAGGCCTGCCGACCGCAGCGCGCCTTCGGCTCAACGTGAAAGATGCGCGCGCACGCAATGCGCGGAGGACGTAAGTGATCAAGCGCACGCACACCTGGGACGCCATCCGCGACGTTTGCACCGTATGCGGTCGCACGCGCGAGGAGATTGTCGACCGCAAGCTCGGCTGCGATCCCGGTCGCCACCCGCGCCGCCCGGTCACGCTGCCGCGCGTGCGCTTCCTCGAAAGGCCGCTCGACCCGGAGGACGACCATGTCTGACACCGCGCCGGGCAAAACCGCGCCCACCGACGACGACACGCGCTTCGATGACATCGAGTTCAACCCGGCCATCGAACCGAAGAAGTCGCGCGCGTGGCTCAACATGCTGGAGGAGAGCGAAGACGCGTTCGAAAAGTGGAACGAGCACTGCGACAAGATCGAGAAGCAGTACGCTTCGCTCGAACGGCTCTCGAACATGGCGCGCGATAAAGAATTTCAGATGTTCTGGGCCAACATCGAAGTGGAGAAGCCGGCCATCTACGCCTCGCCGCCCCAGCCGGTGGTGGTGGCGAAGTTCAAGGATCGCCGCCCGGTCTACGACGCCGCCTCCGAGATGCTGGAGCGCGCCTGCACCGTCGCGTTCGACATGGCGCGCATTCAAGACCTCATGCTGCTGATCCGCGATGATGTCGTGCTGATCGGTCGCGGCGTGCCCTGGTGCCGCTATGAGAGCGGCAAGGACGGCGGCAGCTACTACGACAGCGAGCGCGTCTGCGTCGACTTCAAGAACCGGCGCGACTTTCTCCATTCGATCAGCCGCAACTGGCGCGAGGTGACCTGGGTCGCGGCGGCGAGCTACTTGACGCGCGAGGCTGCGCGCGAACGCTTCTACAAGCACTCGGGCAACGCCTATCAACAGGCCGAGTACAAGGTCGACCGCGACACCAAGGAAGTCGGCGGCGCCGATAATCGCGAGCGCGCCAAGTTCTGGGAAATCTGGAGCAGGACCGAGCGGCGCGTCGTCTGGGTCGCGAAGGGCTGCGAAGACATTCTCGATGAAGACGACCCGCACCTCGACCTGTCGAATTATTTCCCGTGTCCCAAGCCCGCGTACGGCACCGTGCAGCGCAACTCGCTCGTGCCCGTGCCCGACGTGATGCAATACAAGGATCAGCTCGATGAGTTGAACCTGCTCACCGGGCGCATCCACGCCTTGAGCGAAGCGCTGGAGGCGAAAGGCTTCTACCCGGCCGGCGGCGCCGAGCTTGGCGACGCGGTGCAGGCCGCGATCCGCACCAAGACCGCCGGGCGCATGCTGGTGCCGATCTCGAACTGGGCCGCGTTCGGCGGTTCGAAAGAGGTGATCATCTGGTTGCCCATCGACATGATCGCCTCGACCATCACCGCGCTGGTGCAACTGCGCAAGCAGGTGATCGACGACATTTATCAAATCATGGGGCTGTCCGACATCATGCGCGGCGCGACCGACGCGCGCGAGACGCTCGGCGCACAGCAATTGAAATCGCAGTACGGCTCGACCCGCGTGCGCGACAAGCAGGCCGAGATGGAGCGCGTCGCTGTCGACCTCGTCGCCATCACCGCCGAGATCATCACCGAGAAGTTCGACCCGGTCACCATCATCGAGATGAGCCAGACGCAACTGCCGACGCAGGCGATGCAGCAACAGCAGGTCAAGCAGCTTCAGGGCCAACTCGCCCAGCAGCAGCAGATGATGCAGATGCTGCAGAGCAACCCGCAGGCGCAGCAGGCGATGCAGCAGAACCCGAAGGCCGGCGAGATGCTGCAGCAGGCGCAGCAGGTGATGCAGGACGGCCAGGACGCCATCGCCAAGGTGATGGCCAAGCCGACCGTCGAGCAGGTGCTGACCTTCCTGCGCAACAACCGCGCGCGCTCGTTCGTGCTCGACATCGAGACCGACAGCACCATTCTCATTGACGAGAACGCCGAGAAGCAGCGCCGCTCCGAGTTCATCGGCGTGCTCGCGCAGCTTCTGCCGCAACTCACCCAGATGGTGCAGGTCGCGCCTGACAGCGCGCAATTCTGCGGTGAGGTGCTCAAGTTCGCCACCGCGCCGTTCCGCGCCGGGCGCAGCCTCGCTGGCTCCATCGATGACTTTGTCGACAAGTTCGAGCAGAAGGCGTCAGCGCCGCGCGGCGACGATCCGGCAACGCAGCAGAGCAAGGCGGCGATCCAGATCGAGCAGATGAAGGACAACCGCGAGCGCGAGAAGAACAAGCAGGAGGCCGAGCTTGCCGCCGCCGAACTGAAGATGAAGGACGACCACGCCAAGGCCAAGCTGGCCAGCGATCAGGCCATCGAGGCGGCCAAGCTGAAGCAGGACAGCCAAGACAACTTCATCGACGTCGGCGCGCAGAACCAGAAGGCGATGCAGGAGCGCGAAAAGCATCAGGCCTCGATGGTCGAGAAGAACGCCAACATGGCGATGACGCGCCAGAAGGCCGAACTTGCGGCCCAGGCCGCGCGCAGCAAGCAGGTCGACATGGCGGCGCGCGCCGACGAACGCCGCGCCATGCAGCAGTTCAAGATGACACAACGGCCGGGTGGTGGAGGGTTCGGGCTGTGAGCATGGGCGACATCGCTGCGCAGGACAGCTACGAGATCGACCCGATGACCGGGGCGGTGATGAACCCGTCGCCGTACGCGCAGGGCAAGTTCGAGCGCATCGCCACGCGCCTCGGTGCCGGCATGCGCGATTGGTTTCAGACGCCCGGCCGCGCCTACAAGGAAGGGCTCGCGCCCGAGGAGGCGACCGACTGGGGCGCCGGCACCGCACTCAGCATGCTTGGCGTCGGCGCGCCGCTTGCGATGGTGGCGCCGTCGCGCGGCGCATCCGCTGGCATCTTCGGTGGCAAGCTTGCCGAGACGGCCGACCGCGCCGCGCTGCGTCAAGCTCAGTCGCTGGAGAAGACCGGCACCGATCCGGGCACGATCCTCGACACCACCGGCTGGGAGAAACGGCCCGACAAGCAGTGGCGGTTCGAGATCAACGACCGCGATGCCGCGATGCAGCCCGACGCGTTCAAGCAGATGCGGATGAACGAGCCGCTGCCCGGCAACAGGCCTGACGTCACGGTCTCCGAAGTGTTCAAGCATCCCGATCTGTACGCCGCCTATCCGTGGGTCGGCGACATGCCCGCACGCCGCCTGCCCGCCGTCGACAAGTTTGGTCAGCCGAACACGACGCGCGGCGGCTACGATCCGCAGGGCAAGGCAGTCTATTTGCGCGAAGACCTGACGCCCGAGCAGGCGCGGCTGACGATGCTGCACGAGGCGCAGCACGCAATCCAGGGTGCCGAAGGTTTCGCCGAGGGCGGCAGTCTCAGCGCGCCCGCCGTGGTCAGGCGCGGCGACAAGCAGCTTGAACAGACGGTCAGCGCGGCCGAGCAACGCTTCAACACCTTGCGCGACCAGATGCTGTCCGACGTCACCGCGCAGGCGCCGAGCGGCAACCCGACGCGCGCGCAGATCGATAAATGGAAAGCCGATAACCCCGCGCTCGCCATCGAGATGGATCGCGCGTTCGATACCTTCTCGGCACCGGGCGGCGCGAACCGCAGCGCGTCGCGTTTCCAGGCCTACCGTTCGCTGCAGGGTGAGACCGAGGCGCGCAACGTGGCCGCGCGCGCCGATCTGATCCCCGAGCAGCGCTACCTCATGCGCCCCGAAGTGACCGAGGACGTGGCGCGCGCCCAACAGTGGGTGAACCGGGACAGGAAGCGCGGCAAGATGGGCGACGTCGCCGACACCGCAGCGCCCGGCATGATGCAGGACACGCCGGCGCCTGCACGCATGGGCAGCGTTCTCGCCGCGCCCGAGGAGATCAACCGCGCCGCAGCCGCCAGCGCGCAGGGCATCACGCAGCCGGCGTTGCGCAAGCTCTACGGCGAACTTGGCCTGACCGGCGGCGCGCCGTCCGAGCTTCTCGGTCCTTCGCTCGGCGCTGCGCACGATGCCGGCGCGATCAAATCCGCCATCGACCTCAAGCTCGCCGACCGCGCCGTGCTCGACACGATGACGCCGAAGCAGCGCCAGGGGTTCGCCCTCGGCGGCAAGGTGCCCGAGGGTTTCACGCTGCCGTCGCGCGAAGCGGGCGCGGCTGAACGCGAAGCCTACAAGCCGCTCAAGAAGGAGATCACCAAGGCCGAGGCCGCGTTCGATGCCGGTGTCGCGCGCGGCGACAAGCCGTCGATTTTCGATCTGTCGGCGCAGACCCTGATGAAAACGCCTGACGTCCCGCAGTTCAATCTGCCGCGCGTCGCGCCCGAGCAGACCGAGCGGCTCGCGTCGGTGCCGCGCGGCGGGCTGCAGCGGGTCGAGCGCGCAGCGGCAGCAGCACCGGAAGAAAACTGGGGCTGGTATAATCTGCAGCAGGCGCGCGACAGGTTTCACGACATCCACGGCAAGGCGCGCGGTGAGCAGGCGTTCAATGCGTGGCTCGACAGCGTCGCCGGCACCTCGATGGTCAACCCCATCGACAACAATCTGCGCTCATCGACGTGGTACCTGCAGCAAATTCTGGAGGGCAAGCCGCTGCCCGAGACGATGCAAATCAAAGACCCGGGCGGCAAGTCGGTCAAGCTGATGGTCGGTGGTCCGCCGGCCGGCTACGGCGCCAAGAGCCAAATCCAGCACGCGGATCGCGTGCGCGAGTATCTGACCAACAGCTACGACCCGGTGACCAATCCGAAGCCGATCTCGTATCGCATGAACCTCGGCGGCAACTGGATGCCGCGCACCGTCGACACGCACGACATTCGCAACCTCGTCGGCATGCCGGCGGCGAAAGAAATTTTCAAAGAGGATGCGGCGCTGCTGCCGAAGGAGTACGCCTACCTTGAGAGCATTGGGCAGCGCGCGGCGGATCGCGCGGGTGCGCCCCAGGCGGCGCAGCAGGCCGCGACCTGGGTCGGCGGCGGCAAATACACCGGCCTGAAATCATACCCGGCACCGCTGATGGAAGCGCTGAACCGTCGCGCTCATGTCACGGGCGCAGTGCGCGACATCTCGCCCGAGCAGGCGCTGAGGGAAGCGTTTTCAGGCAAGGCGCCGCTGCTCGGGCTCGGCGGCGCTGCTGTCGCTGCGCCCGGCGTGATGGGCGGTCTCGCGTCGCAAGACCGCTACGAGTGATCACAAGGAGGAGACCATGGCCCAGAGCACGACGACAGTGACGCCGGATGGCCCGACGCCACCCACGAACTTTACCGGACAGGTCGGCATGCGTCCGCCGACCACGGACGGGCTGTCACCGATTGACGACGGCGCTGCGGGCGCACTCACCGCGTTCGCTGCGCCGGTCAGCGGCACCGCGTTCGAGGGCGCGGGCAGCGAGGTGGTCGTGACCGCGCCGGGCTCGCGCGCCGAATGCCCGACGCAGTCTGTGTCCGATCTCGGTGCCTACACCACCTCGCCGAATGGGCAGCACGCGTCGAGCCTGTCGCCCACGACCAACCCGACCATCAGCGGTCTGGTCCCGGCCTCGCTCGCGAGCGGTGCGGGCACCAACGCGCTCGCGGTCAACGGCGCGAACTTCACGCGGCAGTCGGTCGTCTACGTGAACGGCGTCGCGCAGCCCACCAGCTTCGTGTCCAACGTGCAGATCAACGTCTCGGCTGCACCGAAGAAAGCCACCGCCGGAACGCTTCCGGTTTATGTCTCAACAGCCGGTGTCGTCACCGCGCCAACCAACTGGACCTTTACATGAGCACGACCAAGAAGCCCGAGCAGGAGCACACCGAGGCATCGCCTCCGAAGCCGCCGGCAACACCCGCACCGGGCGATCTGCAGAGCATCAATGAACCGCCTGTACCGGCCAAGCATGAGCAGAAGCCGTCAGCAGATGTCAGTGTTTCACGTGAAGCGAAACACGAAACGGAAAACGATCACAAGCGGCATCGCTGATGGAGACGACGCTGTACGAAGTCGAGCCTGGGCGGTGGCGCGTCGCGCGTCCGCATACGCCGGTCGCGCGCTCCGCGCTGCCCAGGCCGTTCGTGATCTCGGACGCCATGCCGCCGACCGAGCAGGTTGACGGCCGCTTCTACACGAGCAAGCGCGAGTTTCGTGCTGTCGGGCGCGCCCACGGCCTCACCGAGGTGGGGAACGAGAAACTGAAACCGAAGATGCGCGCCACCGCCGCGCCGCAGGTGAAGCGGTCGCGCCGCGACACATTCCGGCGCGCCGCTGCGCGCTATCGCGCAGGCGAACGCCCGAGCAGGAGTTGAGCATGTCTGACGTTACCGTGGCCCCGAACGCCGCGCCGCCTCCGAGCAATGCGCCGGCAGCGAATGAAGTGGCAATCGATCAGAACCCGACCAACTCGCCGCAGCCGGTCGGCTCGCAGGCGCCTGAGAAGACGGTCGAGCCGCGCGGCTCCGAGCACCGACCGGAAAGCCGCCGCGAGGCGATCCAGAAGGCGTTCGCCAAAGCGCGCGAGGCGAACCCGCCGAAGGCCGCCGACGCCAAGATGGGTCATAACCAGCCGCCCGAGGAGACCAAGCGCGAGGTGCCGGCGCGCGCCAAGCCCGAGCGCGAGAAGCTCGAACCGATTGACCTGCGCAAGCGGCCGACCGAACAACCGCGCGACCAGGGGCGTTTCGCCAGGGCAGAACCTGACGGCGGCGGACAGCAACAGCCGCGTCAGCAGCAGTCAAATCAAACGGGCGGGCAAACAGGCGGACAGACGCGCGGACAGGCGGACCAGACAGGCGGGCAGCAGCAAGCCGCCCATTTGCCCGAGGCCGCGCCCTATCGCAACGCGCCCTCGCGCATGACCGAGCGCGCCAAGGCCGAGTGGGCGACGACACCCGAGAGCGTGCGCGCGGATGTTTACCGCATGCACACCGAGTTCGCCGAAGGCTTCAAGCGCTACAAGGGCGACCACGAGACGATGAAGACCCTGCGGCCGTTCGAGCAGATGGCCAGGGAGCACGGCACGACGCTGCAGCGCGCGCTCGACAATTACACCGGGATGGAGGCGAAGCTTCGCAGCGACGTCGTCGGCGGGCTCGACATCATCGTCAACAATCTGAACTTGCGCACGCCCGAGGGCGAGCGGCTCACGCTGCGCGATGTCGCTTTCCACATCCTCAATCAGTCGCCCGAGCAGCACAAGCTGCGCCAGAACGAGAACGCGCAGTCGGCGCAGAGCCAGCAGATCGGGCAGTTGCACCAGATGGTGAACACGCTTGCGTCGGGAATTAAGGAGATGCAATATGAGCGCCAGTTCGCGAATACGCGAACGGCAATCGACCGCTACGCGGAAGACCCGAAGCACCCCAGGTTTGACGAACTGTCCGACCTGATCGAGCAAGAGATCAAACTCGGCTTCGACATCGACACCGCGTACATGCGCGCTGACAGGCTGCGGCCCGCCACCGCTCGTGCGGCTCAAACCCGCACCAACGGCAACGGCAACGGCACCCAGGCGCAAGCACGACCCGTCGACCGCTCTATCCATGGCGCGCCTGACGCTGGCCCCTCAAACGGGACGTCACGCGGCAAAAGTGGAAAGCAGACAGGGCGACGTGAGGCTATCGCGAGCGCGATCAAACGCGTGAGCGGCTCGCTTTAAGCGACCACGCGCGGCTCAGACCCGCATCTCTCCACACGACGGCTCAGACCCGGTTTCACCGCGACCAGCGCGCGCGTGCGCGGCTGCTCGCTGATCTGAACCATTTTTCGGTGGAGCGGCATCATGCCGAATATCAACACCAACGCTGCGTACCAGCAAATTCTCTCGATGGCGATTGAAGACCGTTCATCGAGCTACGAGGACTTGGTCTCGAACAACAACGCACTGCTCGCCGTGATGCGCCGCAAGGGGCTGTGGCAGACCTACTCGGGTCCGCGCATCCGCCAAACGCTGCAGATCAGCAAGCAGGTCGCGCAGTGGTATTCGGGCTTCGATCAGTTGCTCAATCCCGCAATCGATCTGTTCAACGACGCCTACTTCGACCCGAAGATGGTCGTGGTGCCGGTGATCCTGTCGATGCAGGAAATCCTGAACAACGAAGGCGAAGCGCAGCTTGAAGACGTCTACGACGCCTACATGGATGCGGCCGAGCGCGCGCTCGAAGACACCATGGACGTCGCGCTCTATGCGGACGGCACGGCGAACGGCGGCAAGCAGCTTACCGGCCTCGCGACCGCAGTGCCCATCGTGGCCAACGCGGGCATCTATGGCGGCATCGACCGTGGCAGCGCCGCGATCTGGCGCACCTCGATCTTCGATGCGCAGTCGGCATCGGCGCCCATCGGCACGCAGGTCACCAAGGACACCATCCGCCCGTTCCTGAACTACATCATGACCAAGCAGTCGCGCGGACGTCAGTATGCCGACCTGCTCATCATGTCGCCCGAGCACTATGCGGCATACGACGCAGCCACCATCGCGATCCAGCGTCAGACCAACGAGACGCAACTCGGCAAGCTCGGCTTCTCGGCGGTGGAATACATCGGCGGCGGCAAGCGCGCCGAGATCGTGCTCGACGGCGGCATCGGTTCGAACATGCCGGCGAACACGACGTTCGGTCTCAACACCGACAGCTTCCGCCTGCGCTACCACCCGAACCGCAACTTCGACAAGCTGTTCGACGGCGACGGCATGATGCCTATCGATAAGGACGCCATCGCGCAGTTCATTGGCTGGATGGGTGAACTGACCCAGGTCAATCCGCTGTTCAACTGGCGCTTCTACGACAGCAACCCCGCGACCTGATGAGCCTCTCTCGCGCGCGGTGAAGTTCGGACATCGCGCGCGAGACCCCCTGGGGCCGCGCCTCAAGTGTCAGTCCGCGAGGGCGGCCCCAGGCCCCTTCACAACGGAGAGCAGAATGGCAAACGACCCCGACGCTGCACTGATCGTTTTGTTTCGTCACTCGGCCGTGCCGAACGAAGGCAAGTCGGTCAAGGAAGGCCGCCCGATCTTCGATGACGTCGAAGTCGTGGAAGTGCGCTTCCCTGGCTCGCGCTCGATGAGCGTGTTCCCGGCAACCTCCGTGTCGCACTGGGCCGTCGACCCGCACACCGGGGGTCAGGTGCAGGTCACCTACGCGGAACGCTTCGCGCGCCAGTACCAGCAATTCAAGCAGCACGCAGCGCAAACCAAATCCGGCACGCCGCTCTCGCATGCGCCGTTCCTCACCGAGGGGCGCCGCGCGGAGTTTCGCGCGCTCAACATCTACACCGTCGAAGCGCTGGCCGTGGTCGATGGCCAGGAACTGAAGAACCTCGGCCCCGGCGGTCGCGATCTGAAGAACCGCGCGATGGAGTTCATCGCCGAGAGCAAGGCGCACGCGCCGAGCATGCAGTTGCAGGCCGAGCTTGACGGGCTGCGCGCGCGCAACGCGGTGCTTGAGGAGGACATGGCCGCTGTGAAGAAGCAGCAGGCGAGCAGCGAGTTCGAGGACATGACCGAGGACCAGTTGCGCGACTTCATCAAGACGCACACCGGTCACACGCCGCAGGGCAACGTCAATCGCAAGACGCTGGTTCGCATGGCAACGGACGCGCGGCCCAGCAAGGCAGCATGAATGACGATCCTGCAAGTGGTGAAGGATGTGTGCTCGGTGGTCGGCGTTGCGGTGCCGACCTCGTTGTTCGCGTCGCTCGCCGCCAACCGCACGATGCAGGAGATGGTCGCTCTCGCCAACGAGATGGCGCAGCGCATTTGCGGCGACACGTGCGAGTGGCAGGTGCTCAAGCTCTCGGTGGTCTATACCGGCAACGGCGCCACCGAGGCGTTCAACCTTCCGAGCAACTACAAGCGCATGCTGCTCACCGGCAATGTGTGGCGCTCGACCTCGGCGCTGCAGCCGATGTCGTTCTATCCCGACACCGACGAGTGGATGGCGCGCCGCGCGGCGAATTGGACCAACGCGTGGGGCGAGTGGACGCTGTACGGCGGCCAAATCCACATCTGGCCCGTGATGGGCATCGGCGTTTCGGCGCGCCACGCCTACCTCGACAAGAATTGCGTCACGCTCGCGGGCGGCGGCAGCGGCGACCGCTTCCAGGCTGACGGCGACAGCTTCCGGCTCGATGAGCGGCTGCTCAAGCTCGGCATGATCTGGCAGTGGAAGGCGCAGAAGGGCTCGCCCTATGCCGAGGACATGGGCACCTACGGCGACGCGCTGCAGATCGCGATGGGCAACGACAGTCCGTCACCGATCATCATTGATCGCCTGCCGGCATCGCGTGCGGCGCGTGTCGCCTATCCGTGGACGGTGCCGTCATGAGCCAGAGCGCAGCATTCCGCCGCGTCCCGGTGCAGCAGCAGTTCGCACAGAACCTGCAGGTCACCACCTTGCCGGCGCCGACGCGCGGCATCATCCAGCACGAGAACGACGCGTTCACCGGGCCGGGCGCCTGCATCATCTCGGACAACTGGATGCCGACCATGAAGGGCGTCAAGTTGCGCGGCGGCTGCACGCGCTGGTGCGTGCTGCCCGAGGCGGTGCCGGTCGTTTCCGGGTTCGAGTACGTCAGCGGCAATCAGCAGCGCATGTTCGCTGCGAACGCGGCCAAGCTGTACGACGTCACAAGCAGCGTGCCGACGCTGGTGAAGGCCGGGCAGACCAGCGGCAACTACTGCGCCAGCCAGCTTGCGAACCTCTCGGGCTACTGGCTGATCGCCGTCAACGAGACCGGCGACGCACCGCTGCGCTTCAACGGCGCGACCTGGGCCACGCTCGATCCCACCGCGATCGCGGCGTGGGCGAATAATTTTCATTACGTCGTCGGGGCCACCGCCAAGGATGCGACGGACAATACTTTTTGGAAAAACACGGTGGACCACACCAGCGCCGCTGCCGGTACCTTCGCGGCTGACCGTACGGCGCGCCCGACATTCTGGACGTCGGCGAGCGCACCGGACGGTGCCGGATGGATCACCGGCCCCATCGGCTCACCGGTCGTAAACGGCCGCAACCTGAGTTACGTCTGCAAGTATCGCAACCGGCTGTTCTTCATCGGCACGAAGTCGATGGACATCTGGTATCTCGGCATCGACAGCATCAGCGGGGTGCTGACCAAAATTCCGCTGTCGGGCGCGGCGACGCACGGCGGCTATCTGATGTTCATGGCGAGTTGGTCGATTGATGCCGGCGACGGCATTGACGACAAGCTGGTCATCGGGACGTCGGAGGGTGAGATTTTGATCTTCACCGGCAGCAATCCTGCCGATCCGGCCAACTGGCGGCAGGAAGGCCGCTATCAGATCAGCCCGCCGCTCGGCATGAACGCGCACGACAACGTCGGCGGCGATCTCCTGGTGCTGACGGTCGACGGCATTGTGCCGATCAGCCAAGCGATCACCAAGAGCGCGGGACAACTCGAACTGGCGCTGATCTCGCGCACCATCAAGCGCATGTGGCGCGAGGAGATGCTCGCCAAGCGCGGCCTGCCGTGGACGATGAAGAAGTGGGACGAGTACGGCGCCAACTTCATCACGTTCCCTGGCGGCACCGCCGGCAATCGCTACTGCCTCGCGATGAACAACACGACCGGCGCCTTCGCACGCGCGGTGGGTTGGGATGCGATGTGCTTTCTGCGCATGCGCGGCGACATGTTCTTCGGCACGCAGGGCGGCATCATCATGCAGGCCAATCGCACCGGCTACGACGACGGCAAGCCGTATGTCGCGACGCTGGTCGGCGGCTGGGAGATGTTCCAGGCTGGCTCGCAAGACGTCGTGTGGCATCAGGCGCGCGCGGTCTTCACCGCCCCACCGGGTGAACCTTTCCAGCCGCAGATCGCGGCATGCACTGACTATATTCTCGCGATCCCGCCGCCACCGCCTGCGGGCATCGACCCCGGCGTTCCCGACGTCTGGGACGAGGGCAAGTGGGACCACGCGAAGTGGGATCAGCCCGCGCCGGCCAAGAACGTCAACCGGAATACGATGTGGGTGTCGGTCGGCATGACCGGCTTCTCTCACGCACCCATCGTGCAGATCACTGTCGCGCAGCAGGCAACGCCCGACGTCGAACTGGTCGCAATCGCGGCGACGTACGAGCGCGCCGGCATCAACGTTTAAGGGGTCACGCGGCCATGGTGCAGATCACCAGTCGGGATCAGGTCGACGCGCTGCGCATGCCGTCGCCGTTCTTCGGCGACGATCCGCGCGGCATGGTCGACCGCGACGCGCTGCAGGCGTGGTCGTGGGGCACGGACTACGACGAGAACGCGCAACGCGCCAAGATCGCAAAGGCGCTGCTGGAGCAGCAGGCGCGCAGCGCTGCGGCCCCGCCGCTCTTTTCCGGCCTCGGCGGCTCCAGCGGCGGCGGTGGCGCGAGCGGTCTCTACGCTGGCGGCGGCGGCGGTGCGGCCGATCAAGACAGCAGCGCGGATGGCGGCGGCGCCACTGGCCTCAGCGGCGGCCCCGGCAGCGTGGGCGGTCCTGGCGGCCTCGGTGGTGGTCCTGGCGGCGCTCCGGGCGGCGCCCCTGGTGGTGCTCCTGGTGGTGCTCCTGGCGGCGCGCCCGGCGGTCTCGGCGCAGGCGTGGCCGGCGTCGCCTCGGCGGCCGATGCCATCGGCAGTGCGAACCCCGGCCAGAGTACGCCGGGCATGAGCCTCGGAGATATCGGCCAGTCGGTAGGCCAAGCGGCGGCGACGCAATCCGGTTCGATTGTCGGGCCGAATGCTCCCGGCATCCACGGCCCCAACGACGTGATGTCGAACGACATCGAGGCGAGCGCGCCTACAGGCTCGATTGTCGCGGCGAACGCCCCCGGCATTCACGGGGTCAACGATGTGATGTCGTCGCCCGCGCCCGACCCGGTGTCGGCGCCATCGCCCGCGCCAGCACCATCGCCCGCGCCAGCACCCGACATCGCGAACGCGCACGACCAAGCGGCTGCAATGCAGGCGTCGATGGCGCCTGGGATGATGGCGGGCATGATGTCGTCGCAGTCGACGCAGGCCTCTGCCATCGCAGACGCGCTCAGTGGCGCGCAGGCGGCTGCAGCTCAGGATGCTGCCGATGATGCAGCCGCTGACGCAGCCGACGCCGCCGCCGCGAGCGGCATGGGTCTGAGCGGCACGAACGCAGGTGCTCTGTCTTCGGGCATGGGCGCTTTGACAGAAGGTGCCCCCTCCAGCGGCGTTATTGCAGACGCCTCGACCGCGAACGCTCCCGGATCATTCGACACCAGCGGGCCGGGCGTGACGTCATCGGCGCAGGACGCGGCGGATGACGCTGCTGCCGACGCTGCCGACGCCGCTGGTGACGCTGCTGCTGACGCAGCAGCCGACGCTGCCGCCGATGCTGCGGCCGACGCTGGTGATGCTGGCAGCGAAGGTGGCGAAGGCGGTGAAGGTGGCGAAGGCGGTGAAGGTGGCGAAGGTGGTGAAGGCGGTGAAGGTGGTGGCAGCAGCGATGGCGGCAGCGATGGTGGCGGCAGTGACGGCGGTGGCGGCGGGTGGTGATGATTGATTACGTCTACGGGCAAGATGAAGTCGTCGCGCACGCAGTCGCGCAGATGATCCCCGATTGCCGCGAGCGCGGGTTCGGCGCGTGCAAGGCGATTGGTGTGATTGACGCGAGCGGCACGCTTATCGCCGGCATCGTCTATCACAACTACCACCCGAGCGCGGGCGTGATCGAGATGAGCGTCGCAGCATTGCCACATGCGCAATGGCGCACGCGCGAGACGTTGCGGCGCATGTACGAATATCCGTTCGAGCAGATCGGCGTGCAGATGGTGATGCACATGACGCCGGCAAGCGACGAGCGTGTGCTGCGGCAGCTTGCGACCATCGGCTACATGCTCGTCACCGTGCCGCGTCTGCTCGGTCGAGATCGCGACGGTGTGCTGTGCCTGTTCACGCGCGAGGCGTGGGAGGAATGCCGCTTCATCCGGCGGCCGGCAATCGATGAGCATAGGGAGGCAGCGTGATGCCATACGACACTCTGAACCCGGGAGGCCTCGATGGTGGCGGCGGTCGCGACCGCATCACGCAGGCGTTGATGAACATTCAGACCCCGCCGCCTCAGACGCAGATGCCGCAACAGCCGCCGATGATGCCGCAGCAGGGCGCGCCACAGCCCGCGATGTCGAGCTTGCCGCCCGGTGCGGCGCCACAGGCGGCGAGCGGCCCGCCGGGCGCACCAGCGATGCCGGGCGCGATGCCGGGCATGCAGCCCAGCGCAGTGCCGGGGACGATGTCGAGCGTGATGCCGCCAGCACTCACGCAAGGCGCGGGGCTGCAGCAGCCGCAAGCGATGCCGGGACAGATGCCGGGCCGACAGTATTGATGGAGTTAAGCCGTGGGGCTGTTCAAAGACGATCCGCCGACGCCGCCCAATCCGATTGCCACCGCTGGTGCGCAGACGGGGACCAATGTCAGCACGTCTGTGGCCAACGCGTTCTTGAACAACACCAACCAGATCACGCCGCAGGGCGCGCTCTACTACGACCCGACCGGCACCTATTCGTGGACCGACCCGAGCACCAATCAGACCTACAACGTGCCGAGGTTCACGGCGACGCAGGTGCTCTCGCCCGCGCAGCAGAACATCAGCAATCTGGGTGTTCAGTCGGAGACCAATCTCGCGGGGCTCGCCGCGCAGCAGAGCGGCATGCTGCAGGGTCTCCTCGGCTCGCCGCTGGACATCTCGGGCGCGCCAGCAGCCGGCGATCCTTCGACGCTGAGCGGCGTCCCTGATGCGAAATTGAGCTATGGCGACGGCAGTCGGCAGCAGGGGACATACGATGCCGGCGGCCCGATCACGCGCGACTATGGTGCGAACGACTTCAGCGCTGACCGCGCCAAGGTCGAGGAAAGCCTCTACCTGCGCATGGACCCGCAACTGCAGCGTGACCGTGGCGCGCTGGAAGCGCGCTTGGCCGACCAGGGCATCAAGATCGGCAGCCCCGCCTATCAGGCCGCGATGGATCAATACGGCCGGCAATTGACTGACACGCGGCTCGGCATCACGCAGACTGCCGGGCAAGAGCAGCAGCGCATGACGGAGATGGAAGCGCAGCGTGCTGCCTTCCAGAACGCCGCGCAGTCGCAGCAGTATCAGCAGAACGCTTCGCTCGCGCAGTTCGCCAATCAGGCGCAGCAGGGCAACTACACGCAGGATGCGGCGAGCGCGCAATTCTACAATGCCGGCGTCGCGACCGAGGCCGCGCGCAAACAGCAGATGATCGAGCAGCAAAATGCTGCGCGCCAGCAGTGGCTGCAGGAGCAGTACGCGCAGCGCAATCAGCCGATCAACGAGGTGACCTCGTTGATGTCGGGCTCGCAAGTGCAGAACCCGAACTTCGTGAACACCGGCAAGAGCAACATTCCGACCACCGACATCGCGGGGCTGATCAACACCAACTTCAGCCAGCAACTCTCGAACTATCAGCAGTCGTCGCAGAATTTTAACAGCTTGATGGGCGGCCTGTTCGGTATGGCGGGCGGCATCATGAAGTCGGATCGCGACGCGAAGAAGAACATTCACCGCATCGGTACCGTGTTCGCGGCGAGCAGCGAGGAGAAGAAGAAGCTGCCGATCTACTCGTACAGCTACAAGGACGACCCCGACAGCACGCGTCATGTCGGCCCGATGGCGCAGGACGTCGAGAAGGTCGATCCCGGCGCGGTGCATACGATCCGGGGCACGAAGTACATCGAGCCGAGCCGCGTGATGGGCTCAATTCTCAGGGCAGCGTGACATCATGGCAGATGGCGGCTTCATCTTCGGTGGCGATACCGGGGTCAGTTACGAAGACCTGCAGCGCCGCCGTGCTGTCGCGCAGGCTGTCGCGCAGCATTCGCGTGCGTTCCCGAAAACTGTCGGCGAGGGCCTGACCTATTTCGGTGAGGCTTTGGGCGATGTGATGAACGACCGGCGCCTGCAGTCGATGGAGAAGCTGCAGCGCGAGAAGGAAAGCGGCTTCATCAGCGGCGCGCCGCCGCCGTCGTTCACGCCGCCTGTCGGCGGGACTGCGTCGCCTGCTGCGGCTGCGTCTACGATCACGCCGCCGCCGGCAGGTGCGCCCACGGTCCCGATCACGGTCCCGACGACGCCGACCCCCACCCCGCGCCTCGGCAAAATGAGCGAAGTCGGCGACGCCATCGGGCGCCTTGAGCCTGACGAGACCATGCGCGGTTACTACACGCGGCTTGCCGGGCGCGAAGACCCGACCGGCGGGCAGCGTGTCTCGCCGACCGGCGCGGCGGGTCCGTTCCAGTTCACGCGCGGCACCGGCAAACAATACGGCCTGTTCGGAGATGACGGCACCGACAAGCGCACCGACATCGAAGCTTCGGTGAAGGCTGTCCAGCAACTGACGCGCGACAACGCCGCCACCTTCATGCAGATGCACGGCCGCATGCCGACGCACGGTGAACTTGCGCTGATGCACCAGCAGGGCGGCGAGACCGGCGCACGCATGGTCGCCGGTACCGGCAACGCGCCGTCGCGCAATCTCGCGGTCAACAACATCGACCCCAATTCCACGCCGCAGGACGCCGCCGCGAAAATCCAGGCCTACTACAAGATGCCCGACGCGACGATGCCCGAGGGCTACCACCTCGGTGGCGCGGGCGGCGGCCGTGATGCTGTCGCGCGTGCGACGATGGCGCCTCCTGGGGCGCCGCCGGCTCCGCTCTCCGCGCCGCCTGCCGGCCAACCCCAGCAGGTCGCATCGCTCGACCCGTCGATTGGCGCGAACGTCACCGCGCCGCCCGAGGCCGCGAGCAATCCGCCCATCATCAGCGACATCAAGCCCGCGACGCAGGTCGCCCAGGCTGGCGCGCCCAACACCATGCCGTCGAGCGAAGCGATCCCGGGCGCATCGGTGCAGGAGATGAAAGACCCCGGCGCCGCGCCGACGCGCCCGCCGATCCTGGGGCCGTCGAAGTCGCAGGCCTATTGGTCGCAGTACATGAATAACCCGAGGGTCAGTCCCGAGTTGCGGGCTCGCGCAACGCATCAGTATCAGGTCGAGGAAGCCTACCGCAAAGAGCTTGAGACGCGACAGACCAGCGACTACGAGAACCAGCGCGGGCAACACCAGACGCATCGCGACGCCTACGACAAGTTCACGCGCGAGGCGCCTGACCGCATCATCAAGCAGTTGTCGGAGCGCACGAACCTGGAGAAGGCGCGCGCCGATCTTGAGAAGGCCTACTTCGAACAGGGCATCCCGCGCGAGCAGGCGACCGAGAAGGCGCGCCTTGAGATTGCCCAAGCGGTGCGTACGCTCGCCAAGCCCGACACGGTCGGAGCACAGGGCACGCACTTCGAACGCCCCTACGCGCCACCGGGCACGCCGCAAGCGGCGTTCAGCGTTCCGGCTGGCCTGCCGCCTCCAGAGGACAAGCCGCTCACCGAGCAGCAGGCGAAGGGCGTGCAGTTCGTTGTCCGCACGAGGCCCGATCTCGACATGGTCGACAACCAACTTCGTTACGGCAAGGTGCTGACCGACCCGGTCGAGGCCGCGCGTGCGAGCATCCCGGGCATCGGCAACATGACCATGTCGCCTGAGTATCGCCGCGCCAACAACGCTCTCACGAACTGGGGCGCGGCGTTTCTTACGCACGTCAGCGGCGCTGCGGTGTCTCCGTCCGAGGCTGGCCGCAACCTGCCTGCGTTCATGCCGCATGCCGGCGACACCGATCAGGACTTGCTCGACAAGGCGAACCGTCGCCGCACGTACACGGATGCATTGGCGCGCACCAGCGGTCGTGAAGGGCTGGCGGCGATCCAGAAGGAGGTCGGCGCGATCAACGACGACTATGCGTTCAAGAAGATCAGCGAAGGCCCGCCTGTGCAGGTGAAGTCGCTCAGTGACGCGAAGCTGCTCCCGCCCGGTCAACGCATCATTCTCCCCGATGGCTCGCCGGGTCAGGTGCCGCGCAGGCAGAAGCGGGGCGAATAATGGCCGACGATCCGTGGGCAGAATACAGGAACGCTGAAGCGCCGCAGCAGGCGCCGAGTGATCCGTGGTCGGTCTATCGCTCGCCCGGCACGGCATCGCCTGTCGTCAGCACTCCTGGCGCGCCGCAGAGCATGACGGCATCGCCCGAGGACAAGTATCGCGCAGCCGCAATCGAGGAGCGTGATCGCGCGCTGAAGTTGGGCATCCCGCTTCAAGAGGGATACACGTCACGTTTGGCGCGCGGCGTCGGCATGGGCTGGACTGACGAATTGATGGCGGCCGGCGCAACGCCGTTCGAAATGATCAAGCGCGGCCTGACTGACCCGCGAGAAGCCTACCGCTACACGAAGGCGCGCGAAAATCTTCGCGGCGAGCAGACGGACGTCAACACGAGGGGCGCGCTCGGTACCGGTGCCGAGGTTCTCGGCAGCTTGGCGACCGGCGGTGGCGTGCTCGGTGCCGGCGAGCGCGCTGCAGCCGCCCGCATTCCGTTTACCGCAGGCGCGCAAATCCCGGCGAACGTCGTCAACTGGGGCAGCAACGTTGCGAAGGGCGCTGGCCTCGGCGCGTTCTCCGGTGCTGGCGAGGCCAAGGACGTCGAGGGTATTCCGAAGGGCATGCTGATGGGTGGCGTCCTGGGCGCCGGCATCGGCGGGGCGCTGCCGGGTGTCGCGACCATCGCTGGCCAGGGCCTGCGTACGCTCCAGATGCCGCGCCTGCGCGATCCTCAGAACATCGCCATCGAGCATGTCGCCAAGGTGGCGCGCGATGCTGGCGTCGAGCCGGCCGAGATCGTGCGCCGTGTGGCTGACGCGAACGCTGCCGGCCAGCCGTATGCGGTGGCTGATGCGCTTGGCAAGGAAGGCCAGCGCAAGCTGACCGCGATGGCGAAGGTGCCCGGGCCGCAGCGTGAGGCGATCACCGAGGCATTGGTCGCGCGCGATCTCAACATGCCGACCCGAACCGGCGAGGAGGTCGGGCGGGCTCTGGGCGCACCCACCACCGCGCGGGCGGCGCAGGACGAACTGATCACGCAGGCCGGCGCGCGAGCCGCACCGATCTACCGGGAGGCCGAGCAGCACCCGACGTGGAGTAATCGCCTGCAGGAATTTATCAGCGACCCCATCGCACAGCAGGGGCTGCGTCACGGTGTCGAGCTTCAGCGGTTGCGCACGGTCGGCACTGACCGGCCGTTCCGTCCCCAGGACGCGATGATTACCGACTTCAATGCGGCTGGCGAGCCGGTCTGGAGCGGTGTGCCGAATATGCAAACACTCAACACCCTGAAGACCGGCCTCGACCGCATGGTCGAAGCGAACACGGATACGGTGACGGGGCGGGTGAATGCGCAGGGGCACGCCATCATGGGCTTCCGCAATCGCATGCTCGAAGAAATGGACGCGATCAACCCGACCTACAGGCGGGCTCGCGCGACATACGCCGAGCCGATGCAGGTGCGCGATGCCGTGACGACCGGGCGCGAGATGGCGACGCGCGGTCGTGCCGCAGATAATATTGAGACATTCCGCAACATGGCCCCGCCAGAGGGGACGCGCACCGTCGCAGGCGTCAATCCTGAACAGCAAGGCGTCCGCATCGGATACGCCGATGCATTGCGCGGCCAGATGGAGCGCACCGGCAATTTGCCGACCGGGCTGCGTGAGAAATCCACGAAGGGCGCGCAGGAGCTTTCCGAGCTTTCGCTTTATCAAGGCCCGAACCGCCCGGGCGAGCCGGATCAGTTGCGCAAGTTTCTCAATCGCGAGGAGCAGATGCAGCGGACGTCGAAGGCCGCGCTGGGCGGCTCCTCGACGGTCGAGAACCTCGCCGACGTTGCCGCCGCCCCCGGCGGTGGTGACGCGCTTGGTCTGGTGTCATCGGCCGCGAGCGGTGACGCGATGGGCATTGTGCGCAAGCTCGCCGGCATGGTGCCGGGGGCTCTCAAGGGTGAGAGCGAAGCGCAGCGCGTCGCGATCACCAACGCACTGCTCTCGCGCGACCCGACCAGGGTTCAGGAGATGGCTGACCGTATCGCCGCACATGAGTTGCGCAGGCGCGGCGTCAATCCGTGGACCGGCACTGCGCGCTACCCAGTTGGTCAGTAGGAGAGAACAATGCCGCGCGACGGTTCTGGCATCTACAGCATCCCTCCGGGGACGCAAGGCGCGCCCGATACGACCATCGAGAGCGCGAAGTACAACGCTTACATCGCGGACGTCGAGGCCGATCTCAACGTGCCGCGACCGATCATTGCCGGTGGCACCGGCTCGAACACCGCCGCCGGCACGCGCGACGCAATCGATGCCGAACACTCGATGCAGGTGCTCACGAACTTCGACGCTGATCCGCTTGAGGCTGGTTCGTTCTATGCCGCCTCGGGCGCGACCAACGCGCCGGTCGCAGGTCAAGCCTTCACCGGCATCATCTATGGTCCCGACGCCGCCAACATGGTGATCGAGGCGCGCTCGCAAACGACCGGACAGATGTACGTTCGCCGCAAGACCGCAGGCGTGTGGGGCGCGTGGGCGGCGGATGCCGCCGACAAGGTCGCCAAGGCTGGCGACACGATGACGGGCGACCTGACGATCAGCAAGGCGATGCCAAGAGTTTTCCTCGACCGGCCCGATAGCTCG
>Ga0307513_10000833_pt1 | contig 45050 bp, 25 predicted proteins | sample 15_EM_MG_FD_202174 | JGI IMG/M metagenome (GOLD analysis project Ga0307513, IMG submission 202174) | Populus trichocarpa ectomycorrhiza microbial communities from riparian zone in the Pacific Northwest, United States - 15_EM | ecosystem: Host-associated > Plants > Roots > Unclassified | place...
ATATGGCATATTTATTCACTTGAAAAGTTTCCAAACTAGTATATGAAAACAAGTCGACAAGAAGAAAGACAGCAGGAAATTCACTCCCCAATAAAACAAAAACAATCATCCTGAAATAATCCAAAATGGTCCTCTCTTGACATAACATGTTCTAGTATCATTTGAAAAATGGCATATTTATTCACCTGAAAAGTTCCAAACTAGTATACGAAAACAAGTCGACAAGAAGAAAGACAGCAGGAAATTCACTCCCCAATAAAACAAAAACGAAGGGGGTAGGTTGGGTGGTGCTACTGTGTATTCCATATTTTAGCATGTGGTTTACACGCTAAATGAGTTCCACACCATCCACAAACTGATATTTTAATTGTAGATAATGAGAATCTCTGGAAATTTATCAGCACTGTAACAGATGGTATGGACAATCAAGTCCAACAACATATACTGGAATCATTATAACAGTGTGCACAATTCAATTTCCAGGCAGTATGATCACAGGAATGGTTGGGAAAATGAGACACCAAGAGAAAAACCTCTACAGGGGGCAGTAGATACAAAGGTAAACATTGGCGGAGATTATAAATTCCCCAATAAAACAAAAATTTGTATTAAGTGAAAAGTCTCTTTGATTACTAATCTCATCGGCTTTTGAAGTTACTAACCAGAGGTTACTTGCGGTATGCAACAAGGAAAAAGACAGTAGATGGAAGAATGTGAAATGGAGCACTTAACAACCTTCGACAAACTCATTCATACATCTAAGAGAAATAACTGCATAAAGGGAAAAGAAGTGAGAAGAAAACCTTTCTATTTCAATACTTCTCTTTGCCAGCATAAGTGTCAAGAAAACAGGAACCATTGCAGCACATAAATGCTTCAGAGTGTGTCCACTAACTATATGGTGAGTCCACTTGTATATGGGTTTATCTGCAGCTTCTTCCACCTTAGCTAAAAGATAAAACCCTGAAGGCACGGGCATAGATCAACATCAGCAAGCAAATACCACAGAAGAAGTTTCATTTTGGGAATATAACTGGAAAGTAGCAATGGAAAAGGAAACACAAACCTGCTGCCCAAAGCCAATACAAGGAATGAGTGTACATTGGAGGCAACAAAATAGCCATTAGCGGAATGGCAATACAAGGAACAAACTGAACTAGAGCATACGGACGGAGGTCATCAAAAAATCTGCATTGCAAATCAACAATGCCACAGAGATCATATCAAAATTAAAAAAAGAAAAGAAAAGAAGCAATACACTTTACCGTGTGTGGGCTCTTACCTCCAATAAGCAATGCTAATAACACCAGCCAAAAGCAGAGGGATAATGGAAACAGTTCCCTTTCGCTCATCAATCCTTTCAAGGATAAAAATGGCAACAATTGAAGTGAAAGCAACAGTCATCTGCAGAAAACATTACATGCCATACCATAGCATAAATGAACAGCAATTATCACAAGTAAGACATTCAAAAAGAAGGGGGTAAAGTGACTAACAGGCAAGCGATCCCAGACAAGGCGATCATCATCAGGCTTAAGATGGTAATAGCCAGAGCCAAAAGCAACAGCAGCCACACCTACGAAAAAACATGTCCAGCCCCATACCTCACCTGGCAACCTTTTCATTTTTATTTTAAAAACAATTATCATAAAAAAACGCAAAATAATAAATTAGAAAAGAAAAAGGCAGGAAACCCTAACCTGAGTTGAAAATAATTGCGATAATGACAGAGAACAAGGCCAATCACACCAATTACAAGGAATGGGAAATTCGAAACCACATTAAGTGTATTCGGTATCCCTGAATTCAATTTTAATCACAAAATCATACACTTTTATTATTAATAATAAATAATAATAATTAAAATTAAAATTAAAATTATTAGAATTACCGAAGAACAAATCACGCTGATCAGCAAAGTTGTGGTATTCTTGAGATTGAGGAATGGCTGGAGTCACCACCATGAGTATTATGAAGCACAAAATCGCTACTACCCATCCGCAAACGCTGCGTTTATTCATTTCTTCTTCTCCAATCTCTCTCTCTCTCTCTCTCTCTCTCTCTATCTCTCCCTCTGTTCTCAAAGTCAGAGCCGGGCTTTACAGAGGATTTGATTTTACTACTTTTTATTAATGTGTTCAACGACGACTCTTTTCTATTTTAACCCAACGACTAGTCGTCTGTCTCTTCAATATATTTACCACTCGCATCATCACACAAACAATCAAATACGTGTACAAGTGGCCTGGTATCCAACCCACTTTGAAAAGCCAGGACTGACCCGGTGGGTGAATCACTACCTGGTCGAGCGATCCAAAAAAATAATAAAAAAAAAATATATAAATATTTTAGTTAAAAATTAAAATTAATCCAATCGGTCACTTAATTTATTAACTTAAAAAAACATTTACAAAACAATATTATTTTAACTTTTTCGTTTTAAAAAAATTAGAAATTCACATGTGTTGACATCCCTACTGAATTAGATTTTTCAACTTAATGCATCAAATTAATTTATTTTCTGCAATGTTGGTTTTGTAATTAAATATCTTTAAAATTCATGTATTTGTACAATATCAAAATTAAATATAGGATTCTAAAATTTACTATATTTTTTGCATTGTTTTGATGATATTGAATTTTAATCTAAAATTGAAAGTTATTTCTCATAAATAATTTAAGGTAAAAGTAAGTTATATAACTTATTTGAAGTAATTCAAACCAAACATATGTAGTTAATGATTTGAAAAATTAAGAAAAAAATATTTGAAAAAAAGAAATACAATTATAAAGACCTAAAGCAATTATATTCATTGATATGTTGGGAATTTAATATGAAAGAAAAATAGTCTAGGGATTTGAACAAGAATGCCATTTTTTTTTTATAACTATGATTGAATTATTAACTATTATACTTGTATATATAACCATTTCCATCCGTAATAATAGTTACTTGTTAACATTTTTTTTCTAGGCGATAGAAAATATAAAACTATGAATTCAAAATCTAATGTAAAAGTTTAACACAAAAATTAAAGATTATAAACACAGAAAAATGCTGAAAAGAGATTCTACTACCAAGCCAAATACCAAGTACTGAAATTGAGAGACATGCATGGATAATGATATCTAATCCAAAGATGGGTTGGATAACTGGTTAAAACTTGGCTTGACTTTAAAAAATTTCAAGATGTCATTTTATTAATATTGAGACGATGAAATCTCGAAGCTATGTGGTTCAACTTAGACTAATTTGTCAAACCCGTTACTTGGTTTATAGATCTAATTGGATTTAATAAATTTTATAAGATTTTTTTTATTTAATCATATGATAGCAAAAATTAAAGCTCATAGAAAAAAAACTAAAAAAAAAAGATGACTACATGTTGTACAAAAAGAATGGTTTCAATTTTTTTTTACAAGATTTATATGATCTTATTCGAAAACATAGTAAAAATCAAACAATATCAAATAAAATAATATCTAAATATATTTCTAATTAGTTTAAGAATTTAATAAAATAAATTACAAAAAATATTTTTAATTAATTTAAAAATGACATGTGAATTTTGTAGCAAAAAAAGAAAAATTAGGTAAGACGCATTGGTCGGGTGGCCTAATGCTTCAACCTTTAAAAATAAGCCAAGAAGTACAAGCACAATAGCTTAGGACCACACATATGAGCCTTTTTTTTATTTCTAGAATAGATGGACGATGCATAGTTCACTGTTTTTTTTTTTTTTAACAAAAAGAGTATGATGATGCATTGTGTCCTATGGTAAATGACTCCTAAAAATACTTAAAAAACACTATAGAGGCCTTAAAAAAAAATCAATTTATGGTCTTAAACATGGAAAAAATAGATTCTAGAATGCAACCTGATTTTAAAAATCTTCTCGAAGCCCGAGGCTAAAAAACACCTCAATGAACTCCTCATATTGAAATGAATGCATTGACATAAAGAACAACTTTTTTGTAGCTGGAAAAGGGGTCAATCCATAACTTTGTCTCTCCTTCATCATTTTTCGACAACTCTTTCTTTTGTCTCTCAAACTAATGACCAATATATGAACAAAATAAAGTATTGGACTAAAATGTTTGGTCCCAAAACTAAAAGGACCATAAAGAGATTTTGACAAAACCACAAAGCAAATTTTAGCAAAAAAACATACGGGGCAATTTATTTGATAATGGTGCTACCTTTTTCCTTCTTTTTCAATTACGGTCCCTAAACTTTCAATCCTGTACAAATAATAAAATCAAATAGATTTTTGCAAAATTGATATTATGATAGTCTATAAAAAGCTAAAAGAAACAAATTACAAAGACTAATTCCTAATAAATGCGATATTTAAAGACTAAATTAAAAAAAAAAACAAAAGAAATGAAGGAAAATAGAAGAAGACAAAGCCTTGTTTTAGTGCCATGGTAAAAAATGGTGGGACATTTTGCATATTTGTTATGTAGATTGCTTATATGATACGATTCATTCATACAAGGGTTAAACAATCAAATTTGAATTTTAGTGTAATGCTACTTACTGTCCAGTTTTACACTATTGAACATAACTCTCAATCTGAGTGTTAGATAAAGCTAAAAGTTTACCAATAGTTTCCAGACTTATTATTCTATATTGGGTTAAAATTTCAATTCAATCTGATTTCAAGAAGGTCTTATGATATAAGTCAAAAGACATAATACAATTTTTTTTTTATTATTTGTTGTCTTTTAATTTGTGAATTTCCTATTTAGAGAGAATTATTTTCCTCATAATACAAGGATATTCAACATCTTATTTTTAGGAGTTTCGTAGTTCTACAAGGAACTTTAATGGACAACAACATAGTTTCTAAGTGTGACAAGGATTCTTTAATGTTCCAAAATCTTTTTCTTACAAGGATTCTTTATTTATCCTAACTTCATATGAAAAAAGAATGATGAAGCATTTAATGACAAATTACTTTTGTACTGAATTATTTCTTTGAATTAATCTAGATTATTTTTAAGGTTTTATTTGTTGTTTTGATATTTACGTTCAGTTTAGGGCTTGAGTTTTAATTTGAGGTTTGTTTTGGTCTAAAATAAATGTTTTAGGATTGTTTTAGACATTAGACTTGTGTTGGCTAATAAGCTTGGGCCCATTGGTTTTCAACCTGATAAGGGCTTATTAGAGTTATTTAGAAAGATTATATATATTGTTTTATTTGCTACAAAATTCAGCAGTCATGATGTTTTGAATAAACTTGAATTTTGCGTGATGCAATACTTTTCTCTTGAGTGGGAAAAATAATGAATTTGCCTTATTGAATAACAACTGTCTTCGTGATATATTATTTATACTTTTTGTTCATGAATTGGAATTTTTTAGGTGGCGGTTCATTTCGATAATGTTGATGCATTGGCTCAAGCAATCACTATGTCACACTCCTATCAAACTTGATTTTTTTAGCTTTACGAGACTTGTCTTTCTTTTGTGTGGGTTACTTGATCACATGATCATAGAGTTCATATCAGTTGGTATCGAATCTTGGCTAAATTTATCAGGTTATATCCTTATGTAATTTTTGTTTTCTTGTTCCGTGTGTCGAAACTCATTATTTTCAATTTTTATCTGTTCCTCTTGAATTGTAGCAATAACTATTCTTATAAAAAAAAGTTTTATTTTGTTTCATTATTGTAACTATATATATTAGTAACATGAAAAGTGTATAAAAAAGAAATTTGTCCAAACAAAGACGTTATAAATTCTACCATAGAAACTAAAACAAGGTGAAATTAGGTCAAACCACATCGGAATTACTTCAAAATCGATATTCTAGTTATTTAGGGTCTAATCACACTATGTATAAAATTTGAGGTCATTTGGACATCGTTTGGTTTAGGTTTCATATTCAAGTTTAGTTTGTATAAAATAGGTCTGATTTGCGTCAACTATTGAAACTTGCTTTGCTACTGTTGAATTGAAATTGATTTGGGAAGTATACTAAAGTGTTATTTGGGTTATTTGAGTGTCAATCAAGTTATTTTGATAATATTTTCTTTTGATTTTTTTCTTATCTTAAAAAACATTCATATCTCGTGCGAATTTTCTTATTACCCGTTAAATTATAATTGTAGATTTATCTTTACTTGTTTTTGTATATTTCTTGCTTCTCAAGTCAATGAAACTTATTTGGATTGTGCTAATAATATGTTCTATTTGGTTGTGTTGATTTCAGTTTCGTAGGAGCTAAAAAGAAGGTGAGAAAAGAGGTAAAAAGTGTATAGAGCATATTAGAGTGAAAAGCTTATTATTTGTGCAAAAATGAGACGTAAGGATATTTTTGCTATTAACAACATTTTTACATATTCAAAATATCTGAAGAAAAGGAAGATACACCACCTCCTAGGAAGAATAACAACTTAAAATTTCAGATTCAAGGTCTAACACATATATGTTGAAGAGGTTTAACTTGGTGGTTGGTAATGTGAAAGAGAGGTTGGATAGGTAGAGAGGTGAGATAACAATAATGATGGATGGAAGAATAGGGCTAATTGGAGTGGTAACCATGACAGGAAACCCAAATGACATGTAAACCATAATTTGGCTGATTTTGATGATGAGGAAGATGTTATAGGAGATGATGATTTTAAGCATGAGATTGTAGGTAATGGGGATGGTTTCTGGCAACCTAAAGGCTGAAGGGATTATGGTTTTATACATAGGGGCTAATTTATCCATATAAAGGATTTCCAAAATTATGGAAATCATTACCATATGGATGATGATTTAGACTTTATTAAACTAAAAATTCCTAGTTTTCAAGTTAAAAACGATCTTGAGGCTTGTTTAGAGTGGAAAAAGAAGGTGGATTGAATTTTTTATTGCCATAGTTATTCTAAGCAGAAAAAGATGAAACTTGACGTGATCGAACTTATTGATTATACAATTATTTAATGGGAACATATTGTGACTTCTAGGAGGAGGAATAAGGAGAGATATATAGATACATGAGATGATATGAAAACTTTGATTTCATAATAATATTGCTTATGTATGTGAGGTATTCTCACATTCTTTGATTCTCTAAAAAACCAAATTCGACTTATTGGAGAACAATTGTCTTCATGGAGTCTTCCTTGTATTTCTCATTTGCAATTCATTAATCGTTTAGTGTGGGTTTCTTTTAATAGTATTGGTGTTTTGGTTTAGATAATCTTTGTATCACACTTCTATCAAATTGATTGTTTGACTTTTTGTGATTTGTCTTTCTTATATGTAGGTTATGTGACCATAAGGTTCGCATCACTATAGGTGTTTAAGATAATCTCAAATGCTTGAATCATGACTCCATTGATTTAGTCGTAGAACCATGGTAAAGAACATGATTAAAATTGATGTTTTTTTGATGATTTATAAAGAAATAGAAATTGGAAACTCAAAATCAGTTTAACGATTTATTCACTTCCTCTACTTAGGGGTGTTTAAAAAAAATAACCAACCTTTAAACCAAAAAAAATAATAATTGAAAAAACTGAACTAAGAGAGAAAAAAAAACCAATTTAAAAATCAAGAAAAAAACTTGGTCAAGTTCGGTTTTGGTTTCAGAAAACTGAAACCGATTGAACTGGACCAGATTGGTTCAACCTGATTTTAATAGAGCAAAAAAATAAGTATAAAAACAAACTTATGCTAACCTTGAACTTTTTTTTTCCTTCAGCTGCCCCTCCTTTTACCCCTTCTCTCTTTCTCGTTCTCCACACGCTGCCATTGTTCTCCCCTTTTTTTTCATGGTATGAATTCAATTAATCAAACTTTGGATTTTCACTTGGTGATATAGTGTAATAGAAGGATCAGATTTGAGATTAAAACTACCAAAACTTCAATGGTAATTTTTGTTTCTTTATTTTTACACTCTATTTTTTAATTTTTTTTTCATTAATACTTGGTTTGATTTTTAGATCTAGGCTTAAGACTACCTCCCTTTAAACAACATAAAGTCTTAGTAGTAGCTTTTAATCATTCATTTAAAATTCATGTGTTCAAGAAAGAGATAAAGACGATGAGCAACATGATTTTCATCTATATCTCAATCTTATGGTGATCATTTGTTTGCAGGTTTTTTCATTGTTGTTGAAGCTGATTGCTTGAAAAGGAGAAAAGTAAGTTTGTTCACCAATTTTACTAGTGATAAATTATTAGTGAAAAAAAGTACTAGTATAGAGGTCATTGTTGTGAATTATGGATATTTCTGGAGGTCTTAATTGCAAACATTTTATACAGTATTTACTTGTATTTCAACATCCAAGGGAAATACTAGAAATGAGTTTCTTTTAATGCGTTAACTAGATGTAACCAAGAAAGCTGATTGATTGTTATTATCTGTTTGTCTTACATATTAGAAATATTTCTGGATTTTATGGATATTGATGTTGCTGGATTTTGCACATCTATATAATATGGGTTTTTTTTGGGTTAAATTTATACTAATCTAGATTTTCCTTATTAGATTGTTTATTTGTTGAAATATGTAATCTATTATTTCTAGTGTGAGCATCTCTGCACTAAAGAGTTTAAACAAACATTTAATATGACAATGCACTAAATATGTTGAATAGATTTGCATCAAGTCATCAACTTGTTAAGCAAACACTATAAAAGATAAGTGGTTTCTTGTTGATTTGAAATTCCAATTTAGAAATGGATTTGAGTTGTTTTTGTTAAAAAGCCTAATAAAAAAAAGTGCTTGCTTAAAAAGCCTATAAAAAAACTAAACTTAACAAGAAATTGTTAAAGCCAAATTTAAAAAAGCCCATTAAATAAGGATTAGGTTTTTTGGTTCTAATCCAAAAAAACCGTTCTTAATTGAACTGGTTTTTGGTTCGGCCTGGGTCATTTTCTTAAGAACAAACATCTTCCAGTTTGATTGGAATTTTGAGCCCAAACTGAACTGAACCAAATCGGATCATGAACACCCCTACCTCTACTAGACTTTAAGTAATCCTTCTCTCATGCTGCTTTCGAGTTGATTGTGTTGTGATGAATAGGCAGGACATAGCAAATTTTCTCATGTTTGGTAGGCTTGTCAAAAATCTCTTTAGTGCTTTTACACAATACTTTGTTAATAATAGAAAATTCAAAGACTCATAAGTGATAGCGCTGCTCATAATAGAGAAGCTTAACAAAACCAAAATCTTTTAGCTATGCTTTAGAACTTTTAAATCATCTGTAAAACCATGCAACCTCATGATCTCTAATGTGTTTGAAGACAAATCCGATGAAATCCTTACAAGTTAAGCTTTCTAGCATCAAACTTTTGATCCTACAGGATATATCAATAACACTACATTCTCACCAACATCTCTTACACCTCTGTCAGCGAGCCCTCCTACTTCTATAAACATTATAGATTATACATAATGACTCCTAAATCTTTAATCATAAAAACATATGTAACTTCAACTAGAAAGCTGACATGCCTCGAAACTCAAACGTGGTAAAGAGTTACCTTCATAGATACACTAGTTCAGGACAAGTCCAAATATTTTCCTCTTTTATAGCATTTTTAGTCAATTCAGGTTTGCAAGGAAAACCCAAAACATTTTCGAATCTAAATGAAAGAATATTAAGCTTCTAAGAAAAAAAAGTAAATCACATTTATTATGTTTCACTAACATTTACTCAAAATGTTTCAGCATAACCCATTTCTTTTTTCCTTATTAAGCTTCCAAGAAAAAAAAGAGCAAAACATATTTATTACATTTCACTGACATTTGTTCAAAATATTCCTATATCACCTGTTTTTTTTCTTTCTTTCAAATCTATTTAGTCTTTGTCTCTGCTATTGCTAATTAATTCGACACATAAAGTGCAGACAATCTAGTAGAAAAACATGGTTCTATATCAGTTTTTAGTGAAGATCTCCATGCAGCAAACAACCTACAAACAATGTACGTCATCATTAGAAAATGAGGTAAGATTTCATTACACGACTACATTTCCATGCTTAGTGACTTTATTGACTAGATTTTTGGTTGTATTGGAAGCACCCAACTATGAAATAATATTTTCTCAGTTCTTTTTGCTGGATTTATTGCCTTTTTGAGTTTTGAACTATCTCCAAAATGAAAAAACCTATTGCATGTTCAAGTGTGTATTGATGGAGAACATGTTTTTTTATGTTTTTAACAGTTGCATCCACATGAAATTGTATACTTTAAAGAACTTTATTTTCACATTATGGCATGCTTTGTGGTTGTGTGATGAACCAAAGAGTTTATTCCTTGTAAAAAGGCTAGGGTTAAACCCCTCTCTAAAAAAAGACAGTGGGGTCGAATTCAACTTAGCAAGGACTTGACTAAGGTGTTAAGTCCAATTACCAAGAGGACCCGTCCTAGGGCAGACCCAACTTGGCATGGGCTTGGTCAAGCGTTCAACTCAAGTATCAATGGAACTTGCCCTAGGAAAAACCTAATTTGGCATGGGATCGGCCAAATGTTGAGCCCAAATATTAAGGGGACCTGCCCCTAGATGGACCCAACTTGGCATGAGTTTGGTCATGTGCTTGAGCTAAGTGCTAAAAGAACTCGCCCCAAGGTGGACTTCACTTGGCATGAGCTCGGCTAAGTGCTAAGCCCAAGTGTCAATAGGACATGTCCCAGGGTGGACCCAACTTAATATAGGCTTGGTCAAGCGCTAAATCCAAGTGCCAAGGTGACCAACCCTAGGGCGGACCTAACTTGGCATAGGCTTAAGTGCCAAGAGGACTTGTCCTAGGGCAAACCCAACTTGGAATGAGCTCTGCCAAGCACTAAGCCTAAGTGCCAAGGGAGACCCTTGATAGACGCCAGCTAGCAAAGATTCATTTTCATCTTCAGATATCCTCAAAGGACGAGAAGAAATCCTGATATTCTTTTTCTTAATAGACCATCATGAAAGTTAATATTAAGGATATTTTCAGGATATTTGTCCCTTATTAATGATAATGACAGAGATATTTATACTCATTAAATGACTATGTCAGGGACGTCTAATCCTCATTAATGTTATAATGGAAATATACACCTCTACTCTTCTAGGAAAAAAAAGATTATTGGATTTGAAGGATATAAGTACTCCTCAGACCATCCAGGTAAGGAGCTCATAAATTTTATCTCAAAAGATGAATATTTCTGAGTACTAGAATATTTATTACATCAAAAGAAAAACAAACAATTTGTTCTTGAAATTTAATGCTCTTTATCATATTTATTACTCCTTTCCTCTTAAAAATTACTAACTTTACCATCGAAGGGTCCTCAAATTTTCTAAAAAAGACTTTTTGTAGGTATCAAAAAACACTTACCATGGGATAATTTCTTATAATATAGAGAATAAGAACTTTTGAACAACCACCTTTTATTGTCCCATAATCCAACCACCAAAAAACCTTTTTCCTGAGTGTATTAGATTTTAAAGCATTATCATTTAGCGTTGTCTATGGAAAACTAATTAAGAAGTCAACATTTTCCTTTATACAATACATCTTGGACATCTCCAAGCCATTATATGGATGATAATCAAAATACCCGTGGGATGGGATATGTCACGAACCTCTCTACAATTGTTGGTACCTCTACTTCTCCATCAGAGCTCTAGCAACTATTTAATCAGGTCAAACTCCTTATTGAGGCAGTGCTGGCCACTCAAGAGCAAAATCAGGCCTAACAACTTGTTCAAGTCTCGGAGCAAGAGCCAACACCCTCATTCCCAACCTCAAAATCTGAAGCCATCCCCTCAGCTAGAAGAAGATAACACTACCTAGAGGATGCCAGGAAAAACGACACTCAGAGTTTTCAACCTGAACGATTCCCAGTCGCTCTAGAGGTTGTTCTTGTAGAAGCGAAACTCTTGAAACTAGTGGTCATTCTAGACATGATCCCTCTTGCCATCGTGGGATAGAAGATACTTATCATTCACATTGTTCCATGCCAAAATTCTCCAGTTCCTCAGAACCTAGTAAAGAGAGGTCAAGAAAGAGTTCTGCTAGTAAACATGTCATTCTACTCTAAGTCTAATAAAACTTATATAAATGATAACTAGGCTCTGATATCAATTGTTATTTTTGGATTAAGATAACAATATCTAATGAGAGATGAATTAAATGTTCCACTAATAATAACAAGTATTGCAAGTAACTCAATTAAATATAATACACATATAACCAACAATAAAATTAAAGTGTTTAAAGTAAAGAGTATAGGGATAGAAATTGCAAACTCGATTTTCAATGTGGTTCAACAAGCCTATATCCACACCTTAAGCACCAAACTGGTATTGAGTATTATATTCTTTACTAATCCAAGCCAAAGATTACAATGTCCTTGATGAATCCTTACCAAGCCCTTTTCACCATATAAAGAAATACTTTCTTCAAGATTTTTCACCTTGGTGAGGTGCCTCATCAATGACCAAGAGTTTTTCACTTAAACTCTTGAAGGATTATAATTGTTTGAAATGTAGCAACACTCTCTCAAAATGTAGATAATACAATTGAAACTTATATCTCTATAGCTCATTCAATAACACTTAAAATGTATGAAGTTGTTTAAGTATAGTGAATGTGAGAATTTATACGCTCATGCAATAATATGAAGGTTTTAATTTATAAATATGAGTATGATTTAGAATTGATGATTTGAAGTTGTTTTTACTATTAAAATAGCTTGTATATGATATATATTCAAATTATATTATTAATTTTTTAATTAGATAAGTTATACATATGTTTCTAGCAAAAACTAGTCGTTATAGTTCTTTTGATAGATGAAACGGTTGACCGGTTCCTGCAGACTCCCAGGTGTTTATCTTTGATGAACAAGCGGTCAACCGGTTCACTTCGTATAGCTAAGCAGTCAACCAATTCAACTTAAAATCTAAATTTGACATTTTCAAACCTGGTGAATCTTAAATCGACTAAATGCAAATCAATCATATATTGCATGCAATGTAAAGTGTGTGAATTCATTTTAATTTATGTTATCAAGTAATATATAAAGATTTATATAATTAGCACTAAAATGAATCCTTAAGAACTAAGTTTTCACTTGTTTTGTATCTTGAACTTGTTGATTTCTTTTTCATTTAATTCTTCATGCTTGTTGATGATCACTATATAAACGTGTTTAAACTTAATATCTACTAAGCATATCATTAGTCTATTTTCATTTAATTATTGTCATCAAAATATATAAATATTAATATGTGACCCAAAGATCAACAATTTCCCCTCTTTTTGATAATGACAATTAATATATACACATAGATATAAAAAGATGAATCTCCCCGTATATTTTGCAATATGATTAACAATTAACAATAATATATATATATATATATATATATATATATATATATATATATATATATATATATATATTCTCTTCCCCTCTTAATCATATAATCATGTTTTATATCTATTTTCACAAATTCTATCCTCTTTCATCATCAACGAAAAGTAACAGGAAAGGAAGGATAAACCATAAGCAACATAAAAATAAAATATAAAAACATGTTATAATTTTCAAAATGTAATATCCATTACAATAAGGGAAAGAAAATACAAAAACATAAAAAGAATAAAATCATGAAAATATGAAAATGTTCTTGATACAATTGCATATGGCGGTGGATATCAAGAGAGTTGATTTGTCATCATGGTCTTGATATCTTATAAGTCGTGTGCGTGAGAGTTTTAAAGTTAGCTTATATTCATCTCAATATGGACCATGTGATTTTCCATCCTAGATCTCCATGAACTAATATCGGTATCTTCAGATGAAAAAGTCGTAAATAGAGTCTCAAACATATCAGCATACTCATTATCACCATCGATTTTGTTCTTCTCCCTCCTCGTGCTTTCTTTAGCATGAGCACTAACCTCGTTTTCAGGAACTAAAATATTATATCGGTAAATACGTATTCCATCTTGTTAGGGTTTTGGTATTTATTTCCATTGCCTTTTGAGTATGAATTCCTTTCTGTATCGGAAAGCAAAATCTCAGAGCACTCAAAATATTATAGTTAGTTCTCTTCTACTACCCAAAGCGATGAAGTGCTGGCAACTAATTTAGTGAAGACTAATAGTGAGTGTTTTTCTTTTTCTTTTTTGGATTGTAAAGCTTTTATTTTTTATTTTTTATTTTTCTTTATCGGATTCAAAATTAATTTGTTGAATAAATTATTATTTGACCCCAATATTTTTAGTGAAATAATTAGGTAATCAGTTTAGTTTTAAGAACATAATATTGAGTCTTTATAATTTAATATTCATTTGCTACTTAAATTATAAGTGGTTCTTTGAAACTCTCAGTTAATTTTGGTCAAAGTACTAAATTATAATTTTCAAAATCAAAAGGACTAACAAAATCATCAAAATTATAATTTGTTAAATATTTGATTTCTTCTGTGCAAACACCACTATATATTTTTCAAAGTAATATACAGAAAGATCTATTGGCTACAAGACTACATATTTCCAATCTCCTTCACAGGCCATGCTCGCTATTGCTGGGCATCTTGAGTTTCCCGGTTTTCAGGTCTGGGAGATTCAGCATAAACTTGTCCTTGATCTCTCACATCTCTAAAAATGGAAAGAAATGAGTTGAAACCTTCAGAGGAAGCCCCTCCTAGGATCCACAGCAACAGTGAGCTAAACGAATTCATGGACCCGGAGTTGGGATTGGTTTCTGATTGCTGAAGATCCGCTTGACCTGGATTCTGCATAGGATTATCTACTCTCTCTCGGATGTCATTTTCCAAGGGTTGTTCAAGCCCAGGAGCTCCTATTCCATTGGCAGGTATTGCTTGGTCAGGTCCAGGTCTTAATGCAGGCCCAGAAGCCATGTCTGCATTAACTGAACCTGGGTTCCTAGTGTTCAATCTAGTGATGTGTACAGTCGAAGCAAGGATGGTAGAAGAGGTGATATGGAAGTCTGGGTGTTGCTGAAGCTGTGAACGCCGGTTTTGCATGAACCTTTGTAGAGTTGGTACCTGAGAAGAGCTCTTCCATATTAGAGAACTTGCAACAGCAAAATAAAGAAGAAACACAGACTTGCATCACAAAGTAATTGCAAGCTTATGGTGAAAACTCGACCTATAGAAACAGAAAAGAATCGACATGACAATGCCAAAATACACAAGAAGATTCAGGTTGATACCTCGAAACGGTTCCAGAAGTATAGGATGAGGTGTTGCATAAATGCTGCAGTTGTGGAGAGAGCCAAATATGAAAAGCCTGGAAAAACATTGAAGTGATATTCTCAGATAGAATTGATACTATGAAGCTAGAGATAGACCAAGAAAAATCACTGGGTCCATACCATAAGCATAGGAGAAGAAGTAGATGTGGAAAACCAGAAAATATAGCAAAAAGAAACGAGGAAAGAACTTCATTGATATTGGCGTGCGGACACTGCAAAATATGGCAGATGGAATCTCAATATAGTCAACAGGAAAAAAAACACTGATATGGGAAAGTGCACGAGCGCGCATCTATGCATTCACAAATGTTTTTACTCAAAAGACACCAATAAAAATATGGAAGACAAAAGAAAAGGAAAAAGAAATAGCAGTTATTACCCTAGGAAAAGAGATTTCTCACATCACAGAAAAAACCACAAAACCAATAAAAATATAAAAGAAAAGGGACAAATTGCAACAAAAATAGTCCTCAAGTTAAACAATAAAAACGAGCCCAGGAGCCCAACCATCACTTCAAAGCCAGAGCGAATGCAAGAAGTTTGGCACTTGTTCTCTACGAACTAGGAAGCTACTGATTGTGATTGTCCACAACCAGACCATTTCAGCACCAAAACATGCTGGACCACCAAGGCCAGCTTTACCTTCAGTAGCATCTACTGTGTGCTCACAGATCATGGATCACAAACAATCAAGTAATCATAGTCCTTGGGATTAAGCACATCCAACATGGGTCAGCTATAGCCAGCTTGTGGCCAACATGGTCCATTGCAACTCAAACTACCATTGGTAAGAGCAAAGCTGAATTGAATATTAAAATAAAATAAAATAAAATACAGGCGCAAACAGCAGTCTTGATTAGAGTGAAATGTTTGTTAGCATGTGATCAACAGCAATTGGATGGAATACAACCAGATGATGAATATGCATCACATCAACCAAGGGCAGCATGCATAAAAGATGCAACACATACCTGATCAATGTGAACAGTTCACACAACCAAACAAGGATTAAGACCATGAAAGCCAATAGCTGATCATCGTAAAACTCGAACAGAAAAAATAAGATACCAATCATTATCTGCAAAGCCCAGCATACAACTCTCATCAGTCATTAGGTCATAGAGATAGCTACTAGCAGAAAAAATTATTAGAAAAGAAAATATAAACTATAAGCAACTGAACATGATGTGCTCTTACAGGTACAAATACAAGTGACTCAATCACATGGACAAAGATCAGCTGAAAGGTTGGTAGCCGATGTCGAGCATGGTGCTGAAGCTGCACTGCAAAAATTCAGAAAGAGAAACAGCCAATCATATTTAAAGGAAAAACAGACAGAAATACAAAGCCTCACGTCAACCATTTGCAGTCTCACTCAACTACTAATGATAGATTCAAAGTTCATTTTTTCAATGTAACTGTCAACCAATCCTTTTCAGATAAATCATTAGACCCTGGCTGAACTTCCTGGAAAACTAAACCACCAAGAGTGCAAGGTTTTAAGGAGACAAATTAGTTACTATTAACTCAAGTAGTTTTAACCACAAACAAAACTTCAAGGATAAATACACAGTATAGTGGTAGCACCATTCTACTCGTCAAAATACCAACTGCATCTGAAAATACACATACCTGTAAATTTCAGCATACGTGTTTGTGTCTCTCTCAATGTAAATGACACTGACATCGTTGTGGTAAAGAAAACAAACAGTGACATCATAAGCACGCCACACTTGGTCACAAGATAGTCTTCAGGGAAAGAAAAGAAAACCATAATCATCAGAGAACTATCTATATCAATTAGACCAAATCAAGGAAAGAAATTCTTCTGGGATACATTTAGAAAGCACTAATCTAAGTGATAGTTTTATAAATGCCAAATGCAGCAATCACAATAATATAAGCTCAAGTAATAAAATCATAAAAGATAGCACATGGACAACTTTTCCAAATAAATACTGCGGTTTTTGTTCTAATTACAGCTCCAACAGACTATTAAATGTCAAATGCTAAAGATATCAGTCTCTTCATGCTTGTTTTTAGGGATCATTCTCATTTCAGCTAGAATCAAGTCAAATAATAGTAGAACCACTAGACTGTATAGGAAGATTTCTATTCGTTGAAAGAGTTGCACTAGCGGTAGGCACCTTTGGTTTTAGCATAGCTCTCTTCTTCAGAGGGTGAGGGGAGGGCATTTAGATAGAGAAAGAGAATGGAAAATCTGAGGCAATCTCTTGTGTTTAAAGAAAATCAAGGACCCCCTGCAAATTAAAGGACACTCTGTACCAAAGTCAAAACATAGCCAAGATTCTACAACCACCTCCTTGTCTTTTCCATCAAAACATGCCTCCTACTCCCTCACCAAAATAGTGTCATAGCAGCCATTGTTACTTGTTGATGAAGGATTGAGAAAAAAATGCTTAACTTGCAAATTCTCCACTCAGTCATGCCCAATATGAAGTCCTTTCTCACACTCATTTATTCAGAGGCCTTTTCAGTTAGTAAGAGTAGAAACCTAGCAAAATCCTGGCAATCTCTTAACATATTAGCCTATCTCTTTTTCCCATTTGTCTCTTTCCTTTTGTTTATTTTTTATGTTCAATATTCTTTATGAGAGTTTGCATCCAAACTTCTTTACCATGCTGGAAAACAAGACAGTGATAAGATGGAGAGTTTTAGGATTGATGGATCCTACGGAAAGGTTTGGTGACTCAAGAGAACTCTATATCAGTCAAGACACTGCAGGAAAAGCCCCTAGCTTCCCCAATCAAAGAAAGTACTGAATTACATCATCAGGGCTTTAAAAATCAATAAGCTTTTACTTCTACAGCTATCCATTTGCCACAAGGATTTGGTGGTATTGATACATAGAAAATTCTAATTACTGTTCCTTGAGGTTCTGCACAAACATTCAACCAGCATTCCCACTAGGAACATGCATCATGTATACAAAAAATTTAAATGCATTATTCATAACAGCAGCCTTAGATATTGCAACCTCATTGTATGAAGAGTACTGAACAACTAGATAGATGGAATGATAAGTCAACAAACCTCCAAATTTTGCAGGGCCTTCCTGCGGCTCTTGCGCATAACTAAGATTATAAAACTCTTTTGTTTGGAAATTATAAAGGTAACCTGAAATAAAGTACCATAACATAATTAGACACAATGACAAACAAAAATCATATCAGGACACCATATATCATTTCAAACTCAATGCGAATATCACAGAACATAGAGTTGAGATCCATTTGGCAAAAGCATTTGCATATTTTTGTGGTCCTAGTTGTTACCATAAAGAAACATTTCATAATATGATCAGTTAAAAGAACCTTTGATGTCCAGTTCACAAAAACAGAGCTTTAATTTATCAAATTGCCAAATAAATATAACTTAGAAAAACTCAAAGGTGACACAACAATATCCCATACTACCAAATTCTCTGAAGCTTCTTGGAAAATGAGCCTTCATCCAGTCTTGTCTGGCTTGAAAAGGTGACTGCTTGGGTAGAGGGAAAATTCAAGGATTGTACAAGTGAACTTGGAGTGTTTTTGAGTGATAACTACAAGCATCTTCAAAAAGCCTTGAATTGAGGCTTTTTGCTGGGTGAGCTATTTTTGTGTTGATAACTTACAAAATGGTGGAGCTGTGGAAGGAAAACACATCCTTGATCACCCCCAAACACCAACATAGCATTTAATGATGTGTGTGCCTGCACATGCACGTGTGCACGGTTTCTATTATACTTCTCTATTCTCCCTCAACCATCCCTTGATCACATGACCTTGAAGGTCAGACAAGCTCCCAATCACAAGCTATGGTTAGGGAGAAGCATTTGTCACCATAACTAGCTATGCTACAAAGAAAATGGCAAGTAAACGAAAATTTATAAATGGAAGGAAAGCAGCAAGTTGGAGCATGACAGAAACATAAATCACCATCACTGAAAACCAAGTCCTACTGGAACCCATATAGAGTGAAATGGTAGAGAAAGAATTCAACTGTTCCTTGATGATACAGCTTGAGATCAACTAAAGGAGCATAGCTTAGGTCAATATTTGTTACAAGGTGGTGGCACGTCTGACAATCATTGACTATGGTTTAAGTGATTGATATTACTGATACATGACGTATAAAAAAGTCTTGACTGGAGAAAATGTATTCATGAAATCAAATTCCAATCATTTGATAACTGTTGCATGTAACAATTCATGCACTAACTAGTATAATCAATCCAAGCAACTGAGTTTTTACCTTGACCAGGAGAACTCAATAAACTATTCATCAGTATGGTGTCATATCCAACAAGTCTGTTTATGAGAAGTTGCTGCCACCTGGAATAAGAAAATATGCATTAAGTGGTGACAGCTACATGCACAAGCATTCTAGTCAAGATTATATATTGCATGCATTATGAAACAATAGAGAATTATTCTCAAATATTCACAAAAAGATCTACGTGCATTTTCCAAAAAGACTTGAAGGTTCACTAAGATTTTGGACTTTCACACTTAGACCAAAGGAACTGAAAGTAAAAACTTCGTATCCCTTGGAAGTCCTCAGAAATTTAGTTTTTTCTATTTTTTGCTGATGGGATAATCGCTTCATCAACAGGCACTATGGTTTACTATATTGGGCGATTTAGATTTAAACTAAGGCCCAGTTGAGTTAACATCAAAGTTGATGCAATGAGAAAAATCAATTTAATCTTACATGACTCTTGGTGTTCTCTTTAAATGCCTGCAATTTATCTCTTATATGAAGTCAATTTTGTGTCACCAAACTCCAGAATTATCTAACCATACTCAATCTCTTAACTCCAAACGTTTCAAAAGAATCCAACTACAAAATTTTTCAAAACCTGAATGGAAGGCAAATTACCAAAACCATCCAGCATGAACGTCTAAGGGTTACAATTTAAAGCTTATGCCAACATTAATATTGTCCAGCGAAGAATTTTGTTGATTTCATAGAACACCAGGCATGCTGTGCATGGTGCGTATTTAATAAGAAATATAACCTGTTTCCAAAGCAGGGATGCCGGGCTGATATACTAATGTTAGCAGTACGTATATTATGCCGAGACTTGGCTTCTTCAGGTAGCAAGAAGAAACCCTGCAAACCAAAATTTTTTATAATGTTAGAGGAAACCAAATACAAAGCTTTGTGACTACAGAAGAACTTTTTATTCAAAATCTGAAAACATTTCTACCATGGCATCAACAAAAGCAACAAAACTTTACACAGTGAAAGACAAGTTAATGAAGAATGAAAGTGGAATTGTACCTTTTCCATGGTGTATAAAAAAGTTGGTTCAAATGCTTTATTCTTCTTCTCAAGCCATTGCACTGAAATAGATAGCACAATTATTAAACATGTTCCACAACTACAATGGACAAAGAAAGTCATAAGCTTACACACTTCGCAAAACTTTATAACATGTGCAACAGAACCAGTAAATTTAACACCACAAAATGATACCAGTAGGCTACGTTGGCCACCGCAATCAAAATAGATTTAATACACAAGAAATTGACACTATTAAACTAACACCAATTATCCTCTATGCATATATGACAGAGACAAAACCTCTCAAAAAACTGTATTATAATCACTAGTTCAGGTTTAACAAAGAGAAAATACTTTAGTTCGGTAGCTTTCTGAAGCCACTGAAAACATGACATATTCAGTTCCACAGCTAAATCTTTAGGTCACACTCTGAAATGAAATGGTCATTCAACCAGGCTACGACATTCTAAAGGGATAGATGTTAAGTTCTATATGAACATGAGAATGATTGGTTTATGTCAACAAATATGAGGTCATAGAAACATCCAAAACACTCAACGAGTAATCAAGGGACCAGTTATTACCAGCGAAAGAGTTAAGCCTGTCCAGGTAAAGTATTCTCAGCCACTTAGGAACATCAAGGTTTACATGTATGCCTGTAATATCCTGCACTTGAAAATTCAAATTCAGAAAAGGAACATTTATTCCATAATGCATCTAATCAAGTAAGAGCTGCATTAAGCATGCCCTTATGATCTATCAGACCTTTTGAAACTTCTCAAAGTTCAGAACTAGAAAAATGCATGAGGGCAGGTACAAGGAGAATGAGAGAGAAATGGAAGTTGAGAAATATTCACAAGTTATGCCTGGTTAAAAGTACAAGTAAAATTAAGCCAAAATATATTGAGAATTAGACAATACTGGAAAGTCACATGCATTATCAAAAGAGACTGAAGAATAAATGAAATTGGCATGAATAAGCACTGACTGACTAGGACAATAGTTAAAAGAGAGATTGAAAGGGGAAAAGGGTATTCTTGTAGCATAAAGAATAAAGCCCTGGACAAGGTTAGGAAAACGCAATTATAAAATCTTGCATTCCCTGGCTTTCACTTGAGTAGGTCCATAGAGGCAAAAACACACAGGATACCCCAAAGAAAAAGGAAAGAGGAGTATTGCTTAGAGTGAACTAAACATTTAGATAATTCATGTTGAAATAAGTTTGGCGAGTGTCAGCCCTAATTTCCAAGTTCATATGTTCTACTAGGACAAAACCCAAAATTGAGGCTTAAGAGTTCATTAAATAGCAGAAACAAATGAAAAACAACTCACCCACAACTTCTGGAAACCTCGTAAGATTTGCTTAGCGAGTCTCCAAATGAAAGATAAACGCCGGTGCCACTTTTTGCCAAAATGGTTGATGGCTGCTTTAACAGTTTCCTTGGCTGATATAGGAAAGCTACTGCGTGTGTCTAGTTTATCCGTTTTAGCAGAAGCAGCAGGTGGAACATTATCAAGTACAGGCAAACTAGAGCTTTCAGTATTATCTTGTTGATGATGTTCAACATCAGTAGTTTTCCAGAACTCGAAATCCAGTTTGCCCTTACGAGCACCAGAACCAATCCAATTAAACCACATCTTTGCAGCCAAAAAGGGGTCCCCTCCATCTCCTTGATCGGCAATCGGCAATTCAACTTGGTGATCGGTTACAGCATTGACCACGTGATCACCATCAGGAACATCATCATGATCACCATCATGATCAATAAACACATTAGATTCAGACTCATTCTGTGACCACAAACCTGCACTAGTTATCTGATCAAGAAACAACAAACAATTACCACTTATTGCTATAACCCTAAACAAACAAACAAAAGTAAAAAAAGTAAAAAAAAGAAAATCAGTACCAGGGTTTTCTTCTTTTTTTCATATTTACCTTGATTTGAATAAGCTGGGCTTCCCGTGTTTCAACCCCAGATAGCTGACTTGAACATCCAGGCTACATATAAACAAAGAAAACAAGAAGATTTACATGGAATCTTGAAAACCCTAAAAAGAAAAGATAAAAGAACGTACCTGTTGGACATAATTGGCGTGCATAACAACAAGGATGCAAAAAAGAGTGATGGCAATGAACAGATACATATACTCAAAAGCAGCCCTGACTTTTGGGGTTAGCATCTGAGAGAACCTTTCTTGAACCCTTATGAATGTCTGCTCTGTATCCATCCCTTCTCTTTACAGTACAATACAAGATGATGATAAAGATTATTATTTTGCTGTTTTTCTCATCTCATTTCGTTTCTTCAACACGATGAAGATAAGATCAACCTTTCTTCTCGCTCTTCTTTTTTATTCTTCTTCTTCAAATTTGGGGTCAATGCTTTTCAATTTAATGCAAGCTGCTGCCTTTTTAAAAGCAAAATGGTAATAAACTAGTTATTGGCCCGATCTTGGAATAATTTAAAAAAAAACAAAAACAAAAACAAAATGATTGCTTTCTTTATGCTTTAATAATGATAATTTTATTTAAAAAAATTATTATTTAAAGAGATAATTATTTTTTTCTTAAACTGATTCTAATTTAATCATTGAGAGTAACGTCGATCATCTACATTTCTTCTCGCTCTTCTTTTTTTCTTCGTCTTCTTCTAATTTCGGGTCAATGCTAAAAAAGGTAGGACTTCTACTAATACATATAATCTTGTACATTTGCACGTGCTTGGAATAATTTAAAAAAAACCATTAAAAGTTTGTTGGGTATTATGATAATAATTATTTTTAAAATATCTTTTATTTAAATTTACATTGAAATAATATTTTTTTTATTTAAATTTATTTTAAACATCAACATATCAAAACGATTTAAAAATATCAAAAAATTAATTTGAAGCAAAAAATAAAAAATATTTTTTTCAAAAACACTTTTAAAACTAAAAAACAAACAGGCTCTAAGAGTGTAAAAGTTTTTTGGCAATGCTATTAAACCTGGGTAAGTAGGTAAATCTTGAAATTCCTTGACCTGACTCATTACATGGTGTGAGTTTTTAACCAAATCATATAAGAGCTAACTCGATGTGAATTGGTAGATGTAATGGGTTTAAAGGAAATTCGGATAACTAGTAAAAGCATAGATCAACTTATCAAAAAAACCAAGAAGATTTTTTTTAAAAAAAGTATTGAGACAATGACATATTGAATGAATCCGGTCACATGCAACTCGATTCATGAATTTAATTGAGTTTAATAATTTTTACTTAATTGTATGATAGAAATTAGATGTTCGCAAAATCGAACATTAATTATAAAATAGATGTTTGTTTGAGACTGTGATAACTCTAAACAAAGCAAGAAAAAAACCATCCACGAAGTCTATTTCCCAACCAATTAAACATCGATGAATGAAATTGAGAAAAAAATTAATTATTATTGACAATAAGTAAAAGACCAAACTGCTTCTAAGATGACGATTAAGCACTTGAAATTAAGCTTTAAAAGTGATTCTTAAAAAAAAAAAAAAAAAAACTAGACTCAAGCCAAGTGTTGTATTGCATTTATTAGGGGTGTTCAAAAAAACCGACCAACCGATTAAACCGAAAAAACCGAACCGATAGAAAAAACCGAATAAACCGATTAAAAAATAAAAAAACCACCCGGTCTGGTTCGGTTCCGGTTTAAAAAGGCTTAAACCGATTGAACCGGACCAAACCGAACCGGTTTAATTAAATCTAAAAAAAAGTATAAAAGGAAACATCCTAAACCTAAATAATAAATACCCTAACCCAACATTTTCAGCCCCCCACCTTTCCAGCCGCCCCCCTTTCCCTTTCCCTTTTCCCCCTTTCCCCTTCCCTTTCCAGCCATCCCACCCATCCCTCCCTCCTCGCTCTCTCCCCCCCCCTTTCCCTTCTCCTTTTCCCCCTTTCCAGTTGCCCCACCCCTCCCTCTCTCCCTCTCCCTCTCCCTCTCCTCTGTGCACAAGGAAGGCTTAAATCAACTCATTTTCTCTCATATTGTTGCCTTTCTACTCTCTGCTTTACTTTACGGCATAAAACTTGAATAAAATCCTTGTTTCTGGTTTTATTAACATGCAGTTGTGCTAGCGAGGTCTTGGTAGTTTACGGGATGCTATTGGAATCTTTGTTAACATGTAGTTGTGCTAACTTGGATAGATCCAGTGATTGTGATTCGGCTAAGGGAGATCTTTCAGATCTCAACCGAAGGGCTTGGATTCAAAGTTTTCAACAAGGATTTTTTTGAATGTGATTCGACCAAGTTTGTCCAGTGATTGTGATTCGGCCAAGTTTTCTATTATTTAATTGGTTTCGGTTTTTCTGGTTTCTAAGGCTAAAAAACCGACCCGAACCGAACAAAACCGGTTCGGTTTGAATCGGTTCTCGGTTCGGTTCGGGTTATATTAACAAGGAATAGTATTTTCCGGTTCGGTTGAATTTTTATGTTAAAACCGGATCAAACCGGACCATGAACACCCCTAGCATTTATAAGCGTTATAGCAATTTAACTCTACAAATTAGATATAAAAAAAGACAATAGCAACTTTGATCAATTAAAAAATGGTCAATCCACAATAATCAAAGGAGGGCGAGTATGAAAGCCATTGTGGGGTGTTTATTATTTAAACTCATACCAATTGATTTGGGTGAATCATTTATATCTAAGTTAATATTCTAAATTCGCAATCTCTGAAATTGAAAACCTGGGTTCAATTAAAAAATTTTATTTGTGAAAAATTTAATGCTAAATGATAAAATTGAAGAAAAAATCTCAAATAAAAAAACTAACCAAAGCAAAAAAAAAAGATCAAAAAAAGAAGAAGAATGAGCATCTAATATGTAAGGAGAAAAAAATAAAGGGGTGAAATTGAAAAAGAAAAAAAAATTAAAAAAACTATCTTAAATAAAAAAAATCAAAAGAATGAGAACTAAATATGATAAATAACAAAATTTAAAGAGGATGAAATTGAAAACAATTTTTTTTAAGAAATTAATTAAAACAAAACAAATAGATATAAAAAAATCAGGGACAAAATCAAAAGAAAAGAAACTTGAAGGGCTGAAATGAAAATATAGAGGGGGCATGAATTTCTATTAAAAAATAAAATTAGAAAAAAGAATAAGGTCAGGCCATGCGCTTGACCCACAGAGAAAGGGCCTGCGCAGGGGCCTTTAATTTTTTGTCGCCCACTCCCAATGACCTAAACAAATAAAGACGACGCATCGTCTATCAATCACCGGATTCTGACCACTAGTGTGGTTGGAAAAACAGGTTTTGTTTGTTTTATCCAAAAACCCTATTTTCATCTATTTTTTACCCAAAACATATAGGAAACATCCTAAGAACCTTGTTAAATCAATCTATAGCCTCTAAAAACACAAAACAATCGACCCGAAACCAAAAATATTCTAGTGCTCAAATATGTTTTTAGGTGTTTTCAAGGTAAAAGAACACTTATTCTTAACTACTTTCATCATATGAAACCATTTGACACAAAAATTGACTATTTTGGTGGCCGAAATCTTCACTAACAACAACTTTCTCTCTCTAAGTCGAAATCTGATGACCCCCTCTCTCCTCCACAAAAAAAAAAGGATTGAAAAAAAAAGAGAAAAATAAAGTTTGGTACTAGAATGCATTTTTTTTTAAATTAGAGGGACCGATTACCTAATAGCTTAAAAGGATGGGGGACTAAAATGAACTTTTCAAATAAATTATAGAGATGCCACCTATTTTATCTGTGTTTTCCATTTCATTTCTCTGTCTTTCAATTCAACCCTTACAAAAAAAAAAAAAGAATATGCAACTGGGTTCTAATTTTGGCTTAAAATGGCGCAATTGTGGAAAAAAAAAGTTTGAGACCCAAATTAAAATTTTTAATCCATAATGATTTGTGAAAGAGTGCATAGTGAATATGGGAACAGTGAAAACACCACAATTTAGCTTTAACTTAATAGGGACCTTGTTTTCATATTTTACATTTGTCAAGAATTATTTTCTTGTTATCACATGGTATTTTAGGATTAAATTATATACTGATTAATTGGCCACCGCTCCATCACCGCTTATATATTGACATTGTCGTGTCGTGCACAACATCAGACGACGGATATAGCTCCTGGATCGAGGAGGTTTTGGATATATTTGAAAAATCATAAAAATATAATTTGAAAGGTTCAGGAGTCGCCACCTAGTATTATAGTCATTAGAAAACCTAATGGTTTGTAAGAGTTTAAGTTGGGGGATTAGTTGTGTAATGAGAAGACTCGTCATCCACAGTTTACCCTACCTATGGTAAGCTATATTATTTATTTATCTGATACAAATTAAAGTATTGCTGTGTTTTCTAACTATTGATCTGTCTAATTTTTAAGAAAAGTTCTTCTCAATAATGAGATCCATATTTTATCACGTTAAAATCCTAGCCGTTCTAGAATTAAAACATAAAAAGAGAAAAAAAATATTTCTTATAGAATATCGGGAATACATCTTACATATAAATTCATAATCTTATATATTAAAAGAAACAAAATAATTTTTTGGTGTTTTTAAAATATAGGCCACGTTCTCATGGCTTTAATAAACTAGTAATTAAATCCAAAATGCATGCAAAATAAAAAAGACTATTTTTGTAATTTTTAGTATGCTAAATTATGCATATATCATTTATTTTTGAGAAACGTGGCCATTTATACACAAATAAAATTTTATTTTTTGTATTTATTCAAAATAAGAAATTTTTTATTTTTTGTATTTTTTTTTCTAAAATTTGAAGAAAAACATGTGTATTTAATATCAGATCAGTATCTTATAGTATAAATCCACAACCCAAATATTAAATAAAATTGTTGGAAAACACACAAGGGACCACATATAATTTTAAAACGGTTCATGAATTTTTTCATAGTTTTTGGAAATTATTTGAGGTTTATTTGGAAAAAACATAAAAATGAGAAAAGAAACACCGCTGGAAAATCAATAAGGTGTGTTTGTCAAACATGCTTTTAGCAAAAAATCATAGGCTTAAAAATTGTCTTAAGGCCATATTTGGCAAAAACGCCTTAAGAACAAATATAGTGTTTTTTCTTTTAAGAGTTTCATGTCAACCAATTATTTTCTTAGCATAAATATACTCAATCTAGGCTCGTGGGCTGAGTTTCCTGATCCAAAGGCCCAAACCCACAAACATGACCCAAAACCAGAAAAGAAATAATGAAGATCAAAAGATGAGAAAACGTTCAAATTTACTAAAAAGCATAAAGAACACTCAGATGAAACCTAGAAACTAAGATTCAATATCAGACCATATTATATCAAATTGAAGATGCATAAACATGTAAAATCAAAAGTAAAACAAGATTTTAGGGCAGGATTATCATGAAAAACAACCTAAAGTCAAAAGTATTTAATTTTATGCAAAATATAAAATGAAAAAATTGAAGATCAAATGACATGATTTAAGTGTTTTTAAGCCCTTAAGATCCTAGATTAATTATCAACAAGTTAAAATGCATGTGCAAGAGCCAACAATTGATCAAAAAGACATACAAAACATGACCTAAGATAATCTCCAACGAACAAATGTCAAACCCATAAAGCACAAAAACCTAGAAATGCCTAGTAGGGACTTTAAACCCAAAAAATGCCTAAAACCCAAAAACAACAACTAAAGCTTAAACATACTCTAAACCCAGAAAATGCCTAAAAGCAAAATACAACAATCAAAGCTTAAACACGCCTAACACAATTTGCTTGAACCATTAAAACAACGAGAAACAACAATCAAGAGCAAAACAACAAGCAAAATCCATAATGACAGCAAGCAAAAATACCATTCTCTATACATAAATATTGTTCTATTGATTAAATTTATTGTCTTGAAGCTTAAACAACTTGCATACAACTTCAACAAACCCAACAAGCTATCCTAAAACAACTTAATCCATAACAATATCAAAACTTAGCATAACTTGAACAAGACAAGCTATTTTCAAAGCATGCTTAAACATCTCAAAACAAATATTCAATGGATTTTAAAACTAACAAATGACTTCAAATGATGCTTAACTATCATTTTGAGCAATAAATTAAAAGAAAAAATAGAAAGGAGAGAAGGGGTGTGTTAATTGAGCTCCACCCCCTCATCAAAGTTTGAAAGTTTATCTTGTAAAGAGAATGTGGTTTTCTCCTCTAGATTCTTTAATTCTTTCTTCTTGAATTTCAATTTCTTTTCGATCTAGATTCCACCTTTTCTTTCTCAACAAATCAATCTTTATAACTTTCCCTTCAATTCTATTTTAGGTGTCCTCTTAATTTATATGCATTTATTTTCTTTTTTTCTCTATGATTTTCTCTTGGATTTCTCCCCTCTCTATGTGATTTCTTCTCCTTTTACAGCCCCAAAATGACAGGTGGTTGTGAAATCACTTGTGGGTTTGAAGGTGGTTTTCCAAAACTCAATCATAGGGGATTCCTTTCTCTGATATGCTAGGAGACCATTCTTTTCTCTTCTTCTTCTGTTTTCCCTCCCTTAGATGTTTAACAAACTCTTAGAACTTCTAGAATAGGTTGGGAACTTCATAGCTGAAACATTGCCGAAAATGAGTGATTGGGGGTGCACTTTCCATAAATTTATTATGGCAAATAGGAGATTATGGAAGCCAAATAAACCATATACCTCATAAAGGGGATGTATATCTAACATGAGGATCAAATCTCATCTAATTTAGTGCTTTAAAACTCCATATTCATTGATTGGAAGGTGAGCCATCGATCAGTTTGAAATTGTCAAATACAAGGGAGGCTGATTAGGGACAAGATGTTGTTGAGTTCATTGAGCCAACATGTGATGAGGATAGCTGATCCATGTAGAGGAAATGTTTCCCAGCCAAGTGGTGGTGGTTGAAGCCTTTGAGGTGGTCGGAGATGCCACGTTTATTCGTTTGAATGTGGCAACTCGATTAGCCTCCTCGGCTGAAGAAGACAATAAAACAAGAACAAATGATGTGTCACTCGATTTCTTCATTAAAAACAAGTGACAAGTTGCCTGCTTAAACCCTAAAAATTAGGGTTTTCTAATTTGGAATTTGATAAATTTCAACTTGGTCCATGTTATCCTAATTTAAGCTCAAACATCCTTAACTGGGACAAAACTGATTAATTTTATGCAATTAAGCCCTGCCAAAAATCAATTGAAACCCCTCAAGTCTGATATCTTTTTCAAAGTAGTTCTTCTTTTTCAATTTGTTCTATTTACTCTCCAATTAAGCCTTAAACTTTGATTTTCTTCAATTTAGTCCCTGGAAAAATTTGGTATAGTCCTCAATGTTACACGGCTTTTACAAACAGGTCTTTGGTCTTGAATTTCTTCATTTTAACCCTTAATTGACCTCTAAACTTTGATTTTCTTACAATTTCGCCTCTAATTTCATTCAATTAAGCTTGTAAAAATTAAGTCTGGTTTTTCAAAATTGCAATCTTCTCAATTAAGCTCAAATTAAGCTTCCAAACTTAATTTTTCACCAATTAAATTCTTAATAAAATTAATTTGACTCATTAAAATTCTAATTAAGTCTTTTAATTTTGACCTAAATTAATTTATAAACTTAATTAATTCCCATGATTAAATCAAATTAGTCTACTAAAAATCTAATCAAGTCCCCGAACTTAGTTTTTATGAAAATTCATCTAATACTCATCTTGAACTTGTATTGTCTTTTACATTTAGATCTTTCAAAGGCTCATTTGAATTTCTAAAATGGCTATAGCTTCAGTTTGGTCACTCCATCTCTCATTTATGCGTGGATCCTTCTTCAGCTTGCTCTTGCCAACCAAGTCGCTTGTATTTTTATTTTTTCAGCTTTTTCTCTCATTTTTTTATTTTTGTATTAAAAAAAAAGAAAAATTTAAGGAACCCAAAATTGGGTTATGACAAACATAATACACACATATGTATAATATATATCATTTAATATATATATATATATACACACACACACATACTTCAAGCATATGTGTGTTTATATTACTATTTTAATAATAATAATCGAATAATAGACACTCGAAACTCAATAACTAGAATATAAATATTTAAATTTTTTAATCGATAAATAATAAATAATGTTTGAATATAAAAAACCCAGAATACCCATTAGCATCCCTGATTAACTTCTATCATATATCCAAAATTTTGCATCCCACTTGCAAATTAATACATTTTGCAAACCTTACATGTAAAAACCATCAAAATCATGTATTTAATTTTATTCACACCTTATATGAACCACCGAGATGCTCTTCTCGTCAACCATTGCTGACAAGTTAATCGAGAAAAATTGATCAAACTTTTTTCCCAAGAAATGAGTCACAAAGTATGAAGATTATCATTGTTTTAGAAACATCTTTTCAAACAAAGGATAATAGCAAAGTAAAGATCTTCTTCTCGGCTAACACAATTATCAACATAAAAACTCAAGTGTTTTTGGATTATAGGGTTAACACCCAATCCTTTTTAGTAGTAATTAAAGGTATTTTGGGTATGAAATAATATATTCAAACTTTTTGACAATCTTTATAATTTCGTGTACCTCGTAATTTATTATTGTAAAAAAAATAACCTCCTCGTGACTTAATTGTTTTATGATTCAAAAAATCATAATTTCATTGGTGCATTCATATTGTAGTCTAATTTAGCTCGATGAATAGATAGAATATTTTGCACAAATAATCTAAAGATATTAATTTTTAATATTACTTCTTATAAGGCAAGAATTACCTTAAAGATATTTTTAATTTATACATGATTCAAATATTGAAATTCATTCATGATTTAGTGAGTGTTTGTTTTTGCAACCTATTTTTTAAAATTATTTATTACCTGAAAAAATATCAAATTGATATATTTTTAGATTTTTTAGATGATTTTAATGTATTAATATTAAAATATAAAATATAAAATAATTATCATTTTAATAACTTTTCATTCTAAAAACACTTTATACTATTTTATACTATAATATCAATCGCACAATCTACTCATTATCAACAACATTTCCCAACACACTTAATTTATTCTCAATCAAGAAAAAAAGAAAAAATCAAGCATGTATGCACATCTCTATCTATAATATTAATTCAAATATTAAAGAAAATCATGATAAGAGCAATCTTTTAGAATACTCGAAGCATCAAATCGTTGTTCAGGACTCAAGGACATTGGGAAATTAATTAAAAACTTGATTCTTAGATCACCTCTCTTTCCTATTTCTTTTGCAGTCGGCATGCCTTGGCCCTTGATGATCTTTACATATCCTGGATATAATACGATGTCGAACGATAAGCTCATTCTCTCACCTTCCAGCAATGGAACTGAAATGGCACAGCCTCCAAGAGCCTGTGCCAATGGGATCTCAGCTTCATAGACCAAGTTGTCATCTTCTCTTTCAAAAAACAAGTGTGGTTTTTCATCTATCAAGAAAATCAAGTCAGCTGGCTGATAGCCTGGTCTCTCGTCACCTTTTCCTTCGAATGTAATTCTTGTTCCTTTCTTCCATCCTGGCTTCACTGTTATGTTCACCATCTCTCCTTGCTGTTCAGTTATCCTGCCATGATATATATAGACACATATCATCATCATTTTATTATTATTTTTAGGTATTGAGGTAGCTTCTGTTTCTTTATTCAACCATGGAAAAAAAACTGTTTTGTTCTCAGATAGCTACTGATTTCTGCATTGAATTCCATACATCATTGCGTTTGGAATCTTAGTCTCATAGAAGTTGGAATAACATATATTTTTTTATTTTTAATATATATTTGATACTTTTTAATTAAAAATATATTAAAATAATATTTTTTTTATATAATTTTTTATTTATAATATCAACATATAAAAACAATTCAAGAAACATTTATAAACATCAATTTAATATCTTTTTAAACACTTTTTTTTTTCTTCTTAAATCCATTTTTTTAAAACCACAACTAAGCACACACCAAAAACTACAACAATCACACACCAAGTGTCTATATCTTTATTTTGTTATTACCTGATGAGAAAATACATAATAGTAGTAAGACATATCGAACTTTTATTATCTAATGGCATAAAATCTTCTTCTCTCGCATTCATACAAGTTTTTCAACAGTGTCAAGCTATGCTCATATAATCATAGAGTGTTTGATTAAGACAAATCGAAGCTTACCCATTTATTATAACGTCTCTACTGGTCATAATTTGCTTGACACATCCATAGCACAACTCCTCTAGGGTGCACTCAAGCTTCTTTTCAGTTGGTGGAGGTTTTCTCAAAAGAGTAGATTGAGAGAAGATAATGGGGGATCTAGGGCTTATTCGACTCATACTTCTCTGCAAAAAGGGATTTTCTATGTCTGAACAACCTCGATGACTCTCGTTCCTTGGAGAGTTGTCTCTTGAACTTGCACTTTTTGGTAGAAAGGAAGGGCTTGTGCTAAGTGTAGAACTCTTTCTACTAAGACTTCTCAGAAGGATTGAAGGTCGATAAAAGAAACTCTCTTCCATGATCTTACGAGGACTTGAGCCTCCCGGCGATATTGATACTATAGGCTCGTCGCAACTTTTTAATTTTTCTTTGACTTTGTTCTCAGTAATAGCCTACATCAAGAAAGCAAGAAAAATAAAAGAAATTACATCATTCTTTTTTGCTTGAATTTATACACTGAATTTAATTTTTTTTTTTTAAATATATGCAGTTGTGCACATACATACAATATTCAAATATATATATATATGAGATACCTTGAATGGTTCATTAATTTCTTGAAATTTGGCTTCAGCCTCGGCTTCAACTTTATTTGATGGGTTCCTATTAGGATTCCATTTCGTAACAAGCGACTTGTATACCCTATACATCTCTTTAGTGATTGCTCCTTAAGAATTCTGAGAATGAATCGTCGTTCTATGATTTTATTAAAAAAAAATATATATATATATATCTTCTATACATTTGATAAGGAAATCATGCATTGCCAACACGCATAGATTGGTAACTAGACAAGGTTGCAAGAGTCCCTGAGAGAGAATGTCTTAGAAGAAGAAGAAGAAGAAGAAGAAAAAGAAGAAGATGATGATGATGATGATGAAGAAAGATTTGAGGAATTTAAGGAATTTTAATAGGCAAAGAGAAATGTGTGGTGGGTGTAACAAACAAAAAAACTCGTGTAATATGCTTTAATTAGGCAAAATTTGTTTTCTTTTCATGATGGTAATTGGTTGGTTCTATTTTTTTCTGGTAAATGATAACAGGTTTCTTATTTTTTCTCCTTTGGTTACAAAGAAGTAAGAGATCATGGATTCACTATACTGATAGAGTTCATTGTGGATTGGAACAAAAAGATATCCATTTTTTTATTTTCAAACAAAATCATCTGGCTAAATATTAAGGGCAAAATAGTCTTTTTCATATGGTTCATTTGTTACTATCATATTGATCAGGGACAAATAAGTCCTTTGACATTTTAGATGTATAATGAAATGACTTAAATACTCTTCAAAGAAAAAAAATCAAAATTCTGGTCCTGTGACTTTTCAGTCTTTTGACATTTTGATTGCATAGTGAAATGACTATGTTGCCCTTAAAAGGAAAAAATTAAAATTGATATCAAGAGACTTTTTTTGTATTTTCATCATGGTTTTTTAGTTATAATAAATTTCAATGAGGGGCAATTTGGTCTTTTCACAATATAAATATAATTAAAAAAATAAAAGCTAATGGGAGGTGTCGCACTCGATATTGCGACGACCTTTAAAAATTAAATTGTGAAAATAACAGATTTCTAACATGATGTTCTTAGATGAGAAAGGTCTTGTTTAAATAGTCACCACTTAATATTATGATTACTAAGAACCCTAACTGGTCAACATAGATTTTATGGTACGAGACTAGTTACGCGAAAGGAAAGATACTATCACCCCTTAAGCGTCCTACCTAAGGTAGACTGCATTGCTGGTTTTGTCTTAAATTGCTAAGAGTTTTTTTTTTGTTTCATTTTAATGGTCTTACTATAATATTCATGATTCTGGTGTCAGTGAATAAATCCATAAAATTTAGATTAAAAGAAAAGGAAACTAATTTTCTTTTTATTTTTTTAGAGAAAAAAAACTTGTATTGTATATCAGATTCACATTCCACAGTGAAGGCCCACAAATCAAATATACCCATAAATAAATCAATGAAGATCCCCAAATTTTTCCAGAATTTTCTGATATCTGAAAAGGGCTCGTTTGACCAGATATCAAAACAAAGAGGTGTGAAATAAAAGGGAAAGGCATAAGGGTGTGTTTTGCCAAACACACCCTTAACCAAAATCAAATTGGGCCAGCTGGGCCAGAGGCCCAACCTAAGCTATTCTTTTTTTGTTTGTTTTTGGGTTGGGTCCAGCTCAGCCCGTAAGGTAATTATAATTACCTTCGCACAATATTAGTTGAATTGAAGTTGCAAAGCCAAAGAATGCCATGCGATCGCCTCCAGATAATGAGGTGACCTACAGTTGTTATTGCAGGAGTAATGGTAACGGTCGGCAATGGCAGGGGCGTCCTTTTTTTCCTTCCTGGTCTGGTAAGATGAAGAGATGAATAGTTTTCTTTGAAACGTCGTCGTTTTTCAACTAAAATGGCTATTTTCAATTTGCCCCCCTAAGTTTTGACATTTAGCAATTATGCTCTTATTCATGGAAAATCTATATTTTTTTTTATTTTACCCCTAGATCAATTGTAATTAAACCCTTGGATTTCAATGCCATTTACAAAACAATCCTTGATTTTCAATTTAATCAATTCATTTCTTAATTAGCTCTTCAACTTTTAATTCTTTCAAAATTGCTCTTGGAAAAATCAATTAACCCCTTATGGTATCACCTCTTATTCAATTTGGTCATTGAACTTTAATTTCTTGCAATTTTGACCCAAATCAGCCTCAAACTTTGGTATTTCTTCAATTAAGCTCTTGATTGCATTAATTAAATAAATCAAAGTTTAATTAAGTCCATGAACTTATCAATTCTTCCATTTTTTGACCAAATTGACTCCCAAATTTATAATTTCATCCTTATTAGTTTTTAAACTTTCAATTTGTGTTGTCTTGACCCAATTTTCAAATTATTTTTCATTCATTCATTTTTTAATTGTTTTTCAAAAATAAAAAATTAGGTTATGACAATTACCTTCTCTTTATAATATTTACAATTCAAAGACGTTGGAAAATTTTGTTTTCTTTTGGCTTTGCACAATAAATTTATAAATAAAAGTAGAAATGGAAAATAACTTTTATTTCCTTCTAGAGTCTTGAAAACTTTGAAAGCAGTAGATTGTCAGATGACCTTCACTGAGAGATGTTGAAACCGAGAAATTAGTCATATGAAAGGTGACCTACCTTATTAATGAAAAATAAAATACGAGAATTTTTCGGAAGTGGTCTAATTGTTCCAGGTGACCTGCCCTTTGGTGAAAAATATAAGGATTTTTTTGAAAGTGATCTAATTGTTTCAGAGGACGTGCCTGCTGGTGAAAAATACGAAGATATTTTTAAAGTGGTCTAATTGTTCCAGGCGACCTGCCCGTTGGTGAAAAATACAGAGATTTTTTTGAAAGTGGTCTAATTGTTCCAGGCGACCTGACCGCTAGTGAAAAATACACAGATTTTTTGGAAGTGGTCTAATTGTTCTAGGCGACCTGCTCGTTGGTGAAAAATACAGAGATTTTTTGGAAGTGGTCAAATTGTTTCAGGTGACTTGCCTATTGGTGAAAAATACAGAGATTTTTTGAAAGTGGCCTAATTGTTCCAGACGACCTGTCCATTGGTGAAAAATATGAAAGTTTTTAAACCTTAATCTCATTGTAATGGGCGACCTACCCAATGATGAAAGATATGAAGATTTTTTTTTAGATTGGTCTAATTCTTATGGGTGACCTACCTAGGTGAAAAACTCGAAGGTTATTTTTTCAACATTGATCTCATTGTAATTGATGACCTACCCATTGAAAAATACAAAGATTTTTTAGGTGGCCTAATTCTCATAGGTGGGCGGCCCAAGTGAAAAACTCAAAAGCTTTCATTGTGATGAGTGACTTTCTCAATTGAAAAATACAAAGATTTTTCAGGTGGCCTAATTCTCATGGGCGGCCTGCCAAGGTGAAAAAACTCGAAGGGTCTCATTATGATGAGTGACATTTCCAATTAAAAAATACGAAGATTTTTCAGGTGGCCTAATTCTCATGGGCGGCCTGCCAAGGTGAAAAAACTTAAAGGGTCTCATTGTGATGGGTGACTTTTCCAATTAAAAAATATAAAGATTTTTCAGGTGGCCTAATTCTCATGGGCGGCCTGCCCAAGTGAAAAATTTCAAAAGCGAAAAATTTTCAAAAAACGTTTTCAATTCTTGGCCATTTTGAGGTGGCCTTCCATTTGATGGATCTCGTCAGAGATTTCTTTTGCAAAATACATTGTTGAATATTTTCGAGTTAGATGATATGCATGCACCTTTACCTGATTTGAAATATAAGCTCCAATTTCTTCTCAACCTTCTTTATCGCTTGATTGGTGAGGTCTTGCTATTTCTGATTTGAGCCCTCTTGGTTGTTTGGCTTCTAGCCCACTTGAGTTGACCTATGTAGTTCTTTTTCAGAATATTTCTAATTTTAACCCAGCTCAACCTTTATGGTGCCCATTGTGACCCATTTACTTGCTGGAAATTCTCTATCTTGTTGATCAATTTGAGAATATCATTCATTAATTCCTTGTCTAACTTCTAACAACATTCGGTGTTACTTACTGAAAAGACCAAGCTATCTTTTGTAAGTAAGAATGCCCCCTTGTCTCATTGTAGGAAATGTTCCTTTCCACTTTTTTCGTTACCCGAAAAGATCAAATCCCTTTCTAAGCACAATATTGTTTCCTTGTATAGGTCATCGCCTCTAAGTGTGCTTTGTCAGTGCTTAGACAAATAATAGTTTTGAGTAACCCTTCTTCCCTTTCTCCTTTTTAGTTTTGGTGAAGGAATCTTTGTCTAAAATGAATTTTGAAATCTTGATCTTGCATTTTAAAAAAAAAAATTGTTTTGATGTGAGTTTAAAATACTTTGCTTTTGAAATCTTGCAACTCCCTGATTTTTTTTGTTGGGAAACGAGATTATTTGTTGTTGTGTCGACGATATTGCCATTGGTGAAGGTACATCATGATGTGACCTTCTGCTTTTGTGGGTTCCAAAGCGGAGGGCTCGAGAAAAAGCTCAAGGTTTTGTTTGAGAGAAATTTATCTTTTTTTTAACACTCATTTTATCAACATGAATAAAAAATGAGTAGCTTGTTCTTGATGTCATGACTCTGATGAAAAAGTACTATTTGGAGTTTGAGAGCATCGTTTATTATTCCAAGTTTCTTGCTTGCTTGGTGGTCAAGGTTTTTTTTTTTTTTTTGTGCGTGTGGGTTGCTCATCAATGGCTGAGAGAGGGGAAGCGGGGACGATGACACAGTTGCCAAAAAAATAAGGTTAGGTTTTTTTGGTGTTGTGGGTCACTCTTAGGTTTTCTTGTAATGCCTCCCCTTGATGTACTGGGATCTGTATTTATAATACAACAATCTCATAGCATATGAGAAACAAAGTTCCAATCAAACTCATTCTCTTTTTAAAATTTAAATTTGAAAATGGATAACTATTATTATCTTGAGGATCTTTTCAAAATTGAAGATTAGGAGAGAATGACAAAAATATATTAGAGTCTCTAGTTTTCCCATAAGTTGACAAATCACATTTTAATCGAAATCAATCCCTGATTTTTTAATTTCAAATTTTAATCCCCTTAAAATTAAATTAAAACCAAATGGGTCAAAATTGGGGTGTAACAAAATCAATTAAAAAAAGACAAAAAAATGAGCCGACTCAAACTGGGCCAACCTGCCAAACCCGTGACCCAAGTAATGAGATTGCGCTGACCTCACAAAAAACCATCTGAAAAAAAATATAAAGCCTAATTTCAAATAAATCAAATGTTGAAGGAACAAATTGGGAAAAATTCGACAAAAAAAGAATAAAAAAACCTGAGTTAAGCAACTAAACCCACAACCCGGGTAATGAGACCATAATAAACGAAGCCAATGTTGAAGTATGAAATTAAAAAAAAAAAAATGACCTGAATCAATCAGGACTAACTCGTCAAACCCGTGATCCAGGTAATGAGATCATGATCATCTCATAGAAAGTAAACCGATAAAAACTATGAAGCCTAATTCTAGATCAACCTAATATTGAATGATGAAATTGAGGAAAAAATTCAACTAAAAAAGACATAAAAAAAGAAGACTGGTGTCAACTTGAGCTTACATCTCATACTTGCGACCCGGATCATGAGATGAGGATGACCGCATCGAAAAAAATAACGAAGCTTAATCCTCAACAATCCAATGCTGAAGGATGAAAATAAAAAAAATCAATTTAAAATAATAATTAAAAAAACAATTAAAAAAATAAGAAACAAAATTAACATAAAAAATTAAGAAAATGATGTAAAATCCTCAAGCCAATCCGAGTTAGCATGTCAATGTGTGACCTAGGTCGTGAGGCCAAGATATCATCATAAAAAGCAAAAAAAAAATGTTTGATCTTTAATACATGATCCAGTGTTGAACGATGAAATGAAAAAATAAAATCAGTGTAAAAAAGACAAAGAAAAGATCTATTTCGATCCAGGTTAAAATTTCATACATGTGACCCGTGTCATGAGACTAAGATCCCTTCCAAAAATTAAAAATAAAAGATCTCAATTCTAAATAAATCAAATATTGAAGTATGTAATTGAAAAAAAAGAAAGTCAATTTCAAAAAAGGAACCGAGAAAAAAATAATTAAAAAATAAAGGTCAAATATTACATAAAAAATAAATTAAATCAAATAATAAGGGATAAAATTGAGAACAATTTGTTTTTTTTTAAATAAGGACCATATTTGATATAAAAATCAAATAGAACAAAATTTGAAGAACTAAAATTAAAAAAGAAATTAATTAAAAAATTTGAAAACAAATAAAGAAAAATAAAAAAAATAAGGAAATTGTTTCAGCTTGTAGTCAAATTGTAACTCACCTTCAGTTCTATGCACAGTGCTTTCAAGTTTCAGAATGGTTGTTTTTTTGTCGATCATTCACTTGTTTTGTTAAACAATGCCCCTCTACAGTAAGAAGTGGCAATGTTCCAAGTTCTACCTTTGTGCTTTTAATTCAATATGTGTGTGTGCCTGCGAGCTCGAGCACAATTTTGTGAGATGTTGGATCGAATTTAATGTGTTTGAAGTTGTGGTTTTTTATTTATTTATTTATTTACTGTTATATTTTTAAAAAATAAATTTAAAAAAAATATAAATTATAGTTTTTTTTAAAAAGATTTTAAACAAGAGTTTAGGGCAAATTATGGTATGTTAATTAAACAAACATAAAAAGTAAACCCTAATCCTATTAATCTTTACTGCCAACTAAGGTTGTTAAAAACATATTTTTAACACGACACGAAATATATAATATAAACTTGGATCGTAAACTCGAATTGTAAAATCATAAAATCATAAATAAAATATTTTAACTAATTATATATTGACAATTTCAATCAAATAGTAAATAATAATATAACACAATTAAAATAAAAGTGAAATAAATAATATAAAAGTCCAAATATTTTAAAATACATAATTCAAATAAAAATTCATACAAAGTTTAAATAACTTAAAAATACAATACAATACAATACAATTATGTCTATAGAATTTCATGAACTAAAAATTAACAAACTTAAAACAAATAATATGTTGGCATGTCATGTAAACTAAAACCATTCTCATTGCCTTTATCTTTAGAATCAATTACTCAATCTTCTTTACAGAGATTTGCTCAACCAATCTTGTCATTTACAACATATGCGAAACTTATGGAAAGAATTCACAACAATTATTTTCAAGTAAAGCTTTTGAAAGAGAATTTTGGATTCAATACATGCACCAACAAGGATGTATAATGCATAGAGTTGGACAAAATAATAATAAAAAAACATACACATTTATGGTTAAATTCTACAAAATCTTTACATTATTATTAAATCATCAATAAAACATACATCTAACAACTAGAATAAAAAGTATGAAAGCAAAACCTAAAACAAGTTAGCTTTCATAATTTTTTATCAAATTAACCATCTATAGCATGGCTAAAACTTCCAGAGCTCTGTTGATTATGCAAGAATTCTGTTGTTTACGAGGCCTCTTTATTGCCTGTTTCTGGGCTTTGATGGTTGCCACTAATTTGAATGGATTGACCTCAAAGCTCACTTTCCGTACTGATATATCTTAATCAATATTCAATTTAATTTAATTTTTTTCAAAAATGCATTCAAATCTTGCAAAATCTCATCTTTCTCTCCAATTCTCTCATTTTTCTATATATAATAAAATAAAATAATGCAAACTTTAAGAAAGCATCATAAAATTAACTTTCATGGAAAATTCAAAAGGTGGAAAGTTTATCTAGCATATTCAAGTTTTTCCTGTATTGATTGACATAGGATACATTCTGATGTTGCACAAAGTTATTTTCTTGGAGGTAAGATAATCTTTAACTCTTAAATAACATATTACATTTTTCTCAAGATTCATGTCGCATGTGTGCAGCGTCGCGACGATCGTCCCCTATTCTCAGATATGTGTATCTATATGGCAAATGTGGGAGACAAGTAATTCTTGTCTTTTATCAGTGGAAAATGAAATGGGAGTCGCCACCTAGTATTTTGGTTACTAGGAACCCTAACTAGTCTCAAAGATCGAGTACGGGTACTAGTTGCCTAAAAGGAATGTATTAACACCCCAAATACGTCCTACCTAAGGTAAGCTACATTGTTTGATTGTCTGATATATGCTAAGGTCTTGTTGTGGTTTTTTAATTGTTGGTATGTCTACAGTTTTAAGAAAATTTTTCTTTGGTAAGGAGATTCTTATCTCATGGGGTAAAACCTAACTATTCTATGTCAACTGAAAAAAACTAATTTTAATATTAGGAGTACGTCTTATGTGTAAGTTCATAATCCTAGACATTAAAAGAAACAAAATAATTTTTTTTGGATTTGTTTAAATATTGGCCAAGTTCTCGTGACTTTAATAAACTGGTCATTAAAGCCAAAATGTATGCTAAAACATACTTTTTGAAGTTTTCTTCGTTGTATGAAAATACAATATGATTTTTTTTTAGCTTTAAGAGACTTGGCCGTATGCGTAAAAACAATTTTTTTTTTCAATGTTTTGATGAAAACCGGGTATTTTAATATCAGATTTGTTTCTTTACGGTGTAAAAATACAAACCAATATTAAGCAAAATTTAATAGAAAAATATGCGGAAAAATTATAAGTTTTTTCCAAAAGAATTTTTTTTCCTTTTTTTTTCCAGAATTGGACCGGACCTGGCCCAACCATTTTGGGTTGCCGGCCTATTAAACAGTGGGTCTCTCCACTGTTCACATGCAACATGAATAATGGAGAACGAAGATGCAGAAGAAGGAGGAGGAGGAGGAGGAGGAGGGGGAAGCTGACCTGCGGCTGCTCACGGTGCTGCTGGTGGCGGTGGCCGGGAAGCCCGGTGGCAGCTCTGTGAGCTTCTTCTTCTTCCGTGCAGAGACGCCAATCCTTGTGTCCTCTCCTTTTTTTCCCCCTCTCATTTCTCTCGTTTCTATCTCTGTTTTTCTCCTATCTTCTTTCTCTCTATTCCCCCCCGTTTTTTTTCTTTTTCTCCCCTGTTTTTTTTCTTTTTCTCCCTCTCTGTTTTTTTCTTTTTCTCTCTGCTGCCCACCTCCCTTTCTACTCTCTCTTCCCCTGTATTTATAGGCAAATACATGGGGAGAGAGGCCTACTACCCCTGTCCAGTAATGGACAGGGGTAGGGTGGCGGGGGTGGCCAATGTGTAGCCGCCCTAGGACCGCCCAAGGGGCACGTTCCCTATGTTTTTTTACCTTGTGGTAGGCCACATGTCAGAACTTAGGCAATCGGGGACTCTTTGTCGGCGTCTTTTAGAGGCTTTTGAAGAAAGAGGGAGAGGAGAAAAACAGGGGAATGAAATCTTCTTCTTCCCTTGCCTCGCCCGTCCAGGGGAAGAAGAAGACCCACAGTGCTGTTCAAAATGACACCATTTTAGGCTTTTCCTTTTTTTTTAATAGTGGCACGACGTTGTTTTGGACAAAACACGTCGTTTCATTTAAAAGAAAATGACGCCAAAAACGTGTCAAAGTCTAAATCAATCCTTAATTTATGATTTGTTCAATCAAATCCTAAATTGCAATTTTGATTTTAAAAAAATCAAATGCATCCCTACCAAATTCAATTGTCGACCCTGAAGTTGGCCGCCTTTTTCACTTTAGTCCTTTGTCTCTGATTTATGCAATTTGAACCTCAATTGATCAAAAAACTTTCAATTTCTTCAATTTGGCCCCTGATTCCGTCAATTACAGTCCCTCCATTTATGCGTGTTTTTTTATTTTGGTTCTTACTTTCAGATTTCTTCAATTAAGTCCCTAATTGGCTATCAAACTTCAATATTTATGCAATTAAGCCCCTGGTTTGCCAAATCAACTCTAAAAAAGTATAATTTGACCCCAGAACTTTAATTTCTTCCAATTAAAGCCCAAAATTGACTTCAAAATCATTTTTTCTTGCAATCAAACCCTTCATAAATTCAATTAAACCTTCAATAAAATTTAATTGAGTCCATAAACATCTGATTTTGGATTTTCTTCCTCAAATTGAATTTTCTTTGTAAACAGGGCTCTCATTAGTCAACGATATACTATCAAATTTCGATCTTTGTATTTTTGAACCTCCTTAACCAAATTCTAGCCATTTTCCGGGCGCTCTGGCATTCTTTTGTCACCACTATTATTTTTTGGATTTTTTTTGTTTTTAGCTCGAATATTTTTTTGGAAAAGAAAAAAAGTGAATTTGGGAAATATCTCAAAAATGGGTTATGACAATTCATGTCATGAAACATTTCAATAAATAGTTTTTTTTCCCGTGCATAGAAAAAGAAAAAAATGATGAAAGATACATTAAATAAGTAAGCAATAAGTACAATTAATTCCAACGCTCAACAAAGTTAACAAATGAAAACAAGAAAAAAATGTGTTTTCCAGATTTTCAACACCAGGAAGATTTCCTCTTTTCACAAAATTAACAACAAGTTCAAGATTATTTAACTGCCAAACCACCAAAAAATAATATAAGATTGATGGCCCTCTTCCATATAATAAAACATGACAGAAAGGAGAGAATCCAGCAAGCAAACTTGGCCGCTAACGAAAGGCACAATTATTGTTTCATTTACAGTGGCACAATTAAGCAAAACCTGTCCTCTCCTATTGATTGCATAGAAGCCACCTACTGAAGAAGCATCAGTCGTAAAAAATATAAGGTCTGGACTGATTTAGTTTCTATAAACAACTGGGTCAGAATATGGAGAGTAGAGAGTGGAGAGTGTAGGCAATCATAGGCAAACAAACTAAAAAAGAGAGGGTGTTTTTGAGAGAGAGAGAGAGAGTGAAAGTTGTGGAACAGCTGCTGGTGTTAGCCTGCTAGGGTTGAGAATTTGAGATTTGAGAAAGGGGAAATGGGAGACTGGGACTGGGAAGTGACGGGACTCAGGGAGTCGATTAATTTTTGTACTTTATCAAACTCGTAAAATGAATCCAATTTTACCGAGCTTGATCAAGTTTGCTAGTTTTCGAGTTTTTAACCCAATTTTATATGTTATATACATGTTGACTCATAAAATCATATGATTTTAAGAGTCAACTCGTGATTTTGATAACAATGCTCCCCACCATAAATCATAATCTAAGTTCCTAACTAAAGATTGTCCTTTCTCTCTAGTAAGAAGGTCTCCATTTAAAATAACATATGAATTCTTGTTTCTCTGTTTTAATTATTGACATGAAAAGCATGCCAATTGTGAATGTGAATCTGATAATTATAGTTTGTACGCATTTTTGGGTTGTTTCTGCGTTAAAGTAGTGATTATCAAAGCGAAAGTAAATGACAATGATTATGTTAACTTATGTTAATCATCTTATTTATGTAATACCATACTTATAAATTTTATCAGGTATTCATGATGCTAACTTATGTTGACAACAAATCAAGTTCCTCTCATAACAACGATGTCGGCCGAAGACTATGAAGGATCAAGTATTTGATGTACCAAGTGTTATACAACACAAATCTAGATTAACCATTTAACAAGCAAGGTATTTGAAAATTAATAAGATAAAAATGATAAGACATGTTAAAACAAGTTGTTTAGGATATAAGTATTAAAGTCCATATTGAGTTTATATTATACTTATCCTAACACCATTAGTGAAACCTTTTCACCTTGACATAATTAACTTAGCTAGACATTATGAAGAAGAAAAACATAAATAAACAATATAAGAACATAAACATGATATAAGTTAACTAAGTATAGTAAAGG
>Ga0307513_10000834_pt1 | contig 45045 bp, 33 predicted proteins | sample 15_EM_MG_FD_202174 | JGI IMG/M metagenome (GOLD analysis project Ga0307513, IMG submission 202174) | Populus trichocarpa ectomycorrhiza microbial communities from riparian zone in the Pacific Northwest, United States - 15_EM | ecosystem: Host-associated > Plants > Roots > Unclassified | place...
CATTCTGCAATTTTGATATGTTTCTCTTTTTTTCCTTTTTTTCTCTTCCTTTATACGGTATAGTCTAATGGCGACATATCACGTATAGCTCTTGGCAACGGTCTGTATATACACAGTGGTTACGGTACGAGGGTATACCGGTATGTCTCTATACCATGAACCGGTGACAGGAAATGCCCGATAAAGAAAGGAGATGGAGAAAGACAGATACCGATATTACAAGGTAAAACCCCGCACCCTGACTAAGCTTATATTGGATTTTGGTCTTTGGTTGATCACGTTCGACCCAACCAAGCCGTCCTTCTCAACCAGACCAGTCTTTCACTGGGCACCAGAAGCCTGGTTTTGTATTCCAGGTCTATCTTTTTCCCTCTCCGTTCATACCAGTGGAGGAGGCGTGAGAACTGCAACATTCTACTTGTGCATACATATGTACCTATCACCATCTTCGCGTTGCTGGTTGGCTAGTTCTTTACCAGTGCGAGACCGAACCCGGTCGGACTTCCAAAATAGGAACATTTGGCAAAAAACGGTAACTCCAATGAACCAGGGCTAAATGTGGGGGCTGAAGATGAGAAGAGCACTTCGTCGGGGCTCGGAGAGATGGCTCCTTTTCTTTTTTCCATGTCGCATCTGCCCTTTCCAGGGGCTGAGAGCCTCTCCAACTGATGAAAGTAATAGGATATGGTACGGTATGTGCAGCACTCGAGTTCTAGTATGATATAATACACTTACATGCGAAGACGAGAATACCCTACTTGAGTACGAGTGTTTGGTGCGAAGGGAAGGAAAGGGCTGAGGGGTGCTAAGTAACCCTTTCCCTTCCTTCCTCTTCCCTCGTTAATAGCTTCCCTTCTCAACAATCGAGTATCATACAGTACCTCTGGTTTGCCGCACCAAATGGGCGAACGGATAGTGTATCACATGGCCGAGTAAAATCATAGCTGAAAGTGCACTCGTACCGTATGATCAATTCTGATTTTGCGATATTCTTGCGTCGCGAGCAATAGCAAGTTATTTTGTCTACGGGCATTTTTTGTAAAATTCCGTGGCGCTGGGGCGCATTGCACTTGTGGGATTTCGGCAGATCTTACCGATACTATTCTCGGACATGCCAGCGCCGTACCGTACTGGACTAAAGTGCAGTCGTGTCTGAGAAGTTTCCGTACGGCCCCTTGGAACGGTGGTAAAAAAATATTCCTCCTCTTTGATACCGATACTTTGCCTTCACACTTTTGGGGAAAAAATTCAATACAACCTACCGGTATTTCTCATTACTTGTAATAAGGAGAATGTCTTAGCTGCGGTAACGTCTAGAGTGTACAGTGCAGTTAGAAAAGTTCGGGGACAAATGCCAAAACACACCAAAAGTCCCACTTTTCAGCACACCACAACAGCCCCATCTCACTTAATGAGAGCCTTCAATTTTACTGACACCACTTCTTGTATCTGGTGTACCTTGTAAAAAAAATTCATATTTTTTCTGAGCCTTTGCAGGAAGGTATGCTGTGTATTCTAGCTTATAGTGAGAAATCAATGCCAAGACACCTACCTTATACTTTACAATTCAACAAGTGTTGAGACAGTTTTGCTACTAAATAGTGCAAGAGTGTCCAATTACATATTGAATCACTAAGTACATGAAACCATGGGGTCCTGCTACCACAACTTTAAGAAAGGTCTGCAAGGCTTAGAACTATCTAGAGGCTCTACCAGCTCAGTATATTGAATTTGAGATAGTGCCTGATTTTTTAAATTTCAGAGAATTACAGTGCTATTAGGCATTTTTGTGTTAGGGCACCTCGAAATGTGGCATATTTGGTGTGTTTTGCCGTTTGTCCCTGAACTTTTCTGACGGCACTGTACTGTACTGTACTACCGGCGGTACTACTATACAGTTAAACCAAAAAGTTTGCATCACGTACCGTATGAGAATATATAATGCTATCAGTGGAAATATACACATTGAATGAACCAGAAATTTCAACAAAATATACTCTGATCTCCACTACTCTTTGTATATAATTCAGGGACAGGTCAAAATAAAGATAAAAAATAATGGAAAAATGGGACTATCGGTATACAAACGATTTGATTGCTGATAAGGTGTGGCCTTGGTAATGTTCCAGTCGTTATGCATTTTACTATCATGCTATCGGGCTGATACCGTACCGGCACATTGAACCCAAATTTTACATGGATAATGTACCCATTGGTCGTACTTGGAGGTTTTGGTTCGGGGAGTTAATGAGACCCGACACATCCGAGGAACTCAGGCTCTACCGTGTCAGGACGCGTCAAGACTTCTCAAGAACCACTGTCACTGAGGAAGTGAACTGAAAGGATTTTCAGGGGAGCGCATACTGGGTTCCACCTATTAACTGCCGCACGGTACTCTTTCCGAACTGTTCCTAGGTAGCACTGGTGTATCGATAGCAAAATACTTTAAAACAGTGGATAACTAGCCCCTTGCGGCCGGCAGTACCAGTATCTGCTCGAGCGGTGTTGAGAGGGGCAGAGTGCGGGGGGGGGATTGATTCGATTGATTAGATAGATCCACTCACCAAAGCCTTTCGTCTCGAAAGCCTTGCATAACCTTATCATTCCATCACCGGTAAATGATTTCAACCCCAGGGCTGAATTACCCAGCGAGCGGTACTTGTATCTATCGATTTGAAGCGGGTCCCTTGCGTACGGAGCTTATCGGTAACCGAGGAAGGGAGCAGGTGAATTGAAGAAATCTGCCCATACCACCCAAATCAAAAGGAATCTGCGGAGAGAAGGGGGAAAAAAGGAACGGACCCACGAGGAGCAAAAGAATGTACACGTCCTTCCCCCACCAGATAACACCACAGAGATATTCGCTTTGCGTATCCGCTCATGATAGGCGTTACCACCACGGAGACTGAGCGCCCGCTGACTTTGATCGATAACCTGCCCGGTGTAGGGGCGACCCTGATCTTAGCAAAGGTTGTCCTGCCACATCGAGCACCTCTGTGAAATTACCCCCTACCACCCCCCCCCTCCTCCGAATCAATAGTTCGTTCGTCGGCTAGCGTCGGTGGCAGATTCGCAAAAAAAAACCCCCCATTTCAGGCTCATGGGAGGGACGGACACTTTATCGTTCCGGACGCCTGAGTCAGTTGTTATCTTGCCTTCCTCTTGTGTTTTCAATTCCCCTCCATGTGAGCCTTTTAATTCAGGTCTGAGATAGACAACTGCCGATGGTCATGGGAGGCTTGTTCACGATTACGGCATCAAGACCATCACTGATTTGCGGACAGAGTAAGCCCGCTATCCGCATTTAAGGAACCGCAATGCGGTCCATGCTCTATTGCACATATTTCGCGGTAGTTGAACCCTGACCCCATTGTTGGGTTGGAACACATTGTTCGGGACTGGCGGGGGCATTATGAGAATGGATTATGCACAGGGCGTATGTGCACTTTATTAGCAAGAAATTTGAAATGGCGTTGTTGAAGTAGCCGGAGTAGCGGGATGTTATATTTCTATCATACTCTCTGCTGGTGATGGATAAGTGACTTGGCTAACCTACTCTAACATAGAAAGATGGTGGAGTTGATGGTATTCGGCTTCCGTGGGGCTGCTAGAATTATTGCGGAGAAGCCATTGAAGTCTAAGGGTCTTATAGGACTCTCTTTGGCCTCCCTCGGGAGAAATTTCGCTCTCCAAGACTTTTTTTTATCTATCATACTCCTAATTTGCGTACGCCAAGCCGGGCCAACAGCCCTCCCTAGTCTCTAGACGCCCTCTGCGACCAAGGGAATATCCAGTCCTAATGCACTGCATCCAAGGCAGGGATTGCGCGGGCCTCCTGTCCCAATGGGTGTCATCAGGAAAGACTGCACGGATTCATGGGAAAGTCTGGGGCCAGTCAGGGCCGAGATACTCAAGGAGATTGCAGAGACCGGGTTGGATTCCACATTTGCGCGCATGGAAGGTCTCGTTATGGATAAGCTGCAGGGGTATTTCGCTGAGGGATTGGGGGGGGGGGGGGGGGTTGCGGGGTATTTGGAAGAAATTGGGATTGATGTGGATAAGAGGTTAGTTGGGATGTTGGGGATGAAGGGAACGCTTACTGTGGCGAACCTGAGATACAACTTATGCTCTGGCCTGTATTTAGTTGGATGGGCAATAACTCAGGGAATCCGTAATACCAATCCACTAACTTTGAATCCCGTTTGATAGGTTAGAACACTAGAATTGTACTGGCACAGTCCAGTACAAGCTCTAAACAGCCCGCGTGTGTACCGGCATTCCGGTGACCGCACAATTTGGAACGGCGAACCCTCAATAAACTGGGAAGAGTCTAAGATGCACTCGGGGGTTGCCTGACCGACTATGGTTCCAGTCGCGATAAACCTACTCATGATTGGGAAAGATGTCCCCCCGGTTTCAAGTCGAAGGATCACCCCCAACCAGATTTTTCTTGATTTTGGGCTGATAGAACTGCAGTCAGGGACCTGCCGCGTTAATCTAGGGTTTTGCTTTCAGGAAATATGAACTGGAAGACCATGATCTTTATATTTCAAGTTAGAGTATTTTGTGTAGAAGCACCCAGTAACGGCCACTAGCAGAATATTGCTAGTAGTAGACGGGAACCCACATTTTCAGAAGGCGAGACATCGTGCTACTCCAAATTGGGCTAAGTCGCCTCTGTCTTTGAGGTACATATGATTTGTTCATCTTTGTCATTTTCTGCAGGAGGTGAAATCCACAAGAAGCCAAAAGGTTATATCTAAAAAGAAAAGAAAATTGCCAAGAGTTGGCTTACCAAGCTGGATGATGGCCGCATCCGAGCTTATCGCACCCAGAACTACGGTACTCGAGCACATATACCGGTTTATCACAGAATCGACCCTCAAATTCTTACCGCGCGATGCTCATGAATTGTCGCTTAGGCTAAAGTTACACCATAACGCTCTAAGCCAATATTTTCCCCCTCGTCTCTACTACCTGCCATACCATGGATATATCACACCTTGGTAGTGTATCTGTACCCCCCACCTCCACAAACCAACCGCAGAATTGTCTCTCCAGCCCTACCGTCCCACTTCCCCAGCCGCCCATCTACCCAACACACGTTTATCGTACCCCTCGCTTGCATGAATCCACAGGAAATCCTCAGATGTCTCCACAGCCGCCAGCCTTACGATGCGCCGGGTGTGATATGCAACTTGCTTACCGTAGGCACTCGGGGCGGTATCTTGACAGGGCTTGGGAATGGAATTGCTCTTGGGCCAGGGGAGGTTTGGTGTGTAGTGTCGGTTCGGGAGTTGGGAGGAGGAGAGGCACAATGTTGGATCATGGTGTGTCACTCGTCTCTCTTGGTTGAAGGGGGTGGTGAGGGGGTAATTGTGGGGATAAGTTAGATACGATCTAGTGCCAGATTAGTGGACGATTTCTTTTTATTGGATGCTGGAGTGTAGGGGCGCTTCATGGTGAGTTACTGGGAGATCTTAGGGGGCAAGCTTGCGCTCGTGGCATCATGACAGATGTTAGAAGATAGTGTCGAGGTGGGGGGTGAGTGATTCCTCAAGTACTAGGACCACTACTGAAGAGAGTGATATGGCTTAGGCTGGTGAGAGAGCTTATCATTAAACCTGCTGGTGTCAGGTGTTATGAATTTTGGGTAGGAAGATCGGGGGTGTGTTGAAAGGTTGATGGTATTGTATATCTAGGGACCTGGGGTGGTTCTCGTTTCCCCTCCGTGCGACCGGCATAAATCCTCCCCTCTTAACTCACCATTGAGATCTCGAGTGTTTTTATACTAGCCAGGCGAATGACGTCTGGTAAGTTTACAGTAAGTTACCATACCGTATTGTCATGTGTCGTATCATGCGCGATGTAAACGCACCGTTCGAACTGTTGGAGGTCACATACAAGTCGGGATCGAAGGGCAAGGTGACAGGAAAGATGTGCGGGACGGTGTTGATAAAGAAAGAGAGGGGGTTTCTTTCTTAATTAGATTGACTATATAATCCACCTGAGACTGTCCTACTTTTAACAATCCATTGCAATATATGTTAATATGACACTCGTCGTTTCCTGGATCTTGATGTCCCAAGTAGCCTAGAAGATGGCTGGACAGATTCGTACTGTCTGTAATGTTTAAGCAATCCTTCCGGCACGGGCCCGAATGGCATCCGAGGAATGAGATGTAATTGTCTCTAAGAGCAAAGACTCGGAATGCCGGGGCATTGTGCGGAAAGTCTCTTGTCCAAACAGAAAGTGTAGCTTGCCCCTAAACCCTCAAATGCGGTTCAACGATAAGTGCCATACCGGCTAGGGGGCATAGCCCATAATTAGGGTGGGAGAGCTCGAACCCTTCGTATCTATTCTATCTTTGCGATATTCCCCAAACTTTAGCCCTACAACAGTCCAACGCCCACGAACTCTTTTGTGTACATAAGGCACCACACAGCCTCAATTTTTTTCCCTTTCCTTCCTTTTCTCCCTACCGGTATCCACTCCGTCCCAGAGAGCCTTTCCTCCCTTCTAATAATCATAAAAAAACAACCCTCCACCGCCGCCTTCACAGCTACATCGCATAACTAAATCTCAAACTCTGTATGTATTCTGGGCCCGATTTGACTGAGCTGGGGGTCCTCTAACAATACTAACAGCACGACAGCAAGATGAAAAATCACCCCAAGAACAACCGCCCCCCACCGCCTATTGGCCTAGGACAGGGATTGACCTTCCCAAAGCTTCCCAGCGAACAGAAGCAGGCATTGGAGGGCCACATGGCAATTCAGAGTCTCGTTAGCCAATTCGAGGATCTAGTCGAGCGCGAGAAAGAACGTGACGAAAAGATTATCGAACTGTGGAGCGCTCTATTCATACTTGAGGGCAAGGTTGAGATGATGGAACTCGGCGCCTCTGGATTCGGATCTATTCTTGGAGAGACAACTGAGTCGGATACCGACAGTTCGGTCATGAGCTCGAGCTCTCCGCGTGGCAATGGCGGGAGTGGTAAAGTGCAGGGGAATACTGGCGCAGATGTCGTTGGGCATGGGAAGAGTGGACGTGCGGAGCACTCTGGTAGGAAGGGGGAACACGAGGGCAGTGACGACGGTGGTTACTACGGTGGGGGGGAGGAGCTGAAGCTTGGCATGGGGAATAAGAAGAAGGGGAAGAAGGGGAGGAAGGGGAAGGGGAAAAAAAGCGGAAAGCGTGGGTCTTCCCCCGTTGGTGGGAGTGCAAAGGGAAAGGGATCGAAGCAGACTAGTGAACAAAAGGGACTTGATATGAACAAAGTTTGTGGGGGAAGGGTTGAGAAGAAGGCGCCAAAGAAGAAGGGAGGGAAATAGGTTAATGTAGGGATTGGAAAATGTATTCAATCTTGATGTTATAGAGAGCGAACTGCGAGGGGGATCTTTGCATGCCTAAGGCAAATGTGCTGGGAGAAATGTATCAACGGAAGTTTGAGAGAAAATAGAGAGATCAAGCCAAAGTAATTAGTGCGGCGAGTGAGACCGGGCCGTCGTGAAAGCCATCAACAAAACCAAGTCCTGCGATGCAGGGGCCATTTGGCGTGTTGATCGCTATAAGGTTTAGACTAACAAAGAAACCGTGGATTATAGTCGGTGCTTAGCCCTGAATTTAGTCAGAAAGACAAAACTTCGTAGAGAATGGCTCCATTGAATCGCCATGAATCCTGGCACAGATAATCCTGTAGGATCTCGTTGCTTGGGCGAGAGAGGTCTTTTCTAGTTAGAGCCCCAACAAGTTATAAAGTCTCGTTTCAAAATTAATGAGAGAAAATGGAATTGGTCGTATATTATGGTTTCAATTGGAGTGTAGGCATTTTGGCATTGAGGCCATTGGCGCTCCCCATTCACAAACACTCTACTCCCTATCGCGCCACCTAAACGGGGAAGCGATGAGAGTGAGGTCGCCGTGGGTCGAGTAGAACTGGAGGTGGAGAAAGAGTGGACTGGACGACCTATAGAAATGCTAGCTAAGGACATTCTATGAAATATATATATCTCCATGGACAACAATCGCCGCCGGAAGCTAGAGGAGACCCACTAATCATAGATAATGAGCGGGGCGCTTGCTTGGAAGCGTTCCGGAAATGACGGGAATTCAGCAGAAACTCTGAAGGAGCGGAGGAACAATCATCCATGACTCCCGGCGCCCCACTGCTGTTGTGAAGACCGGCCCCTAAACCCGTGCCTTATGCCGGGTGGTATAGCACGGAACAGCAAACCGAACTACACATCCAATGCCGGATGCCTGTGGCAACAGGTGTAAGCGAGCGATGCTAGCACCACAGCCCTATACATAATGGCGTAGTGTGCGAAAATAGCTACCTATGACCGCATGGATCATAGGGAATCCAACACTCCCCACCCTGGGTCTTTGGTGCAATATCATACCTCTTGCAACTCTGAACTGTCAATCCCAAAAGATCCCTCGCCCTCCTTACCCCTCCAGTCCCCAACAGACCAAACAGATAAGCCAACACTAAGCCTATTCATGTTGGCAAAAGCACCAATTTTGCTTCTGCCCGATTCCTACTAACGCTACCCCTTAGGTCTAGAGTATTTGATGGAGCAACCCCATCGTGGTATGTTAGGTTAGGGCACACTTGTAGGTGTGAGCAGGGCTATTGACCAGACTGCGCGACGGTGACTGGTGTTGTGTGGTAGGAGCCCACTGTGCGGGCCACCACAAACTGTATCTAGTCTGAGCTGCGTTCCTTTCTCTGGATGATCACTTCTCATGATCAACACGCACTCCTTTGCGAACACACTTGTCATATACATCGAATATCGAACACATCTCAGTTTTCCTATCAGCGACTGACCCGGATCGTTCTCGTGACGACAGTTCCGATCATAGCTGTGTCCTTGCGGTGCTTGTACGACGGCATATTCCCTGCGCGGAAACCAGACCTCCATCAGTATTCACAAGGTCTAGGGCACACTAGGGCTGCTGTGAATAGCGGGTGGACTGGGCTTGGAGTCCCCATTCGGGGGGGGGGGGGGAGCGCTTACGGGAAAGAGCATTACCAAAGGCATCTCGAGCACCTTTAGGGAACCGATCACTCGGAGGTACTAGCGGCGGTCCTATTTCTCAATGTGGAGGAAAAGATAGAGGATCTAAGCGGTGTTGTGGAAGTGTCCCACCCTTGCGCGAGGGAGAGAAGAACTGTTGTGATCTTTCAAGACAGTTAGCTTATACTTATAGCAAGTAATGTTACGGTATACCTAGTCACTCTACACGTAACACCTTGGATAAATCCGTTCACTAGTCTACCGTAAAGACTTGAATAATTGGAGTATGTGATATGTCGTTGGGCTTTCCTTTGTTAGATTCAGTAAGATTCAGCAATTTTCTCCTTCTATTTTCAAAGGGGGCGAGAGGTGGTGGTTCTGTTGGGGGTTTGACTCACTTTCCGGGGAAGGGAATTTCCAACTATGATGCATAGCACACGATTTGATGGATTATCAGAGTTTTTGCGGTACACCCGTTGTGGGGGAATACGTTCATATTTTCTAGGAGCTGGGGCTTTCTAAAAATGTGAGCGTATGATATCCCCCCCCCTGCTAGAACCCTCGCTTGTGGTTACAAAATATCACTCATTTTTGTCTACAACTGCACACAATGGATAAATTTAACCCATAGGACCTGCCAGTCGACCAGCAACACCACCCCTGAACCCTGCGGTCAAAGGATCAAGTACTAAACCACATAACCAGGTAAGGGCCCGGGTCGGGATCTTGGGCCTCTGACTCTTCCGAGTGGCATTTGGAGTACTCGAGTAGCTTGGGTTTTCTGGGTGGGGATCAGAGCGCCTTTTCATCTCGCTGTGTATGGGTGGTTTCGGGATCGACTACACAGCACAGCTCTCCGATGATACGGCTTCACTACGGAGGGAGTTGGAAGAAAGGTCCAGAGTATCTTGGCCGGCACCTACTTTGTCGGGGAACCCCGAAGAATTGTAATAGGAATGTGACAGGGAAACCAAAAGGCTTTGGTGATTGCCGGGGAGGGAACCAGAGCGGGAGGGCTAGCCATGATCGCTAATGGGGGAGTCTTCGTTACCGTATTACCTTATCTGTGCGAAGTTTCTCTTTAACAAAGTTAATGGTTTAGTGAGCCAATGAAATCAACCATCCCCAGTATCCGAGGGTTCTCCCTATATAATATTTCCTACCTCCGTATATCAGATTACAGGCCCCAGGACTCTACCTTCTCCACATCAAGCCCCGCCCCCATCTCTCTCTTTAACGTTCCCAACCCGCTTCTCTACATCCCCCATCCCCATCAATAGCTGCTTCCCAGGGCGGCTCCCAGTATCCTCCAAACTTCTTTCCTCGGTTTCCAGAAACCAGGGAAACACCTCCCTGCTCCGAGCGTACTAGCATCTATGAAAATACCATGGCGCTTTCACCGGCCGCTAGCAAATGATATTGGCTAGATCCGGCTCAAGAGCATGTTAATGAGGATATTATACATTTGCCATATTGAAGAGCCGAGGGCCTGGATTGACCATGAAAGGGGTTTGGAGAGGAAGATGTCATGTACCGGTATTAAGTTGTAGTTGAAGGAGAAACTAGGAGGGATTGGTTTATGGGGGGGAGGCAAAGGAATGTAGATGGATTATTTGAGGGATACATCAGAGAATTAGAGTGTGAGGGCCCTGGTAAGCATTGACCGACTTGTGCTTGGGGTAAAGAGTGTAGTAAAAGTCATAATTAAAGTCAGGTCCAGCATCATCTGTGGGCTAGTCATGTATAATGATTGGAAATCACCCTGTTTACCTGCCGTAAGAACGTAATAATCGAGGACTGTGCTATATCGTTGGACCTGCCTCCTCTGATAGAGTCTTTTTGCTTTTTGATGGCTCTTAGAGGCACTGCGCGGCCCCTTTTCCAGAGTAGGGAATTCTGAACCACATAGCACAATCGACCGTTACTGTTATTATGATAGCGGTGCCGTACTAGTAGAGGAGACAGGGGATCTGGGGTATCCTTGCAAGTCTTTGCCAAGAAACACGATCACGGTATTTGGTGTACCGTAAAAACTCTTGCGATTCACCATCGGATTATCCTCGCGAATCGAGTCATCGCCCAAGATAGGTTTAGTTTGGCAAGTTCAAGAGATCATAAAAGGCCAAAGCACTTGGGGCTATGCCATATCAGGAAAGCACTAATCCTTCTCAAGAAGCTTTGCCCCTTCACCCCAAGATCAGAGACCTAACCGAGATGGTGAATCGCAAGAGTTTTTACGGTATTCTATTAGCAAACGTCGAAAGAAGTGGGCCTGGCCAAGGGGTATCATAATTACTTAATTTGTGGCTAAACCTTACTACATTGTTGCACCTGGTTCGCCCTCCCATCGCTGTACGGTACTGCGGAGTATCCTGGTGAAAGTTGGATTGATGCTAGTGCGGATTTTCCTGAACCTGTCCAACGCCTAATATGTTTAAACTGTGGCGAATTTGCTTTCTTCAGTTGTCTCAGCTTCGCTTTGGCTCCGGTCCGACTTTTGCCAAACATTGGTACGGTACTCGAGTACCGGGGGTTGAGGGTAAGTGAGGCGAAACCGCTCTGATCGACTCCTGGACCAATCAGCCAATCAAAGATTCGGGTATCGCTAACTCATCGAGCTTGAGTTCGCCTGACTTTTTTCCACCGCGAAAAATGGAGCCAAGATTAGTTGTTCATATGGTTACACACACGTAATTTTGGCTAGTAAATGTCGAGTTCGCCTCATTAATGCTGACCCCCCAGTACGGTATGTTCTGCGTGCGTTGCACAATGGCACCTCTTCTCGCACATTCCTGGGATGATAGCGCTCGGCCCAGGCGCGCAGCTATTCGTTCCCTGCAGTAAGCAACACTCTGTCTCCACGAGTACGCTAGGTGAAAAACTGTACTCGAGTATGATGCGAGAAGATCTAGTATCCCGGACTTAATCTACCACCTCCTGATCTGATCTGGTCATGCACATAAAACAACGTGGCGGTCAGGCTGACTGTACTCTGGGGGGCCATTAAAAACGGAGAACTTTAACCCCTGTCTCCATAGAGATTTGTGCTCGAGGACAGTACGGGATTGGTAGAAAAGGGATTCCGCTTTTTACTGACCCCCGAGTGCAAGTAATTACTTCGACACTCATCAGAACACTGTTCATCAGGCCATAACAAGAACAAGGATCACTCGCTCGTCTAAATATGACGTTCCGCCCTCATCTCCGATGTTGCACACGCTCGCTGGTGGTGCCGTAGATTGTACCGTGCCGGACTGTACCCACTCGCACGGTATTATACGGCACAATGCCGTTTCAGACTTACGGTAACCCAGCATCCCATTCAGTGTTGTCTATTTCAGAATAATGAGGGACGGAGAATTCCGGAGGCGGGGGGCAGATGAAAAGTTTTCCCACCCTTCCAAAACCTTCGTTGCTCAAGGAGACAGGTAAGACGCCTCTTATTTTGTGGTGGTAGTTACATACCTCCGGTCTTCGTTCCGAAGCTCCTCTTATGTCGGATTGGAGGCTCGGAGGATCGAATATCGGGTTAGTTGTGGATCTTGCTGGCCCGGTGGGTCCAGTCTGGCCTCGGCAGCGCTATTCCTAATTGAGCGACGTTTTTGAGGGCGGCTGCTATTGCATATCGCCAAAGCTTAGCCTTCTTGCTTAGATGCCATGCGATAGTGGTTATTTTCACGAACGTTTTTCGATTAGGAGTGGCACCGCTAACGCACGTACAAAAATAGACTTTACAGAGGAGGTTAGGACTCACGGTAAGCACTGCGGTGGGGCATGGATGATGGGTGGATGGGTTGGAGGGTTTGATGCACGATTGACGAAGAGTCTTGAGGAAATTCATCGCGAGACAGGGATTGTGCGGCGAACTACGAACTATGGTACGGCCCTCCCTTGGCGCATGGTGGGGAAAAAAGAAAACTCTTGCTCTCGCACGATATATACAGTATAAACCGATAGTACCACCATCAGCTATGCGGCCCTGTCCCTGAAGCTTAGCACAATGAAGCAAATGTCTCGGGAGAGCTGGGAAAAAAAAAGGTAGACACGAGTGTTCGCGTTCGTCCCACCGAGATGGGGATCTCAGTTGCCGAAAGGTTCTTGGGAATAAAACCCGGCCGTCATCGCCCGACCAGATTTTCAGGTATTTTAGCAAGCCCAATTTTCTCTGGTGCTCGAAACGCCGGATCAGCAGCACACATCTAGAACTTGAAAGGTCGCCGCCACCTATGGGATCCGCGATGGGCTCCAAAGATACAATGTTCTCTAACGTTGAGTTTGTCGGGGGAAGGGATGAGGCGGATTCTAGCGACGCGAGGGAAAATGCGATTTCAACCCACAATATCGACGCCATCGTACGAACAAACAAGTTTTCATTGTTGAGCAAGAATTCGTTCAAGCTTTACTTCTGCCTCCTTGTGAGTTACTTGGTTTCGACAATGAACGGATATGATGGTTCTCTCATGTAAGTACACCATTCTCTTGCCTACGGTACCTGCCTTCCCTGGGTTTAAATTTTGATATTAACTCATTAATGCGCAGGGGCGCTGTTAACGACATGGAGCAATACCAAAAGTCATTTGGTCTGAACGGCAAGGGCTCTAGCACGGGGATAGTTTTCATGATCTACAATGTATGTCTCCTGCATGACTAGTCATTTTCCATCCCCGCATCAAACTAACGGAGCAAACACCAGCTGGGACAAATCGCCGCCTTCCCCGCGATTGGATGGCTCGCAGACGGATACGGAAGGCGCTGGGGTATGTTCGTCGGTTGTGTAATTGTCGTCGTTGGAACGGCAGTGCAGGCTACTGCCAGTGGCCGTGAGTCTCTCTTTTTTTCCCCCCCCTTCCTTCTACCCCTTCATCCTTCCAAAGGGTTTCCGTTGCCATAAAGTTGCTAACTTTATGACCAGTGGGACAATTCCAAGGAGGAAGGTTCATTCTTGGAGTCGGTGCGGCGATCGCTTCTGGATCCGCCCCGGCCTATGCTGTTGAGCTGTCACACCCAGCGTATCGTGGTACCCAGGCTGGTCTTTTCAATGTCTGCTGGTACCTAGGATCTATCAGTATGCACTCCTACACGAGCGCTCACTCGCAAGCTTTAACTAACCTAATTTCCTCTCAAAGTTGCGGGATGGTGCTGCGTGGGCACCAATCGCCACATGAATAACTCGTGGGCATGGAGGACTCCGACTATCGTTCAAGCTGGCATTCCTGCCATTGTTGCTGTTCTCGTCTTTTTCATCCCGGAATCTCCCCGCTGGTTGATCGCTCAGGGCCGAGACGAGGAGGCTCTCGAGATTCTAGCCAAATACCACGGAGAAGGCGATCGCCACTCCCCAGTCGTTCACGTCGAGTTCGAAGAAATGCGTGAGCATATTGGAACAATGAGCTCTGACAAGATTTGGTGGGACTACCGCGATCTCGTCAATACTCGAACGGCCAGGTATAGACTCGGTCTCGTTAGTAAGTGTCGCCCTGCGCCTCACCCAATTACGTCTGGTGGCTAATGGATCATAGTTGCCGTTGCGTTCTTTGGTCAATGGTCAGGAAACAACGTCGTATCATACTACATGCCAACAATGTTCCAGCAGACCGGTATCGATTCCTCGGACACCCGTCTCGTCCTCAACGGAATCTATCCGGTATTCTGCATGTTCGCAGCCATCTGGGGTGCAACGCTTCTTGACAAACTTGGTCGTAGACCAATGCTCATCGGCGCTACCGCTTTCACGGTGGTCTGCTTCTCCATCATCACGGCCGGAACCGCGGCCTCATCAACTTCAAAGGGCGCTTCGTACGCCGTTATCGCATTCATCTACATCTTTGGTATGGCATTCTCTTGGGCGTATACTCCATTGCAAACGCTCTACAGCACAGAAGTTCTCGAGACAAGGACTCGTGCTAAGGGTTCTGGACTCAACTTTTTGTTCGTGAACATTGCCATGTGCCTTAATACTTTCGCCGCGCCGGTCGCTATGGAGGCTATTGGGTGGAGGTACTACATTGTCTTCATCGTATGGAATTGCTTTGAAGTATTTGTCATCTGGATGTGGTTTGTTGAGACGGCTGGGCATACCCTCGAGCAGATGACCGAGATCTTTAAGAGTAAGGATCCAGTCAGGAAGAGCTTGGAGACTAAGAGGAATAGGAATCGGGGCAGCAGCAGTGTATGAGTATCGTTTGCTTGAATTTTTGTGCTAGAGTTGGTGGTCTCATTAGAATTCTTTTTTTATTTTTCTTTATCACTTACTGCGGCGTACTTGTATGGTTATCGGTTACGGATTGCGTTATGGAATACTTTGATAATTCTTGTATGAACACGATCACCGACTGGCTTCTTGCGTTCTAAAGAAAAAAAGAAGTTTAAATTGCGTACAGTAAGACCTCTTGGAATTCTCTAGTTATCGTATTCGAGGAAATCACCGTATTAACCTACGATAGGCCTAGTTTGACAGGTTAACCAAATTTCGAGTGCAAGTTAATAAGATCTAGCGCGCCTAGAGGGCCCAGGCTATACCGTGCTAGGAGAGCACTAATCTATCCTAGGAGCTTTTGTCTCTCTCGGCCCGGAGGTCAGATGCCTGTCGGAGATAGTAAATTGCAAAACAACAAGATAATAATTCTGTCGAGTTGGCAAAAGGGGTTTGGGGTGTCACAAAGCATGAGATGGCGCAACCCGCTAAATCAAGGTGCTCGGGTGCTGCCTACAGTAGAACTTGAATTTATAAAAAATTAACCGTTAAGCTTGAGACTGGGGTTTTACTATGGCACCCGGGCATCGGGCATAAATTGGGGCCGCATCCGGTATCGTACCGGCCCTTTTCACCCGCCATTTACCGTCTCACGTTATGCCGGTAAGTTAGTGCGAGGTTGGGCGCTCTCGTGCGAAGTGTCTGCTTAGCCTACCGGTATGGTGCCGGCACCTTAGAACCTACCCTCTTGACAACGAACATCGACAAATATTTCAACCAACAACAGCAGCACCTGCAGATGGAATTTTTAAAATTCCTTCTGTAAAGCTTTCCTATTTAGTTATTAGAACATATTTACAGAGGGATTTTCTTTTTAACCTTCTAGTTGGGGCTGCAGAGGCCTCCAAAGTTTGTATGGGAAGGAAGACAGTGAGACTTGTATGAGGAAAAAAAGTTTGGCTGAATAATTAGCCAAGAAAATTCCTAATTAGGCGTACTATACTACCGCATTAGGACTAGCGTCCTCGTTTCGGCGTGAGACTCAGGGTTGGTTCTAAGGTGCCGGCACCATACCCCCGAGTATGCCTTTATCCCAGGCATCCTTCGCCCGGCGTTTCCCTAAACAAACCCTCAGCCGCTGTTGCGGCAGTCATCTCCTTGCTCTGTGGGATTCTCCGATGGACCTTTCCCCACTCTTCCGGTATCTATTAGTTTCGGAATTGGTTGCGTGCAGTCCGTGGCCGAGCTTGTGATCTGTGATACATACAGGTGGGTGAGCGAGATGATTTACTGACATGTGAAGGAGTCCCCTGGGGTACCTATTTCCATAATATATGTGAAATGGCTCGCCTTCAGGTAGATGCTGTGCGTCTGTGTGGCAGAACACAGTATACTCGCCCCAGGCAAGAAGTAAGTTACCGTTTTCGATATTAGGGTGGTGAATTTTTATGGGCCCTCAGGTACGCATGGATTTTCCGCCATAAATTTTGTAGATCCCTGTTATCGAATACTGTACTTCCTGCCTGGGACGAGTAGCATACATTAGCCCGCCTTCGCTGGAACGGAGAAATGGAGCTCTTGCCCGTGGGGCAAAGCCTGACTGCGCTTGAGGGATTTGAGTATGATACCTGTTTGTGAGGGAGTGGGTGTTTTAAGAGAGTGACCTCGAAGTCAATTTGGGTAGGTGAGTAGCCCGCTTTTCAACGAACCGAATAGTCGCCCGATATATCATACCCCAGATGGCAGTGTGATACTTCCTCCGTGCCTGATCTCAGAACTGCCAATACCAGAAATTCTACGGGGGCACTGGCACACAATCCCGTGACGTATTGTTGTCCTACTCTACATTACTTTGTATGATACTAATGTATGTAACCCTTGCCCACGACTTCGCACTCAAATACTCCTTGGCTGTATGGCGAGTTTGGCGAGTCTATAAAATGTGACAAGGCGCCGGTCTCACCTCTGTCAAAGGACCCCCTTGTTCACAAACTTACATGAAGCGAAACCAAAGAAAAATAATCCCCGCATAGTGCATTCTCTGCCACCTTCTTTCCAAGTACCCTGTCGGAGCCCCTAAACAAGAGGCCTTTGTTACTCCACGGAGTGGTCTCGAGGCAGGATATGCTGAAAATGTGTTTCTTTGCTTGTAATTACTGTGAGCTCTGATGGTTTATAGTTCCTTTTTTGTATGGCTTTTGCTTTCATTTTTTTTTCACCCTTTGGATTCGAAATATTGATTTTCAGATTTCTTTGGTTACTGGTGGCTCCTGGGCTTAAATTTACAACAAACTTTCCTTTTTCCGTGCTAGCTATAGCTAACCCAGTCGTTGGTATAATAAGCTAAAAATTGGTGGAGGAGGGTAGAGGCTAAGGGATACCTTTGTTCATGGGCACTCTCGGGAAAATTGCTGTCCTATATCCACAGAACCCACTAGAATATGCTGCCATTCTTAGAGCGATGTAGGCCAAGTTGCTGTCAAGACTATCATGAAGGATAGTGGTGGTGGTGGGATTTCCGGTATATGTGATGCTGGAGTTCCGGAATAAGCGTTACTCAAAGAGCAAGGAACAGGGCTGACATGCTGGACTCGGGAGGGTCAGTAAAATTCGGAAAACTGCTTCCGCCAATCTAATACAGATCTCTGCGGAGGCAAGGGTTATGTTTTCTGGGTTTTAATGACCCCCCCGATTACTACAGTGGGGGGTTATACTACAATCGAGCATGGTATAGCACACTGTGTGCTGTCTCTTGTTGTGTGAGTATCGCGCGCCCAAGGCAGAGGAAGGATTTGCTGGAGTTATAATTCTCACCTGATGTTACTCAATCAGTAACCAGGGTTAATAGGAGTGAGAAGGAGTGAATATAGGGTACTTCTCTACGGGGTTTCTCTCAATCGCCTTGCCTTTTTATTTTTGAATGGTCCGTCTCGGATCTAACCAATCTACGAGCAATCAGCAGCCTTAACCCACATCCTATCTTGACGACCTACCTGATATTCCTAAACATATTATAACATCGTACCTAGATTACTTGTATGTTGCATAGAACAAGAAAAAGGAGAACTCCAAACACAACTCTACCCTGGGATTGCCATCCTGGCGATTTCTTCCTATTATAAAGTTGCTTAAGGGTTCAAGCTTTCTCCACTTCGGTTCTGGTGCCGGCAATACCTTTAACAACAACTAGGCTCCTAAGATGTCCGACAATCCCGAATACCTTCTCCACCTGTATAGCGAGAGCATTCCGTCCACTGCAGGGGAGGAAAGCGTGTATTCTAGGGAGCTTGGGCCTCTCCCTACCAGCGCTGCCAACCGCCAGCACAGGGCTCAAAGGCAATTAATTTTTGCAAACATGGGGACGGAAAGAATACTATATTATTGGCGTGGCTACGGCAAATATTTTGGGGGCAGTATGGCTGCTGAAAAGGGAGGAGCAAGAGTATCATTGGGTGTTATTTAGGATGATTGCCGGCCAGGGGCCCTCTTATTATTCCAATAACTAGGTGCCCAAGGGATTAGCCTAGGTTTGCCTTTGTAATGAAGAAGGGACACCGAATTTGGATAGTTGTATTTGCGCATATTCCATCTCACCAGCGAAGAGTTTAGTTGGCGAAGGGAATGTCTCCTTCACCAGGCGGGCTAATTTCCCAGTTGGATATCCTACTGGAAAATCAAATTTTCATCCGTCCCTGCCGGCAAATAAGGATAGGTGATAATCTATGATTCAACCTAAAGATGCTGGAGAAATATAAAATTTAATAAATAATACCACGATGATAAGGGGCAATAAAGCACTGCTAGTATTCATGCAATAAGCTCTTATGAAAACGGCTGTGGGAGATTGTTGTTGATTGAATGGAATGGAGGGCGAGGGCAGCGATGGGTAGAAAAGTTACAATACATGCATATCCAATCGTGAGAAGGGGGTAGAGTAGTGAGTGAAAAAAGGTAGTTATGTATGATTGGTTAGGTTACTTGAGAAACTAACATGAAGCTACAAAAGAGGAATTGTTATGTAGAAAAATTTCCCAAGATCTCTTCTACTTGGTGGGTAGGATAAGCTGAATTCAGCTCGCCTGCCGGGGTATGATACTGTATTAACTGAGGAGAACCGCCTGGCGCTAGTACGTTCAAATAAGATTTTATCCTAGCTTTGTCTCGAAATCGCAGTAAAACGCCATAGGCTAAGTTAACTCTCTACTTGGGGGTGTACGCTGGTACATACATTTTCCGACCCCTGTCCGTCCGATCACCCACGTACATCCCCGAGTATAGCCAGGACTGTGCCTTTCATGGCTCTGACTTTGACGCAATTTTAAGTTTAACCTCTGCCGCTTCTTATTTCAACGTAAAGGTGTCAGGCCGTTCTCCTCAGTTAACACGGTATCCTACAGGGAAAGCGGTCCGCTTATATCTCATTGGCGAACGGGTATCCCCTTGGCCAAGCGGAAATCTTGCCAACTGGGATAGAACATAGTCTATATACTGTATGATCTCAAATAATCGAACCGGGTGCTATCCCTTAGCCTGTTTTCAAAGACTGGCTTTCTTCCACTTCCTGACTCTAAAAGGTATAAATGGTGGCCTATCGCTGAGCTAAAAATGAGCGAAATTCGGTACAGACGAAGGGATGTAAGTTAGTTGAGAATTACCTACTTTAGAAAAGGGGCGAAAACCAACGCTAGGAAAGAGCTGCTCTGGCCAGAGAGACGTAAAATAAAGAATAAAAAATAAAGAATACAAAACTTTACTAGAGGAGGCAACTCCAGCGGCATTGCACACGGTTCGATTATTTAGGTCTGTCACGATGCTTATTGATGCCGGGAAATTTGGGGGGAGCGTGTGCCATGCACTGGGTGTTCTTTTGTTTCGAATAATGCGTTTCATTTATGGCCATACCTCTCTCTCCTCTGCGAAAGGCGTTGGCAGATATGGCAATGATGCGAAGACAGCCAAGGAATGTCATCAAACAAGAATTTGAATCGGTTTCTTTTAAACACAATACATCCCCTTTCTCGCAGGGGTAATTCGAACGTGATCCACGTGGGGTACTGTGCGGTGCGGTGGTGGGGCTTTGGCTTTGCAGGGGCCACATGCTCAATTTTAGCTACGGTATCATGACTGACACCGTATGGATATTCCCTCAACATCCTGATGAAGTGGGAAAGGCCCGTAATTTAGTTGGTGCTATTATTGAGCAACCGCACCCCGGGGCCACCCCCAGTACCGGTACTGTACCAGTACAATATGGTACGTCACCGCTGTCGGGAAAGGATACCTGCGGCCCAACCTACATGATTCTTCGATCGTTTGCTCGCGTGAGGATCGGAAGCCTACAAGTATTATTGAGTTGTCAATTATCATCTGTTCTGGCGCGGCGTCGTTTGGCCCTCCCAAACCTGAACCATCGTGGCATTAGGTAGCTCTCTCAAAGCCCCCTCTGTCTCTCGAATAGGAGTGATGCAGTATGCAGCACTGGCATCTTGCAGCCGCCACTAGCCAGGCTCTGCAGGACGGAAGGACTAATGAATATTACTCGTGCTGGTACTGTAATAACGGGAGTGAATACGCTTCTGAATTCTAGATTTAGAAGTCATGGTAAGCGACGCCGGCCCCCTGGTCGCTAAGTATGGAGCCAACTGTCCAATGGGCACCAAGCAATGTTGAAAGCATGAATCTAGGGTTAGGTGAAATAGTTAGGCCTTCCATGGAGGCTACCGAAGCATACTAGGCTAGCACAGGTATTTACAATGGCAGACGCACCACTTTACAATTAAATAGAAGAGAGGTATTAGCATCTACACTTTACGGCTTCGTACCACGGTACCATACGGGAAAACCCTACCAGCCTTCCTTGAAGATTACACAGGCGGGGATCCTTTTTGTCTTGTTGGTGTGCTACCCAGAGTCTTGGGTTCCAAAGTGCGATACTTTGGTATTGAGATCCCACATTTTAACCGCAATGCCGACACCAAATGGGCCTCTTCTGGAATTTTTCAGTCAATTCAACTTCATCGAATACACCTACGACCCGCATATCCCTCCACTCGAAGAATTCAAACGTCTCTGCCGGGCGCGGCGGTGGGGTGCCTCGAAGATTAGAAAACACGAAACGGTCTTCTTGTTTGCTGTCGAAGGAGAGAAGGATCTGAGGGGGGGTCCAGCCGGCCCCAATGTCATCGAGTTTTTCAGAAAGTACGAATACCAGCGGTTCACCTACGACTTGGATGCCCCTATGCAATCGGAGTTTCAACGTCTTGTTGGGCTGAGGGGGTGGGGGGAAAGGAATCTTTCAAAGGTCACGAAACGATTTAATAAGGCGGTGGCATTGGATGCGAGAGAGCAATCGGTACACGACGCCCCGGAGCCCACGGCTCCTGAGGATCCGAGCATCCAAGAGGCGGACCTTCTGCCAGATTGGTTGAGGAAGCAGGAATGTCGTGGATATAAGTACCTGGGGGGCCTGCCTGAGCTTGAATTCAAGAAACTGGTCAATGCTAAAAAAAAAGAGTGGAAACGGATCTACAAGGAACACGAGGACCCCCCCCCCCCGTGGGGCCGCTCTACTGAAGCCGAATCACTGCGCGCTGAATGGTATGGGGCTGTGGAAGACGACTTCAACTCAATGCTCGATAAATTCTGCCTAATTACCGGAATCACGCCCTGGCAGGTATTTGTCGGACTCTACGACGAGGGCGCGCGGGTGGATGTCACGAGGGAATCAGCAAGGAAAGTGCGTTCCGCGAAAGATCCGGTAACAAGATTACAAGTTCCCCTAACACATATTTCAGATTCTTACAATGGTATTCATCAATATATTCGACTTTCTAGAGACCTTCCGAGAGCTTTTCAAAGACCCACCCAAGACTAACCTCAAGGAGGTTTTACGCCGGTTCAAACGGCCCGCCAGGGGGTTGCAATTCACGAGCAACATGATGCTGGGAGTGTACAGCTCTCTGACGAGTCGCGTTTTTCCTGGCAAGGGAGCTAAGATAGACGGGACACTAGCTCTATTATTTCGCCCGATAGGAAAATATTTTCACGAATCTAAATCTAAGAAGGTCATGCTGGCCTTTACGCTGGAGGCTGGACCTGAGCTGCAGGAGGCGAAGAGCGAAGGACATAATGGAGTAAGGAAATTGCTTCTATCGAGGGAATGGGCTTGCTTCTCTTCTGACGGATCTGGGTAAGAATCTGTTCGTTCCTGAAGCTTCGAGGTTGCGCAGGTACGATTCCGGGATGGTATTGTTGCTGTTGGTTGCGGGAGGTGCTCGGGCACGGTGCAGCTGCGGGCGGGGACTGGCATTGGACTGAAATACTGCTAGGCTACATGTTTCTCTTTTCTGAAGTTGCGGGGGATATTCTCCATACTTTTCTTTCCTTTGTGATAGAATGCCGCAGACCGATGCAGCAAGGAATGGAGGCCCTTTTAACTCACGTGTTCAAGTATTATTACTTCTATCCTTCTAGCTCCGTACTTTGGGTTTAGCGCCGGTGGTTATTCATTTTCTCTCTTTTAATCAGATAATTCTGTTCAGTCCATATTTTGCCACTACACACCATGGAAGGTATTGAAAAAGTGTGTCGGGGGGAGGACGGGATTTGTATTTTTTACGTTACGTGCCTAAGTAAAATGCCTGTAAAACTCTCCTGTACATGTGCTATAAGGATGATAAGCGCCAATGCGTTACCGACGTGATAGTGATAACGAATTCTCTTGATAATTGAATCGTGGTGCTGCTGGTCGGTTGGCCCCTTAACCCGTGTGTAGATTTGGCAGCTTTTTGGGGCAGTTAATGATCTTTCTCTCACTGTGGATTAACCTAGGGTCTTTACCAGAAGCGGCATCATAATAATAATATGATACATGTTTTAAGCGCAAGGCACCATATACTGTACCAGGAGGCGGAAACGAGTTCACGTTTTTCGGGCGTTGGGGTTTAATAAAATGCGTGAACGTATACCACCCTCGGTATTTAGAAGGGGGGGCTTTTGCTGCGAAAATCGAGATACTAATGACCAGTAGAAAACATCTGCACCACTGCCACACTTGAACTACTGTAAAGCCTCAAATACGCTACAGTACACGTATGTCGTTGGAGTTGCTCCCTTTGGTAAGGTTCAGTATTTTTTTGGGGTTTTCTTTCTTTTCAGAGGGGCTAAACCGCCCACCTTTCCCTGTGTGTTTCGCCCTTTTTCCAGAGAAGGAAATTTTGGACTACCTCACACGTGATATCATACAATTGTTTGAGATTCCACAGTGTTCGTGATCTCGGAATATTCTAGGGAACACTCCTGATATTCGTCACTACCCCATGGAAGACTGTAGTACTTGGGCGCAAAGTCAGTTTTGGTGCTGGCCAACGGGGGGGTGCCGAAACCCAGGGCTCACCGCGCAATACCGGTAGCTTCGTTTCCTCGGAAAGCAAAAACAGGTCTAGAAAAAGGGATAAAGTAGCAATTGTGTAGGCTTGGGACTGACTCGTTCTCTTCGGGGTGGGCCCAGTCAAACTTGACAGCCGGTTATCTCTCTCATAGTCTCCTTACTCGACGGGGTATTCTCTGGCTAGCAGGAACTTCTCGAGCTCCTGAAGTAAGTTCCTCGCCCCCACTCACTAATTGTTGGACACCGACCTAAGGGCACTGTACCGGTTACAGTACCGGTATGATACCATCCTGAAGGGCATCCCCCACAAACGCGCAACTAATACTTACCTTCTTGGTACCCGCTGCGAGAGTACTCGGGTAGGGGATAAATGATGAGAGATAAATGATGAGACGGACAGGGGTTTATGGGTCCGGGCACTTGGTACAGTAGAGGTAAAAATGATTTAATTTGGCAGGAATAATGCCAGGAAGGGTAAAAAGCTTTGACATCTTGACCCCCCTGTCCGTCTCATCATTTACCTCCATACCCGAGTAAGTCCTGAGACAACTGACGCAACCACGATCCTCCGCAAAATTCAATCATGATAGCCACAATAATGACTACAATCACAACCACGACTAACTTATAATGACTACTAATACAAGGGCTTGTATATTTTGTGTCCCTCCTTCTCTCTAGGAGTACAGTATGAGATCTGGTGGTACGGTAGGACCTGTGATTTTGACTGCAGCATTGACTTGGGTTGTTGTGGTATGAATACCGGCATTGTGATGGTTGAGTGTTGTGAGTACAGTACGAGTAATTGTGGCTGCGTTGGTTGTCTCAGGACTTAATCTTGCAGGGAGTATGCAGCACCGGCATCTTGCAGCCGCCACCAGCCGGATTCTGCAGGACGGAAGAGCGGAAGAATACTAAGAAGGAGGGTGAATAGCATTGCTCGCTTCTGAATTCTGGATCCAGAAATAATGGTCGGCGACGCTGGTCACTGGGTCGCTAAACATAAAGCCAACTGTTCGACTGGCACCAGGCACGGTTGGGGCTACCACAAGGGATACCGAAGTTTACTAAGCCCATGGGCACTGCACGGTAGCAAAGATAGCAGACCACCACCGCCATCACAACGGTATAGAAGAGCGGTATTTACACTTCACAACCTTGTACCGCAATACCACACAAGAAAACCCTACCAGCCCTCCCAGCGGATTGCACAAACGAGGAATCCTTTGTCTTGTCAGTGTGCTACGCAAAGTCTTGGGTTCCGAAGTGCGACAATTCGGTCTTGAGATCTCGCACTTTAATCGCAATGCCGCCACCAAATGGGCCTCTTCGGGATTTTTTCAGTCAATACAACTTCACCAGATACACCTATGACCCGCATAGGCCTGCACTCGAAGAATTTGAACGTCTCTGCGAGGCACGGCAATGGGGCCCTTCGAAGATCAGAAGACACAAAACTCTCTTCTTGCTCGCCGCCGAAAGAGAGCAGGATCTGAGGGAGAGTCTGGCCGGTCCCAATGTCATCGAGTTTTTCAGAGAATACGAATACCAGCGGTTCACCTACGACTTCGATGCCCCTACGCAATCGGAGTTTCAACGTCTGGTAGAGCTGAGGGGGTGGGGAGAAGCGAATCTTTTAAGGGTCACGATACAATTTAATAAGGCGGTGGAATTGGATGCGAGAGAGCAATCTGTATACGACGCGGATCCGGGCATACAAGAGGTGGATCTTCTAGCGGATTGGCTAAGGAGGCAGAAATGTCGTGGGTATAGGTACCGGGGAGGGCCGCCTGAGCTTGAATTCGAGAAACTAGTTGATGTCAAAAGACGAAAGTGGAAACGGACCTACGCGCACCTGGAGCACCCCCCCTTGTGGAAACACTCTTCTGAATTCGAGTCACTGCGTGCTGGGTTCTATGAGGTTGTGGAAAAGGTCTTCAACTTACTGCTCGATAAACTCTGCCAAATTACCGGATTCACGCCGTGGCAAGTATTGGTCGTACTATACGGTGAGGGGGAGGAGAACGTCGGGAAGAATGCTGCAAAGAAAGTGCGTTCCACGAAAGGTCCGGTTACAAGATGACAAGATCCCCTAACGCTTATTATTTCAGATTCTTCGAAAGACATTCATCAATATATTCGACTTTCTGGACACCTTTCGAGAGATTCTTCTCAAAAGCCCACCCACGACTGACGGCCGGGAGCTCTTACGCCTACTTAAACCATCCGCTATCAAGTTGAAATTCCCAAACAGCATGATGCTGGGAGTGTACAGCGCTCTGACGAATCGCATTTTTCCTATCCAGGAGGCTAAAGAAGACGGGACACTAGCTCTATTACTTCGCACTATAAGGGGATATTTGAGGAGCTTTGAAGATGTCATGGGAGCCTTTGAGGAAGAGGCCGGAGATGAACTGTGGGTGGCGGAGAATGAAGGACCTGCTGGAGTAAGGAGGTTGCTTCTATCGAGGAAATGGGTTTGCTTGCGTCCTCTAAGATCTGGGCGAGCATCTTTTCGTTCCTGAAGCTTCGAGGTTGCGCAAGTACGATTCCAGGATGGTATAGCTGCTGTTAATTGCGGAAGTTGCTCGGGCACGGTGCAGCTGTGGGCGGGGGGTGGAATGGGACTGGACTACGGCAGGGTACATGTTTCTCTTGCTGTCTGAAATTGCGGGGGATATTCTCCATACTTCCCTTTCCTTTGTGACAGGAGGCCGTAGAGAAGGAAAGACCGGTATAGCAAAGAATAGAGGCTCTTTTGATTCACGTGTTTGAGTATTATTACTTCTATCCTTACAGCTACGCGCATTGGGTTTGGCGCCAATAATACAAGTAGTTGTTGCTTCTCTCTCCTGATTAGATCATTTGTTTAGTCCGTATTTTCCTGCTGCACATTGAAAAAGTGTGCCGGGGGGCGGGATTTGTTTCTTTCCGAAATGCCTGTAAAACTCCCCCTTACAGATGATAAGTGCCAATGAGTTACCAACGTAATGTGATAGTGATGGTGAGTTTTCTTGATAATTAAATTGCAGATTTGGCAGCTTTTCAGCGTAATTAATGACCTTCTCTAGGGCCTTTTGCCAGAGGTACAGTAGTATAATATACCTGGAGGTGAAAACACGTTCACATTTTCAGGCGCTGGGGTTTGCAAAAAATATGAACCTACCCCCACCTCCTGGTGTATGGCAGGGGGAGCTCTGCTGTGATAACCTATATACCAATGACCGGTAGAAGCCACCTGCACGATTGCCACACTTGAACCACCGTAAAATCTCAAATACTGTAATCGAACTCGGTGCTATGTCGTTGGAATTGCTTCTTTTGGTAAGGTCTAGTATCCTTTCGTTTTTTTAAAATTCTTTCAGAGTAAACTGCTCACCTTTCCCTGTGTTTTTCTCCATTTTTCCAGAGAAGGAAATTTTGGACTACCTCGCACGCAACATAACTGTTTGGGATTCTACGGTGTTTGTGATCTCGGAATATTCTAGGGGACTGCTTGGGCGCAATGTCCGTTTTAGTGCTCGCCAGCGGGGGAGGTGCCGAAACCCAGGGCCCCACCGCGCAATACCAGTAGCTTCGTTTCCTCGGAAAGCAAAAACAGGTCTAGAAAAAGGGATAAAGTAGCAATTGTGTAGGCTTGGGACTGACTCGTTCTCTTCGCAGTACTCGAGTAAACCCAGTCAAACTTGGCAGCCGGTTATCTCTCTCATAGTCCCCTTACTCGACGGGGTATTCTCTGGCTAGCAGGAACTTCTCGAGCTCCTGAAGTAAGTTCCTCGCCCCCACTCACTCATTGGACATCGACATAAGGGCACTGTACCGGTTACAGTACTTGTACCATCCTGAAGGGCATCCCCACAAACGCGCAACTAACTAGCACTTACCTTCTTGGTATCATACCCGCGGCGAGAGTACTAAGTCCCGAGACACGGAGGCAACCACGATCCTCCGCAAAATTCAATCATGATAACCACAGTAGTGATTGCGATTACAGCCACAACTAACTTATAACGACTATTAGTACTAAGGCTTGTATATTTGTGTCCCTCCTTCTCTCTAGGTGCATGAGATCTGGTGATAGGACCTGTGATTTTGACTGTGGCATTAACTTGAGTTGTTGTGGGTACCGGTATTGTGCTGGTTGAGTTTTGTGAGTAATTGTGGCTGCGTTGGTTGTCTTAGGACTGATTCTCGCCGCGAGTACTGTATGCAGCACCAGTATCTTGCCGCCGCCACTTGCAGGATTCTGCAGGACGGAGGAGCGGAAGAATGCTATTGTAATACGGGGGTGAATATCATTGCTCGCTTCTGAATTCTGGATCCAGAAATAATGGTAGGCGACGCTGGTTACTGGGTCGCTAAATATACTCGTAAAGCCAACTGTTCGACCGGCACCAAGCACGGTTGAGGCTACAACAGGGGTACTGATGTTTGCTAGGTTTATGGACACTGTCCGGCAGCAAAGGTAGCAGACCACCTCAGCCATCACAACGGTATAGAAGAGCAGTATTCACACTTCACAACCTTGTACCGCAATACCAAGAAAACCCTACCAGCCCTCCCAGCGGATTGCACAAACGAGGAATCCTTTGTCATGTTAGCGTGCTACGCAAAGTCTTGGGCCCCGAAGTGTGGCATTTCGGCATTGAGATCTCGCACTTTAACCGTAATGCCGCCACCAAATGGGCCCTTTCTGGAATTTTTCAGTCGATTCTGCTTCACCAGACACGCCAATAACCCGCATAAGCCTGCACCCGAGGGAGTTGAACGTCTCTGCGAGGCACGGCAAAGGGGCCCTTCCAAGATCAGAAAGCACAAAGCTGCCCCCCCGCTCGCCGCTAAAAGAGAGCAGGATCTGAGGGGGAGTCTAACCGGTCCCAATGTCATCAAGTTTTTCAGAGAATACGAATACCAGCAGTTCACCTACGACTTCGATGCCCCTACGCAATCGGAGTTTCAACGTCTGGTAAAGCTGAGGGGGTGGGGAGAAGCGAATATTTCAAAGGTCACGAGACAATTTGATAAGGCGGTGGCATTGGATGCGAGAGAGCGATCCGTATTATACGACGCGGATCCGGGCATACAAGAGGTGGATCATCTAGCAGATTGGCTAAAGGGGCAGGAATGTCGTGAGTATAGGTACCGAGGAGTATCGCCTGAGCTTGAATTCAAGAAACTAGTTGATGTCAAAAGACGAAAGTGGAAACGGACCTACGCGCACCTGAAGCACCCCCCCTTGTGGAAACGCTCTTCTGAGTTCGAGTCACTGCGCGCCAAGTTCTATGAGGTTGTGGAAAAGGTCTTCAACTTACTGCTCGATAAATTCTGCCAAATTACTGGATTCACGCGCTGGCAGGTGTTGGTCGGACTGTATGGCAAGGGGGAGGAGAGCGTCGAGAGGAATGCTGCAAAGGGGGAGGAGAGCGTCGAGAGGAATGCTGCAAAGGGGGAGGAGAGCGTCGAGAGGAATGCTGCAAAGGGGGAGGAGAGCGTCGAGAGGAATGCTGCAAAGGGGGAGGAGAGCGCCGAGAGGAATGCTGCAAAGAAAGTGCGTTCCACGAAAGATCCGGTTACAAGATGACAAGATCTCCTAACGCTTATTATTTCAGATTCTTCGAAAGACATTCATCAATATATTCGACTTTCTAGAAACCTTCCGAGACATTCTCAAAAACCCACCCACGACTGACCGTCGGGAGCTCTTACGCCTACTTAAACCATCCGCCATCGAGTTGCAATTCCCAAACAACATGATGCTGGGAGTGTACAGCGCTCAAACGAATCGCATTTTTCCTATCCAAGCGGCTAAAAAAGACGGGACACTAGTTCTACTACTTCGCCCTATAAGGGAATATTTAAATAGCTTTGAAATTGTCATGGGAGCCTTTAAGAAAGAGGCCGGAGATGAACTGTTGGTGGCGGAGAATGAAGGACATGCTGGAGTAAGGAGATTGCTTCTATCGAGGGACTGGGTTTGCTTGCGTCCTCTAAGATCCGGCGAGCATCCCCCCGTCCCTGGAGCTTCGAGGTTGCGCAAGTACAATTCCAGGATGGCATAGCTGTTGTTAATTGCGGAAGTTGGTTGGGCACGGCGTAGCTGTGGGCGGGGGGTGGCATGGGGCTGGACTATGGTAGGCACGTTTCTCTTGCTGTCTGAAATTGCGGAGGATATTCTCCATACTTTCTTTTCCATTGTGATAGGAGGCTGTAGAAATGAGACCGGTATAGCAAAGAATAGAGCTTTTGATTCACGTGTTTGAGTATTATTACTTCTATCCCAACAGCCACGCAGTTTGGGTTTGGAGCCAACAATACAAGTAGTTGTTACTTCTCTCCGAGTCTTTTGATTAGATCGTTTGTTTAGTCCTTACTTTCCTGCCGCACGCCGTGGAAGGCTTGAAAAGTGTGCCGGGGGCGGGATTTTTTTTCTTTCTGAGATGCCTGTAAAAACCCCCCTTACAGATGATAAGTGCCAATGCGTTACCAACGTAATGTGATAGTGATGGTGAGTTTTCTTGATAATTAAATTGCAGATTTGGCAGCTTTTTAGCGTAATTAATGACCTACTCTTAGATTAACCTAGGGTCTTTACCAGAGGTAGTATAATATACCTGGAGGCGAGAACACGTTTACATTTTCAGGCTCTGGGGTTTGCAAAAAATATGAACGTATCCCCGCCTCTCGATGTATGGCACGGGGAGCTCTGCTGTGATAACCTATATACCAATGACCAGTAGAAGACACCTGCACGATTGCCACACTTGAACCACCGTAAAATCTCAAATACTGTAATCGAACTCGGTGCTATGTCGTTGGAATTGCTTCTTTTGGTAAGGTCCAGTATCTTTTCGTTTTTTTAATTTCTTTCAGAGGGTTAAACTGCTCACCTTTCCCTGCGTTTTTCTCCATTTTTCCAGAGAAGGAAATTTTAGACTATCCCGCATACGACATAGTTTGAGATTCAACGGTGTTTGTGATCTCGGAATATTCTAGGGGACTGCTTGGGCGCAAAGTCCGTTTTAGTACTCGCCAGCGGGGGGTCCGAAACTCAGGACCCACTGCACAGCAGCCTTGTTTCCTCGAAAGTAAAAAGTAATAAATCTGGGGAAAAGGATTAATTAACAATTAATATAAAGGTGGCTTGAGACTGACTCACTCTCTTTGTGATAAGTCCCGTCAAACGAGCAACTAACACTTACCTCTTAGGTATCGGCGAAGCAAAAAACCCCTCTTCCGCAACCCCGATCAAGTTCCCCAGCGCTCAATTCAGGCATAACGACAGGCGGCTCTCTGCTGGAGGTGTCACTTACAGGCGTCGCCATAGCAGCAGAGCCTGGCACGGGCGTATTCCAGCGGCACTAGCCTAGGCAGAGAAAGGAGCGCAAGAAGCACGCTGGAAGCTGCTTCCTTGGGATCCTCGAAGGCGCCATAGAGACTGGTATCAGCATGACCCTGGGCGCCGAGAAACCAAAATCCACAGCTGGTTCCAAACGCGCCAAGGACCTTCTCGGCGTACTCCTTAAAAAAATCTGAGGCAGGCCCGGCCAGCTCGGCGCCAGGTAAGGAGGGCTACACCTTCACTGCCACTTCGGAAGTTTTGCCGTCTATATACCCCACTATAGAGCGGTACTCTAGAGAGGGCTGACTGGGAAAATTAGAGTTTTCTATTGCGATTGTGGATATCACCGAGTTAAAGAAGATTGGCTGATTGGGGTAGAAGAATAAAATGGTTGTTGAGTTGGCGACGGACAGGGAGGGAGGGAGGTTGGGGGTTGGAAGCTGTTGAGAGGAATGGGGCAGTTGGAGATGACAGCTGTTCCGCTGAGAGAAGAATTGTTTGATCGGTTAGTAAGAATGAGAAGGTGGGGGTGGGGGCTGGTGAGGTAGTAGTTTATCAACCTTTGGACAGTTCCTCCCCGAAGAAATACCTGCATTAGCCTTCATAGTATTGGCCTCGATGCCCCTTGTGCCTTTTTATTTTATTTTCAAGATATCAAATTTGGCCTCTGAGCTAAAGTTATAAGATATCCTGCGGCTCGGTTGTTCGGTAATGAACCGGAGAGGCTTTATTCTTTGCGGCCACTTGCCGCCGAAGCATCTTGCTCGGTCTACCGGAACCAACCCGATTGTTACAGAATGAGGCTACATTAGGTTAAAGCTTGTTCAAGGTGATATTTCCATAGCACTTGCTATGATATCCTCCCTTCCATTGCGTATCTCAGTGTTGCTCGCTGGTCACACTAATAGAGGATCCAAAAATCCAGCCTTTAAGACGGTGCCTCTACTGGCTTTAGTCATTGTCATCAATACTCTCAATCTGTACCCACAACGGCCATGCTCTCTAGCACTCCCATCCTAGCAAGACCGGGCCTATGTCAGACCGTCCCCCCCTATCCGCGCGTTCACCGATCTGGGTCACCAGTCCACCTCTAGGCACCATACGAATGGGGTTTTATACCTCACCGACGTTGAAGTACACTGTATTAGGTTTTGAGTACAAGCTCTGCTGAATTGGCTGGATTTAGTATGAGGCAAGTGGAGCCGTCATGGCAGGTCACTCGTGCTCAACTCGACCGGGATATTAATGTCAGGATTGATTTATTGTTAGGTGCCTTCGACGCACCGCACCCTATGCGTTTTTTGCCGAAACACTAGCCATAACCTGCGGATGCTGTAGCTCTTCTCCACTGAAATTGCCCGTCTTCTCCTTGCTATTTCTTTATCGGACCTTCTTGTGCCTTAATGGTGGGTGTCTGGGGGCTAGGGTGTGTATTATGCTTACAGAAAACCGACCTACTTCTTTCAGGTTGTTTTATTCCCAGAGATCTATCCTTGAATTACCATTGAGTACTGTCTATTTATTAACATTCTTCCTTTTTGCTACGGGAGACGGGTACTATAAAGGAAAGGCGGATCAGCCTTGGGGGTAGAAATGGGGGTACTCCCACATCCCAATTGTTTGCCCAGAAGTGCTTTATCGGTTGAACGGACGGATCATTGGTAGAGTTTGTATCTCCCAACCCGGAGTATTTGGAATCCTCAAAGGAGTTAGAGGTTGGCCTCAACCCCTTGGCCGTGTGCAGTGGGTTAGTGCCCGTTAGACTCGTAGTTCTTGAGGATTCCGGATTCCTGCTCCAGGGTGGCGGTGAGGACAGATGCCCTGATTACATCCTCTGGTTTTGGCCTTCGGCACTTGACCCCACCTCCCAGCCAATACTTGTAAGGCTTTATCGTATCTAGCCTACTTGGCCTGCGGAAAAGACACTAGTAATAGTGTTTTATGCCTTTTTCTCTATCCTAGATTAACTATCGCATGAAGAGGAGTGGGCGCGGTAGAGATTGGATAACTTAAAGGATGGAGATAATTGGGGGTTTAGATAGAATATAGGACTCACTATCATGGGCGATCGCTCACATAATCTATCGGCTGTGAAACCGGGAAACATGTAACAACCCGCGACAGGGAAATATACTTAGTGGGCCCCGGTTTAATAACGCCGCTGTTGGCAGAAAGGATTCCCAAAGGGCTACTGTGTGAACAAATCACTTTCCAAGCAATCTGACGAGTTAGCTCTGGAGCTCTTTTATTGCCGGGGGTCTAGGAGGATATTATCCATGTCAATGCTCATCTGCGCGGCGCTTCTATGTCTTGAAAAGGGGAGAAGGGTATGGGGAACAGGAGATGGGCTTTTGTTGAATGGGGCTTGACATATATGCTTTTAGATTTGCGAATCCTGTTTTGGTTGATGGGTGAAGTAAGTTACGAGCAGCGCTAACTATTTCCAATGGTCAAAATTTTCTTTTTCAATCAATAGTATGATATCATTTAATTTTCTACTAGTTTATATTCGCCCGCTGCCCTCAATTAAGAGCGCCAATATTCCCTTGTCTTTAGATCTGCTAGGAGTAGGGTGGAATAGCCCGAGAAAACCCGAACTGGACATCGGTTTGGTTCTAGGGGGGGCAAAGTGCATAGAATATTCGCTTTTCTTAGAAGGGCTCTGAGATTAGAAGATTATTTGTGTGATAAAAATACAAAGTCGCTAGACATGGCTACATACCGTAAAGCTTGAATAATTGGGGGGTGTGCTATGCAGTCCAAAATTCCCTTCCCTAGAAAGGGCGGGAAACGCAGAAGAAATACAGCCCCTTCCCCCTTCCGATACAGAAAAAATGTAAAATTTCTTGACCTTGCTGAGAGAAAAGCCTAACAACATAGCACACCGTCCACCTTTTCAACCTTTACGGTACCCGGGGTTAGGAATGAAGTGCTCAGAGCTCAAGGTTGTATCTCTCACATTTCCCGTGGTCCGGGTCGCCACCTGTTCTCACTCTGATTTTGTATATTCCTTTCCGCCCACCTTGTTATGACCCCTAAGATCTTTTTCCTTTCGTATTTCCCCAAGACAAGAAACTATTACCGATATCATAGCTATCCCGGGTGGTTTTATAAAACATTTATCCTCCAGACTCCTCGCTCCGCAGAAACCCTCATCTCGTTGTCACCACCCTCGAGCACGTCGCTTGGTGCTCAACACGAATGTCTGCATTAACTGTTACTCGAACCCGGCGTCCTACCTACCGCTAGGCCCACCTCGCGGCTGCCCCCAGACGCGCTCGGAGGGAACCAAATGTCGGAGGCTAAAGTTGTTGGAACCGGTGGTAGTGGAATGACTTGATGTACTATATTTCCTAGCTAGGACCGATGCTTATATAGAGAAATATCTGAGTGCCAAGAACCGCTACTGGATCACGCAATCATATTCAATCCCAACACATATGAGGATAGCCACCAGTACCTACTGCCCACCTAAACCTAACAGAAAATATGGGGAAAGGATACTACATGATTGGCATTATGCGATGGCCAATATTTAGGGGAGTTTTATGGCTGCTGAAAAGGGAGGAAAGGGTATCAGCGGATATTATTCAGGGTGGTTGTTTGCTATGGGGCCTCTTATTATTCTAATACTGATATATGCCTGAGCGACTAGCCGGATATTTTTTTGTGCTGGGGAGCGCCAGACTTGGAGCGGTGCCGTATTTGTATGTGTGAGAGTAAGGTATTCCCACCGGTACTCCCTTAAAGGGCTAGCTGTGGGCAGGGTAATTGACCCCCCCCCCCCTCCATCCAGTGAAGGAGGCAGCGGTACCGGCGATCCTCCATCTAAACCCATCATGATGCCTATGGATACTGGGAACTTTTGGGGGAGTGTGCGCCGTTCACTGGGTGCTCTTTTGATCGGAGCGATATGTTTCATCTAACGCGATCATGTCTTTTTCTAGTCTACAAAAGGCATCGACAGAGATGGTAGTGATGGAAAGACAGCTGAGGAATGTTACGAAACGGGGGGTTGGATCGGTTTCTTTTAAACACAATATATCTCCCTTCTTGTAGTCTACTGCGGATAATATGATAATGTGATTCACGTAAGGCGCTGGGATTTGGGTTTTGCGGGGGCTACATGCTGAATTCTGGTTACGGCACAGTATCACGACCGATACCATAAGGATATTCCGTTTGCAGTGTCCGCTAACGTTCCCGGGTTCTCGAGTCATGAGAGTAAGTAAAGCCTTGGGGTTTGATTGCCAGTTTCGTCCCGTTGCCCTGTTTCTGTACGGGCAACAGCAGTACCTGAACCACGCGTGCGTTTGCTTAGCAGTCGTACCCCCGGAGTCATTCCTACCATAGTATGGCACGGTGCGATACTGTTATGGGAACGGATACTATGGATGTCCAAGCCACATGATCCCCCGATGGTTTGTTCGCATGAGGGGTTGGAAGTTTATTGAGTTGTCAATTGTGGTCCATTGTAAAGTTATCGTGGTGTCGTTTGACCCTCCACTCTCTACCGGTACCCGACCAAACGGAGCTCCCCCAAACCTGAGTCGTCATTGCATTAGCTCTAACACAGCTCGGTTGTGCCTTGATCAGGCGCCGCGCACTATATCTGTAGTGTCGGGGGTTTTTTTGGGGGAACTATTGCATACTATCATACCCAGATCAAAGCAAAAGGGCCAAATTTCGGTGATATGCAATAGTAGTCCTCCCTAAAACGTTTCGACATCACGAGTACTCAAGCACAGCACCGGTATCTTGCAGCCTGCACCGGCCGGATTATGCACGATGAAAGAGCAAATACGTGCGAAAGAATGCTGGTGGCGATGGTGAATCTCGTTGCTCGCTTCTGAATTCTAGATCTGGAAATAGTGGCGGGCGACCTGGTCCCTGGGCGGCTAAATCTCGGACCAACTGCTCTACTCGAGTACAGGCGCTAAACGCTACAAGTACCGGTGTCGAAGGCATAAATCGAGGGTTAGGTGAAATAGTTAGGCCTACCATGGAGGCTACCGAAGTGTACTTTTTTGGTTAACTTATAGGCACAATACCGTAGGAGACGCGCCGCCATACAACTAAATACGGTAGAAGAGAAGTATAATACAAGTATTCGCACTTCGCAGCTTCGTACCGCCGCACCATACGGGAAAACCTACCAGCCTTCCTGGAGGATTGCACGAGAGCGGGGATCCCTTTGTGTTGTTGCGTGCTACCCAGAGTCTTGGGTTCCAAAGTGCCATACTTTGGTATTGAGATCCCACATTTTAACCGCAATGTCGGTACCAAGTGGGCCTCTTCTTGAATTTTTCAGTCGTTTCAACTTCACCAGATACACCTATGACCCGAATAACCCTCCATTCGATGAATTCGAACGTCTCTGCGAGGCACGGCAGTGGGGCGCCTCAAAGATCAGAAAACACGAAACGCTCTTCTTGCTTGCTGTCGAAGGAGAGAAGGATCTGGGGGGGAGTCCAGCCGGCCCCAATGTCATGGAGTTTTTCAGCGAATACGAATATCACCTGTTCACCTACGATATAGATGCCCCTATACAATCGGAGTTTCAACGTCTTATTGGGCTGAGGAGATGGGGGGAAAGGAATCTTTCAAAGGTCACGAAAAGATTTAATAAGGCGGTGGCAATGGATGCGAGAGGGCAATCGGTAACCGGCGCCTTGAAGTCCACGGCTGATCCGGGCGTCCAAGAGGTGGATCTTCTACCGGATTGGTTGAGGCAACAGGAATGTCATGGATATGAATACCTGGGGGGCCTGCCTGAGCTTGAATTCAGGGAACTGGTTCGCATCAAGAGACGAGAGTGGAATGAAGTCAGGAGGGAACAGGGCTTGAGCACTAAAAATGAGGAATGGAGAGAAGATGACGCATTCGTGGAATTGCGCACCGAATTCTATGAGGTTGTGGAGAAGGCCTTCAACTTTCTGCTCGATAGGTTCTGCCAAATTACCGGATTCACGCCCTGGCAGGTATTGGTTGGGCTATACGGCCCGGAGCAGGGAGTCGTTGGGCTACACGACCAGGGGCAGGGAAATATTGAGCTATACAACCAGGGGCAGGAAAGCTTTGAGCCATACGTCCAGGGGCTGGAAGGCATTAAAAAGCAGGACGCAAAGATAGTGCGTTCCACGGGAGATCTGGTGAAATTATAAGGTCTGCTAACACTTGTTATTTCAGATTCTCCAAGGGGTATTCGTCAATATATTCGACTTTCTAGACGCCTTCCAGGAGATTCTTGGGCACCCACCCGAGACCGACCACCCCTGGGAGCTTTTGCAACTACTTAGACCATTGGCCAGAGAGTTGGAATTCCCAGACAACTTGATGCTAGGGGTATACAGCGCTCTGACGAATCGCGTTTTTCCTGTCCAGATAGCCAAGGAAGACGGGATGCTAGCTCTATTACTTCACCGTATAAGAGTGTTTTTGAAAGGATTTAAAGATCTCGTGCAGGACTTTAGGGAAGAGGCCGGAGATGAACTACTAGTGGCTGAAGACGAGGGACGTGTTGCAATAAGGATATTGCTTCTGTCGGGGCAATGGGATTCCTTGCAGCCTCTACAGGCTGGGCACCAAGCTGTTCCTTTCTAAAGCTTCGAGGTTGGGCAACTGCGATTTCGCGATGGTATAGCCGCTGTTGATTGCGGAAGGTCCTCGGGAATGATTCAGCTATGGGCGGAAGGTCGCATGGAACTGGACTATTGTAGGTTGCACGTTTCTCTTACTATCTGGAATTGCAGACAATATTCTCCATACTTTCCTTGGTTTTGTGATCGGCTGTAGAGGAGGAGAGTCCGGTATAGCAAGGAGAAGATCTTTTGGTTCATATGTTGAGTATTATTCACAAGGTGCTTTGGGCTAGCGCCAAAAATAGTTGTTACTTCTCGCTCTCTTGATCAAATTATTCTATTTCTATTTGGTCCATATTTTCCCACTACACACGATGGAAGGCATTAGAAAGTGTGCCGGAGGAGGGCGGGTTTTTTTCTTTTATGTTGTCTAAGTAAAATGTCTGCAAAACTCTTTTGTACTGACAAGGGCCTACGCATTACCGACGTGATAGTAGTAGTAAGTCTTCTTGAAGAGAGTTGCGGTGCCCGTAGGCTAATCGACGGCGGATACCCTAACCCGCGAGCAGAGCTGACAACCGGTTAGCGTAGTTGAAAGTATCACCCTTAGGTTAGCCTAAAATCTTTACTAGAGATAGTATGACCGGGGGGGGCTCTTGCTGTGACCAGTAGAAAACATCTGGGCGATTGACACTTGAGAAGGCAATAGCGAGCGGGCTGGTGATGGTAGTTTATTGGCCTTGGGGAGCTCCTAGAGGAACGATTTGTACTAGCCTTCACAGTCTTGGCCTGGATACCTCTTACGTCCTTTTCTTTCTTTAAGATATCAAATTTAACCTCTGAGCTTAAGTTATGGCCCAGTTATTCGGCAATGATGTGGATGGGCTTTATTCTTTGTAGCCACCTGCCACTGAGGCGTATTGCTCGGTCTACCGGCACCAACCCGATTTCCACCTAACGAGGCTACGTTAGGTTGAAGCTTGTCTAAGGCGGTATTTCTCTGGCACTTGTTCTTTTCCATTCCTTTTCTCCGTATTGCTCGGTGGTCACAGGCCGCACACACTAGTAGAAGATCTAATACTCTAGCAATTGGGACGGTACCTCTACTGGCCTTAGCCATTGTCATTAATATTCCCAATCTACGCCTGAAAAGTCCCGGCTCCCACTGGCCCTAGCACTCCCATCCTCGCAAGGCTGGGACTAAGTCGTACTCCACTTCTCCCACAGGTGGATTCACCCACCCAAATCAATAGTACACCTCCGCGGGCTATGGGAATGGGGGATTCATATCCCACCACCGTTGAAGCGCACCATATTAGGTTTTGGGTATAAGCTCTACTAAATTGACTAGATTTGACTATAGACAGGTCTAGCAGTCATGGCAGGTCACTCGCCCTCAACTCGACTGCCATATTAATATCAGGGTTGGTTTATTGTTAAGTGCTTCCTTAACGCACCGCGCCCTATCCGTTTTTTGCCGGAGCCCTGGCCGTAATTAGGGATACTATAGCTCTTCTCTCTAAAATTACCCGTCTTCCTCATGCTAGTTCTCTATCAACCTGTCCGGTGTTTTAATGGGGGTGTACTATGCTTACAGAAAACCAGTCTACTTCTTTATGGTAGTTTTACATCCGAAGGCCTATCCTTGAACCACCATTGAGTACTATCTGCCTGTTAACATTCTTCCAATTTGGGAAGGCGTGTATTGCTACCGGGGAAGGGTGCCTTAAAAGGAAAGGCGAATTAGCCTTGAGGGTAGAATGGAGGGTATAGTTATAGCTCAATTGTTTAGCTAGGGGGGGGTACTTTATCTGTCAGGGTAAGCGCGCCATTGGTAGAGGTTGTATCATAGTCCTTCAAGCGCGGAGTATTCGGGGATCCTTGAAGCGGGTTAGAAGTTAGCTTCAATGACTCCTGCAGCGTGCAGAGAGTTAGAGTCTGTTGGACTCGTAATTCTTGAGGATTCTGGATCCCTCCTCCAGCGGGACTGTGAGGGTAGATGCCCTGCCTTACGTCCTCGGGTTTTGGCCTTCGGGACTGAACTCTACCTCTCAGTCAATAATTGTAAGGATCCTTTGTCTAGTCTATTTAGCATGTGGGGAAGCCATCGGTAGTAGCATTCAGTCCCTTCTTCTCTATCACAGATCAACCATTGTATGGAGAGGGGGAGACTTAATAGAGATTGGATAACCTGAAGGACAGACAATTGAAAGTTTAGATAGACTACTAGACTCACCATCATAGGCGATCACTCACGTAATCTATTGGCCGAGAAATCGGGAAAAATTCACCTGGAGAACAAACCCTTTGTACCCGCGGAAGGGAAATATACTTCGTGGGCCCTATTTGAATCACGCGGCTGTTGGCAGAAAGCTCTCCAGAATAGGCTACTATGCCAAAGGTCACTTTCTCTGCAGCCTGGGGGGATAGCTCTAGGTTTCTTTTATTGCCGGGGGTCTAGGAGGATATTGCCTATGTTAATATTCATCTGCCCAGCACTGGCATGTTTTGAAAAGGAGAGAAGCCCATGAGGGACGGGGATGGGTTTTGGTTGAACGGGGCTTGACATGTATACTTTTAGATTTTCGAATGCTACTTTGGTCGAAGGGTAAGGGAAGTTACAAACAAGGCTAACTCTTTTCAATTGTCAATTTCTTTCTCTCTCAATCATATCATTTGATTTTCTACTAGTTCACATTTCCCCGCTGTGCGCAATTAAGAGCGCCAATATTCCCTCGTCTTTAGATCTGCTAGGAGTAGGATAGAATAGAACCCCCGGGAACACTCAAACCGGACATCGGTTTAGTTCTTGGGGAAGAGGAAGTGCATAGAATTCGCTTTTCTTAAGAGGGCTCTCAGATTTGAAGATTGCGGGTACCGGACTTTGGGCGATGACGATACAAAGTCTCCGCCACACGGGCTACATACCGTGGAAGCTTGGATAATTAGGCTTTTCTGTCAGTAAAGTCAAGAACTTTTTCCGTCTCAGAAGAGGGGCTGTGTTTTTGCTGCGTTTTTTGCCCTCCAGGGGAGGGAATTTTGGAGTACTCGTACACTACTCGAGTACACAGCATACCGTCCAACGACATGCCGGTAGCATGCCGTCTACCGGTAATTGTTCAAGTCTTTACGGTGCCCAGAGCTAGGAATGAAGTGCTCAGACCTTAAAGCTGTGTCTCACATTTCCCGTGGTTGGTTCGTCACCTATCCTCACACTGTTTTTGCATACGGTAAAAACTCGTTAGGTTAGATCCACTATCAGCAATCGGGCCTTTGGCGTTTACAATCCGAGACGAAACATTCTGAGAAAGAATAGTTTTTCCTATACAAGGTATAGCTTGGAGAGGGTGAGCTTGTTGGATCTCATTAACTAGTATTTGCTATTTTGTGACTCTGCTAAGCTTGTTGTGGTTTGGTGAAGTTGTGCAATTGAGATCTCCGATAGCGGTAGTTGATCTAACGGACTCCCCCGGTATTCCTTTCTGCCCACCTCGTCATGAACCCCAAAACCCTTTTCTTCCCTCGTATTTCTCTAAGCCAAGAAGCTATCAGCTAACTTATCCCGGGCGGTTTTCTAAACTGTTCATCCTTTAGGCTCCTCCCTTCGTAGAAACCTAAAATCTCGTTATCACTAAGGATCACCCCCGGGCACCCCCCTCGATGCCTAACAGGAATGGCTGTGTTAACTGTTACCCAAACTCGGTGTGCTACCTACTGGTGGACCCACCTCGCTGCCCCCAGGCGCACTTGCAGAGAACCAGATATCGGGGCTGAAGTATCGTAATATCTCGTAATAAGAACGATTGCTAGCGGGCGGGGTGTGGAGAGTGGAGGCTAAGTTTTAGAAGGGTTCGTAAAGGATATCTAAAGGAGAAGCGCAGGCAACCCTTTTGCTGTCTGCATGACGAAACTTAACTTGCTGACATAATCAGCGATCTACGGGCCTGACGCGGCGAGGCTTGCGAAGCACCCTACGGAGTAGGCTGCACACCAGAACTTGCAGTCATAGCCTTGACTTGCGCCCAATCGCGGCCCGTTCGACTAATCTGATGAGGGATTTATGTTTGAGAGGTTTCCGGTGGTGTTGCAGATATTATTATTTTTGAAAAAGAGAATAAGTTAGAGCTGGGCTGTGGATCCAATTGCGAAATTCTGTCACGGTAGAGAAGGGGATGCTGGTATGGGAGTACGATACTGTACGATACATCAGTGCTTGGTGGAGTCCATGGACGATGTGTGGCGTTTGATTTGTACTCGAGTATCTGAATTTTGGGGAGGTTCAGCGGGCCGCACGTTATCTATTGGAAGTGTGCAAGGGGCTTGGATTACTGCTTTAGCGCGGTGGATTGTCTGGAACGTCATTATGATACCGGGTCTTGGGCTGTGAAATCCAAGATTTACCCTACCAAGCCCCGGTATCGCCTCCCATCCCATCACTCCCGTTTTCCTTTTCTTTTCCGCCTCCACCCACCCCGCGGTGGTGGTGATGCCTTATTTACTTCCATTTCTCCCCGAGCTCTTCGCTGTTTAGGCTCACTCGTACTTTTCGGGATCTCTTCTCACTTTCAACCCTTGATATCTTTTTGGACTGCCTCCATGGACGCTCTAGTTGAAGCTCTTAAGTCACTCTCGCCTACTACTTTTAACTCGTTGCCACGCGAGGACGACTTGCAAGGCTATTTGTCCAATTCTCTTCGTGATGCCAGGGTTCTTGTCTCTTCTTTGCCACCGAGCGAAGAAGGGGCCCCGACTGGACTCGGGGGAATAGAGGAGCTGCAGCGGGAATGGAAGCCTATCAAGTTGTCTGCGAAGGAGAACCCTTTGGGAATCCAGGTGTTCAAAATGCAGTCGAGGGATGGGAAGGGGGCTTGGTTTGCCCGTCGGAGTGTGCATGCCGGGATAGGATTCAAGAGATTCAGGGCCGGTCTCGAAAGAGAGTTACAGCAGGGTGATGGCAAGGGTGTTAGAGAAGAGAGAGGGAACGTGAGAGGTATCGGACGTGAGAGGCAAGTTGAAAGGAAACGGTGTAGGCTTGGCCAGATGGAAGGTACTCTTCTTCTCTTTCCTTTTTTGGAACTGTGGTAATAGTGATCTCTAGTGAACTATTTGTCGGCACAATTCCCCGGGCCTTCAGCTCCTCGAGATTTTGTAACCGCCTGTCTGACATCCTCGGCAAGTCCAGAAGATCTGTCACAGTCCGACCAGCCCCGCGGAAGCCCTTCAAACACTTCCCGCCAATTCACAGTGGTATCGCGTCCACTGATCGACCATCCGGAGTGTGCCGAGCGCCAAGGATACGTACGCGGACAATACGAATCGATCGAATTCATCCGAGAGATTCCCGCAGAACAGAACCCGCACATTAACCGCCGTGATGGGGTCGTTCTGCCGGTAATAAAGCGGGCGAGGAGTGTGCCAAACCTGTCGGAGGACGGGGAGCAAGCTGACCACAACGGAAGAAAACGGGGCCAGACGATCACTTTCTCTGACGGTTCTAAACCGGGACACCGCGAGGAATACACACCGAGAGGAAGTATGGATAGCGCGGATATAGCGGCGAGAGATCCTGAAGAGAACCCCGTAGAATGGATTATGATAAGTCGTTCTGATCCCGGCGGGAGCGTTCCCAGATGGATGGTAGAGCGTGGCACCCCCGGATCTATTGTTAGAGATGCCGAGAAATTCTTAGATTGGGCCGAAACGCATGAAGATCTAGCAAATGACTACCCAGAAGTGGAAGAGACAGTGGAAGCCGAGGTTGGAGCCAGCCTAGGTGAATCTGATGAATTGAGAGAAGGAACGGTACCTGGGCAGCAGAAGCATGAAGAGTCTAAACAGGATATCGGCGCAACGGATTCTGACTCTCAGTGGGAAGAACGAGCTATGGACGGAGGCCTAATTTTTTCCGCTCTCGGTGCTCCCCCGGTAATATACACACCGGGCACAACTACGGCTTCCTCGCCTGCTCCCTCCGTAACCCCGACGCAATTGACGGGTTCCACCTCTGACAACAACAACGCCTTGGACGATAAATCCGACGCAACATCATTAAACACCTTCACTACCGCCATCTCAACAGGTTCATACACAGGTAACATGCCCCCGCCTTCGTCCTCAGCATCATCAATGCACACCACCCCATCAATAACCACTGGCCGACACCGCCCCCATACCACCCATGAAGAAAAAGCCCTGAATCGTCTACTCCGCGAAAAGTCAAAGCTATCGGCAAAGCTGGCGAAGCAAATGGAAAAGGAAGAGCGGAAGCGATCGAAAGACGGGGAGAAGGAAAAAAAGTTGCTAGAAAAACATTTAAAAGAGGTGGAAAAACGCGAGGATCGTTATCGCAAGGACATAGAAAAGGCGAAGCGCGATGAGGAGAAACGGGAAAGGAAGGAGGGGAGGAATAGACGAGAGATTGGGGAATTGAAAAGGGTTGTAGAGGGTTTGACGAGAGAAAATCTGGACTTGAGAGCGAGAGTCGAGGAGCTGGAAAGAAAGGAACGGTGGGCTAGCAGTGAGAGAGTGGGGGCAGATGTTGCTGCAGCTTATACGGCTTAATTGTTGCCCCTTCCTTTTGTTATTCCGATGTTTTCACCTTCGCTTTGTGTATTATACCATGACGGGTTGGGGCGTTATGTTGGGAGTATTAGCATTCATTCAATACCTTGAGTATAACCTGACGAATCTGATGAATGGGCCATTGAGAAGCCATGCCCGACAACCCGCGAGTCACGTCTCTCCCATGCTAACCGAACAATTGCGAGTGAACTACCGTAATTGATAGACCAATTAGGGGAATTGTGGTACATTGCCGATCACTCGTGATCGAATCAGATCGATGTGCGGGTGCTAAGGGTTAATTGGACACATGTAAGGGAGTGATGTATCAGCCTTATACGCCACGACTAGTTAGATGTGGCGGTGGGCCAGGGCTTAAGGTACCAGCACCGCAGTAGTTAGGCTGGGGGCAACAGTATACGAACGAAGGGATTGCCTTCGGAGACTTGGATTCCTCCGAAGATTCTCCCTAGCAGCCATGCTATTACAGGGCCCATCTAAATATTTGAGCGACGCGGGCGCAAGTATAGTACAGTTGGCAGTCAGGGCCACTCCTTCCCCGGTCGCTCTTACAACTGGGCTTGAATCCTCCGGTGTTTGGCGAGAGCAGTGGGGGCGCTCGTGATGGGATTCTACTCGACAGGCCGTTGCAGCGGTCATCCAGGGCAACTCACGCGGGAGTGTCAACGCTTATGTTGAAAAATACAGGTATCGTACGGGACAATAGAAGTAGCCGACTAGGTGCATGATTTTTTATTCCGGTGGTCACATGGGCTATATATGCTATGAAGATTTCAGGGTCACCGCTAACAATCTGCCACTGGTGAAGACACCATTTTTTGGCATCCGATGCATGTGTGCTTGGAAGTCGATCAATAGGGTCATGAGAAGCCACTATTTTCCAGCGTCTTGGTTCTCGACGTCGGAAATCTTATTCGGTTTACGTGTGAACGGGA